>Ga0116227_10002640_pt1 | contig 40469 bp, 35 predicted proteins | sample S1TSphgellanicum_FD_89693 | JGI IMG/M metagenome (GOLD analysis project Ga0116227, IMG submission 89693) | Host-associated microbial communities from peat moss isolated from Minnesota, USA - S1T2_Fb - Sphagnum magellanicum MG | ecosystem: Host-associated > Plants > Peat moss > Unclassified...
ATTTCATCGAGGCCAGCGGTCCCATGATCGCGTCATAAAGGCCGGACATATGACCGCACCGTTCCCGAGCGGAGAAGCGCCTGAAAAAAAGCCTTGCTCAAAGGGCCGTTCCACATATGTCGCCGGTGGCGGCGGCCAGCTTCGCCCATGTCGAGCGCAAGCGGCTGATGCTCTCGGGCCTCGGCATTTTCATTCTGGCCAATCTGGCCACCGCCTGGGCGCCCGATTTCGCTCTGGCGCTGGTGGCGCGGGCGCTGGCCGGTCTGGGCGCCGCGATCTACGCGCCCACCGCCACCGGCGCCGGAGCCAGCATCGTGCCGCCCGAGAGGCGCGGTTTCGCCCTCTCCGTGGTGATCGCGGGGCTGACCGCCTCGACCGCGCTGGGCGCGCCCATCGGTACGGTGATCGGCGGGCTGGGCGACTGGCGCTATACGATGGTCTTTGTCTCGGCGATCAGCATCGTGACGGCGCTGGGCATCGCGCTCTTCCTCAAGGACGTTCCCGCGCCGCCCGCCATCACCCTGCAGCAGCGGCTGGCGCCTTTCGCAGACCGCCGCATCGGGCTTACCCTGCTCACGACCTTGCTGGTGCAATGCGGCAACTTCGCGGTCTACACCTATTTCGCGGTGATTTTCGACCGGGCGACGGGCGGCAATCCGCTGATTCTGGGTGCGCTTCTGGTGCTGTGGGGCACATCGGGCACGGTGATGAATCTGGCCGGAGGGCGCGTGATCGACCGGATCGGCACGCGGCGCATCCTCAACACCATGCTGGTGGTGCTGATTGCGGTGATGACGACGCTGTCATGGGCCGGGGCCTCGCTGCCCACCGCGATCATTGTGATCGTGCTCTATGGCGCGAACAGTTGGGGGCAGCTTGCCGCGCAGCAACACAGGCTGGTCTCGGCCATGCCCGCGGCGGCCTCGATCGTGCTGGGGCTGAACACATCGGCGACCTATTTCGGTGTTGCGTCGGCCGGGGTGATCGGTGCCGCGGGGCTGGGTCTTGTGGGGGCGCACAACATCGGCTGGGTTAGTTTTGTGCTCTATGGCGGCGGGTTGATCGCGGCGGAAGCGGCGCATCGCGCCATTGTCAACCATCGCGGGGAGGAGCCCGTGCCAGCTCTGGCCACTGTAAAAGCCTGATCCCAAGCTGTTTTGACGAGGATGGCCGGGCGCAAGTCCGGCCATTGTCATATGCGGGCCGCATCGGCCTCAAAGAATAGCCTATCTACTGATAGATTGCTGTTGACATCCTTGCGGAGATGCATCACATCACCATCAGACTATCGAGTGATAGGTAGATTAAAAGACTCACTCCGCTCGAAGATCACTGTTTCCGGTGGCGACTGCCCGTCAGGCAATCCGCCTCGCCAGCGACCGCATCTTCCCGCTGCCTTCCAAGCCCAACCTGCCGCCCTCGAACCGCGAGGCGCGGAACGACTTCGTGTGCCTCGCGATGCCGGTCATCGCGCTTCCGAAAGAGGGGAAATCATGAACCAGATTCAAGACATCGATGCGGCGGATGCCGTCGCTCTCGACCAGCAAGCGCGACCTCGCATCAAGGTCTGGCTGGCCACCGGCGCGGCCATCGCCGTGCTGATCGCCGCCGGCCAGTTCGGCTCCAGCCTGTTTTCCACGGCGGCCCCCGCCGCGCCGCCGCCGCCCAAGGTATCGGTCAGCGCGCCGTTGCAGCGCCCGATCGACCAGCGCCTCAACTTCCTCGGCCAGTTCGCGGCGACCAGCCAGGTCGAGATCCGCGCTCAGGTCGGCGGCACGCTGAAGGCGGTGAATTTCAAGGACGGTTCGGTGGTGCAGCGCGGCGCCCTGCTGTTCCAGATCGACCCGGTGCCCTACCAGATCAAGGTCGATCAGGCCCGCGCCGAACTGGAGGCCGCCAATGCCCGCCTTTCGCTGGCCGCGCGCGAACTGACTCGCGCCGAGCAGCTCAAAGCCAGCGATGCCGGATCGGCCCAGAATGTCGATCAGAAGCGCGCCGAAAAGGCCTCTGCCGTGGCGGCGGTCAATGGCGCGCGCGCGACGCTGCACGATGCCATGTTCGATCTGGAAAAGACCCGCGTCTATGCGCCCTTTACCGGGCGGATCGGCACGCATCTGGTCTCGGCGGGCAATCTGGTGGCGGGCAGCCGCGCGGCCGCCAGCCCCACCACTTTGCTCACCACGCTGGTGTCGATCGACCCGGTCTGGCTCAACTTCGACATGAGCGAGGCCGATTACGCCGCCTTCCAGCGTGACCGGCCCAAGGGCGCTCTGGCCAACAAGGTCGAGGTGGCGCTGGGGGGCGATGGCGCCTTCACCCGGCAAGGCACGCTCGACTTTCTGGACAACAGCATCGATCGGGCCAGCGGCACCATCCATGCACGCGCCACGCTGAGCAATGCCGACACCACCCTGACCCCCGGCGCCTTCGGGCGCGTGCGTCTCGCCGTTTCAGGCGCGCGGCCCGCCCTGCTCGTGCCCGATGCGGCGGTGCTGACCGATCAGGGCGACCATGCCGTCTATATCGTCGGCAAGGACAATATGGTTGCTCAGAAGAAGGTCACCATCGGCGATCTGCGCGGCGGCCTGCGCGTCGTCACCTCCGGCCTGAGCGCGCAGGACAGGGTCGTCATCGACGGCATTCCCGCGGTCAAGCCCGGCGCTCCGATCACCCCTCAGGCCGGTGCGATCCGGTTCGACGCAGAGCAGGATTGAGGCCCATGAAACTCGCCCATTTCTTCATCGATCACCCGCGTTTTGCCGCGGTGCTCTCGATCTTCATCACCATCGCCGGGCTGGTGACCATGCTGGTGCTGCCCATCGCGCAATATCCCAGCATCGTGCCGCCCACGATCGACATCACCACCAGCTTCCCCGGCGCCAATGCCGACACCATCGCCCGCACCGTGGCCACCCCGCTGGAGCAGGCGGTGAACGGCGTGGAGAACATGGATTACATCACCAGCCAGTCCACCAGCGACGGCGCGCTGACCACCACGGTCTATTTCAAGATCGGCAGCGATCCCAACATCGATCTGATCCTGACGCGCAACCGTGTGCTGGATGCCGTTTCCCGCCTGCCTCCCGAGGTTCAGGCGCAGGGCGTGAAGGTCAACAAGACCATCAAGGCGCTGGTGCTGGGCGTGCATGTCTATTCGCCCGATGGCTCGCGCAGCCCGGAGTATCTCTACAACTATATGCTGAAGATCCGCGACCAGATCTCGCGCCTGCCCGGCGTGTCGCAGTTCCAGCTCTTCGGATCGCGCGAATATGCCATGCGCGTCTGGGTCGATCCGGACAAGGCGGCGGCCTATAACATCAGCGCCAATGAAATTCTGGCCGCTCTGCGAGCCCAGAATGCGCAGGTCTCTACCGGGCGTCTGAACGCCCCGTTGGATGGCGCCAAATCGCATGGCGCCTATGAGGTCAATGTCGAGACTTTGGGCCGCCTGACCACGCCCGAAGAGTTCAACAATGTCATCGTCAAATCCGATGCGCAGGGCCATATCACCCGCATCCGCGACATTGGCCATGTCGAGCTTGGCGCCTCCGACTATGGCACCAAGGCTTATGCCAACAAGTTCGTCTCCACCCCGTGGTTCGTGGTCGCTACGCCTGACGCCAATGTCGTGGGGCTGGAGCATGCGATCTGGGACAAGATGGCGCAATTGCGCAAGAGCTTCCCCTCGGGCGTCGATTACCTCGACATCTATGACCCCACCACCTTCGTCTCGCAGTCCATCGACGAGGTGGTGACAACCATTGGCATCGCCATTCTGCTGGTGGTCGGCGTGGTCTATCTCTTCCTGCAGAGCTGGCGCGCCACGATCATTCCCGTGGTGGCCATCCCCATCTCGCTGCTGGGCACCTTCACGGTGCTGGGGCTGACGGGGGGCTCGATCAACAATCTCTCGCTGTTCGGCGTGGTGCTGGCGGTGGGGATCGTGGTCGACGATGCCATCGTGGTGGTCGAGAATGTCGAGCGCAACATGGCGCTGGGCATGAGTGCCCGCGAAGCCACCCGCCGCACGATGAATGAGGTTTCCACCGCCCTGATCGCCATCGCCTTGACGCTGTGCGCGGTTTTCGTGCCAACTTCTTTTATTCCGGGTATTTCCGGCCTGTTCTTCAAGCAATTTGCTATCACCATCTCGGCCTCGACCATCATCTCGGCTTTCGTCTCGCTGACCTTGAGCCCGGCGCTTTGCGCGGTGCTGCTCAAACCCCATGCCGCCAGCCATGAAGAACCGCGCGGTGTGCGCAAGCACCTCAACCGCTTCTTCGGCCGCTTCAACTATGGCTTCACCGCCCTGTCGGAGCGTTATGCCAAGCTGACCGGCACCGCCGTGCGCAAGACCGGCGTGATGATGGTCGCCTATGTGCTCCTGATTGGCGCGACGGCCTTCCAGATGTCGCGCATGCCCAGCGGTTTTATCCCGGAATCCGACATCGGCTATCTGGCCACCGTCATCCAGCTGCCCCCCGGCGCCAGCCTCGAACGGACCGACAAGGTCGTGCGCGAAGTCAATGAGATCGCGCTGGGCCTCAAGACCGCGAAGGGTGAAAATCTGATCGGCGGCACCTCGCCCGTCACCGGTCTGGACGTGGTGACCAACACCAGCGCGCCCAATGTCGGCACGGTGTTCACCGGCCTGCCCTCGCTCTACGGCAAGCATATCTCCGGCACCGATGCCCATACGGTGGTTGCCGCGATGAACAAGGCGACGGCCAGCATCAAGGACGCGCGGGTTATCACCCTGATGCCGCCTGCGGTGCAGGGGCTGGGCGCGCCGGGCGGCTTCACGCTGGAGTTGGAAGACCGCGGCGGTCTGGGGCCCGAGGCTCTGGCCAAGGCGACCAATGAACTGGTTGCGGCGGCCAACAAGGACAAGGCCTTCGCCGGTGCCTTCACCCTCTTCAATGCGGGTGCGCCCTCAATGAAGGCGGACATCGACCGCGAAAAGGCCGAGAAGTTGGGCCTGACGCCCACCGACATCTTCTCCACCATCGGCCTCTATCTCGGCTCGCAATATGTCAATGATTTCAACTTCTATGGCCGCACCTATCCGGTCTATGTGCAGGCCGATCACCAGTTCCGCTCGACCACGGCCAACATCGGCGATCTGAAGGTGCGCAATGCTGCGGGGGCCATGGTGCCGCTCAGTTCGGTGACCACCTTCGAAAGCGAAACCAAGCCCTATCGCGTGCCGCGCTACAACCTCTATCCCTCGTCCGAGATCATCGGCACGGCGGCCCCCGGCGTGGCCTCGGGCACGGCGATCAAGGCGATGGAGAAACTGGCCGACCAGACGCTGCCCGCCGGTATCGGTTACGAATGGACCGATCTGGCCCATCAGCAGCAGGCGCAGACCATCTCGCCGATGCTGATCTTCGCCGCCTCTGCCTTGTTCGTCTTTCTGGTGCTGGCGGCGCAGTATGAAAGCTGGAAGATCCCGCTGGCCATCCTGATGATCATCCCGATGTGCCTGCTGGCCTCCTCCACCGGCCTGCATCTGCGGACCATGCCGATCGATATTCTGGCCCAGATCGGTTTCGTAGTGCTGCTGGGGCTGGCGGCGAAGAATGCGATCCTGATCGTGGAATTCGCCCGTCATCATCAGGACCATGAAGGCGCCACGCCCGAACAGGCCTCGGTGCTGGCCGCCAAGGAGCGCCTGCGGCCGATCCTGATGACCTCGCTGGCCTTTATCGCGGGGGTCTTCCCGCTGGCCATCGCCTCGGGCGCGGGGTCGGAAATGCGGCAGGCGATGGGCACGGCGGTGTTTTCCGGCATGATCGGCGTGACCGTCTTCGGCCTGCTCTTCACGCCCGCCTTCTACACCATCATGCGCAAGTTGAACGTCAAACTCCCAAAGCTTTCCAACCCCTTCCATGCTTCTGACAGGAGGTCGGCATGAACATGAAACGTCTGCTGGGGATGAGCGTTCTGCTCATCCCTCTCGCCCTCGAAGCCTGCGCCGTCGGGCCCAACTATGTGAAGCCCGAGACCGCGCTGGCGCCCTTCCACAATGCCGTTGCACAGGTCGCGCCTGCGCCCGTGCCACTCGACAGTTGGTGGACGGGCTTCAACGACCCCATGCTGGTCACGGTGGTGCAGCGCGCTCTGGATCAGAACCTCGATCTGGCCGCCGCGCTGGGCCGGGTGCAGCAGGCCCGTGCTGTGGCCAAGGGGGCAGGGGCCCAACTGCTGCCCACAGTGGATGTCTCGGGCGGGGCCACCGCCAATCGCGCCAGCCTGCGCAGCCCCTATTCCTCAGCCGTCGGAAGCCAGTCCGGCCTTCAACGCAATTATGAGGATTATGCGGTAGGCTCCAGTGCCAGTTGGGAAATCGACCTTTTCGGTGGCCTGCGTCGCGGCGCCAAAGCTGCGAGCGAGGAAGAATCCGCCGCCGAGGCCGACCGCGTCGGCACGCGGATCACCGTGGTGGCCGATGCGGCGGATGCCTATCTGCAGATCCGGGGCTATCAGGCGCGGCTCGCCGTCGCGCTCGATCAGGTGAGCAATGACGAGCATCTGCTCAAGCTGGTGCAGGACCGCTATGCGGCGGGTTCCGGCACCGGGCAGGAGATCGCCGAGGCGCAGGCTCTGCTGCGTCAGGCGCGGGCCAGCGTGCCCCTGCTGCGCATCGGGCTGGAAAAGCAGCTCAATCGGCTCGACGTGCTGATGGGCGCCCAGCCGGGCACCTATGCACAGGAGCTGGGCGTGGTCGCCGCCATTCCCGCCATCCCGGCTATACCCGACAAGGCCGAGCCCACCGATATGCTGCGCCGCCGCCCCGACATCATCGCGGCGGAACGGCGGCTTGCGGCCTCCAGCGACCGCATCGGCGTGGCAATTTCGGACTATTATCCCAAGATCTCGCTCTCGGGAGCGCTGGGTTTTGACAGCATCAGCGCGGCCAATCTGTTCTCGAAAAGCGCCTTTACCGCCACCGGTGGCGGCCTGATCCGCTGGCGCCTGTTCGATTTCGGCAAGGTCGACGCGCAGGTCAAACAGGCACGCGGCGCCAATGCCGAAGCTCTGGCGCTCTACCGCCAGACGGTGCTGCGCGCCGCCGAGGATGTCGAGGACAGTCTGATGACGCTCTCCCAGACGCAGGACCGCGTGACCGAGGTGCAGGAACAGGTCAAGGCGCTGACCCGCGCGCGCGATCTGGCCCAGCAATCCTGGAAGGCCGGCTCCACCCCGCTCACCGATGTCATCAACGCCGACCAGCAATTGCTGATCGCCCGCGACCAGCTCGATAGCGAGCGGGCCGGAAGCGCGCGTGCGGCGGTGGCGGTGTTCCGCGCGCTGGGCGGCGGCTGGCAACCGACCTTGCGGCTCGCCGCGAAGAACTGATCGTGCCGTGGCATCCGGCCCGCCCCGGATGCCACGGCCTTGCCTGAGGAGAGCCGCCTTGCGCGACACCGCCAAACGCTTGATGGATTTTGCCGAAGCCCGCATGCGCGAGGCCGGCTATCACGGCTTCAGCTTCCGCGACATCGGCGCCGAAGCCGGGATCACCAGTGCCAGCGTCCATCACCATTTTCCCACCAAGGCGGCGATGGTTGCGGCAATCGTCCAGCGGCACAACGCCCGCTTTGCCGCCTCGGTCGCGCCCCGGCCCGGCGAGACGGGGCGGGAGGTGATCGAAGCCTATCGCCTGGCTTTCCGCGATGCTCTGCACAGCACTGGCGGCATGTGTCTGGCCGGGATGCTGGGGGCCGAGTCGGGAGGATTGCCGCCCTTGCTCCATGACGAGGTCGAGCAGTTCTTCCACGATTGCATCGAAGATCTGGCCCGCCGCATCGGCGGCGACGATCCGCGAAGCCGCGCTTTTGCGATCATGGCGCTGCTGGAGGGTGGCCTGATTCTGGCGCAGGTCTATAAGGATGCCGCAGCCTTCGATCATGCGACGGCGGATTTGTCGAATCTGTGAGCGCCACCATGCAAGAGTTCCGCCACCACATCTTCGCCACCGATTACGGCTTTGCAGCCATCGGCTGGACTGCGCGGGGCATCGTCGCTTTCCGCCTGCCCGCACCCAGCCGCGATGAGGCCGAGCGCGCCCTGTTCAAGCGCCACCCGTCCTCGGCTGCCGCCGAGCCGCCCGAAGCGGTGCAGGGCGTGATCGAGGCCGCGCGCCGCTATTTCGCGGGCGAGGTGCAGGATTTCTCGTCAATTCCCGTCGATCTGGGCGCGCAGGAGCCGCTGTTCCTGCGGATCTATGACCATGTGCGCAAGCTGGGCTGGGGCCAGACGACGACCTATGGCGCCGTCGCCCGCGATCTGGGCGAGGAGCCGCAGGCCGCCCGCGTGGTGGGTGAGGCGATGGCGCGCAATCCGGTTCCGCTGATCATCCCCTGCCACCGTGTGCTGGCTGCGGGGGGCAAGATCGGCGGCTTTTCGGCACCCGGCGGATCGGAATCCAAGGCACATATGCTCACACTGGAGGGCGCCCTGCCTGCGCCGCCAGTTCAGGCGCAGATCGGCTTCGATTTCTGAAGCGGCCTTAGCCCGCCGTGCGAAAGGTCAGATTGTAGCGCAGATTGCCGGTCAGCGGATGCACCCCCTCGGACAGCACATCCACGCCATGATAGGTCAACCGCGCCGGGCCGCCCCACACCACCACATCGCCATGATGCAGGGTGATCCGCTTCACGCGATCCCCGCGGGCCTGCCCGCCCCACAGGAAGCTGGCATCCACCCCCAGCGAGACCGAGACGATAGGCTGGCCCAGATTGCGCTCATCGCGGTCCTGATGGAGCGTCAGCCTGCTGCCAGGTGTGTAGCGGTTGATCAGGCATGCCTCGGGCGCGAAGCCGGTGAAGCCCGCTTTCGCCGCCGCTTCGCGCGCCAGGCGGGCAAACAGCGGGGGCATCGCGGGCCATGGCAGGGTGCTGAGCGGATCGCGCTGCTCATAACGATAGCCCGCAATGTCCGAGACCCAGCCCAGCCGCCCGGCATTGGTCATGGCGACCGACATGCGCTTGCCTCCGGGTGTTTCCAGATGGCGGAAGGGGGCCTGCGCCGCGATCTGCCCGATCGCTTCGATCAGCGCCTCCGCGATGGGCAGGGCCAGCCCGCCGAGCAGGCAGGCGCCGGGATCGAGCGGCAGATGTTCGCGGTCATCAGGGAAGAGATCGGGCATGGGCGTAACGCGCATAGCGGACTCTCCGGGGATCGGAAAGTCCGCCTGCGATGGGATGTTCAGTGGGTCTTGAACTGTTTCGGCGCCGTAAAGCCCAGCCCGTCGATAAGCTGATCCTGAAACGGCGCGATGGCGGCATTGGCGCCATCGGCACCGAAGCTCAGTCCTTTGATAACGCGGGCGGGGCGCTGGCCTGCGCTCTATCCGAAGGCTGCTGGATCGAGGTGTAGAGCGCGGCGAGGGCGGGGCCTGACTGAAACACCGGCAAATTCCCAGCATTTGATGCTCTTCCCGGATCGGACCTGCGCGCCGCTCCGGTAGCGTCAGGCACAGGCAACCGCGCTGCATCCTCGACGCTATCTGCAGCGAGCGGTGGAACGTCGTTCACAGACGTTGTGGACCCGTAACCGGGGAGTGGCTCTTCTGAGCAGAATCGGATTTTCGCGCCAATCGTCCATTGAGCAAGCCGCCTGGCGTACAGGCGCCACGCCGTTGCATATGCTTCTAGCTGACGAATAATATAAAAAAACTATATGAATCTATTCTGTGGAAATTCTTAAAACAACATATTTTATGTCACCGCGACGCAGCGTCTCTGATGAAAGCCTCTCAATTCCTAGACTTTTTACATGGGGCTGTAGCTTTGTTGCAACAATGTTTCGCGGCTTGCTACAGATATGTCCAAGGATGTTGTGCCGATCCCCGGCGCTTATCTATAGTGCCTTATCGACCGCTGCCTGTGTGGGGCAAACATGTCAGGCAGCGGCATACGGGGGTAAAATATCATGAACTTCGCCACCTCTCTGCGTGGTCAGCGTTTGCGCGTCAGCGCTGCGGCCATCGCTCTTTCCACGCTTGTGTTCGCTGCCTCGGCCTCGGCGCAGGGTGCCGCAACCGATGCTACGGTTGCACCCGCAACGGCCCCTGAAACCGGCCTCGCGCCCGCGCCCAAGGAAGACAACACCATCGTCGTGACCGGCACGCTGTTCCGCCGCGCCAACACCGAAACGCCTTCGCCTGTCACCGTGCTGACCCCGGACTATCTGGCCAAGGCCGGCATCTCCAACGTTTCGGACGCCATCCGCTCGATCTCGGCCGATGGCGCAGGGTCCATCGGCACCGGCTTCCAGTCGGGCTTTTCGGCTGGCGGCTCGGCGGTTTCGCTGCGCGGTCTGGGCGTCTCCTCGACGCTGGTACTGATCGACGGGCTGCGTTCGGCCAACTTCCCGATCAACGACGATGGCCATAACGCCTATGTCGATCTCAACTCGATCCCCTTCAGCCTGATCGAGAAGATGGAAGTACTCAAGGACGGCGCTTCGGCGACCTATGGTGCCGATGCCATCGGCGGCGTGGTCAACATCAAGCTGAAGAAGCAGTTCGTGGGCCTCGAAGGCAAGGCCGAGGGCGGCCTGTCGTCGCGCGGGGATGCCGCGCACCAGCGCCTCAGCCTGACCGCCGGCTATGGCGACTATGAAAACCAGGGCTTCAACATCTATGTGAACGGCGAATATCAGCATGACGGCCGCGTTTCGAACGCCAGCCGCGGCTTCCCGTACAACACGACGGATCTGTCGAGCATCGGTGGCATCGACAAGAACACCGCCGATTCGGCGATGACCACCGCCTCGCCGACGGCCTATGTGACCCGCGTGGCGCAGACCGATCTCAACAATCCGCTCAGCGGTGGCACCGCGCTGCTTAACGCAGCCAACGCATCGCAATACACCGCGCTTGGCCTGGGGAACTGCACCAGCGGCACCTTCACCGCCTCGAACGGCACGGGCTGCAAGTACGATCTGGTCAACCAGTATCGCCAGATCCAGCCGTTGCAGGAGCGTTACTCGGCCAGTGGCCGGATCAGCTTCCGCGTGTCGGATGCGATCGAGGGCTATGTCACCGGCAGCTACAGCCACAGCTATGTGAGCATCTGGGGCACCCCGCAGGTCATCCGCAACACCCAGCCGTTTGGCGCCGCGCCCGCTGTGGCCTCGTCGAACCCCGGCATTGTGCTGCCCGTCTACATCTGCGCCTCGGGCGTGAACTGCGCGACGGCGGCCAACCGCACGCTCAACCCCAACAACCCCTATGCCGCCGCCTATGCCGCCAACCCTTCGCAGGGCGCCGCGCGCATCTATTATATGTTTGGCGACATTGCGTCGGGCAGCGACCGCTCCAACGACGTCTATCGTGCCACCGCCGGGCTCCATGGCCGGATCGCCGACGCCTGGGATTGGCGCGTTGACGGCGTCTACGCTTACGACAAGCTCAAGCTGGTGCAGCATGGCTTTCTCAACATCGCGGCACTGACGCAGGCGATCAACACCGGTTCGTATAATTTCGTCAACCCTTCGCTCAACACCGATGCGGTGCGTCAGGCGCTGGCTCCGGACAAGACCACGCCGTCGCATTCGGAAACCTATGCGGTTGATGCCTCGGTGACGCGCAAGCTGTTCACGCTGCCGGGTGGCGATCTTCAGCTGGCCGTCGGCGGGCAGATCCGCCACGAAATGCTGGAAAACAACAACCAGAACGTGGCGCTCGACACCTACAACCTGACCACGGCGTCGGCTTTTGGCTCGCACACCGTGTCGGCAGCCTTCTTCGAGCTGGACGCGCCGGTGTTCAAGCAGCTTGAACTGAACGCTTCGGGCCGTTTCGACCATTATTCGGAAGGCTTCAGCCACTTCTCGCCCAAGTTCGGCTTCAAGTTCACCCCGACCAAGGCCTTTGCCCTGCGCGGCACCTATTCGCAGGGCTTCCGCGCGCCGACCTTTGCCGAATCCGGTCCGCGCAGCCAATATGCCGGCTTCGTGTCGAGCACGCCGCCCTGCGCCTATATTCTGGCCCATGGTGGCACCGGCACCACCACGACCTGCTCGGCCAACGGCAATCCCTATAACACGACCTATAATCTGGGCCGCGGCGTGGTGGGCAACCCCGACCTGAAGCCCGAAACCTCGCGCAGCTTCACCTTCGGCACGATCGTTCAGCCCGTCCGCTGGTTCAGCCTGACCGTAGACTATTACAATGTGAAGAAGTCGAACCTGATCGTCACCGGCCCGGATGTCGGCAAGGCCACCAGCGCCTATTTCGCTGCCGCTAATCTGGATGCCGCCAAGGCTGCCGTCGCGGCCGTGGGGCCTGGCTATTCGGTCAACACCGTCGATGCTGTCGATCCGCTCTATCCAAACCTTCTGCCGCGCCCGCTGATCATCAACGTTCCCTATGTGAACGCGAACTATTCGGTGACCTCGGGCATCGATCTGTCGGCGACGGCCAATCTGCGCCTGACCGACAAAATCCGGTGGACCAGCCGCATCGAGGGCACCTATGTGCTGACCTCCAACCTGCACACCTCGACCGGCATTCAGTCCTATGCGGGCACGTTCGGGCCCTATGATCTGTCGTCGGGTAACGGTACGCCGCGCCTGCGTGGCAACTGGCAGAACACGCTGGAGTTCGGCGAGAATTTCTCGCTCAGCCTGACCACCAACTATGTCGGGCGGATCAAGGAAGTCGCAACCGATCAGGGCAGCCTGTCGACAGATTGCTCGCAGAACCTGTATGGTACGGGCGATGCCTTCTGCTATGTCAGCCCGTTCATCACCAACGACCTGACGGCCAGCTTCAACTTCAGCAAGGGCGGCGTGTTCTCGCTGATGGTCAAGAATGCGTTCGACGCCAAGGCGCCGATTGCTCCGGCGGCCTATTCCAGCGCGCCCAACTTCCTGACGTCCTGGCATTATGCCGGTTTGATCGGGCGTGAATATCGCGCCAGCGTGTCGTTCAAGATGTAATTTCTTGGCGTAACAAACTGAATGACGACGGGCGGCACCCTTGGGATGCCGCCCGTTTTTTTGGGCTCGCGCACCCAGGTCTGGGCTCACGCGACCGCTTTGACACTCTGTTGCATGCCCGTTGAGCCCGGACGGCGCATCATCGAAGGTCGTTCAACTCACACCGAGCCCCACCAGCGTCTCACGGACAGCCTGCCCGAGCGGTGTATGCGGCTCGGCGCCAAGGAAGGCGGTCAGCCGACCATTGTCGAGGCGGATGGGCTGCTGCCAGAGATAGCGCATCTTGACGATCTCACGCGGCGTTTCCTGAAACCACCCCGCTACGCGCAGCAGGAACCATGGCAAGGGCTTGACCGCGATGCCGGGGCGCCCCAGCGCCGTGGCAATCGCAGCGACCATCTGCGTGCCGTCGGCGTCCCAATGGCCGGCGAAATGGAAGCGCGCGAAGGGCTCCAACTCGTCCATGCGGTCGAGGAGCCGGGCGATCGTCTCTCCGGCATCGGGCAGATAGGCCCAGGCATGGCCCAGCCCCTTGCCTCCGGGATAGGTGATGGCCTTCAGCTGCTGCCCCGGCTTGACCAGCCCTTGGGCAAACCAGTTGTTGCCGCCGCCCGGCCCAAAGAAGTCGCCGAGGCGCAAGATCAGCACCGGCACGCCACTCTGGGCGGCCACGGCGAGCCGCCTTTCCAACTCGACGCGAATGGCGCCCTTGACCGTTGCGGGATGCTGCGGCGCATCCTCGACAAGATCCGGGAAAGCGTCCGGTCCATAATTGTAGATCGTGCCAGGCAACATCAGGCGCGCACCGACCGACCGTGCGGCCGCGATGCTGTTGTCGATCATCGGCAGGACCAACTGCCCCCAGTGACGATAGCCCGACGGGTTAACCGCATGCACAATGACCTGAGCCCCCTGCGCCGCGCGCAGCACGTCCGCTGCTTGCATCGCATCGCCCTCGATCCACCGCACACCGGCCGGATGGTCTGCGGCGGTCGCACCGCCACCGCGTCGCATCGCGGTGACCGACCAGCCATGGGCCAGCAGCGCTCTGGTCGCCGCGCCGCCAATGCCGCCGGTTGCGCCCAGAACCAACGCTGTCTTCGTGCTGCTCATCATCTTTCTCCTCTTGCTGTAAGGAGTTTGACGCGAGCCAAGCTGAAAGATAATTGACAAAATATCTCTATCAGCTGGTGGATAAACCATGAGCAAATCCATGGACTGGGAAGACCAGCGCGCCTTCCTGGCGGTGCTGGAAGAGGGCAGCCTCTCTGCGGCGGCGCGGCGCTTGCAGGTCACGCAGCCCACTGTGCGGGCACGGCTTGAATCGCTGGAAAGCGCGCTGGGAAGCAAATTGTTCACCCGCTCGGTGCGTGGACTCGTGCCCACCGCGCAAGCAAGGGCACTCGGCGAGGCGGCGCGCGCCATGGCCCGCGCCTCGCAAGCCTTCGAGCGCAGCGCCAGTGCGCCGCCCGATGAGATTGCCGGCGTGGTGCGCCTCAGCGTCTCGGACTTCATTGGCGTCGCAGTGCTCCCCGCGATGCTTGCCCGCTTGCGCCAGCGCCATCCCGCGCTGATCCTTGAAATCGAGATGAGCAACCGCGCCGCCAACCTGCTCGAACAGGAGGTCGATATGGCCGTGCGCATGACGCCCCCGCGTCAGGCCGCGCTGGTCGCGCGCAAGGTGCCTTCGATCGCGCTCGGCTTCTACGCGCATGTCGATTATCTGGCGGCGCGCGGCATGCCCGGCACACTGGAGGACCTGAACCATCATGATCTGATCGGGCCGGACAGATCGGCGATGGACCTCGATGTGATCGCGCAGTTGCTTCCCGGCCTCGATCGGAAGCGCTTCACCTTGCGGATGGACAGCCACCCCGCGCAACTGGCAGCCTTGCGGGCCGGGCTCGGCATCGGCGTGATCCAGCGCGCGATCGGCGACCGCGACCCCACGCTGCTTGCGGTGCTGCCGGAATTTGACATCGGCGCGCTCGAGACATGGATCGTGATCCATGAAGACTTGCGTGACATTCCCCGTATCCGCGCGGTGTTCGAGCATTTGGTTGCCGAATTCGATGTCTATGGGAAAGGGAGGCATTGCTGAAAAAGCTGCCATTCGCAGGTCAGATTGGCCTCATCAGGAGCTGCGTGTCGTATACCTGTACTGCGGATTTTCTGATGGACCGGCCTTGGGATGCTCCGGCCTTTACGACTGCTGCTTCAAACGGCGCCTTCAGCGGATTGGTGCGGTCGACGCCCACCAGCATCACGGCTGTGCGCTCGATCTCGTTCAGCGAAGGCGGGGCGGGAATGGTCGAGGGATGGACATAATCCAGGACATCGTGAGCGGCGACATCGAGATAGGCCATGGGTTTGGTCCTTACCGATGGGATGAGGATGTTGCGGCACTGGCCTGCTGCTCCAGCGCCTGCATCGTCGCGAGATAGGGCGTGGCGCCATAGCTGATGCGCGCCACGCCGAGCGCGGCCAGACGATCCGGGGCGGGCGCGCCCTCCATCATCATCACATTGACGGGCAGGGGGGAGCCTTCGCAAATCCGCGCGATCAGGGCTTCGTCGATCAGCCCGGGCACGAAAAAGCCCGAGGCGCCCGCAGTCGCATAGGCATGGGCCCGCTCCAGCGCGTCGTCGATCGACAGCGCCGGGTCGCCCGACTGGCCGAGAAAGAGGTCGGTTCTGGCATTGATGAAAAGCAGGATACCCCGCTTTTCCGCAGCCCGGCGCAGCGCGCCGATCCGTCGCGCCTGCTGGCCGGCGCTGTAGAGGCCTGCACCTTTCACCACGCGGTCCTCGAAATTGATGCCGATAACGCCGAGCTCCAGCAGCGCGCTCACATGTCGTGCAAGGTCGTCCTCGCCTTCGGCATAGCCGCCCTCGAAATCGACGCTGACCGGCAGATCGACCGAGGCGGCAATACGCCCCGCGACATCGAGCAGGCGGTCGAGCGGAAGATCCTCACCGTCGCGAAAACCCTGCGCGGCGGCCACCGCCCAGCTGCTGGAGGCGATGGCCTGCGCGCCCGATGCGGCCACGGCGCGGGCGCTGCCTGCATCCCAGACGTTGTAGAGACTGATCGGCTGACCGGGCTGGTGCAGCTGCGTGAAACGGATGGCTTTCTCGCTCTGTGTCATCGGTGGTCTCCCAAAGATCATCCGCCGGTGGAGTGGTGAATTACGCACCTATCGACCGATAGGTTGATGGCGGTTTATGGCCTCATGCGGAACCTGTCAATAACTATCTACTGATAGGTTAAATTGAAAATCTTGTCTCGATGCAAATAAACTCAACTGCATTGATAGAGATTTTTGCTTGCCTCGGAATTTATATCCCATAAAGGCACTGGGGTATGACTGCTCCACCGTCCCCCGCGCCTTTCCCTCGCACGCTCGCCTCGGCCCTGATCACCTTGGCGCTGGCGGCCAGCGCGGGCGTGTGGCTGCAACCCTTGCGTGCTGCCACTCCGGCCTCGGCCAGCATCCAGCAAACCATGCTGACACAGATCGATCCGGCCTCGGACGCGCTCTGGGCCTCGGTCGGCACGGTGGAGACGGCGCGCGGCACGGTCCATCGCGCGCCGCGCAGCACGGCGGGCTGGCAGAAGGTCTCTGCTCTGGCCGACACGCTGGTTGCGGGCGCGCGCCATCTGCAGCGGCCCGGCGTGCCGGTGGGCGCCACCGCGCATAGCCGTCTGGCCGACGCCGACACGCCCGGCACCCGCACCGCGCCCCAGATCGCCGCCGACATTCGCGCTGACCCGGCTCGTTTCGTCCGCCATGCCAAGGCGCTGGAACAGGCCGCGCTTTCCGCCCGCACCGCCGCCCAACGTCACAATGCCGAAGGCCTGATCAGCGCCGGGGCTGCCATCGATGCAGCCTGCGAGGCTTGCCATGCCGCCTATTGGTATCCGCGCACGCCGCCTTTGACCCTGCCCGACCCTGACCATTTCGGCGCCTCGGCGCGCCATCCCTGACTTGCCTGCCCTAGGAGAAACCCTGTGAAACTTGCGCATCTCATGGCCCTGCCGCTCGCTCTGCTGACCGTAGCCCCGGCGCTGGCCCACCACTCCTTCTCCGCCGAATTCGACGGCAAGAAGCCGGTGCGTCTGGTCGGCAAGATCTCCAAGATCGAATGGACCAACCCGCACTCCTATTTCTACCTCGAAGTCGCGGGCCGCGACGGCAAGACCGCGACTTGGGCCTGCGAGAGCGGCGGCCCCGGTGCCCTGTCGCGTCGCGGCTGGAAGAAGGGCGATGTGAAGATCGGCGACACGCTGATCGTCGATGGCTATCTCGCCAAGGACGGCGCACATCTGATCGACGCCCGCCGCCTGAAGCTGCCCGACGGGCGCCAGATCTATGGCGGCACCCCCGGCGACGGCGGCCCCGGCGACAATGCGAACGGCTAAGCGGGCATGAACCTGCTTGTCGACTTTTGCCAATGGCTGAACGACCTGCCGCCGTCGCAGACGCTGGCCGAATCCGAATGGGCCTTTCCCATCGTCGAAAGCGTGCATGTGCTGGCGCTGGGTCTGGTGGCGGGCACGGTGGCGCTGGTCGATCTGCGCGTGCTGGGGTTGGCGCTGGGCGACATCCGCCTGACCGCCGTGGCCCGGCGCCTGCTGCCGCTGACATGGGGCGGCTTTGCGGTGATGGCGCTGACCGGCGGGGCGCTCTTCGCCTCGGAGGCGGTCAAGCTGTCGCATAATCCGCTGTTCTTGTTGAAGCTGGTGTTGCTGTTGCTGGCCGGGCTGAACGCCTGGGTGTTTCACGCCACGGTCTATCGCCGGGTCGCGGTGTGGGAGCAGGCGCCTGTCGCCCCGGCACAGGCCCGCGTCGCGGCGATCACTTCGCTGGCGACATGGACCGCCATCATCATCGCCGGGCGCTTCATCGCCTATGTGCATTGAGGGATAGTCACGTGCTTGAGAACCTCTTCCGCTGGCTGGGCGCGACGCCGGTGGGGCTTTACATGCGCGATTCCGACTGGGGCTTCGCCTCGGTCGAGACCGTCCACCTGCTGGGGCTGACCGCTCTGGGCGGGGCTGTGGTGGTGGCTCATCTGGCGGGGGCAGGGGTGATCCTGCGCCAGTCCAGCCCGGCAGCGGTGCAGCGCGGCCTGCGCGGCTTCGGCACCGGGGCGCTGGTGGCGCTGATCGTCTCGGGCGTGCTGCTCGTCTCGTCCAAGCCCATCCGTTATTATCTGGATGGGGCCTTCCGTATCAAGATGCTGCTGCTGGCGCTGGCCATCGCTTCATCCATCGCTCTCTACCGCGCTTTTGCCAATACCGATGCGCCGTCACCGGCGCTGCGCGGCGCCGCGCTGCTCTCGCTGGGGCTGTGGCTGTCGGTGGGTGTGGCCGGGCGCATCATCGGCTTTCTGTGACATTTCGAACGGGGGACCAACCTATGAAGCATCTCACCCTCACTCTGCTGGCGCTGGCCGCCGGTACGCTTGCCACCCATGCCATGGCGCAGGACGATGGCGGGCGCGAGCACGCCAGGCTGTCCGCCGCCGATGCCGCCGCGCGCGATCCGCATCGCCCCGTGCCACGCGATCAGGCGGGCCATCCCGACCTCACGGGCTTCTGGAAGCCGATCCGCGACAAGACCAGGCCGGGCGGCAACATCGGCAAGGATCTTCCCGGCTTCAAGCTGCCCTTCACGCCGGAGGGCGAGGCGGCGCTGCAGCACAATCTCACCAAGACGATCGACCCCGAAGCGCTCTGCGTGCTGGGCGGCATCCCGCGCCACGATGCCTCGGGCCTGCCCTTCGAGGTGCTGCAGACGCCCGCGCGGCTGGCTTTCCTCTATCTCTATTCCACCCACCGTTTCATCCCGACCGATGGCCGCACGCGCGAGCCGGTCGAGGATCTGGAGCCGCGCTTCTTCGGCAACCCCGCGGGCACATGGGAGGGTGACACGCTGGTCATCGATTCCATCGGCTTCAAGGGCGAGAAGGTCTGGATCGACGAAAACGGCAATCCGGCCAGCGACAAGATGCACACCATCGAGAAATGGACCCGGCCCGACGCCGACCATATCCATCTGGAACTGACGGTCGATGATCCCAAATTCTACACCCATCCCTTCCCCTTCAGCCGCACCTGGGTGCTGGGCGCGCCGGGCGAGGGGCTGAGCGAATATTCCTGCGCGGAGAACAACATCGATGCCGCCCACATCGGGCCGGGGCCGGGCGGCGTGGGCGCTGACGGCAATCGCGGCTCCGACATTCCCGACAAGCTTCCCGACAATCCGCCGGGCCCGGAATTTTATGAGCAGCAAGCCGGAAAGGGTGGCAAGAAGTGACAGGTTGAAACGAGGCGCCGAGCCGGACATCCGGCTTCGGCACAAAACATGGCACGCCCTTCTGGAGCGGCTGATCCGACACAATCGGGTCAGCCGCTCGCGCTGTTGGTTTGGCGTAAAACGCTCTGGAATCGGAATTTTTCGTGGATCTTTCACCGCGCCGCCGCAATCTGCTCTTTGGCTTTGCCCTGACCGCCGGGGTGCTCAACCTCGTCGACCGGCAGATCATCTCGGTGCTCAAGCCGACCATCTCGGCCGACCTTGGCTGGAGCGACAATGATTACGGCACGCTGGCCGCCTGGTTTCAGGCGGGCGTGGCCGGGGGCCTGCTGATGGCGGGCTGGGTCGTCGATCGTCTCGGCTGGAAATGGGCCAATGCCGCCGGGGTGGCGGCATGGTCGCTCGCCGCGCTGACCCATGGGGGCGCGCGATCGATGGCGCAATTCCTCGCCTGCCGTGTCTCGCTGGGCGCCACCGAGGCCATCGGCACGCCTGCGGGCATGAAGACCATGATCACGATCTTCGCGCCGCATCAGCGCTCGACCGCCATCGGCCTGTCCAACGCCTTCACCAGCCTTGGCGCCATTCTGGCACCGCTGGTCATTCCCGCCGCGGCGGTGATATGGGGCTGGCGCGGCACCTTCATGGCGGCTGGGCTGGTGGGGCTGGTCTGGGCCGCGCTGTGGCTGGCGGTGACGCGCGGCATCACCATCCCCGAGCGTCATGACGAAACCGTGGTGGCTGGGGTGCCGCCACGCTCGATCCTGCGGGAGAAGCGGACATGGACCATCGCCGTTGCCAAGATCCTGTCCGACGCCACATGGTGGCTGCTGCTGTTCTGGATGCCGGACTATTTCAACCGCCAGTTCGGCTTAAGCGGGCTTGAACTGGGGCCCCCGCTGGCCGTGGCCTATTGCGGCTCGGCGGCGGGATCGATGCTGGCGGGTATGGGGGGGACGGCCCTGCAGAAGCGCGGCTGGAGCGCGCATCGCACGCGGCTGACCATCATGCTGGTCTCCTCCTGCTGCGTGCTGCCCTTGCCGCTGACGCTGGCGGTGCACAGCTATTGGTGGGCGGTGGCGCTGCTGGCGCTGACGCTGGTGGGGCATCAGGGCTTTTCGACCAGCCTGTTCGCGCTGATCGCCGACATCGTACCCTCGCGCCAGATCGGCCGGGTGACCAGCTTTGGATCGCTGTGCGGCAATCTGGGGGGCATGGTGCTGACCAAGGTGGCCGGTTTGGTGCTGACCGCCGGGCTTGGCTACGCGCCGCTGTTCGGCTTTGGCGTCTCGGCCTATTTTCTGGCGCTGATCTGGTTGAGGCTGATGGTGCCGGACGGGTCTCGCGCGGCCTGAACGCAAAAAGAGGGGCGGCGGGTTCGAAAACCCGCCGCCCCCTTGCTTGTTCTCAGAAGTGGTAGCTGGCGTTCACGCCGGCATAGCGGTCGTTGTCGCGGGGAACGAAGCGCAGCGTGCCTGCGGTCGTGCCATTGCTCAGCAGGTTGGAGTAATGGGTGTTGAGGATGTTCTTCACCACGCCCCGGATTTCCCAGTTGCGCTTGTCGATCAGCGCCACGCTGGCGTTCCAGATGCCATAGGCGGGCTGGATGGTGCTGGGGGTCTGCGTCAGGGCGAATTGGGTCGCGCTGCGGAAGGTCCAGTCGGTCTGCAGTTCGACGCCCAGCGTATCGTTCAGCGGAATGCGCCATGCGCCGCCGCCGCTCAGCTTCCAGTCGGGCGCGAAGGGCAGGGTGTAGCCATCGTAATTGGGGCAGACGGTGGCCGCCGGGCAGTTGAAATGGCGAATGCGCGCATTGCTGTAGACCGCCGCCCAGTTGAGCGTCAGCCGGTCGGTGGGATGGGCTGCGGCGTCGATCTCGATGCCGCGCGTGCGCACGGTGCCCGCATTGATCAGGCGGGTGACCGGGGCGCCCAGAAAGCTGTCCTGATAGTTCGCCTGATAGCCGGAAAAGTCCGTCCAATAGGCTGCGACGCTGCCGGTGAAGGTGCCATGCAGCGCGCTGCCCTTCAGCCCGACCTCATAGCTGTTCGAGGTTTCCGGCTTGAGCGCGACCTGATCGAAGGCCTGCATGTTGAAGAACACATTGTAGGCCGGGCCCTTGTAGCCGCGCGAATAGGTCGCATAGAGCGTGGCCTGAGGCACGACCTTATACTGCACGCCGACGCGGCCGCTGCCGTCCACGCGATCGGTGCTGCCGGTGCTTTGGGCGATGGAGGGGCGGATGCCGGTGACGCCCGCCGCCGTATCGGCGTTGCGCTGGTGGTAGTAGCTTAGCTTGTCATAGATCAGGCGGCCGCCGAGGATGAAGGTCAGCTTCTCGCTGGCATGCAAATTGGCCTCGCCGAACAAAGCGAGATTGTCGGCCTGCGTGCCGTAAGTGGCCACGCCGGTGTTGGTCTGGGTGGTGGTCGGCGTCAGAAGCTGGGTGACGCTGCGCTGATAGATCTCATTGGTGTTGGCATGCAGGTAATAGGCGCCCACCACATAGTCGATCAGCTTGCCCTGAGGCGAGGCAAGGCGCAGTTCCTGACTGAACTGGTTGAAGTTGACATAGCCATTGTCCACCCCCTGCGGAAAGCCGGTGGCCAGGATCGAGCGCTGGTCCCAATCGGGCACCTGGCGGTTCTTCCATTCGCGATAGGCGGTGATGGAGGTGACGGTGTAATCGCCCGGGCGCCATTCGGCGGTCAGCGAGCCGCCGTAATTGTCATCCTTCACATAGGTGTCGAAATTGGTGTTGACGGTCTTGTTGTTGGCGCTGGCGGTGACGCCTTCCTGCGCCAGCAGACCGGCCAGCGGGGCGCTGTTGGTGGTGGCGCCGCCAAAAGCGGTCTGCGATGTGCTGGCATAGACGCCGTTGGGCGTGGTGTCCTTGTTGTGCAGATAGTCGCCCGCCAGCGTGATGGTCAGATTGCTGGCGGGCTTGGCGACCAGCTTGCCGCGACCGCCCCAACGCTCATAGCCATTGACCCAGTGATTGGTGCCAAGGTTGCGGACATTGCCCTGATAGTTGCCGTAAAGCCCGCTGACCGAATAGCCCAGCCAGTCGTTGATCGGGCCCGACAGGCCAGCGCGGATGCGCTCCTCATTGCCTTCGTAATAGCCGACATCGATGATGCCGGTCTGATGGGTGGAGGGCGCCTTGGTGATGATGTTGACCACGCCCGCCGAGGCGTTCTTGCCGAACAGCGTGCCCTGCGGGCCGCGCAGCACCTCGATGCGTTCCAGATCGACCAGATCGAAGGTCGCCTGTCCGGGGCGGACCAGCACCACGCCATCGACCACCGTGGAGACCGAGGATTCGACGCCCGGCGAGGTGGTGATGGTGCCGACGCCGCGGATGAAGATGTTGCGGTCCTTGTTGGAGGCGCCGTTGCGGAAATCGAGCGAGGGGACCGTCGCGGCGATATCCTGAATGGTGTTGAGATTGCGCGACTGGGCCGTGTCGCCATTCACCACGGACATGGCGATGGGCACATTCTGAAGCTGTTCGTTGCGGAAGCGCGCGGTGACAACGATGCCACCGGCTGCCGACGCATCATCCGGAGCGGCCGGATCGGCGGTGGCAGCGGAGTCGGCATGGGCGCCGGGGGCCTCCGCATGGGCGACGCCGATGGCCAGAAATCCGCACGCCAGCGCCGTTCCGCTCAGCAGTGTGAGGGCCGAGATTAGTCTATTCACCGTAAAACCTCCCTGAATGGTCGGCTTTCCATAAACTCTACAAAATCTATAGAGAAGAGAGTTTTTGTCTCGGGGGTGACAACGTAGGCTATCGCGGTGGCCGCAGCGGCGGCGGCGGGGCACCATCCATAAGAAATAATCATAAGGGCGGAGTGTTGTTTCGGCCTGCCGCGTGGCATGGTTGATGCCATACAAGAGGAGCCCGTCTTGCGCGCCACGATCAAGGATGTTGCCCTGGCATCGGGCGTTTCGATCAAGACGGTGTCCCGTGTCCTGAACAAGCAGCCCAAAGTCTCGGACAGCGCGCGCAAGAGCGTGCAGCAGGCCATCGAGAAGCTCAATTTCCGACCCAGCGCGGCGGCGCGCAGCCTTGTCGGCCACCGCACCTTCCAGATCGCGCTGGCCTGCGACAATCCCAGCCCATTTTACGTGCATGAAATGCAGGCGGGCATTCACGAGCGTTGCCGACAGGATGGCGTGCGGATGATCGCCCAGCCCTATGACCACCGCGCCGAAGGGCTGATCGAGGAGATCGCAAGCCTGATCGACACCACCGGCATCGACGGGCTGATCCTCACCCCGCCCATCTCCGACCGGCAGGACATCCTTGACCTGCTGGCGCGGCGTGAGGTGTCCTATGTGCAGGTCACGCCCTCCGGCACGGTGGAGACCTCGGCGGTGTTCATCGACAATCAGGCGGCGGCCAAGGTCATGACCCGCCATCTGCTCGCCTTGGGCCATCAGCGCATCGGCTTTGTGATGGGCCACCCCAGCTATGCGGGCAGCGTGGCACGCCATGCCGGTTATGTCGCGGCGCTGGTGGAATCGGGCCGCACGCCTGATCCGAAGCTGGTGCGAGAGGGCGGCTATGACTTTGCCTCGGGCGCTGCGGCGGCCGAAGCCTTGCTGGCGCTGGCCGACGCACCCACCGCCATTTTCGCCTCGAATGATGAGATGGCGGCGGGCGTGCTCAGCGTGGCGCATCGGCGGGGGATGGCGGTGCCCGGAGCGCTTTCGGTGGCGGGTTTTGGTGACGATGCCTTGGCCAGCTTCGTCTGGCCGCCGCTGACCACCATCCGCCAGCCGACCCGCCAGATGGGCTTTCAGGCGGCGGATCTGCTGCTGGCCCCGGCGCAGGACAAAGCCTCACGCGAGGTTCCTTTCGAACTGATCCGCCGCGAATCGACGGGCGGGGCGCCCCGGCGTTAAAAGCGTCGTTAGAATCCGAGTTCAGCCATCTCCACCACGCGGTGCTCGCGGGCGCTGATCTCAGCCACCGCGCCGATGGCCACCGCCATCAGGCCATCGCGCGCAGTCACCTCCACCGGGCCTTCGCCCCGCACGGCGGCGATAAAGCGCTGGTGCTGATAGAAGGTGGAGCCGTGATGGCTGCCCGCCTGCAGGGCCGCCTGATCGACCTCGACCACCTTGCGTTCGACCTGCTTGGGGTTGAGGAAGCCCACGCGCGGGCTGTAGACCAGCGCGCCTTCCGGGATCAGCACATCAAGCCGGGCCTTGTCGCCAACGGCGGTGACTTCTTCCTGATTTTCAGCCCCTTCGGCAAACATCGAGAGGTCCAGCAGGGCCCGCACGCCATTGGCGAAATCGACGGTGGTGAAGCTGTTGTCGATGATGTCAGGCGTCTGGCCATCATAGCGTTCGTCGAGATGGTTCACATCCATCGCGCCCGAGCAATAGACGCGCACCGCTTCGGATTGCACGATCAGCCGCATCAGATCGAAGAAATGGCAGCATTTCTCGACCATCGTGCCGCCGGTGTTGCGGCTGAAACGGTTCCAGTCGCCGACCTTGGGCAGGAAAGGGAAACGATGCTCGCGAATCGAGAGCATCTGCAGCTTGCCGACCCGCCCGCCATGCACCTGCGCGATGAAGTCTGCGGCAGGCGGCATGTAGCGATATTCCATCGCGGTCCAGAAGGGGCGCGATGAGGCCTCGGCCTGTTCCACCACCCAGCGCGCATCGTCCAACGTTGTCGCCAGCGGTTTCTCGCACAGAATGGCCAGACCCGCATCGAACAGCGGCTCCAGCACGCGGCGGTGGGTATAGTTGGGGCTGGCCACGATCACCGCATCGACCAGGCCGCTTTGGGCGAGTGCCGTGCTGTCGGTAAAGGCCTGCACACCCTCGGCTTTATTGCCCAGCGCCATGCGCGCCCAGCCCAGCGAGGTCTCCACAGGATCGGCGATGGCGGTCACCACCGCGCCGGGGGTGATGGCCAGATTGGTGATATGTTCGGCCCCCATCATCCCGGTGCCGACGAGGCCGTAACGCACTTGCTCTACCATCACTAGTGATCCTATAGGTGATAACGATGTCACCGTCTCATACCATGCATCTGCCGCCTGAGCGCAAGCCGGAAAATCTTGCCGGCGGGATGTTTGTGCTTGCCCAGACAGCGGCGGTGCCGGTGCCTGCACGGTGCATGCCCGAAACGCGCGCCGCCACGGAGAAGAAACCATGAGCAACCCTTGCGAAGTGAGCTGGTTTTCAGCTCTGTGCGACGACGATTACGAGTTTCTCGGCGTGCCCGACCAGCGGCTGCAATCGAGCTGGGAGCATTGCCGCGACATCGTGCTTCAGGCCGAAAGCGCGGGTTTCGACAACATTCTGCTGCCCTCGGGCTACGGATTGGGAATCGACACCACGGCCTTTGCCGCCGGGATCGCCCCCATGCTGCGCCGCCTCGCCCTGCTGATGGCGGTGCGTATCGGCGAAAGCTGGCCGCCGCAACTGGCGCGGCAGATCGCCACCATCGACCACATGCTGGGCGGTCGCCTGAAGGTCAACATCATCTCCTCGGAGATGCCGGGTGAAACGCTGGGCTCGCGTGAGCGCTACGCCCGCACGAGCGAGGCCATGAGCATCCTGCGCAGCCTGCTCAATGGCGAGTCCATCGATCATCAGGGTGAGTTCTGGAAGCTGAAACTCGACCCGCCGCGCATCCGCACGGTCTCGGGCAAGGCGCCGCTGTTCTATTTCGGCGGACTGTCGCCCGATGCGCGCGAGACTGCCGCCAAGGGCTGCGGCGTCTATCTGATGTGGCCCGGTACGCAGGGCGAGATCGCCGCGATCATCGCGGATATGAAGGAGCGGGCGGCCCGCCATGGCCGCACCCTGCGCTTCGGCTACCGCGTCCATGTCGTGGTGCGTGAAACCGAGCAGGAGGCCCGCGCCGCCGCCGACCGCCTGCTCTCCAAACTGGATCTGGCGCAGGGCGCGGCCATTCGCGCGCGTTCGCTGGATTCGCAATCGGCGGGCGTGCAGGCTCAGGCCGCGCTGCGGGAACGGGCGGTCGACGGCTATGTCGAGGACAATCTGTGGACCGGGATCGGGCAGGCGCGCTCGGGCTGCGGCGCGGCGATTGTCGGCGACCCCGATCAGGTGCTGGCCAAGATCGCCATGTATCGCGCGATGGGCATCGATGCCTTCATTCTCTCGGGCTATCCGCATGCGGCGGAGGCGGATCTGTTCGCGCGGCATGTCCTGCCCGCGCTGGACCACGCGCCGCTGTAAACGGGGGCGGGGCGTGCCTGCGCGCGTCTTCCATGCGCCGCTCTGCTTCACGGCGGGCGGCGTCCAGATCCTCGGGCGTGTCGATGTCCATCAATTCGGCTCGATCGACGCGAAGCCCCAGCGCGAAACCGGGCCGGTTGAGCAGATGGCGTGCACCGATATCGCCGGTGAGTTCGGTCAGACCCTCCAGACGGTCGGCGCCGAAACAGGCGGGAGGGCCAAGCCTGCCATCGGGATAAAGGCAGGCCGTAACGCTGTCCACAGCAGTCCGCTCGATCAGCAGGCGCAGGGTGGCGACTTCGACAAAGGGCATGTCGGCCAGCATGATCAGCAGCCGCCCGGCTTGGCAGGCGCGCGCCTGTTCCACCGCAAGGCGCAGGGATGAGGCCATGCCCGAGGCGGCCTGAGGGTTGGTCACCAGATCGACGCCGGGCCCGATCCAGTCGCCCTGCTGCGGGGTTGAAACGAAGCAAACCCTGGCGCCAAGGCTGCGGGCCGTCTCCAGCACCCATGCCCCCAGCGGTCGCCCGGCCAGATCATGGTGCAGCTTGCCGCCGCCCATGCGGCTGCCCGCTCCGGCGCCGAGCACGGCCACCATCAGTTGCAGCGTCATGAGGGCCTGCGCATCAGGCGTGCATCCGCGCCATCGATGTTGCGGCCTGCCCGCTGACGGCATGAGGCTGCGCGCGCCATTGCGCGATGATCTCGGCCAGAATGGCGGCGGCGATCTCAGGCGGGGTCATCGCGCCGATTGGCAGGCCCACCGGCCCGTGGATGCGGGCGAGGGCCTCTTCGCTCACGCCCATATGGCGCAGCAGGTCGAGCCGTCGCGCATGGGTGCGCCGCGACCCCAAAGCGCCGACATAGAAAGCAGGCGTGTCGAGAATGGCGCCCAGCACTCCGGCCTCATCGTCATGATCGTGCGAGAGCAGCACCGCGCCCGACCAGCGATCGAGGCTCTGCCAATCGGCCTGAGCCCATGCGCTGACGGCGTGCGGGCGGAAGCCGTGCTGTTCCAGCAAGTGGCAGGTCAGCCGGTCGGTGCTGACCAGATCCAGTTCCATCTCACACAGGCGGCACAGATTGGCCAGGGCGACCATCACATGGCCCGCCCCCGCAATGGAGATGCGGCAGGGCGGGGCATAGGGGCGCAGAAACACATCGGGCGCGGATGTTTCGCCCGCCACCAGCCAGCGCCGATGGTGGCGCGTATCGATGGCCAGCGTCACGGGGCGCCGCTCTTCACGCGCCGCGATCAGGTCACGGACCAGATCGCGGTTCAGTCCGGTGTCGAAATAGACGTCGATGGCCGAACCACAGGGCAGGCGCAGATCGATAAAGCGCGAGCCCTGTCCATAGCGCTCCAGATGGCAGCGCTGCTCGCGGATGGCCTGCAGGGCGTCGAGGACAAGGCTCGGCTCCACGCAGCCGCCGCTGATCAGTCCCACCGATGCGCCATCCTCGCGCACCGCCAGCTGGCTGCCCGGCGGACGCGGCGATGATCCGCTGACACCCACCAGCGTGACCAGCGCGACACGCTGTCCCTGCGCCATGGCCTCATCCAGAAAGGGCAGTACCCAGTCGGTGTAGATCGCGCCGGGGCTGGCCGAGAGGTCCCCCGCCATCAGGCGATCACCGGCAAATGTTCGAGATGCTTGTCCAGCGTGATCGGATAGTCGCGCACCCGCACGCCGGTGGCATTGTAGATGGCGTTGGCGATGGCCGCACCCACGCCGCACAGGCCCAGCTCTCCCACGCCCTTGGCCTTCATCGGCGAGGATTTGTCATCCGGGTAATCGAGGAAGATCACCTCCTGATGCGGGATGTCGGCATGGACGGGCACCTCGTAACCGGCCAGATCGTGGTTGACGAAAAAGCCGAAGCGCCGGTCCACCGCCAGCTCCTCGCTCAGCGCCGCGCCCACGCCCATGGTCATCGCGCCGATCACCTGACTGCGCGCCGCCTTGGGGTTGAGGATGCGCCCTGCGTCGCACACCGCCAGCATGCGGCGGATGCGGGTTTCGCCGGTGTAGGCATCCACCGCCACCTCGACGAAATGGCCCGCGAAGGTCGATTGCTGATACTGCTTGTCCAGCGTGCCGTAATCGATGCGGTCCTCGGCGGTGATCGGCCCATCGCCGGCAGCCTGCTTCAAGGGCAGCGAACGGTCGCCAAGGCTGACATGGCCATCGGCGAACTGCACATCCTCGCCCACCAACCCCAGCTTCTGCGCCACCATGCCGCGCAAGGCCATGCAGGCGGCATAGAGCCCGGCGGTCGAGTTGTTGGCGCCCCATTGCCCGCCCGATCCCGCCGAGGCGGGGAAGTCGCTGTCGCCCAGCTTCACGGTCACAGCCTCGAGCGGCACGCCCATCATCTCGGCGGCGGTTTGCGCCAGAATGGTGTAGGTGCCGGTGCCGATGTCGGTCATGTCGGTTTCCACCGTCAGCCGCCCGTCGCGCTCCAACCGGATACGCGCCGCCGATTTCATCAGCAGATTGTTGCGGAAGCCCGCCGCCACGCCCATGCCAATCAGCCAGCGGCCCTCGCGCTGTTGCGCCGGTTTGGGGTTGCGTTTCGACCAGCCGAATTTGTCCGCCCCGGTGCGCAGGCATTCCACCAGATGGCGCTGCGAAAACTTGCGCTCGGGCTTGGCGGGATCGACTTGCGTGTCGTTGATGATGCGGAATTCGACCGGGTCCATCCCCAGCATCTCGGCCATTTCGTCCATGGCCATTTCCAGCACCATCAGGCCGGGCGCCTCGCCGGGTGCGCGCATGGCATTGCCCTCGGGCAGGTCCAGCGCGGCCAGCTTCATAAAGGTTTCGCGGTGGGGCGCGGCATAGAGCAATTCGGTCTGCTGCACCGCGCTTTCCGGCTTGCCGTTTTCCAGATTGCCGCTGACCGAACTGTGCGAGATCGCCGTCAGCCGCCCGTCGCGCGTCGCGCCCAGCTTCACGCGCTGGATCGTGGCAGGGCGATGGGTGGTGTTGTTCATCATGAAAGGCCGGGGCAGGGCGATCTTCACCGGCCTTTGCGCTGCCTTGGCCGCCAGAGCCGCCAGCACCACATCGGAACGGATGAACAGCTTGCCCCCGAAGCCGCCGCCGATGAAGGGCGAATCCAGTCTTACATTCTCCGGCTTGATGCCCAGCGTCTTGGCCAGACTGCCCTTGCCCCAGGCGATCATCTGGTTCGATGTCCAGACGGTCAGCTTCTCGCCCTGCCACGCCGCGATGGTGGCATGCGGTTCCATCATCGCATGGCTCTCATCGGGGGTGGTGTAGCTGCGGTCAAGGCGCACCGGCGCGGCGGCAAAGGCGCTGTCGAAACTGCCGACGCGGTGGATGGCGGGCTGGCCGTTCCCGCCTGGCACCAGCGGGGCGGCGTCGGCCAGTCCGGCCAGATCGAACTGGCCCGGGGCGCGGGCATAATCGGTGCGGATCAGCGCGGCGGCGGCGCGGGCCTGCTCGAAGCTGTCCGCCACCACCACGGCGATCGCCTGATGATAATGCACCACCTGATCGCCGCCGAAGAGCGGCGCGGCATTCATCATGCCCAGCGGCAGAGGCGCGGCATGGTCGAGCGTGGTCACCACCGCCAGCACGCCGGGCGCGGCTCTGGCCGCCGCCGTATCGATGCTGGCAATGCGCCCCTTGGCGATGGCCGCGCCGACGATGAAGCCATAGGCCTGATCGGGCGCGACATCATGCCGTTCATAGGCATAGGGCGCGGTGCCGGTGGTTTTCAGCTTGCCGTCGATGCGTGATGTGGCGCGTCCGACGACCTTGAGCTGGTCGATGGGGTTCTTGCCCGCCGGTGTCTCGAACTTCATGAGCGTGCCTCCGCCAGCACGCCCGCCAGGGTGCGGGTGGCCAGTTGCAGCTTGAAACGGTTGTCCGCCGTGGGCCGTGCCTCGGCAAAGACCTGCGCCGTGACCGCCTCGGCCCCGCGCGGCAGGGCTTCCTCCGCCGCTTCGACCCGCCATGGGCGCGGCGCGACGCCGCCGAAGGCCACCCGGCCCGAGCCATCGGGCTGGAACACCGCCGCCACCGAGACCAGCGCGAAGGCATAGGAGGCCCTGTCGCGCACCTTGTGATAGAGATGCCGTCCGCCGATGGGCCGGGGCAGGGTGACCGCCGTGATCAGCTCGCCGCGCTTCAGGCTGGTTTCGATATGCGGCGTATCGCCCCACAGGCGATGGAATTCACCAATGGGGATCGAGCGCTGGGCGCCCTGCGGATCGACCGTCTCGACATGGGCATCGAGCAGCCGCAGCGCGACCGCCATATCGCCGGGATAGGTGGCGATGCAGGCGTCCGACACGCCGATCACCCCCAATTGCCGCGACACGCCGCCGATGGCTCCGCAGCCGGAGCCGGGCTGGCGCTTGTTGCAGGGCTGGTTGGTGTCGTAGAAGTAGGGACACCGCGTGCGCTGCAGCAGATTGCCCGCCGTGGTCGCCTTGTTGCGCAACTGGCCCGAGGCGCCCGCCACGATGGCCCGCGTCAGCACCCCGTAATCGCGCCTCACCCGCATGTCGGAAGCCAGCGCGGTGTTGCGCACCAGCGCGCCGATGCGCAGGCCGCCTTCCGGGGTTTCCTCGATGCGGTCGAGCTTGAGATCCTGCACATCGACCAGATGGGTCGGCGTTTCGATCTGCAGCTTCATCAGATCGAGCAGATTGGTGCCGCCCGCCAGAAATTTGGCGCCGGGCTTGCGGGCGACGGCAGCGGCGGCCTGTTCCACCGATTGCGCGCGTTCATAGGTGAAGGCCTTCATGCGCTTTCCCCCGAGACCTGAAGCATCGCTTCCATGATGTTCGAATAGGCGCCGCAACGACAGATGTTGCCGCTCATCCTCTCGCGCAATTCGTGGTTGGAGGCGGCGGGGGCAGCAACAATATCCTCCTGCAGATGGCTGGGCACACCGCGCTTGATCTCGCCCAGCACCGCCACCGCCGAGCAGATCTGCCCCGGCGTGCAATAGCCGCACTGGAAGCCGTCATGCTCGATAAAGGCGGCCTGCATGGGGTGGAGTTTGTCGGGCGTGCCGAGCCCCTCGATGGTCGTCACCTTGTCGCCCTGATGCTGGAGGGCGAGGCTGAGGCAGGAGTTGATCCGCTCGCCATTGACCATCACCGTGCAGGCGCCGCATTGGCCGTGGTCGCAGCCCTTCTTGGTGCCGGTGAGCTTGAGATGCTCGCGCAGGGCATCAAGCAAGGTGGTGCGCGTGTCGAGCCGCAGGTCGTGGCGCTTGCCGTTCACCTCCAGTGAGACCGGCATGATGGTGGGCACATCGCCCGTGGCAGGCGCCGCCTGAACGGGCCCGGCATTGACAAGCACCGCCCCTGCGGCGCTGCCGCCGATCAGCACGCCCCTTCGCGAAAAGCCGAAAGCATCGCCGGAATCCATGGAGCCACTCCCCTGCAGCGGAGCCGCGGGCGTGACAATACGCCCGGACCCGATGTCTGATCATCAAAGGATAACACGCGAAGGCGGTCTGCGGTTTCCGTTTATTGATGATTGAGGCGGCATGACGTCATGACCTGGCCTCACAAATGGCCCGGCGCCAGCGGCCGGTCCGATCCGAATGCCATCCTAGAAGCTCTTGGCGATGACCAGCGACACCACGCCGCCTTGCCTCTGCCGCCGTGCCTCCAGCCCGTTGTCGGCACCGGTGCGGGTGAGGCTGTAGAAACGGCGCAGGCGGTCGCCGAGCGCACCGAAGACAGCCTTGCCGTTCAACGTGGTCTTCACGCCGGGGATCAGGGTGGTTTCCAGATAGGCGCCCCATGTTGCATGGTCGTGCCATTGCAGCACCTCATCGGCGTACCATGTCGCGCCATGTTCGGCGGCGGTGTAGGTCACTCCCCATGAGGATTTGAGCCTGGGCACATCATGCCGCATTTCAGCGGTGACGCCCCATTGCCGCGCATCGCTGATCGTGCCCAGCGCCTGATCGCCGCCGGGCAGCACCAGATAGCCCAACGGGCCCTGATGCCATTGATGGCCTGGATACCGATCAACTGGTGGCCAGCGACCCATTGTTCGAACGGCTGTGCCGGGTGATTGCGTTGACCGAGCGGCGCGGGTTCCGTCAGGTCGAGATACTGCTTCGTCACCCTATTGTGCGGACCGATGCCACACTGATCAAAATCTTCCGCATCATCGAGCGGGATGAACCCAGCCACTGGGCGCCTTACGAAGGCTGGCTGGTCCGGCGCGGTCGCCATGCTTCGAGCTGGTGGGAGCGCAGAATTGACGGCTTTGTTCACGCCGAATTACTTTTTCTGAAGCTGCCTTGCCTGTTCCTTATGCCCCGATTGCGGCGCCGACCTGGATGGGCGGATGTTTCCAGTGATCGGGAATAAGGAAGGGCAGACGTGTTCCCCGGAGCGGCCTTGTCTTGTGCATCCAGGTCTCAACGTGATGCCCGGATGCACAAGTCTGGCCTGCTACCATGTCCCCAGGTCGTTTGGGGCTATGGTGCTGGAATCAGGGGACGATCTGTGCCCCGGTCGCTCGAAAGCGGAAGGTCATGGCGACAGTGGCATTGGGCGACTCGACCACGATGCCGATCCGCAGCAGATGAACGGAGGCGGTTGCAGGAATGACCATCGGCTCGTTCGCGCAGAGCGGGAAGGACCATGGGCCATCGGGCATCCTGATGGCATTGGGCACAGGATTGCCGCGATAGCCCAGCTCGTTGTACTGGGTGGCGCTGGTCAGTGATGCCTCCGAACCCATGACGATGCTGCTGACATTGGCATTGCCGCCGTCATACTCAAACTGGCCAGACACTTGCACCTTGCTGCCAACAGGGGCGTTGGCGAGCGAAATGGTCTGATAGAACCACATTCTTGCCACGCCCAAGGGATAGTTTGTGAGCGTCACACCCGAGCCGGTGGTGCCGGAGATTGCAGCTTGCTGCCAGACGGTGCCATCTGCCTTGGTAACTTTGGACAGGGCTGCCGTCAGCACGCTGCCCGCCGTGTTGGCTCCGAAATTCCAGCCCGTGGCGATCTGTCCGGTGGCATGGGGTGCGCTGGCATTGATCACGCCGCCGATCCCGTCCACCATGGGGTTGGCGGTGAGGCAGCCGCCCGGATTGTCGGTGGCATTGTATGGTTGCGAGTTGTCCGTGAAGCCCACGAAGGGCACGGGCTTCCACAGGACGTTGACCGTGGGCAGCGCCGCCATGGCGCGCATATAGGAGCCCAGAGGCTGATCGTGGGTGCCATCCGACACCATGGTGTCGAGGCTGAAGTTCGAGGTCGCCAGCGGGTCGTCGAAGGCGGCGCTGACATCGACGACATAGACGTCGCCACGCGGATTGTGCATCTGGCGATAGCCGTCCCTCGTGCGCTTCTGGATCGCCTGCTGCGCAACAGTCAACCGGGTGGCGATGGTCGCCGTGCCCTGAGAAGTGTCCACGAACAGAATGCAGATCAGCCCGGCCTGCTGCACCAGGGCGACGGCAGCGGCGACGTTTGACATGGTGGTGGCATAGGGTAACCCCGCGATGCGATCATTGATGCCCATGACCAGGAACATGGCCGAAGCGCCAGCGGCCTTTGCCGCCGTGATCGAAGCGGGCAGGCGTGCGAGGATTTGCGTGGTGCCGTTGCCGGAAACTGCTGTGTTCAAGGCTCCGGGGAATTTCAATCGCTGGTTGGAATAGATCTGAAGCCACTGCGTAAAGCCGCGCCATGAGGACGACTGCCCCCACTTTCCATAGGCGACGCGACTATCACCCTCAACAGCAACGATGATGGGCAGCGAGGTGGCATTCAGTCCCGCGAGGCGCGCGACAGTATCGCCAGCGCTGGACGAGACAGCCGCACTGAGAACAGCGGCTTGATCGGGGGTCAGGTTTGCCAAATCGGGCATTATTCACTCCCTAAAGTAAGAATTTCGCCATTGATGGTGATGGCTTCGCCGTTGATGGTCAGCGCGGCGTCGTTCGCCACAGCAGCATCGAGTGGCGAAGCGGCAGGCTGGCTGGTGACGCCAGCGCCGGTGTTTGCGGTGTCTGCATTGTTGCCGCTGATCGACTGGGTCATCAGCGCGATGGGCTTCTGGTTGGTCGCCCACGCCATAGCGATCTGCAGGGCACGCGAAGCTATGCTCTGAGCGATGATAGCGGTTGCCATGATTGACCTCCTGAGATGGAAATATACCTCCGGCGCCACCATCGAGGTGGAAATATCCGCCAGCCTTGCAGGTGAAGGCGCCGATAAAGCCGGGGCTTATGTTGGTCTGCGGTGCGGAAGACAGGCGCAGTCCTGTGATGGGAAGCCAACTGTTCCCGTCCGGGCTCGATTGCGCAAAAGAGGGCTAAGTCGGCGAGGTGGTTACGGAGATCGTGACGTCGCCAAAACAAGAGCCGTTATTGCGGAGCCATCCCATGATATCGGTAGGAAAAATGATCCAGCGGATAAGGAATGATGATGGTGGACATGGACTATCCTTTTCTAGTTCCGATCGAATCGGAACTATCCACCATTAGATGTATTCAGTGGTTGTAGGACACTGTTATGTAAGCCTGGTTCCTAAGGGACAAGGTGTTCTTGCCAAAGAACCGACCAATTGCCTCAGGCCAGACCGACCGAGGCCGTCGAAGGGGCGTTCAGGGCCTTGACCCAACAGCCTGTGGCGTTTCCGTCGAAGGGCTCCCCAACAGGGAGGATCACACCGCCGCCCTTGTTCTGCTTTACGACGGAATGTGGGCCGTTTTCGAGAGGGGGACTGCGCCAGAGTGCGGCTTTCTTCAGCCTTGTCACGCCTGGCTCAAAACCCTCGCGATTCCCAACTGTCCCGCGCTATAATGGCCCTTGTTGAGGATGGTCTGCTCCAAACTCGCGGCCTGCTCGTCGCCCAGCCATACCAGCGTGGCGAACTGGCGTAACATGTCGAGGCGGGCATTCGCCAGTGGCCGGGCGACCTCGACATTGCCCACAAACCACTGCCATGCTCGCCCCAGCACGCCGCGCGGCGGCCCCATGCGCAGGGCTTCATCGCGGGCAAGCAGGATCACGCGGTAGGAAAGGGGATCGAGCGTTTCGGCCTGATCGATCTGAAACGCAGCGCTGTTGATGTAAGCAATCATGTCACAGTCTCCGCTGGCTATCGCCAGAAAGCAGGGACGCTGTCAGCAGGAACAGGATCACCATGCCCAGCAGCGCCAGCATCGTGTCATCGGCAGCGGTGAGGATCGCGCGGAAGATCACGAACCCCATGGCCACCACGAAAAACCCGGCAAGGACCTGGCCGATACGGTGGTTGGCTGTTACGGCGTGACGGAGAGAGCCAGGAGAGCGGTGCTGCGTTGTCATCGGGATTCTGCCGGTGCTTTGTTGAACCGAAGGTCCCTATAATATCCTACCGAGCGGTACACAATGATAATTTTAGACCGTGCGGTATATTTTTGAGATAGGACTGACAAGACAGGCTTTTTGCATGGCTGGGCTTTCGGAATCCGGGCGTATCCGGGATCGGTCGGAGCACTCAACGATAATCAGGCAATGCAAAGTCTTCCACGGCGCCACTCTGCTGCTTTGCGATGCTCAGCCGCGTGACGAATCTGCTGGTGAGGGCGCGTGCAAGAAGCTGTGCGATGAACGAGCCGATGCGCGCCCGTATTTCTGCGGCGCTATCCCCAGATCGACTTCGGTCTCGATTTCAATGACCGGCTGAGGGCGGCTTCGATGTGGCGGTCCGCCACAGGGGGCGCTTGCAAACATCTTCAAAGAGACCTGTTTGTTCAAAGCGAGCCATCCGGCAAACATGGTTAGTTTTCCCGATGACATGGTGAAAGCATGGCGCCGTCGGCAGAAAAAGCAATTGAGAGGACATCTTCTCGGAAAAATCTGCGTCAATTCTTCTTGAAAATAAGAAGATAGGGCTATTTAGGAGATTTTGAAGAAAATGATACTGACAGTGCCATATTTGTCATGAAGAAGAGCGCTGATAGGGGTGATTGATTGATTTTTGGAGAATTGCCTGGTGCTGATAACCAACTGTTGATCGAAATGCCATCGATTTGGTTGGTGATAGAAATTCCCGATCCAGAAATTAATTTTGTTATTTGCGGTGCTGAGCCAGTCGCATTGATGGCTATGAGCTGCGCAGCCGTAAGAGGATTGATATTTCCGAATCTGTCGGTCCCATTGTCGATTTGAAACTTGCTGGCGGCAATTGATGATGCTGTCGCACTGGCGCAGGAAGCTGTCGCTTCGATGTTGGCGAGAGCCCAGGGCGCATCGGCGATTTGGCCGTTAGATATATTGGTGGGGCTTGTGCATGTCGCAAAAGCCTCTGAGGCATAGCTTGGCGCCAGAACTAGAAATCCGAAGAAAAACAATTCTCTTCGCATAAGTTTCTCCCTTGGGTTCCGCAGTCCTGGTGTATCTGTCTCCTATCGCATGGCGCTGGTTGCATAAGGATTAAGGCGTTATCCTATGTTCTAAATATTTGGAATTGGGAGAATTTTGTTATTTTAATTCAAAAAATTTATGCGGGTAATATCGATTTGATCAAGGAGGTGGGTGATGATTGTGCCCGCGTCCGCGAATGACAGGTTTTTAGCGATCGGATTCCGCAATAACTTACCTGATACAGGCAACTATCCAGTGCGGCCGTGACACAGGCTGCAGGGAATGGATGAAAGAGTAACGAGCGGCCTTTGTATGCAGATCAACACCCATCACCATCGCTGTCGATCTTTCTTCGTGCCGCTGCTCTTGTCTGCCTTCGCAATACATCCCCCACGCTTCGGCCTGTCGCTCGCCCTCCGCGATGATCTGTTCATGCTCAGCGGCAAGCGAGATCAAGAGGGTCTATGACTAGATGAAGCTGTCGGGAGAAGCAGATGCGGTAAGGGCTTTGGCGCCGTTGATGCAGTGGGGAACCGTCCGGGTTTCGCCGGGTTGATCTGCCGAGAGGATGCGGATCATGGCAACAGAGCAACTCAACACATCGGGCGATCTGAAACCGGCGAGGGAACTGGCCGACGGCATGCAAATTGCTTTCTCCGGCGCTTCGCAGGCGTATCAGGACGCTCGCAAGGCACTGCTGGCTGAAGAGATCGAGCTGCGTCGGCACGCCACCCGGCTGGCGAAACAGCGGCAGGCCCTGCCGCCCGGGCCTCTTGTCACCGGGACCTATCGTTTCAGGGACGAGCAGGGCTTCGATGCCACGCTGGACGATTTGTTTGGCGCTCACGACACGCTGGTCTCCTATTTCTGGATGTATGGCCCCCAGCGAGAGCGACCTTGCCCGATGTGTACCAACTGGCTTGGCGCGGTGAACGGCAATGCGGTCGACATCAAGCAGCGGGTTGCGCTGAAGATTTTCGGCCGTTCCCCGGTCGGTCGGCAGTATGATTTTGCTCAGGAACGCGGGTGGCGGCATCTCGATTTTGTGCAGACCGTGGGCGACGATTATGCCCGTGATCTGGGCCTGCTGAACGAAGATGGCACGGAAAATCCTGCTCTGGTGGTGTTCAGGAAAGACGGTCCATCTGTTCGCTTGTTCTGGATGAGCCAGATGCGGGGGGAGATGGCCGACCCAGGGCAGGACCCGCGCGATTTCCCCGATATTGCCAGCCTCTGGTCGATACTTGATCTGACACCGCATGGACGGGGAGCGGATTGGTATCCAAGACTGTCCTATTGATGGGCATGACAATGTGCCGCGCACATGGATCGATCAGAGATGCTCAAGGGAGGCTCTGTTCGGCGGTCACCGCATGGATCGGTGCCAGCGCGGCGCCGATCACCACTGCGGCGCTGCCCAGTGTCGAGGCATAGATTTGCGGCTTGGCGGCCAGATAGCTATCATCGCGCCCCGCATTGATCTGGTTGAGCCGGTCGGCCAGCCCCTGCAGGATCGGCGCGGGCAAAGCGCCCGAGATCACCACGGCGCCGGGGTCGAGCCAGACGATGCCGCTCAGCATCGCAAGCTCCAGCTGCCGGGCGACACGGTCGACCCAGGCCCAGATCAGGGTGGCATGGGTCTCCATCAGGCCATCCAGATCGGAGAGAGAGGCGATGGCAACGCCCGCCTCGCGCAGGGTGCGCATCAGGTCGATGCCCGAAGGGCGTGGCCCGTGGCCGGGGAACAGGCGGCCCACTTCTCCGGCATTGCCATGCTCGCCGGGGAAGATATCGCGTTCCGCGATCAGCCCGGCGCCCACGCCATGCCCCAGAAAGAACACCAGCACCGAGCGATGGCGGCCCAGAATCTGCGGCTGGTAATATTCGGCGAGCGCGGCGGCGGTGCCGTCATTCTCGATCCAGACCGGCATGCCCAGCATGTCGCCCAGAATGTGGTCGAGCGGCACATCGTTCCATGGTGCCAGCCAGTCGACCATCTTGCGCCGGTTGGGATCGCCGGCCAGGGCGTAGCCCGCCACGGCCACGCCTAGCCCCAGAAACTTGCCGCGCATAAAGCCATGCTGCCCGGCCAGCACGCGCAAGCGATCATCCAGCGTGCGGGCAAAGAGGCGTGGATCGGTCTCATGGCAAGGCACGGAATCATGCAGCAGAGGCGTTCCCGCAAAATCCACCACGGCGATTTCCAGCCAGCCCGGGTGCAGGGTGGCCCCCACCGCCCAGCCACCCTTGCCGACAATCGCCAGCGGCACCATCGGGCGGCCCCGCCCGGCCGATCCGGCGCTTTCCTGATCTTCCACCAGCCCCAGCGCCGCCAGTTGCTGGGTCACGCGGGTCATGGTGGCGCCATTGGCGCCCATGGTCTGGGCCAGTTTGACGCGCGGCGTGGGGCCCGCGCTGCGCAAGTGCCAGAGGATGCGTTTCTGCTGTTCGGTCAGTTGCAATTGCGGGCGCGGGGGCTGGATCATGGGTGAGGGCGATATAATTTCAACGTGTCAAAAAAATGACCTGTCGGCCCCGATGTCGCTGGAAGGCTGATCCGCCCTCCAGCGACCAGTACGAGGTCAGGGAACGATCACGAAGTCCGGATTGGCAATCGCGAAAGCGGCATCGCGGTCGGCGGCAGGCGGGTAGATCCAGACGCCGTTGATCTCCTGCTTCAGCTTTTTGCCCTCGGCGCGGGTCAGCTTGACCTGACGGTCCCAACCCTCGCTGTACATGGCGCCCCATGCCCCCAGATCGAGGCAGGTGACATATTTGGGCTGGCTGTAGGGATGCAGGGGCAGGCCCACCAGCTCGGCGGCGGCATTGTAGCCCGCAACACGGCCAAGGCTGAGCGCATGCTGGCAGGTCATCAGGTTGAAGTTGCCCGCATCATCGGTGGCTGCCTTGACGGTGTCACCGGTGACAAACACCCCCGCCGCCGCCGGAGCGCGCAGGAAAAGGTCACCCACCACGCGCCCGGTGGCATCATGCTCGCCCGGAATCTCGGCGGCAAGCGAGTGAGCGCGCACCCCGGCAGCCCAGACCACGGTGGCCGCCTCGATCCGGCTGCCGTCGGACAGCAGCGCGCCATCGGCATCCACCGCCTCGAGCCGGACGCCGGGCCGCTGTTCGATGCCGATCTCGGCCAGCGCCTCGCGCACCGTCCGGCCTGCCTCGGCCCCGAATTCGGCGCCGATCTGCGGGGCCGGATCGACGATCACCACGCGCGGCGTCTGCGGCGCGAACATCACGCGCAGCCGCTCGTGCAGTTCGGTCGCCGCTTCCAGCCCGGTAAAGCCGCCACCGGCCACCACGACGGCTTGGCGCGCAGGGCTTTCGGGCAGAGCGGGCAGGGCCTTGATATGGGCATCGAGGCGATGCGCCTGATCGAGCTGGTCAACGGTGAAGGCGTGCTGGGCCAGCCCCGGAATGGGTGGCATGCTCACGCGGCTGCCGGTGGCCAGCACGAAGCGATCCCAGCGCAGGGTCTCACGCCTGCCGTCGCCGCGCAGGATCGCCGCTTCGTGGGTTTCGGTGCCGATGCTTTCCACGCTGCCGTCGATGAAACGCGCGCCG
>Ga0116227_10002641_pt1 | contig 40466 bp, 25 predicted proteins | sample S1TSphgellanicum_FD_89693 | JGI IMG/M metagenome (GOLD analysis project Ga0116227, IMG submission 89693) | Host-associated microbial communities from peat moss isolated from Minnesota, USA - S1T2_Fb - Sphagnum magellanicum MG | ecosystem: Host-associated > Plants > Peat moss > Unclassified...
AAAAAAAAAAAAAAAAAAAAAAAAAAAAAAAAAAAAAAAAAAAAAAAAAAAAAAAGGTCCGGGAAGTTTAACTAAAAAAAAAAAAAAAAAAAAAAAACAAACAAACAAACAAACAAAGGTCCGGGCAGTGCCCGGAAACTACTCGGACAGATGGACAGACAGACAGACAGACAGACCTGTAACTTTAATATATAAGATAGTTCAGGGTATTTAAAATAATAACATAGTAATAAACCTATTTACCATAATAAGTTATAATAGTGAATTATGTCAATTAGTAATGAAACATGATGTTTAGATGGTGACTCTATGGTGAAATAACTCTAACCAGGATGAAATCATTAGAATATAATGAACCTATTTCAGTTTTAAGGTCCCATAGTGATTTAAACGAATGATCTGCACCACACTTTTGTACTAGTGAATTGACTTGAAGATTTGAATGTACACAAACCTTTACCAATTATGAAATCCAATATCCTTGAGCCAATAGGCAAACATGTCTCTAAGAATGCATGATTACGATATTATGCACCCCTCCAAGTTTCATATGTAGCTTTCATGGGCAAATGAACATTTGGATTAGAAGTTGCATCCAATTCAATAGGATTTGCAAGTGGGTCGACTAGTTACCAAATTCATGAAATTTGAAGGATCCCTTAGGCTTGGTGAGGACATTTGCATCAAAGAACAAAGTCTACCACAAATAAACCACATCAATCTACTTGAAATTCCTTTTAGCATTCCTATGATTGATTGACACACAATTAAGAAAATGAATGGAGTCTATTTAAGTATGTTATAATACCTTTCACTAAGTCTTTATTCCAAAGCAATATGGAAATGCCCCCATTGAGTGGTGTAAGAAGCAAATATAGATAATGCAACCTTGTAGAACAACCAAACATCCATGTGTCAACAACTCGAAACACATTTATGCGATTCATGTGCATATTGACAAGTTGTGTAAAGAAAAAGAAGCAAGTAGATGAAAATATGTGCTTGCCACCAAAATGTTTTCCTACCAAAGATCCAATGTTGGTTCATTTATTGGCCTAGGTGGAAAGAAGTTTTGGTTTTGAATTACTTGGTCCCCATTCTAAAATTTTAACCAAATTCTAATTCTCTTGTGGATCCATTTTAACTGTGGCCACATTCACCAATTTTTCTTGGGTCATCTCCTCATAACCAACTTTTGCACATGACCAATGAACCTTGAGTTGGGTAATGAAGTTTGCCCCCAAAGAAGGATCAACAATAAGGAACAATTTCACCAATTGATTCTTGTGTTACTCCCTTGTTCTGAGCTTGGCTTGCATCATCACCTTTTGAAGACCCCCTTAAGTCCTAGGACCATTAGTTTTTTGTTTATAAGCTTTTCCTACCATGTGTTGTGCATCAAGAATTTCATGTTGCAAACCAAAAAATGCCCCACAAACAACATATATCCATCAATGGCATGGAAACAAACACTTTAAAAGATTACAATATGTAAAAATTGCATGAAATTTCACAACATAATGATAAATCCATGGAATATTGTATAGAAGGAAGAAAATTTACCTTGAACAAGTTTTCTGTCATGGCAAGGATAGTCAAATGATACCAGGTCTTCCCAACTTTCTTAATGCATTCATTATATTGTTCCTTTTTCAATACATTTTTCCATTTAATTAAAATTGTAAGACCCACCATATTCAAATTGCATATGAAATGCACAAACCTTGACACCACATGTGCCCTTTCCATTGCCCTATGTGCCCACAAAAGAAAAACATGAAAATTTGATGGATTATTTTTGTGTCACAAACTAGTAATATTAAGGGAGTAAGCAATTGTACTCACACAATGAGCCCATCCATTATGGATTGAATAGCACCATGATTGTCCATGTTTGCATCAAACACCCAACTTGTGATTTGGACATGCATGCCTTGATTTGTTTTTTGCATGTACTTCATTGATTTATCAACACTAAACTTAAAGTCAATGATTTCCATCCCAAACATGGAACATCTTTCCCATGAGGTGATGCAAAGAAGGTTTGGATTGTAAATATGCCTCAAACTTTTCATTCATTGCCTTCCAATGATCATCCCAATTGTTTGTCCTTTCTTGGTTGACATAAAAAATGCATCCCTCAATCCATTCAAGAAAAACATAAAATATTGTAGCTCCAAGGTGATAACATGAGTAGAAGTCCCCCCTAAACTTTAGGATGTCATTCGTAAGTGCATGCCTTATAACCTTCATGGAAATAATGTGGTAGAAAGGAATTTCCATGATGCCATCTTCAATGAGGAAGGATTTGAAAACAACATTCACATTTTGTTTCTTTTAAAAAATAAGGGTTTGCTTAACATCAAGTGAAGGTGGGTTTGCTTGAAAGTCCGTTGGTTCTTCATAATCATCAATAGTCCAATTATCGACATCAATTTCATCAACCAAATCTATTGTTGGTTCGGTCAAATCATACGAGGTGGTAACATCATCCTACAAAAATAATCAACAAATATTTTATATGGATAATAAAAAGTTGATAACAATAAAACATAAAAATAGGAGCATATGATTATGTAAGTTTTAAACAAGTTGGTAAATTCAAAAAGGTTGTAATGAGTTGCATAAGTGAAAGAAACCAGAAAAGAAAAGAAGTTTAGAAATGTTTTTACGTCCATGCATATCAAGAAACATGACATAGCCTAAGGAAGCTTTGAACAATGGAAAAAAAATACCAAAATAACAAAGATGCAAACTTGAAAAGTCACATGTGCCAACAAATATGACATATACATGGAATAAGAAGAAAATGACTAAGAAGTTAGCAACTTGGAAAAACAAAAATAAAAATAAAAATTCTTGGAGGTTGCAAAGCTCCATTTAGCCATGTGCACCAACGCATATGGAAAAACTTGGAAATGACATTGTTCAAAAATTGAATTTTTAAAAGAAAACTAAAGCTTGGAAAGGTCAAAACCCATATGTACTAACACATATAGAAGAGCTTCGTTGGAAGCATTGAAACATGAACAAAATTTGAAAATTTGAAAACCATTGAAGTTTACAACTTGTTCAAAAGCCATATGTGCAACACATGCTCTTCTTGCATGATCTTTTTCCATAGCTTCCTTGCTGGCACATAGATTCGAAACTATTTCCATATGAGCAACCCCTCCTTTAAGTTGATACCTTTCACCTTTTTTCATTCACGCAACTATTTAAAATGGTGTTGAATGAATGAGTCTTGCACATAAGCTTCCTTTATTTTCCTTTCTAGTAAGCTCCCCTTGGAAGATGGCCTTTAATGTTTGAGTCTTGGTTGAGGTTTTTTCCACTTGAAATTCCTCCCTTCCTATTTAGTGCATCGGAGACCACATTGTCATGTCTTAGTTTGTGGATCAACTCCACATCCAACAATGCCAAGGTGTCATGCCATCCCAGTTGTTTCATTGAGGCCTTCAGTTGGGTTTTGAAATACCTCAAAGAGATGTTGTCCATAAAGACCTTAGTATTATGTGTCCCTAAGTAATGTTGGCACTTTTTCAAACAACACATGACAACATACAACTCCTTCTCATGAATTGGCCATTGTATTTGTGCCTTGCACAATTTCTTGTTTTCAAAAACAATTGGGTGTCCATCTTGCATGAACACCCCACCAATGGCGAAGTCATTTGCATTTGTGTGCACTTTGAACGATTTTGTGAAGTTTGGGAACTTCAACATAGGGATGAACAAAAGCTTTTCTTTCAAATTTTGAAATGTTCTCTATTGCTCCTACTTCCATTTGAAAGATAATTCATTTTTAAAGAGTCCTGAAAGCAATTTCGTTAATTACGAAGATCCTTTTATGAACATTCGGTATAAATTAACTAAGCCTAAGAAGGATCGTACACCTTGGATTGTGACTAGTGTTTTCCAATCTCTTATGGCTTGCAATTTTTTAGGGTCGGGCCTCACCTCTTCTCACAACAACATATGCCCCAAAAAGTCCATCTCCTCTTAAGCAAACTCACTTTTCACCCTATTGGCAAAGAGTTTGTTTTCACGGAATTTACTCAAAACATATTCCAAGTGTTCCACATGTTCTTATGTCATCTTGGAATACACCAAGATATCATCAATATAAATGATCATAAATTTGTCCAACTTTTCATGGAAAATCGAATTCATGAAAGTTGTGAACATTGATGGAACATTACACAACCCAAATGGCATCACCAAAATTTATATGAGCCATATATAATTATCATTACCATTTTTTCCACATCCTCGTTCACAATGCAAATTTAATAATACCTTGACTTGAGATCAATTTGATTAAAATATTTGGCCCCATTGAATTGATCCAATAGATCATCAATGCAAGGCAAATGATGGTTATTTTTTATTTTATTCAAACACGATAGTTAATAAAAATTCTCAACTTGTTGTCCTTTTTATCAATAAACAAGACAGGTGCCCCATAGGGCGACCTGCTTTGTCAAATATAACCCCAATTGAAGAGGTTGTTTAATTTTTTAAAAAACTCTTTCAAATCCTTTTGGTTTAACCTATAAGGTGCTTTGGACGGTGGAGTTGTTCTAAGCACCATCTTAATTTTATGATCAACCTTTATGCAAGGTGGAAAGGCATTTGAAATTTCATTTGTTAAAACTTCCAAAAATTTATTGAGTGAATCCAAAATATAAGCAAGAGGTTGCCTCGCCTTTTGTGGCTTAGGCCCCCCCTAGGAGACTCTCAAAAACATTAAAAAATTATGCGACTCCAACTCACTAGTTAAAGTAACCAAGTTCACTTCCATAGAAGCCAATGCATAATTATAATCCACATCTAAGTTCATTAACTTAGAGCCACCTGTGGCACAAACTTTCAACTTATCTTTGTTGTGGAGAATGTTTACTTTATAGGCATCCAAAAATGTGTTTCGTAAAATTACATCAAAATTATTTAAATAACACAAGGTGAAACTTTCAAAAAATTGAATTCCTCCACAAAACAACTTGGCACCTAATGCTACGCTAAGCAAGGGTCTAGCTATGTTTTGTGCCTATTGCACTATGATGGGGTCTGCCATTAATTTGGTCTTGATTCCCAGTCGCTCTACCACTTGTAAGGTCATGAATGAAATTGCGCTATTGAATCCAAAAGACAACCCACAATTTCATTATTTATCTTACAATTCAATTTTAATAGATTAGAGGCTTCACTTTCATGAGCCCCTATTTTAGTGAAAGGTAAGTTAATTTTCAGCCTAAACCTTAAACCTTAAACCCTTGGAAAATTAACTTGCCTTTGGCAATGTAATCACTTACTCAAGGTGGCTTGGGACAATCTTTCGCCAAATGTCTATTGTTGTCACAATTGAAACATTTGACCTTGGGAAGGTTTTGCTTCACATTCTTAACCAATGACTTTTTGCCCATTGACTTTTTTTTGTCACTTGGAGGCCTAGGCTTTCCTTGGCCCCACTTGTGTTTATTGCGGCCCTTGCTTCCATTACTTGGGCCAACTTGGTTCTTTTGGGTGACTCCGCTTCCGATTTCACCCTAAGGGCATGCAAGGGCTTCATCCACCATGCATTCCACCATCTTCATCAAGCCTTAACAAATACCTGAAATATCAATCCTCTAATAAACTATCTTGTGCACCTAGAGCTTCAACCCATGCAAGAAGATCAACTTCCAAGCATACCCATCTTTGAGGGGGACTACAATCAACATTTGATTAAAGTCCTAAATGTAGGTGGCCAATGAGCCCCTATCATCCCCCTAGGTGAGCTCCAAAAGCTTCATCACATCCCAAAGCACTAGGTGGTCCAATGAGAACCTTTTGTTTGGTCACAATTTGAACTCCTCCCATGTGAGGGTTTCAAGGAGGTCGAATGTCTCCTACTTTTGAAACATCGACCATTCCCACGTGTGTTCCTTCAACAAAGTTTGAGCAAAACGAATTTGCTCCTTGTTAGTCTTAAGGCACTACAATTCCATGTACGTTTCCATTTGGTGTAGCCACGGCCGCACATGTCTAGTCTTGGTTTCTTTCCCTACAAAGGAGTTGAATAGCCTCACTTTAATGGTCACCTTGGTGGAGCCCCAATTTAAAGCACCATCGATGACACCCAACTTTTTCGCAATTTGGCCCATTTGTTTGGGCATTTAATGGTTACTTTGCTATGGTTTTCCCTTCTTGCACCATGAATGATCGGAAAGCATCCAAGAAGGCCAAAAACTCCTTGGACATCTGGTTTGCTTTTGGACTTGCCACCTCCCATGCTTGGGGAAACTTGTCCACTTCTAGTTGTTCTAGGGCCTAATTGCTCCCTTTTCTTCTCTTTGGCCCATCAAAAAGGAGAATCAAAGAATGCACATCCCCACTTGACTTAGAAGACGAGTGGAAATTGATGTGTTCAAACGACTACTCTCTTGGTTTTGGAACTTTTTCCTTCCCTTTATTCTTTTTTGGAAGCCACAAGAGTTTTTAATGGAAAGCCCATGCTCCCCTTTTTTTCCTTCCTTCGAATGATGGGGGAAGGAGTTTTTCATGCGCCTTCGCTTTGCTCGAGCCCACCTCATCCTTCCCTTTCCTATTCTTCTTAATCTTTTGTGGAAGGGCTTTCACTACCTCCTCCACTAGGTCTCTGATGCTTTGAGCCTCTTCAACATGAAGTTGCTCACCAATCATGATTTGACCCAAAGTGATCAAGTCTTCCACAATTGCATCCTTTTCCTTCTCCTTCTCGGTCTTGTACTTCTTCTTGCCCTTGGGTTCCACCACAACCATTGTCCTGAGTACAAGCTCATCTGGGTATAGGCTCATCCAAGGCCATTTGCCTTGGAAACATTTCTGCCTTCCTTGGATGCCTTAGAAGATTTTCCAATCAACCCTAGGAGCATGTTCTGATACCAAATCTCACACTTGAATATGCCTTGATGCCATTGCACCACTGCCTCTATTTCATTCACGTGCCTCCCTAAACACCTATGCTACCTACATATGGGAAAAATCATGCACTTGGTGAAGCTATGGCATTTAGACTTGTCTCGCAACCTTGGCTATTTCAGACCTCTAGATGGGTGGGACTAAAACTTGCTACAGACTTTCCAAGTGGTCCAAGGCCTTGTTGCCCGGGATTACCATCTCTCGTCTTCTGGCCTAACCACGGACTTGTTTAGTTCGAAGACTTAGCACTCCGAGGACAATACCTTGGGCCCCCTTCCTCAAACCCTCATTTGTTGGCACCTATGTGGCTCGTGAGCTTGTCAAACTGGAAATCGAACCCAACCCAGCATTTAGACTTGCAACCCAAACCACTGCAGGGGCCGTTGCACAGTGGTCTGGACTTGGGCCCCACCTAGGCAAATCCCCACACTTGAGGGTCCACCTAGAAGGGCATGTCACAAGGGATCTCTATGCAGCTTTGTTGCCTGAACTTGTTCCATCTGTACAGTGTGTGCACCCACAGCAGCTGCAAGCCCTTCAAAATCCAAAGGACTTCTCACAACAATGGAACTACCTTGTCTGTGATTACCACCTAATCCCATATCAAGGAAATTGTAATTTTCTAAAAACTTTGTCTCACTATAGTCAATCATTTCACCTCCGTCTAAGGCCAGCCTGCTGTTGCTGGTACTCGGATGTTCTCTGGATGACTCTCCATCTAAAGGTCTTTGCAAAATGTCTACTGGTTTTGGTGATGTTAGATATGGGAACTGAACTTCATGAGAATCTTTTGGCGGCCAAAGACTACTTGTTTCATAACCAAGATCTGTTGCAAGAATATTTGCACTTATACTATCTCTTCCAAAAAATTGGTCAGGATCAAGCATAAGAAAACTAGCTGTGGTCTCATCCTCTGACTGAATTAACCCCCAAATTATTGTCAAAGCCTGATGGGCCCGGCCAGAAAAAGGGCTGTGGAAAAGGAGCAGATGGTTACAGATGGAGACATTGATGATTAAGGGAGTGCAAAGTAGATAGCTGGAGGTGGATAGTGCATGTGATGTGGCCATGGTCATTGGGCACTCAAGTGAATCTAAATCATTCACCTGTTCATAAACCCAAAATGGCACAACACTTTAAAAAAATATTGCATGGAGCTTCTATCCTGATACTCTAATGAGGCCCACTAAATAAATCCTCCCTGCACAGCATCTGAACTGATTTACCTATCTATCAACGTACAGTTAGAATGTTGTTGCATCCATTGCAACAATACACCAATATTGAACACTTTGTGATCATTCAGTACATACACCGATTGCCTCTTGTCACTTGGGTTTCAGGATTTGCCAACAGGATGATGGTCAGTGCCTTTGGTCACCTTGCAACTTGTCTGGACTCCAACATTAGTAGGTACATGCTGTTGACCATTACAACCAATGTAACCAGTGGGTTCTCTAGTGAAGTAGAGTGACAACCAAGGGCTTTTGAGCTGTTGGACCAAGATTCAGTGATTCCCCATTTCCTCCTTTGAGGTGTTCAGAAACTGTGTCAAGGAGTCAACTCGGTAAGGGGTGAACAAAGGGTCACTCTTGTGGCAGAGACTGCATCATTCCACTTGGACATGTTTCATTTACCATTCACTCATTAATCTTCTTAACCAAATAATGTGACATCTATCACAAATACTTCATCGCAGTATCCCCACTGACTTCATAAGCTCTGTACTGTGGATAGAGGCCAAGCAATCTTCTGAACCAAAGTACTGTGCACCTGCATAGCCTGGCCAAAAACCTCAGGGCTTGTAGCCAATGACTTGATCCAAAGTTTAACAGTCTCTAATTATGCAGGGACACAATTGAGCAAGAATTCCTGACTAAGAAGCTCATAGTACCACAGTTGGATGAAATTTAAGAAGTTTTGCACAAACTCCTTCAGTGCAAACAAAAAAGAGTCCTTCCAGTTCTCGACCTTAATATTGCCTAACAGCAACAACTATGACGATGTCTCCACATGAAAGGCAAAATCAACAAAAGAACCACAGCTGTGAATTGGAACCAGATCTGTATGCATTGATTTTAATCTGTGTTCTCATTGCAAAATTCTGCTACTGCTCCTCTTTCATTAGAGCTTCAGGTCCTTCCAAAGTGGGAAGATGAGTGTCTGCAAAGTCCCATCCCATGGCTTTCAGGAGTTGATTTGAAAGATCTCGTGAACCTCAAAAGCTTAGGCAAGTAATCAATGTGACTGACCTTGGACAGTGAAACCACTCATATGCTAGCTTTTTGTGGCCATAGATTGGCCATAGAACAGGGGAAGAGGAATTTGTGGAAGAGCAGAGTGGGAGGGGAAGGGAGAAAGAGGAGGGAGACCATTATTGCTGAAACTGGCATTTACCATGATACAATGGGCTGTCTTAACAAACCATTGTATTGTAGACAACACAAAAATCAGGAATATTGGACTGGACTCTTGAATCCTGCATGTCTGTTGTTTGTGATTAACATTAAGGTGCACCTTAGTAAAGTTTGAGCTTTCAGCTCAAGACTCAAGACACAAAGCTGTAGGGACCTTAGTCTCCCAGCATTTCCAGCAGGGTCTCCCTGGCAGTTCTTTGAGGGTGTTGAAATACCCAGAACCGGTTGTTCTTTCATTCTGATGTTTTTCAAATACCTGGGTCAACTGACCAGCTCTTTGATTCTGATTTTTTTAATACCTGGAACTGGTCATTTCTTAATTCTGATTTTTTCCCAAATACCCAGAACTTTCAGTTCTTTGAATAGAATCAAAGAAAATCAAAGAACCGCCCAACACTGGTCAGTAAGCAGAACACATGATATAACCATCATCATCGAATTTGAGTCTTTAAGTTGGTGCACAATGTGTTGCACAATGGAATTTTGGCTTTTAAGTCTTTGATCAACCAACAGGGCTTATTAATCCTGTGGAGGAAAGAACATCTAGTATCTCTAGGTCGCACACCAATTGTGTGCCTAGGAACCAAAGCTAAATTTCATTGGCAGACATTATAGAACATGAACATGAGATGAAGTCAGAATTATCAAAACTCCATCGAGCTGTGAAACATATTACCAAGAGCTAGTTGTCAAGCTAATGAGCTTACATGAATACAACCTTCGAGAACAATGACTCTGTTTCTGGCTGATGTGCAATGCATATCTTTATGAGCTACCATGTTGAAGAACAACAAACCCAGACATGTATATATCTTTTGCTAATCAGTCTCTTGAATGAAAACCTTATCTGATTCCGTCATAAGGATTTGAACTGGTCCAGTATGTGCATTTGTGTTGAACAACATCCTTCTGGGCAAGATTGAACCTACTGATGAAGCTCAGCATCTTCACTGCATATAATTGCACTAATATGCTTGTGAAGTAATACATTATGGGTGGCAAAGAAATTGTGTGGAACATTGGAGTATCAGGATATTAGTGAAACAATATAGGAGCCATTTTGGGGTCATGATAACTCAGTCTGTGAAATTTAAGAAGAAAGTATTGTTGTCGGTAAGTGCTTTAGATGTCTACAACACCATGGATTCTTGTAACCTAGCAGTGTGTAAAACTATTATAAAACTCATGTGACACATCTGTGGTGAGCACCAGAGAACCATTGCAAGAAACAAGAGGCCATATCTGTGACATCAAGGGTTGATGATTTTGAGTGTTGCAGACATAGGTCATGAAGTCTCACACTAAATTGATTGTCAGCTATGGAAGCTTAGAATAAACTCCTTACCTGTGTATGCTAGAGATGATGTCTGAAGTTGGGTGTCATCGGTTTAGGGTTTAGGGTTAGTCATGGAACATTTGTGTTGTCAGGGTTGGCTTGAAATGTCACAAATGGATCATCTCTGTAAACAAGACAATGAGATCAATATTCAAAATGGACATGAGAAGAAGAATGAAAAGCTCCAGTTGAGAGTTGGCTAATATAGTTAACTGGTCATGAAATACTTTCATTAGTCACTCCTAAATGCACTCATTGCAACAGAAGTTCGAAAGCAAGGTCAATAACCTAGCCTGCTTCAAGCCAAGGGAAGCCACTAGACATTTATGATTGCCATCCAATTCATGTCATGCATGGTAATACATATCAATTTGAATGCTAATCATGTATACAATTAGTAGATTGAACAAATATTCATGTTGATTAGAATTGTCAATGACACTTGTATGGGCTTAAGCATAAGCATATACATTTAATTTGGATTCAAACAAATGTTTGATTATGTTACTCAATGTTAATATTAAGGTTTCGTTATGCTAGGAGTTGCTAGTGATGATATCATGATTAAAAGTATCACTCATTAACATTGCATGTTTTTATAATTTTACAAAAGTTGACAAAACAAACAAAATTGATTGCATTTGCATATGCTAAAAAATATACACGGTAGTCTTAATAGGTTCACACACACACACATTGTAATTATTGTCCACATGTAGACGTTGTATTTAGATAGTGTTAGATTCTATTGTCAACAATTCACATATTAAGAATGTTAATTAGTTTTTTAAAATATATTTTTTGGATATGGTGGATGATTGATTAATTGATTTTAATTGTCTTATTTAATATTACATGATATAAAAAATTATGCACAATCTATATTTTCAAAAATCTTGATATAGACTTAACCCATATTTAGGTATGATGTCAATTTATACATAGAACAAAGTTGCAAGGGAGTTTATTCTAGTTTCAACAAGGAAACATTTACTAAAAGCATGCAAAATGGTAAATTAGTCTTTTCATGTCCCTTGCATAAGTTGAAGGATGCAATCATTTTGATCATAAACTCTTCTTTTCTAGAATAAAAATCAACTCCATACCTTGGACCCTAAACCCTTTCATCATAAACTAAACTCTCATCACCATACCCACATGCTAAACAACCTTATCCCTATTTTCATATTTTAAACCCTAAACTCTTGTCACCATAACTATATTTTAGTCAATCTTATCCTTTATCCTTAACTCGATGCCTTGTAAACCCATAGAACCATGTATAATAGACCTAACCCTTGTCACAAACTCCATACCATAACCTTAAACTTTTTCTTATCATGCCCCCACACCCTCATAACCAACCCCATACTAACAGCCAAGGTGAACCAACACTTACAATAGTGCCAACAATATTAATTTGTTTTTCAAAAAACAATGGATGACATTCAAAAATATTCAATTTGTCCTTCCTTATGGGCCTCCCCACAAAAACCTCGGAAGTTGCTTTCCTTATTTTTTTGTTCAATGCATGGCCATCATCACCTTTTATTTTCCCTTAATAGCTTTTTAGGTTTCCTTCCCATTTGATAACTATAAATAGGTATCTTCCACTTTTGGTATTTATCTACATGTAGTTTCATAGGAGCTATGTATTCTCGGTACACTACCTAATATATGAACACAAATGATACAACAAACCAACAATCATACAAATTAATAATTTGTCTTTTTTGGATTTAGTGTCATCAAGACATCAATAATCACAAAACTTGTGAAAGACATGTTATCACATATCGTATTCCCAGATTGGATTCGGTAACTATCGAATAATTAATTAAATGTTAAATCTTAACTTCGACAATTGATTTTTTAATTTTGATTTTTCCAATAGATAATGGTCATATAAAATAATAAACACAGTCCCTTCAACGTTATGGGATAGTCTGTTTGGACTTTAAATTGTTTTAGTCTTAAATCCTTATACTTTAAAGTTTGTAGTTCAAACTTGATAGTTGAAATCTTATTGACTCTTAATTTTATTAAAATTTTGACACAAATAGTATATATATATATATATAAATTCAGCAAAATGAAAAATAATTTAATTTATGCCAAAATTGTTCATGTACTACAATATTAACAAACTATTTTAAAATTGTAATGTTTCAATTTTGGTTTAGGCTTTAAGTTTCTTGTATTTAATTGAAGTTGACATTAATTAATCCCATGCATTAAACTTCATTAGATATTACAATGCATTTTACAAGTTGCCCTAAACAAGTCAAAAAGTTATGTCAAGTATTATATTAAAGACAACAAACAACAAAAAGAAAATAAGGTGTCTTAACAAGTATACTAGGTCTCATTTAGCAAGTTGTTTAAAGTGAGTCAAGATTTGATAATAGGTATAACATTCAACACAAAGGGCACATGTTTGATGAATGTTCACCCAAATGACAAAAATGTGCAATATCATTAGATATAACGATGTACAATGAAGATTTCACCCATTGTGCCAATGCTTAACCAAATAGAAGTTCCTTGTGCTCACATCAAGCAAATGCATTAGATATATAACATTAATCAAAAGGGGAACATGTCATTTAATGAATGCATATTTAGATGGCACAAGTGTGCAATAATGTCATGTGAAAAATAACATGTTTTACAAATCAAAAGAAAAGGTAAGCATGTCAAATGTTTCTTAGCCCAATGTAACAATCAAATTTCCATGGTACAACCCAAGGTATGGGGATGTCAACCTTTGATTGAAAATTTTGTCTTAGGATTTTTTTTAAATAGCAAAGATAGCCACATGGAAAGTCAGGCCATAAAACTCACAAAAAAGTTGCACATATTCATATTAGAAGAGGGAGGAGGAGTCGAGATAACTTTTTGATATTGATATGAAGATTAATATATAAACCTTAATACTAATAACCAAACTACCATGGTCTTTCCTTATTTCTTCTATACCATAATACTAGAATAATATGATATTAGGCAAACAAAAGACTTATAGGCTAGTTTGTTTTTTATATTAGTGTTGATAGGTCATGATCTTCAATATGAGGGCCAACATTGTTTTCAATACTAGGTGTGAAGCTTATATACCAAACCAACATGAATTTCCATTAAGTTTAACATTAAAAACATTGAACAACTAAATGTTATTATAGGAAGATGTTGGTTATAAAACAAGTTATTTTTCACATACACAGACACACAACACACACACACAAGAAAGAAAGGCACGACTGTTCTAATAATGCCACTAAAGATAGGCCATTTGCATAAACACTCTTATAGCACATAAACACTTCACCACCTCACACCCCATCATTCATTCCCTTGTGGCTACTCTTTCACAAAATTCTCTTTCATCAAATTTTCATATGCTCTTCATGCTAATTTTTCATGCCACCCAATGCAATATAGCACATATGTTGTACCAACAATTTGTTAGAATGTATCTTTGTGTCTACCATGATTTTTAGGAGTGTAAGAAGTTTCAATATAGGTTCAAGTCATGTGAGATAATAAGTTTGGGGTTCATCGTGATGAAGGAATTTGATAAATGATGATCACCCATGTGTGTAGAGAAGATGGATTGTTGGATACTTACAAGGTGCAGGATCATTTTAGTGGTGTGTTTTGCATTGTGACAATGGTAAAAGTGTTATATAGGTTTGAGGTTTGAGAAAATATGGTGAAAGTAAGGGTGAACCCAACCCAACCAAAGTGAATTTTTAATATGACTGGAGCTTCAAAGGGATTTAGAAAGGTGCTTGGGGTGCTCAAGGATTCAACAAAAGTGGGACTTGCAAATCTCAACAGTGATTATAAGGTAACATAATTAAAACTTTATTTGTGATTGCTTTTGTGGTTTTATTTTCTTGGTGGCTGCTTACTTTTGATTATTTTTATGTGATGTGGAATTAGGGGATTGGATTTTGTTTAAATCAATATCCTTACATATATCTTTGTATATAGTGATAAGAATATTTCCACTAATTTCAATGATAAGTGATTGATAAATATCATTTAAAATTAGGGATTCCTTTTTCTTACATTCTTCACTTGCAACTCATATTCTTCAATTGTAATAGCTTGCAATTCGAAAATTTTCAACCTTGGGTACTTGATAAGTTTGTTTAATCTTTTGACAATTTGACCTTTAACCTAGGTTATAGTAGGAAGTTATTACATGGGTTTTTTCTTTTCAAATTACAACCTAAGAAAACAACAAAAATGATAGGGGAGGTGTAAGGATGGATATATTTTATTACATCAAAAGTCATGTTTTGTTTCGTAGATATTTTTGGTTTTTTCTTTTTAACAAGATTGCAATGGTCAATGATTTGACACAAATGAACAATGGTTGCCCTACACATAAAACACAAGAAACGAATTTCATTAATGTTGAAAGATTGCATGGAATTAGAGGTTGGAGGTGATGATAATGATGGACAATGTTGTGGTAGGACCTTGACATAGCATTGGTGAAAGCAACAAATCATGTGGAATGCCCACCCAAGGAAAAACATGTGCGAAGTGAGTTTTAGAAATTTCATTATATTTGTCCTAATTTGGAAAACAAATGATTTTTCTTGTTTTTTCCACATTCATGTAATATTGATACTTCATATGTGAGAGTATGATTTTGATGATCTTGAAAAGCAATTTTGAAAATATGGGAGTTTTGGTGGGAAATTGTAGCAATTTTTGCAGCAACATCATCAACAAGGCCTCGTGCAGATGTGGCATATTGCATACATACTCTTGCCAAACGTCTTGCAAAGACTCATACTTGGACTGTAAACTTCCATCCATTTATTTGATAACACAAGGTTGCAAATAGGGATCAAAATAATTGTAAATCCATGATGTTATTATAAAATTGTGACTTGATGGTGTTTACAATTTCCAATAGACAACCATTTTAAAGATAATTTCAGTTTTTGCACAACGATGTACATATTATATTTTGATACTTTAACAAGTATTTCCAAATCACATTTGTTCAATTTCTCCACTAAGGATTACTATCTTGCCCTTGCTCCAACTATAGGAAAAAACATCATAGAAAAATTCAAATTAATGGATGAATATCTCTCCTAACAATAATGTAATTTTTATTTGAAATGAACTATTTTTAGACCTAAAAAATATAACCTTGTTCAAGGGATCATTAAAATAACAATATATACATATAGGATATAGATCATTATTTTGGTGTGCATATTTAGAGGTGCATTGTTGATGAAGTATGCTAGTTTGGGCAGGTTGCATTGAAGTCAATGATGGTAATTCATCGTACACTTAGAGAAGGAGATCCCACATTTCGAGAAGAGTTATTAAACTATGCTCGAAACAAAGGGCATGTTCTCAATCTTGCCCATTTTAAAGATGATTCAAGTCCAAATGGTACACAAACCTTTGTGCCATTTTGTTTTGCACACCTCTTTCCTTTTACACACCTTTCCACCTCTTTAATAAGCTCTTTTATTTGGATGGCACATTAATTGGCCTTAACTTGTAACAAATCAATGTGATGATTAAGTTAATATGAAACATTGAAAAGTAATGCCTACATGTAAAAATGATTTTTTAATTAACTACTTGAAAATATTTCATGTTAGATGAAAGCCTTATACAATGACAAATTTGACATGTTTGCTTCATGTAGCTTGGGATTATTCAGCATGGGTTCGAGTGTATGCACTTTACCTTGAAGAGCGGTTGGAATGCTTTCGGGTTTTGAAATTTGATGTTGAGGCAGAACGTTCTTCAGTGAGTTGGGCTTCAACATGTTAAGAACGTAATTGTGTAAGGGCTATGTGGATCTTGTAGCATTAAGGTGTGATTAAAGGTGTTATTAAATGAATAAATAGTTAGTTTTTTATGTTGGTTGACTTGAGAAATGGGAATGATTGGTAGGGGCCTAGTCGAACAAGGGACTTGGACACAGAGGCTTTATTGCTCCACATGCATGCTTTCCAACAATTGTTGAATCGTCTCATGGGTTGCCAGGTGACATTATGATTTTCTAAGTACAAGTGATTTCACATTTGTGATGTCATTATTCAAATCTATTCACAATTGCAACAATTATGTGAAATTGTTTATGTGAAAAGGCTTGGCTACAAAGATTGTACTTTTGGGGTTGTTATGCATTGTTCAACTTGGCTACAACAAAAATGAAGTAGCAAACATAATTTTTGACTATTTTGTAGCCTGAAGGAGCAGCTATGAATAACTATGTGATTCAAGCTGCATTATGCTTGGTATGCCTATTATTATTTTATGAAATTATCATGATTTTTAATTTTGATATTGTTCCTTGAATATTTTTTTATCTTTCTATTGCTTGATTCATTTAAAGCAAGATTTAATGTTAGTGGTGGCATTAATTTCATTGTTCATCCACAATTGTACATGCATGTAGGTTTTAAAAGAAAGTTTTAAATTGTATCGTGCAATGAATGATGGCATCATTAATTTGGTGGACAAGGTGAACATTGAATTCCACTTGCATCAACATTTGTCATGGATTTTATTTGACAAAATAATGATTATAAATAAGGTTCATGAGTATCATTTCTTTCATCGACCAAGGATTCTATTAAAATTGAAATGGAACTATGATTGTAGTTTTTTGAAATGCAACGATATGATGCTGTCAAGTCTCTTGAAATTTATCGACAAGCTGGTAATCAGGTTAGTGTTCATGTGGATAAGCTCACAAGGAATTGAATATTAACTACAATTCCTTCTTTCAAGGATTTGAAATGAAAAACTATTAAACTTTATTTAATTTGTTTTAAAATTATCCAATATGGCAGGCAGAAAGACTTGTGCAGTTCTATGAAATGTGCAAAGGATTGGATCTTGCTCGTAGCTTTATGTTCCCTGTTTTGGAACAGGTTTGCACAAAAGTTATCACTCAAATGCAATTGAATATGAGATGTACTCAAACAATTATTTGAGAATGAATGAAAAGTTTAATTACAAGATTTGCCAATGTAAGGAATACGATATTGGGCACAAAATTTATTAATACGTGACCATATTGTCAAAACTCTTTTAATTATGGATTGTTGTCATCATATATTACCATTGTTTGTATGTAAATTGTATTGGCAAGATTGAATTGTGTAAACAAAATATTGTACACAAACAAGAAATGTGAAATGGTTTTGTTTTGGATTTGTATGTTTGTAATAAACAAGTTCTATATTCATTCCCATTTTTTATTTAAAATGATATAGCCCCCACAATCATTCCTTTTCACAATGGAAGATTATGTGAAAGACATTCATCGGACAAAGGATTCAGTTGGGGTACACATCATGGAACTCATAACCTAAGCCTTGTTTGAATTGTTTGTAAAGATTTAGCATTTTACATTTTTCAAAGGAAAATCTTGAGGAACTTGAATGTCCAATCCCATGTTTTTTGGTTAAAAGGAAATTTGATCACTCTAGTTGATGGTGTTTAATGTGGGCATTTTGTGAACATGCTACAAGAAATGTTGTTAATGTTGAACCATTCCAATATAATGAGTTGATATGTCTAATTGTAAATTCTTTAAAGTCCCAATGATTGGAACAGGAATATGATGATCGTGGGCCAATTACTCGTAGACGTGTCATTGGATCTTTTGATTATGTAGGGGAAGCTGAGTTTGAGGATACTTTGCCTAGGGCAGAACCTATGCCTAAAGAGTTTCTTACTCCAACTATGGCTCCAGCTCCAATTCCAATTCCAAATTTGGCTTTAGTTCCTACCATGATTCCAGAGAAAGATCTTGTGGTAGCTTTTTTAACATTTTAACAAAATGCATGGATCTATTTAAAGCAATGTTGAATGAAAGATATATGGTGGTTGTTCTAATATTCATTATTAGTCCTTTTTGAACCATTTTTTTGGCTCAAAAATTGACTTGATCATGGTGGTGAGGGTTCAGGACTTAGTTGATGTAACCCCAAGTACTCCAACATTGGATGAAAGTAATGCATTGGCATTAGCTATTATTCCTGATACACAAAAATCCCTTAGTGAGTATTGCATTTTCACTTTTTCTTAAGTATTTTAGGATATGGCCATTTTTATCTTCAAGAAATCTAATATGTTTAATTATAATTGGTTGAAAAAAGGTTGACAGTTGAATCTATTTCTTGTAACACGTTAAAGCAATCAAAGGCTTTTGAAGTTTACTTCAACATGTCTAGGGGTCACACTCATAACTACCATTGAACATGTCATGTGTTTTTGAACAATGCATATGGAAGCAACATGTTCACTTATATGTGTAACTAGTTGTAGACCAATGAAATTTCTTGTGATGCATGAGATTGTGTACAACTTGCAATTTGGCTAGATGTGGAGGTGCTAACAAAATTTAATCAGTATTAGTGTTAGTGTTTTAGGTAGCGCCAATGGTTGGGAGCTTGCTCTTATCACAGGGGTAAACAATAATGGAAGTGGTGTGAACAACAAAGTGGTAAAAAAGGCTTTCTATTCCAACTCCATATTTTATTCATAACTTTGTTGCACTTTATGTGTAGTGTAGAGAGTCATTTTGTGTTTCACTTTTGTAAGTCTATAGTTGTATAAATAGTTTTATTTTGATTTGAAATTGTTAATATGCCTAAATCATAATTCATTGGTTCAAGAGTATGAACTTGTTGTATGTTGTACTATATGAAGGGGATTATTGACTCAAAACCTATCCCTTGTGCATCTTGGATGTTTGGGCTTTCATAATTCACACTTTAATTTGCAATTGAAAAAGTTACAAGAACATAACATTTAAAATTCTTTCAATTTTGAAGAAGATTATATTTAAATAGTCTTCACTCAAATTGTCATTCAATTAGACACCATTTATGTAGCAATAATGATTTTGGATATTGTGATTTTTTTTTTAAAGCTTTTGAAATGGTCATAATCTTGATGTTGTATTTGTAGGTGGGAGGGCTTGACAAAATGTTATTAGACAACTTGTATGATGATGCACTATTAAGATGGGGCCCTTTTAAACAAATTCCAACCTATTACAATCCTTCAGGGAAAATTGCTTCCAATCCTTTTGATGCAAATCAATTTGGAACTTTGCCAAATCAACAATTAGATCCATTTAGGGCATCAAGCAACTTTCTTCCTCCATCGAATGTTCAAATGGCCCAATTGCAACAACAAGAAGTATTGTTACAACAACAACAACAAAGGAATGCAATGCACATGTTCACTCCTAATGGCAATCATCCTAGTGATCCCTTTGGAACTTCTTTCCCCCCCCAAGTTTTCCAAGCTCCACCTATGATGCCACCACTAATTCCAAACCACACCACAATTTTAGCCTCTCCCAATAATCCATTCTACCATAACCCATTTGGTAATCCTGGGTATCTATGACGGGTTGTTGATGGACTATGGTTGTTTTATTATGTATAGGTTTAAAAAATTTCTCATGGTGTGTACATTGTTTTAATTATACATGTGTGTGCCCAAATGGTTATGGCACATCCCCAAATGGAGAAGAAAGGAAGGTGAATGTGAAGATGAATGATGTGATGTCTGGTAACAACTGCGAGCCAATTGACCCACATCTTAACACCAATAATTTCAACTACATTTGTGTTCAACAAACATGTCAGTGCTTCATATTGTTAATCCCACAATGAATGACAAAAGGAAAATCCATAAATTGTATATTAAATAATAGTTATTTGCAATACTCTTAGTTATTTGCGACATACCCATCAAGAATTGTTGATGTTTAAAAATACATTCACAAATTGTTGATGCATGATGTAATTTTATGGATTGAATCACTTAATTGAATCTAGACTTATTAAATTAATTGTAGGAATTAAAAAATAAAATTGGTCACTTGTTCTTGAACCCTTGAACTTGTTATTACTATTTTCTGTTGTCTACTATTAGGGTTTATGTACCTAAATATCATGACGAATTATCATTTAATGACAAAAAATCATAATGTTTTTATATGTTATCTAATCCAAACACTAACATCTATGTACTTGTACATATTTCAATATGAATATTTAAAAAAATTCTTATATGATATGAATCATTTCCCAACTTGGGACATATATTCTTTTTGTGATGAATTTGTGTTATTTCAATGCCATATATATATATATATATATATAAGACTTGAAAAAATGTGTTTGTTTAATGTAAAATATATATTTTCCACTTAATTTAAAGATGAATTTAATTTAACTAAATTTGTCCCATAGTGCATTGTATCCATAGAAATATATTAACACAACTAATCCCAATTTTTGAACAAATTACTTAAAGGTTTGCACCACCACAACTTTTCCAAAATCTTTTGAAGTTATTTAATGCCCATTGAGTTCACATCTTTTTATGTTTGGCCCAAGGTTCAGTGCATGGCTAACAATACTTCTTGTAAACTACCCCATGTTTCATATATCACTAGTAATATTTTCAATAAAATTTCAAATTAAGTTAGGTCTTTTTCATTTGTTAATGGTAAGTTTAAATGTTATTGTGTTTACAATTAGTTCATTAACTCAATAGATATCCAACTCTCATAGTACACCCATGGTGCGGAACATATATTGAAATAGTTGCAATGCATAACAATTTCACCTACATTGTTTGTGAACTTAGTTATTACATGGTTTATGAACAATTGCACATGTTTCCTTTCCCCAACCTCAATGTTTTCTATTGACATGTCAACATTGTCATTTCTCAACATGGAGTTTGCACCTTTGTAAATGTCATAATTGTTGATCATCCCACTTGAATTGACTTACTTGTAGCTTGCTCAACCTTATAAAAGATTTTACAACTTCAAATGTTATGCAAGGAAAGCAAAGGAAATACAATGTTTGATATTTAGGTTGTCATGATCCTAACCTCAAGTTAATGATCAACTTGAGAATGAAAGAAAAAAAAGTGTACCAAAAAGAAAGCCTAAGACTTGGCAAAGACCAAAAAGATATGAATTTAATTTTCACCCAAACATATGAAAAATCATGTAGGAGTTGAAGGGATTCACTTTTGAAATTCCCAACATGAATTCTTGTTTTGGGAATTGGGACTATGCAAGGATCCCAAATGTTCAAATTAAGGTATCAAAGGTCAATCCTTATCTAAATCGAATAATTTTGGTATTAACAAGGAACATGATGTGTTGGGCTTCCATGCACAAGTTTTTTTGTTTCCTGTTGAGGGTTATGGTTGTTTGAAAAGTTGAAGCATGGAATGTCAAAAAGTTTCCCAACCATCTATAACATGGTTTGAAGAGGAAATCATGTTTGATTGAAGAACATGACATGACATGACATTGGAAAGCTTTCAATGATGGTTATAGGAAAATGGTCACAATTTTTTCAATCAAATACATTTCCTAAAACTTACATGACTTAAAACTATAGTGCACAAAAATGTCCCAATTTCAAGAAAGGATTTCAACAATCTTGGAAATTTAGTCATTTCAACGTAGTTTTGATTTGGATCTTCATAAGAAAAGTAGTGCCTCTTTCATGGGTGCAACCTATGGTGAATCCATGATGAATATATGTGGAAGCATGAATTTAAATTGGCTTTAACTACGTAAAATTCCTTTTTCATTTGTTTGCATGTGCACAAAAGGGTGTAGTGTTTTTCCTCAATGAAATGTTTCCTTATTGTTTTTCATTAGTGTAATGTTGTTTCCTAGTGCTCTCATTATTGGTGTGGAAAGGTTGATGTGTAACCAAAAAAGAAGCCAATGACTATATCATTTGTATAAGAGGATCAGCATGAATTCTACAACAACAAACTTGTAAATTTTGGTGTTATTCTTGTATCTACGATGACCCAAAAGCCCTTTAGTTGTGTGGCTGTCTCCTGGTACATGAAATCTCTATTGAACCACTCCATAGAATTCTGCAAACACAAATTTGCCTATATTCAACATATGAAGTCCTTCCTATTCTTGCTAATTAACCTAATTTGATTTGAATCAAGGACTTGTTGAGATCAGAGCACTCATTGTTCATTGGATCCATTGAGCTGCTAGAACCCACCCTTGTACTATGTAATGATGGTTTAGGATTCTTCATGGTAGCACATAAAACCTCTACATTCCCGTATTGCTTTCAACAATGCATACTGCGAAACCCGGTCAACTGCTGATATGAGGTTTGTTAAAAAAGAACCACTAGCGCATTGTGCAGTTTTCATGTGTCAAATTTGGTCTCAGGTTTTGTCTTTTGCAAATTTGGTTAAGTTTGCTTTTACTTGTAGTTCTGCCCAATCTCTAGGATACCCTCAACTAATGAAGGTTTCTCATATCTTCAAGTTCAACAAAATTTCAACCCAAGGAAGTCTGGTTTTTGATAGGAACCTACATAAAATGCATGGCTTTACAGTAGTCTACATGCACTATTCCTATAGCTCGGATCTCCTAAAATCTTCATCACTTCTCAGTACCCCGTATATAAAACCTTGAGTACAACATTTGCTATGTCTCTCACCAACAACTGCTAATGCAGTGGAAGAAGAAGACCAACAATTAGTGAAAACATCCAAGAAAACACCCCATCTATGATGCACAAAGAATTGTGCCACTTAGCTTATCTTTTGCCCCTTAAATCCTGAACACCAGCAGCAATCGTGCCTCTTGAAGTAGCTCCACCTTAGCTACAGTTCTATCCTCCTCCACTCGAAGTCCCATCGAGATAAGCGCTACATTAGACATAAACAACTAAGCACTCCTACTTTCCCTATATTGCCCTTATTGCAGTCACTTTAGCATGGACAATTTTGGAAAAACAACAACTCTGGAACAACTTTTTCCAGTCCAGAGGGTAAGTATACAACAACAAAGAGCAAACCCTTTTTGTTCACATAGCAAAAAAAAGAAGAAATTACCCCACATTGGGTCACAGATGAGCATTATTTGTTTGAATGAATTGGTGAATTGAATATCGTTGATGTGCAAGGGCCAATGGTCCTCAATTACAAAGGCCCTTGAATTGTGCTATTGACTCTCTCACTACAAAACCTTCAATGTGCATGTCACATGCATCCTCCCAAAAAATGGGTTGTCTTTCTAAGCTTTGAGAACATATCATTGCATACATATGTATATGTTTAGTGTGCTGCTCACACCATGGCTTCATTCATCCACGTGTAGTTTCTCACTTCTTAGCTCATTGATCGATGTAATCAGGTTTCAGCACTTCACTAATATGACATGGAGAAAGTAAACCGCAAAGTGCTTCAGTGCTAAGGAAAAAAGGAATCAGCTACTTTCTTCTTGAATTGGGTGTCTGTTTCCAAATTTCAACTGCAGCAAATTTTTAAAGCACTGCCCAATTTCAAGTCCTCAAAGGTCTGTTGGAAAGACAACAGTTTGGTACTTATCACAAAAAATTAACCCTAAATTTCCATTTGGAGGGCTTGGCATTAGATTGGCAAGATGTTCTAAGAATCCCAGTTTTGATCATGTGAATTATGATACAAGGTTCCATTGAGGAGGATCCAATTAATGCTAGCAGCAGGTGTTGCCTTTTGTAACTCATCTTGAATGACAAACCAATTAGGTCTGTTCTTTCTTTGCACCATCTTATGTGGATCTGCAACCTGCAAAAACTAAAGGGCATGTGAATTCAGCTAGAAAAGAGTTAGTTTAACCCTAAAGCTTAACATGGAGGACAGGGATAAATGAGACTCTAGAGCAATAGAGGCTGTAGGCTCTCTCCAGTGTGGCTAGAACCTATGTTTCTATGGATATGGTTACCTATGTATAAACCATCTCCTTACCTAGTAATTACCTATTTTCCTACCTATCTGCCTATGTATGAAACCTATTTTCTTACAGAATTGGTTACCAAGATGAAACCAAATATTAACTCAGTTGAGGTTCATCCACAACTGAGTAATAACAGACATCCAGTGGATGGTGTGCTGGTGGGTGCTGGTTCATTTATGTCATTTAGTTTCACTTTAGCATCAAACTACAGTCATGGAACTCAACCTGTCTCCAACATATTTCCACAGTATTTGCTTTGAAGATCAAACTGGGATTCTGCAAAAATGTACAAAATGTAACCTGACAATCATGGTCTAAAGAGAGAAGCCTTTTACACACCACTCAATATTCAAATAAACAGTTATAATTTCCACCCAAGTTCATCTACCATGCATGTTTCTAACTTTTGAAGATGCCCATATATGTTGGTGGCCATTGTTTATCAATATTTAAATAAATAGGGACATAATTTGGACCAAAGTTGAACTCCGAATTAGTCACTGTGCACCTCATGTGTCACATTTCTAACTTTTGATGATGGCCATGTTTGGCCATGTCTACCAAGCGTTTTCATTTACATTCAAAATCGAGGATGTGCTTGAGTCAACGCTCCTCCTGATTTTCATGTCAATGCTCATGACCAGGTATGCCATGCAGACTTCCACATTATTTTGACATGGAAAAATTACGATTAAAATTTTCCTTCACACAAGAAAACACAAACTATATTCTAATTATCTAACCTACCAAAAAAAATTGGGCAGGTGTGAGCAATTGGAAGTTCCCAAGGCTCTCTCTGTAGGCCACAAAGAGGAAGGTTAAAGAAGTGCATGAGGCAGAGGCAGCCAAAATCATTGCTACAACCCCATCTCATCATGATACAAATCTCCCAACTGTACTAGACTGTAAATCCATTCAACAACATCAAAGTTACTTGTTTGTTGGCTCTGACTTTAAGGAAGATGTTACAATGTAGTTTTCATTTGGTCCCACATTTTGAGGAATGTTCAAAAGGCGTTACTGTGAAACTGTGAGTTCATTTTTTTTTTGGGGAACATCATGGAACATTTCCTGTTTTCAATACCTGTAGCCTAAAGTCAGTTTTCACATTGACAAAACGAATAATGAATTATGTTTTCAAAAAAAAATAATCGTTTTCAAAATTGGAAATTATATAAATTTTCCATTATCTACTATAATATTGTGATATGACTAGTGAAATTATTCAGAATGTAGCCTATGATAATTATGATGATTTTGTTCAACATGTGAACTTCATATATTTTCACAAAATTTCATCTCACTATTTTGAGGATTATTTAATGACAAAACTGACCTCAGGGTAAGGTAGTTTCTAGTTGGCCATAAGAGCAACTCCACTGGTGCTCAATATTTGACCTTGCTAAGTTAAAGTTGGAGGAAGAAAGCCAAAACATGCTGGTCTGGCTCAACAAAATGGTTTTGGCCCAGTATTGTTTCACCGAGGCTGGTAAAAGGTACAACAAAGCCTAGCAACTGCCAGAGAAGAGTGTACTTAATATGATCTGACTGCTGCTCCCTGTTTCTCACTGGTCAACGATTACAATTGGTTCAAGTGGCTTGCAGTTAGTGGCCTCCCACCTATTTGCAGTCCCCATTTTAGTTCGATTGGTGAGGTTGAAAAAAAAGTGAATAGCTAAACTTGGATATAAGAAATATTTTGGCAAGGTCATATACTGAGCACCACTCTAGACGCTCAAATAAGGGGCAGAGTCATCACTCAATAAGCTGTTTGTTGATCCTCAACCCACAAGTAAATCCCAAACAGCTCCAAAACAGATCAAGACTTTGTTGCAAGTCATGGACAAGCCAGTAACCATGCAGGGCACAAAAAGACAAGCCCAAAAAATTGCATCAGACAAAGCTTGTTAGGGGATATTTAATGTTTAGCCTGAAGAAAAAGTTGATAATATAAAATATAAAATCCTCACCCAAAAGAGTGAAAATGTGGACAATACAAGTGAGAAACTATTTAAATATCAATATCTGGGCCAATCATTATTGTTGGCTGATCCAAAACATTGAGTTCTTGTTACAGGCCCTCTTGGAAGACATTAGGGGGCAAGGCAGCCACATCACATTGCAAGGCATTAGAGTTATTCATGAAGTCACCCTGTCTTTTGGGCACTAGTTTGACCCCCCTTAATCCCGGTTTCATTCCCAATTTGAGTGTAAGCTATAAATTAAGAAAAATTCGGTAGTGCAGTTCCTGAATCTGGTTATAAGTTCAGAAGATTTGCATGATCTCATTCATTCTGACAATGCTTGATTGTATGAAGCATATGAGCACAGGTAAAGGCAGCTCCAAAACTGGGGTGGGGTGAAACTTCCCTGAGAGTCAATTTAGGTTAGAAAATTAGTTTGATCTCCTATTTCTTTTCCTGGTTTACTGTTTTCATCCTGACTTTTTCATTTTGTCTCAAGTTTTGTCAGAATTGGGCCCCAGTTTGTCATACTTTACAGATAACTCGATTGATTCCTAGACATTTTCACAGGCTCAAAGTGGATGTCACCCTATTGGATTGCTATACTTCATCCAAATTTTAATGTACATGTTATTTTTATTGCTATAGATGGAGTTATTACTTTCTCGTGTTCCCCAAAAGCAATAGTAAAGAAATGTAAATGACTTCAATTGACCAGTCACAATGGGGTGGCATTCAACTAATCGTAAAGCACTGACCTGGCTTTTTTTACCACTATGGGCAACGGGTGTTATTAAAGCATAAGTTTCCACCCTGGGAGGTGTGAGTAAGTTTGGTACATTGTTGGGGCATTTTGATAAACCCTTGAGCATTTTGCAATCTCTTCAAGGATTTCACGGTATCATTGGGCTCATCACAAGTTGTTATCCATTGGTTTTATAAAGCTTGCTTTACGGTAGAGTGACTCTCCATTAGAGCAGATAGTCCCTTGAATTTACCGCCCTTGACTACTGCCATCACTCAGTTATTTTGAGAACTCCCTCCTCATGGAGAGTTACCCAACATGTACTTGTACACTGTGTAGTGATTGACATTCAAGGGTCGGGTGAGGAAATAATTTGCTCACTATTTTGGATGTGATAGATAGGTCTAAGGGCCTGCATACTGAGCGTGTGTGGATCTGCTCTATCAAAGGGTTAGCCAACTGCTTGTTTGATTTATGAGAAGAAGAAGGAAGAAGAAGATCTTGATTTGTCCATTTGGGGTCCCACCCTTGACATAAAATGATGCAATCTGCAGTCCGTAGTAGAAGACAATCAGCCCACCTGAGTTGCTTCATTATTGGTGCCAGAGTCTAATCTTGGATTTGTCAATGCCTCTGGATGAGTGACTGCTAGTGACGATGAATATTTATGTAGGCATATACAAATTCAGACTCCTGAGAGATCAGGAGAAGAGGACGTCTATTTAAATGGCAAGGGGGCAGATTTCACCTGCAAGCATGATAAAGTTTCTTGTAATCACAAGCAGACTTTAGCCCTAACCCTAAACCCTAGCCAAGTTACCCACCACCTAATCCGTTTTCCTTTTGGGATGTAGAACTGCAAGGAGATTCTCCAGCATCCTCACTCCCAGCAGTAAAATAGCCTGTTCAGTACATTTTGGATGAAGTAGAGGAGCCATTTGGGGTGAAACTCAATTGGGCCTCTAAATGACACTTGAGTCTTGTAACTTACAATCAAAAGGGTGGGAGAAGCTCTTCCCCAAAGCTGGAGAATATGCTTGAACATGAGGGGTGAGGACTGAATTGCTTGATGCAATACCATGGTAACCGAGCAGGTTCAACACTAAGTAATTAGTAGAAAAAAAAAAATTCAGAACTTTTGAGAAAATTTTCAAGGTGTACATAACGAGTACAAAGTGCACTTTAATAAGTTCTTAATGGTTATATGTGGGAATCTTAAGAAAAAGCATTCAACATCAAAGTGCTGAACCTGCTAGGCTACTGCAGTATTCATGATTGGGGTCCAGTGTTGAATGCTTAGAGAAAGTTTTCTCAAAGCTGAGTTCAGCTTACAAAGAGATGAGTGACTTTGGGCATTGGGCAATGAGCTTGTTGTAGTTGAAAGCATTAAAAGGCCGATCTGCCAGGGTCGACCAGATGCTGCAGCAAATTTAGGTGTACTCACAACTGCTATCGACAGATAGTCCAAGGATGTGGAGATTGTGTATCGGAAAAGGGCATGCATAGGAACTAGTGGAGAAGAAAAAACACCCAAGGGTGGGACCACTAAGTATGTTCTAATGGCAAAGTCACACATACACGGACCACCCGCTTTTAGACCAGACAGACACTATTTTCAGCTTCAATGTGCGCAAAGAATTGACCATAACCTCCTCTTTCAATCATGGCTGGTCTATAAGGACTCCATGGCTTCCTGAGTCCCTCAACTTCTTGTCCCTTTCCACCCACAATTCTCAACCAACACAATTCTCAATAGCGACAAGAGTTCTTTGCCAGAGTGGATGATCACAAGTTTGTGATTTCCCTCAACAACCTTGCTATCTTGCTCTCAGCTCTGGACTGTTTTGCCTACCAATTTGTGTTATGGAGTGTGCCAGGTACAGGCCATTGTGCCTGCAAAGGATATCTCCAGTGGTGATTAGTATGTGACCCTAGAAATTAAAATTAGAGGAAGAAAAGTCACAATTTTGTGGTTTCGGTCAGCAAAATTGGTTTTGCCCCCTGGGTGTTTGGCAGAGTTTGTTGAGGCTGGTGAAGGGCACATTAAGCAAATCCTAACACCTGCTAGATAAGAGTGTAATAAATATGATCTGACGGCCAGTCCTTGTTTCTGATTCGCTAATCATAAGGATTGGTCCAGGTGGTTTGCTATTAGTAATCTCCCACCTATTTGCAGTTTTAGGTTTCACCAAGGTTGGGAAAAAGTAAATAACTAAACTTGAATATGAGAAATGTTTTTTGGTAGGGTCACATCTTAAGCACCGCTAGAGCTGCTCTAAGCTGCCTGTGCAGGTCTACCAAAATTTTGGGCCCAGGTAGCTCACTGGGCACGAATGGCCTGTGGCCCTGTGCTCTGTAAGCTCCATTAGGTGATGCTTTTCATGTAGGTTTGCAGAGTGGTCATGGCCTGTGGCCCTGTACTTAGCAAGCTCCATTCGGTAATGCTTTTGGTTTGGATTTGCAGAGTGGTCATGTGGACCTGTATAATGGGTATGTGGACTTTGTAGAATGGCCTTGTCAACATTGGGTCTGGTAAACCCTGCGTGACCCCTCTATTCAGCCTTGTAAGGGGACTACAAAAGAGGCAGAAAAGGCCACACAGAAATCATTATGCATTGTGGAATGTGCTGAGTAAGGTAAGTGTGCCCAGTAAGATGTCTGTGAGGAATTTGGGCAAGCCCAGGTAACACAAGGCAAAAATTTCTGAGTGGGCAGCAAAATGGCACAATGGCATGTACGTGGCACATTCCATAACAGAATGGTTTCCATGATTTGCACAATTAACATGTGAATTTACAAAATGGGGATGTGGATTTTGCACAATGGGCATGTGGAATTTGAACAACTATGGTTAGGTTAGGGAGACAAAGAAAATTGTGAGTTGCAAGGGGACTAAAAAGAGACAGAAAAGACTACATGGAAACCAATACTTACATGGAGAAGGAAGTGGTATGCTCTATGTACTTGATGGCATTGATGGCATCCATTTGATCTAGGTGACAAATTGTGCATTGCAAACAATAATTTTAGAGAGAGATTGTCGCAACCCCACTTTGGCCAAGTGTGGGGGTGAAGCCCAACACTTGGAAAAGTTGGAGGTTAGGAGTCCTTCGGGACTCCAGAATGTTTAGAGCTCAACATCAAGGCCCAAAACACCTTGCATTGGGGTGTTCTTGGTGTCATTGGAAAGGTCTTGAAACTTAGATATCGAAAATGGCCTTGCATTGGCCATTCGCACATCTGCAGCCCAAGTTATGGGCAAAAGAAGGGCCGGGAGTCAAATTGGCAGTTTGACTCCCGACCACTAAAAGTCGGGAATCGACCTCTTCCCGACGTCTCCTTGAAGAGTGCGACACGGTGTTGGAAAGCTCTCGACGAGAACTACAACATTGATTCAGGACTCGTCCCGATCCAAGTTCGGGGCGAGGAGCTATGGCCGTTTAAAGTTCCGGGAGTCCAATCGAGACACTTTCAGGACTCCATTTCGAGAATCCCAACAAAAATGTGCCATTCGGATGTAGCCTCTGTGACCAGCCGCAAAGAATACTATATGGGAGAAGGTGGTGGCTTCCCCCGAGTCCGGGCCGTGGTGAGTCTTGTGTGTCCAAGTGCCCGTGGCAAGTCCCAACACCCAAGGGTGTCTCGAATGCTAAACTAACCCGATTTGGTTGGTTTTTTTTTGGATGCAGATTCACACGAGCTAAGCTAGTCCCTCTTCCTAGTCTAATCCCTGGGCTCCCAACTCGACCCTCTACCCCTTTTTAGAGTTGGAAGTCGGGAGCGTGCTACCAAGTCTCAACTTTCCGCAACTTGACTTTGTGAAACCCTCAAGTGGGTTTCACCCCGTGACTTGGGAGTGCGTCAGAGATGCTAGTGATCAAAGGAGTTTTTGAAGACTCCTTCGATCACCACCAAATGATCAATACATCTTATGAGAAGCATACGAGGTGGGATACTTTGACAAAGGTGTGGGTGGTTTGTTTTCAGAGACTCCTTTGATCACCACCAAATGACCAACATGTGTAATGTGTAGTGGAAAGCTTTAAGGTGGGGGCATTCCCAAAATATGAGGTCTAGAATGAAGTGGTAGTTGAGTTTGGCCTTGCATTTTGGAATTATCCCTTCAACTCTTAAGGAGATAATGTGAGATCCATCATTATCATCAATATGGAGGGATGTTTGTGTATATAAAGGTACCCTTCAAATAAATTAGAAAATGTATATGAATACTTTATGAGAAACACAAGAGGTTGTATATATAATTTGCAAGTTAATGGTATGTAACGTTGGTTGTTATGATATTGTCCTTGAATATATGGTAATTGGTTTCATTTAAGGATGCTTGGTTGTCATGAAAATAAACCCTAGAAAACCACATTGTCTACTTGTAGATTGGAATGCAAATATTGTGTTGAACCACATTTTACCACCATCTACACCATTGGTAGCCATGCTACACACATAGACACAAACACACACCAATGGAGTTGTCTGTGTTGTGCATTTTTGGATTAAGTAATTGGGGAGAGTTGCTTGGTTATTGAAAACAATCAAGCTATGGAGGTTGCAATATTATTTCTTGTAACCAAGCAACTCGAGCTAGTTATTGAACATTTTTAAAGCCTTTTCCAATTTTGAATTACAACTTTATTCTCCAATAGAAATTAGAAATTGGATTGATCCACTTTCATTATAAGAATATTTACTCTTGTTATGTAGTTCTTAGGTTTTAGGAAAAACCTTTGGTTTCGGTCTTGGAGAATCTCATGGGGTTAGTTCCAATTTAAGGGCAATTCTAGTTATGGTTCTTTTCTATTTTTAAATTTAACCAATCCGTAACTCTAAGATAGGTTATGGGTAAGCGTTTGGTTAAGTTTCAAAATTCCAAACATCACTAGAAGTAATGTAAACAAGCCATATTTTTATTGAAAAAAATTCAGATTATTACAAAGCTTAGACAAGGTCAAATCAATACAAATTAGCCTATTTTTAAATTCTAAAATACAAATTACACTACTAGTTTCTAATGGATCAAATTTTTAAAAATAAAATCATTTATGCCAATTACCTTGGTGATGAGCACCAACAAGAAGAAGAGAGCGAGCAAAACAAGACCATGATGAGGATGATGATGAGAATGGCAATGAGTGCCAACAAGAAAAAAAGGTGAGAAGAACACAACTAGGATCAAGTCAAGATGGAACAAGGATGACAATGGCGATGAGCGTTGGTAGGAAAAGAATGGCAAGAATAACACAACCAAGATTAGGACAACAATGAGGATGGTGACGACAATGAGCAGCAATATGAAGAAGAGGGTGCGAAGAACATGACTAGGATTAGACATCAAACCAAGACAAGGACATTGATGCACACAACTGGAAAAGGAAAAATGGAGAAAGGGAGCAAAGACTTACTTGTCAAGAAGACATAGACCAACACAACCCATGTGCCACCACAATGAAGAATGGAGACTATAAAGGCAATCCACAATGAAGACCACGAAGAAGATTTGAACAATGTGTGTTTGTTTTTGAGATAGTAAAGATAGAGGCAAAGAACTCTAACACCAACCACAAACAAAGAGCAGGAAGAAGGAAGAAGGAAGAAGGTGGACTTGTACACTAAACTCTAAACCATGGGGTGGAATTGGAACCAGTTTTCTTTAATAAAATTGATCTGGTTCAGGTTCCGGGGTCCATTTAGGAACTGGACCCAGGTCTGGTTCTACTCTGAAGGACATACTTTCCAGATCCATTTCCCACCTGATCCCTGGATTTGGTTCCAACCTGGTTCTGGAACTTGGGACTTGGTTCCAGGTAACTGGAACTAGAACCACCGGTTCGGAACCAGGGAACTGGGTAAGCACACAACACCGATATTTACCATCATGGGATGACCTTGAAGACCTAGTAAACTATTTGAAAGGAATTATTTGAAGTTATGTTATCATTATAAACCCTAATCCAGAGGGGCAAGTAATCTGTAAAATTTTTCAAAAAACAAATTGAAGTTATGGATTTAAAATTAAAAAAAAAAACAAGTGTAAATCTGGAATTGGATATAGAATTCAAATACATAATTTTTTGAAAATAAACCAAAAAAATCATAAAAAAGAGAGGAAGGAAAGCCCCTTATTAGCCCACAAACTCTCATCAGCCATGGCAGACTCCAGCCTTTTTCATGAGAAAAGGGGTTTAGAAAAAATAGGGTATAACAGAAGCCATGGCCCATGATAATAATAATAATAATAATAATAATAAAGGACAGACAGACACACTCTTGTTTGAGCAGCAAAATACATAAATGGGTAGCCTGACAAAATACCTGACATAAGAGCTCCATCATGAACCATGATGTCTCTTTAGGGTTTAGCCCTAAAGAGCCCTGCCCCTCTTATATCACACCTATATTGTCATCATCATCACCATCATGAGATCTCCATCTAGGGTTTGTTGTCCCCTTGCTTCCTTCCAAATTTGTCATAAAAAGTAAATGAGCCCCACACAGAAAGTATTCAATGAACCCCATCAAAATCCCTGGATCTGGATTCTGATATCAACCAATCAATCTAGAAATCAATCCATCAATCAATCCATCGATGAATTTACCAATCAATCCATCAATCAATCAATCAATCTAGCTATCTTGTGAGAATTATTTGGCGGTTCCTTAGAAGTTCCACATGAGGAGCAGAGGGTGCCAGCAATCAGTTCCTGATGTAAATGCCAAAACTCTGACAAACGCATGCTCACTACTTTTAGAGCTTGTTGGGTGCCTGCCACAAATTTGCTTTACCTATTAGGAATTCTTTTGACTCTGGCCTTTAGCTCTTTGGGACTTTTCTCCATGAGGAGAATTTGAGGAGGCTCTTGAGGGGTAACATTTTTATTGGCCTTGCCTACCAAGGCAAGGATATTGTGTTTATAGATTCATTATAGAGTATAGTAGCTAGATTAAGGGATTTTGGCCCCCTAGGTAATAATAATAATAGGTCTATTTTTTATATAAGGATTTTCAAAAGATGATATTTTGGCTTGTGTTGAAACTTGAGATTAGTTATAGAGTTATGATATCTTGAAGGATTTTGGTTTCTTTTAGAGGATTTTATTGAAGATTATTTTTTTGCATGCTGAAACATTTGGATTTCCATAATTCTTCTTTTGCCTTAAGATACTTTTTGTTGTAAATGGCAAGGCCATAGTGTGTGACACATGCCTTGTTATATATATATATATATATAATATCCTTAGTACCTTGGACACTTTGACACATGTTTGTTGAATAATTAATTAATTAATTTGAGGATTCCATTTTCAAAAATGGTATTTCCCAAATATTCCATCAGATTCTTTACTTTCCTTCAGAATTATTATTTTTCGAAAATTTATATATTTTCTGAAAATTTCAGTATTTCAGAAACTAATATAATTAGAGTCCAACTGGCCCAGGTACTTGATCATGTTGCTCCGGACTTGTTTCTTTAATAGCAAAAATGGTGAATTTTTGCCCCCTCAAAAACAATCACTAGTGCTACCATAGTTTTGGAAGTCTAGGGTATTCAACACAAGACAAGATTGTATAGAAGGGATGGTTGGCCCATTCTGACAAGTAACAGATTTCATAAACATAACTGTAGTACCTAGCCTGCTTCTGCGCAAGGTGCCTAATCATGTTTTTTTCAATAATTTACATTTGGCAGTAAAAATAAGAAAGTGTTCTATAATTTGACATTATTATTAAATAATGAAACTAGTGTGCTTGAGAGTGTCTTTCAGATTTTTGGCATGGCTTGCATGTATTTCTTAGAATTATTGGCAATTCCAAACAATAAGTATTTACTGTGTAACTGGGCTAGGTACAAGGATAGTCATGGTAGGGTTTCATAGTCATTGGAGCATGTCTATTACCTCATCATATGTCTAACTTATGCCATATGTTTGAGATGAATGCTTGCAATTGAAGGGTGGAGTTGAAGATTTCTTTCGTATATGTGATAATTTTCCACTTCAAGTTTAAACAATGCAAAACCTAGTGAGTATTAGAGCTATCCCAACTTGAGTTTCAGGGCCAAAGGTAAACCAACACCTTGATTGCGACCCTCATCTCCTTGAGTGAGGCTTCCTAGACATGTTAGAATTTTAATATGACATTAACTTATGTCGCATATTACATTTGTGCCTTAAACATTACATATTGTACATAGTAATGGATGAAACCATAAAGTTTATCTCACACATGTGTCATTCAACCATGGCCTTTTGTGTGAGAAAACCACATTCATTTGTAGCGTTTGTTGCATGGACAAGCACTTTCCATTGGAGATCTATAGCTAGGCTGGAAATCTACGGGTAATTAACATTAATAATATGTGATGAACTTTTCTTAACACTTAATAAGGAGTACATGATCCCATTCAAAAGACAGATGTTACCTTCTCGTAACTCATAGCTCACACAACTTTGGGTTTGGTCAATGCTCTTGACCTATAGAGTTGGAAAGGTGACTTTGAGCACAACTATAGAAAACATTTGTAATGGAAACCTGCTCTTGGGGAAGAATCGGTGATCACCTAAGTTATAGCCTAATCCAAAGAGGGCCTTACCATACTACCAGCGTAGGTACCCGTTCACCAAATGGCATTGAGTTCAAGAGACCAACTTGAACTCTGAGTTGAGTTGAACAAGCAAACAGTCATGATGATTGACTTAACTTCAGCAAGGATGATGAATAGTCATGATGAATAATAAGAGCTACATACCTTTCAATGCCTTGCTTTGGCAAGCAAGCATCAGGCCACTCATCCCTTTGCAATAAGGTGGGTGTATTTATTACATACTATGGAATGAGATTCATTCTATGAAATGTGTGTCACTTGTTTCCATGATGGCACTTGTCATTGAAATAAAGGTAGGAAATTGGAATAGGGGGAATAGGGCAAAATTAAAATTCATGTCAGATAATGTTTGTTGGTTGTGACATTATACCATGGCTATCATGCCTTTGCAAGTATTGCTGCTCAACATGACTTATATAGACCAGAATTGCTTGCTACTCCCAACTGAACACCATCAAAGATATCATTGAGGTATCACTGCATATAACTTATCATTCTCTACATCATCTTTCCCAGTTGACAATGATGAATCTGATTGGATCATAGAATTTTCCCTTGTACCCAACCCACAATTTAGTTACCATTCATAAATGTTGTGAATGGATAGGTATTGTTCACACATATAGCCTAGCTTCATTTTGGACATATTATGTCTCTTGCAAACATGTAGCAATTTTTTTACAAGCACAGCTGTAGAAGTGTACATATACTAGAGATGAGGACCAAAGTTATTCTCTTGTTCGGTACAATGATGTAGCAAACCCTAAATTTGATGACCATTTTTGGCACATCCTTGTGTTGCCAAGTCTCTATGTCCATTCCAATGCCAAGTTCCTTTGAGTAGGGTTTCACATATTTCTTGCAAATCCTAAGGGCATTTTAAAGTTTGAAAAGAGTCAAGGAACCAACCACCACGGAGGTGAGAGGAAATGATAGCCTACTTGTCCATATTCTTTCAATGTTGGTCCCATACCGTAGTACTTTGGCCATTTCAACACATGTCCGGTGAATAATTAGTTAATTTTGAAACATTCATTTCAACAAGTGGAATATTCTTAAATATCCACGATGTTTCTTCACAATATTTTTTGATTTGGAAGAAATAATTTTTGAAAATTTCAACATTTCTGAAAATAATATAATTAGTGTCAAATTGGCCAAGGTACTAAGGTATTGTCCAGCCAAACCTAGGTGAGAGATTGGCCAAACCTCCTCCTCCTCAAACCAAAAGAGAATGCAAATGGGCCGTAGTTTATCCAATTGGCAACAATAGAAATTGCTTATAGTCAATCTAATTTGGAAGTTTTCCATTTCACAAAGCTAGCCCCCAAGGACATTTGGATTTGAAAGAGCCCCTCATGAGATGTTTCTAATGGATGAAAAAACATCATAGGTATAGTAGCATCATCTTGGTTAGAAGGTCAGTTATTGCGAATTATTTAAGAATTTTCATATTCTCTATTACGTTCCAATTGAAGGATGCTTAAATGTTTTTACTTTCATATTTTGTACATAGCCAAAAAAATTTAAATCAAAACATCTTATAGATGATGGCCATTTTGGCTACAATGCAAAATTGAAAAAAGAACACTACCAGTTGGGATTTTGCGAAACAAAATGTTCCTGTCAAAGTTCATCAGGCCTGCTCAACAGGACACCCATGACTTTTAATGTCCGTATTGCAAATGCTTATGTCAACCATATACACAGAACAATGGCAAGACCTTAAATAAGCAAAGGGTCCTTATTGAAGGCAGTACAAAAGTACTTCTGCCTGCTTCTTCTTTTTCTGGTTTTGGTGCTGCCCATTATAGACTTTGTGTGTCCTGTTATTCACATATCGGCCCTCGGGCCTGGAGTAGATACTACCTAGTTTTGCGGACTCAGTCAGCACCAAAATGTGTCTGGACATCATCCATCTTCTCTGAGAAAAAAATGGATTGGGCCAAGGGCAGATAAGGGAAAAAACAAAGAGAAAAGAAGCAAGCAGTACTTTTGTATTACTAAACTAAGGTCTTCTGAACAATGTTGATAGTTTGTTTGTTGAGGACCCAGCCTCAAAATGAACAGGCTCGAAAATTCACGCCAGAAGCTCGGGTCCAGGGGTGGTCCTAACATTTCAACACAAAATATTTGCATACTGCACTTGCAGAGAACATGACTTGTGTGTGTGTGTGTGTGTGCAGATATGATTTTTGGGTATGAGAGATATGATCTGCTAATGTGAAGTACTCCATTTAAGATGATCTAGAAGGGGACTGACATCAATCACTCTATTGGTTTTGATTCTTTTGGTGATTTGAAGCACTTTGGGTACTCAACTCTCTCACAATGAGGTTAATATTGCCCATGTTGGGCTTGATTGATAGCTTCAGAGATGATTGTGAGGCATGTTCCAAGCTTCTGCCACAAGGTATAAGGGAGATAGATCCATTTGGTCATAATTTCCTGATAATAGCTCAGGGAATAAGAATTCTCTGTTACCGAGCTCATCGGTTGTGCTATTCATCATCCGTTACATCCACTCCAATCGGTAAAGCACTCACAGATATATCCAGTGTTGGGGGTGGTTCCTTGATTTTTCAAAGAACCGTCAGTTCCATCCAGGTATTTGAAAATAAAAGCCCAATCAAAAGAACCGGCTCGATCCGGGTATTTGAAAAACATCAGAGTGAAAGAACCATGAGAGTTCTTTCCCAGTTCTTTGACATTTTAAATTTTGTGGGTTTGGAGCTGGAGGTGTGAACCACACAAAAATTTGTTTGCTTGGTCATCAGTTCCCAGGGGCATTTGTTTTACAGTTTGACCTTCACTAGTTATATGCAGACATAACCCGGTCAAAGAACTAGCACTCAATTAAAGAAATATGTAACGATGAAAATTTTCCTGGTGAGGTTGGCTATAAAATGTGGGTATAATTTATTAATCCTTATTCATTAGACTAGTGAATTCATTGCATTACCATTAGGTCCTGTTCATTACGATCAATGAATTCACTCATTGGACATGCACAAACATCTTGTGTTACAAGGAGGATATGCTTGAATATTCCTCTAGAAAAAAAGAAATAATATTATGTATACTACTCCTTAGGTGAGGGGATCTATGTTTACATATGGGTGTAAAATCAGTTCCACTCTTAAGAAGTAGGCATAAGCAACCTCCCATTTCCTTTGACACCTAGTGATATTGCATTTGTTTACGTGTTCGGTAAAGCCCTAGGGGAGGAGCATTCTCAGCATTTTTTTAAATTTTTTTTTGGGAGAGTACCCATGGTGAGGACTTCCTTTTTATCCTTTCTATGTATCTTGTTTGGCTTCTCCTTAAGGTATACAGATGAATGAAAAAAAAAGTACTGTCGAAACATAGTGAAGGTACTTTGCTATCACGGTTGAGCTTTTACAAATTTCGTAAGTTCTTGTGCAAGAACATGTTTCATATGCATTATGCGACCTAAAAAAATGTACTTAAAAAATCATCAATTCGTGATGTTTAATTGTTTGCCATGCACTTCTTTCCAAATGGTAAAGCCCACAACAGGTCAGGGAGATTTTTCAAAATGTGGGGTCATACTTGGATTTAAAACCATCTTGTCCTAGGACCCGTATTTTGGAAATGCCCCCATTCTAGGGCTTCACCTACACTAACATGGTTGTTGGAAATGGGATGCATTATTATCAATACAGGTCTAGGATTGGAATTCTAAAGTAAACAACTCCCTTTTTTATTTCTATATGTATTTTGAGGGATCTCCCCTAGCAGAAGAACCCCAAGCCAATATGCTGGGGAGCTCCCCCAATTTTATATGTTTCCCACGTTCCCATGGAAATATTTCTTTTCTATGAAATAGGAAAGGAGGAGGAAATAAAAAGAGAGTTATTTCCGTAAGGGGAGGTTCCAATACCCGTGCATTCTCCTGAGGTTTGGGAACACCCTCGGGCTCAAGTGTTCCCAAACCTCAGGTCACCTCCCTTAGGAAAACACAGTTATATGGGAACCTCCCCTACAATGTAATATTTTCCTGATGTTCTTGAAATAATGTCCCTAAGCTCCCATGTTGAATAGGCCCTTATTTCAGGAACCCCTTTGCTCCTGGGGTGTTACCTACCATATAAAAACCCTCACTCTGATTTTTGCATTGCTTTTTATGTTGCATAAAGCCTGCATGCAAGGGCATTACCAGAATTGAAGTTGTGCTTAGCTTTTGCCTAATATGTGCTTTATGTCAATAATGCCCCCACCACCCTCAAGCCAACCTACTTTTTTTCACTGGCACAATTTTGGCAAAAATAAAATAAAATAAAATAATTGAAAATGAAATGATTTTGGAAGGTTTCCATCACCAATGAGATTTTTTTAAAAATAGTTAAAATTTTCAGATTTCTATATTTGGTTTTCAATGTGCACCCATGAATATAGATGGTTGATTAAAGATTTGTACTCCACCCATGGCTTACAACCAGATTTGGCTAAATCTAGAAAATTTACTACCCTACCTGTCTTGGAACCAAATTTGGCTAGATCCTCCTGTGGATGATTGTCATTGTGGCTACATCCCCACCACATGCCCCCCCCACCACAACACTATCCGAAGACCAAAAAACAAAAAACCAAAAAAAAACAAAACAACAACAA
>Ga0116227_10002642_pt1 | contig 40462 bp, 34 predicted proteins | sample S1TSphgellanicum_FD_89693 | JGI IMG/M metagenome (GOLD analysis project Ga0116227, IMG submission 89693) | Host-associated microbial communities from peat moss isolated from Minnesota, USA - S1T2_Fb - Sphagnum magellanicum MG | ecosystem: Host-associated > Plants > Peat moss > Unclassified...
AGCACGGTGATCGCGATGCCGACATCTTTCAGTTTCTGTTCGCGGCGCTGTGCGGTCACGACGATGTCGGCGGGCGCCCCGGGCTGGGTGGCATCGGCCTGCGGAGCGGTGGTGCCGGCTGTTTGTGCCATGGCCGGACCCGGTCCGAATACCACCAGTGCGGCGCTTGCCAGCAGGCCGGTGGTGATCGCGCGGCGGACGGCGGATAGGCGTTGCGTGCAAGCCGGACGCGTGGCGCCCTGGTGGTTGAACGTGGTCATGGACAGCTCCCCTTTCAAGCCATCGGGTCCCTTCGCGGCGTTTGCACGATGGTTGTTTCCCCTGTGCGCGAAAGGTGCCTTAAACGACTCGGTCCGGCAAGCAGGGACCGCCACCTTTTTTAGCCGGGAAGAAACTTTTTTAGCCGTGGGGAAACAGCCGGCTTTCCCTGCGGCGGGAAATGGCGATACATGTCAATGCCCTGGCGCGGTTCTTATGTCGCCAATAAAAGAACGTAATTTGCCAACCAATCCGGTTGAGTGCGTTGCGGATCGATGTCCGGGTCCGGCGCATCGGGTGCCGGCCATATTTAAGAATGACTGATATTCGACATTAGTGTTTTGCATGCGGCGGTGCGGTCTGGCTAGGCCGGGGCGAAGGTGGCATAGGACGGCCGCAAATCCGGATCGAATAGGCCTGAGGGGCGAGCATGAAAACGACAGCGCGCGTGGTGGTGATTGGTGGCGGGGTGGTCGGCGTCAGCACGTTGTACCACCTGGCAAAGCTTGGCTGGTCGGATGTCGCGCTGATCGAGCGCAAGGAATTGACATCGGGGTCCACCTGGCACGCCGCGGGCCTGCTGCCGCTGTTCAACCTCAGCTATTCGGTTGGGAAACTGCACCAGTATTCGGTCGATTTCTATCCCTCGCTTGAGGCGGAGACCGGGCTCAATGTCGGTTTTTCCAATGTCTCGAACATTCGCCTTGCGACCAGTCAGGATCGCATGGACGAATACCGCTATTACGCGGGCGTGGCCAGGACGATCGGGGTCGAGGTCAACTGGCTGACCCCCGATCAGGTACGCGAAGTCTGGCCGCTGGCGGAAACCGACAACATTCTGGGCGCGATCCAGCATCCGGCCGATGGCTATATCCAGCCCGCCGACCTGACTCAGGCGCTGGCCAAGGGTGCGCGGCAACTGGGTGCGACGATCTATCGCAACACCACCGTCACCGGCATCACGCAAAAGGCCAATGGCGAATGGGTGGTCACCACCGACCAGGGCGAGATCACCTGTGAACACGTCGTGTCGGCCACCGGCAGCTTTGCCCGCCAGACCGGCGAAATGGTCGGGCTCGATATCCCGGTGATCCCGGTCGAACACCAGTACATCGTCACCGACCAGCATCCCGCGATCATGGAGCGCCGGCGTCAGGGTCTGCCCGAAATGGGCGTGCTGCGCGAATCCGATGCCAGTTGGTACATGCGTGAAGAGGCCGGCGGCTTGCTGCTCGGCCCCTACGAAGTCGGCGCGCCGGCGTGTTATGTGAAGGGCCCGGCGGCCAACAGCGAATACGAACTGTTTCCCGACGCGCTCGACCGGTTGGAGCCCTATATCCTGTCGGCGATCGCCCGCGTGCCGGCGTTCGGTGAAGTCGGCGTGAAAAAAGTCTATAACGGCGCGATTGCCTATACCCCCGACGGGTCGCCGATCGTCGGCCCCGCCTGGGACAAGACAAATTTCTGGCTTAACGAAGGCCATTCGTTCGGTATCACCGCGGCCGGTGGCGCGGGCTGGCAATTGGCCGAATGGATTGTCAACGGCGAACCGTCGATCGACATGATGGGTGTCGATCCGCGCCGGTTCGGCGATTATGCCGGCGAAGGCTATCTGATCGAAAAGAACGAAGAGGCCTATGCCAAAGTCTTCGCGATCCATTACCCGGACGAAGAGCGCGAGGCCGCGCGCGCGTTGCGTCGCACGCCGTGCTATGACCGGATGAAGGACCTCGGTGCGGTGTTCGGCAGCGTGTTCGGCTGGGAACGCCCCAACTGGTTTGCGCCCAAAGACTATGAACTGACCGACGCCGATCTCGATCGGGCCGATGTCATTCTCAACCACAACCACCCCGACGTGCCGGGCGAAGCGATCCGCGAAAAGTGGTCGTTCCGCCGGTCGAACTATTTCGATTTCGTCGGTGCGGAATGCCGCCATGTCACGCGAGCCGTCGGCATTCAGGACATGAGCGCGTTTGCCAAATGCCTGATTTCCGGCCCCGGCGCCGAAGACTGGCTCAATGGCCTGCTGTCCAACGTTGTACCCAAGAAAGTCGGCAAGCTGTCGTTGTCCTATCTGCTGACCGACAGCGGCGGGGTGCGCGCCGAATTCACCGTCTATAAAAAGGGTCCGCAGCGCTATTATCTGGTTTCGGCCGGCGCGATGGAGCGCCACGACCACGATTATCTGTTGAAGGCGCTGCCGACCGACGGTTCGGTGCGGTTCGAACGGCTGACCACGGCGATGGGCGTGCTGGTGCTGGCCGGACCGCGTGCGCGCGATGTGCTGGCGAAAGTTACCCGCACCGATCTGTCGAACGCGGCATTCCCGTGGCTGACCGGGCAAAGCATTTCGATCGGCGCGGCGCGTGTCGATGCGTTGCGGGTCAATTTCATCGGCGAACTGGGTTGGGAAATCCATCACCCGATCGAAACGCAGAATTATATCTTCGACACGCTGATGGCGGCCGGCGCGGAGTTCGACATCAAGCCGTTCGGCATCCGCGCGATGACCGCGATGGCGCTGGAAAAAAGCTACAAGCTGATCCCGCGCGAACTGTCGATCGAATACAACGCGCTGGAAAGCGGGCTCGACCGCTTTGTCAGCATGAAGAAACCGGCGTACAAGGGCCGTGACGGTGTTATCGCCGCGAAAGCCGCCGGGCTGAAGTGGCAGCTCGTGACGCTGGAGGTGTTCGGGGTGACCGACGCCGACGCGCGCGGTTCCGAACCGATTTACCGGGATGGCGCGTTGGTTGGCCGTGCCACGTCGGGAGGCTATGGGCCGCGCGTTGACAAGAGTCTGGCGCTGGCCATGGTCGCGCCTGAACACGCGGGCGCGGGCACCGAGCTGGAGATTTCGATTCTCGGCGAGGCGCACCGGGCCGTGGTGATCCCGGATTCGCCGTTTGACCCGGAAAACCACGCCTTGCGGAGCTGATCCGATGCAACAGTTCGACACCATTGCCCGTTTGTTGGACCAGAACCGGCCGGGCTATACCCTGCCGCGCGACTTGTACGTCGGCGAGGAAGCCTACCGTTTCGATACCGAAGTGATGCTCAAATCGGTCTGGCTTTATGCCGGCACCGTGGCGCATGCCAAGCGGCCGGGCGACTGGTTCATCTTTCAACTGGGCAACAACCAGGTGATCATCGTGCGCGGGCGCGATGGCGAAGTGCGCGCGTTCTACAATTCGTGCCGCCATCGCGGCGCGCGCGTATGCGAAGCGGCAAGCGGCAGCGCGCCACGGTTGATCTGCCCTTATCATTTCTGGACCTATGGCCTCGACGGCAAGTTGCTGGCGGCGCGCAATATGCCGGAGGGCTTTGAGAAATCGGAACACGGCCTGGTGCCGGTGGCGATCGAGAACGTCGCCGGCCTGCTGTTTGTGTGCCTGTCCGACAACCCGCCGCCGTTCGGCCAGGCCAGGGCGGACATCGCCGAACAAGTCAGCATGTACAATCTCGACAAGCTGAAAGTCGCGGTTCAGGACGACCTGATCGAGCCGGCCAACTGGAAGCTGGTGATGGAAAACAACCGCGAGTGCTATCACTGCGACCAGAACCATCCCGAACTGCTGAAGTCGCTGTCGACTTATGGTTTCGGCAAGGGCCTGCCCGAAGATGGCGAAAGCGATGTCGTCGATGACGCCGCGTTCGATGCCATGCTGGAGGCGCAGCGCCAGCATTGGCGCGACCTCGGCGTGTTTTACGAACTGATCGAATTTCCCGAGGAAGACGGTCGGACCGGGTGGCACCGCGTCGCCCGTTTGCCGCTGGCGCATGGCGCGGTGTCGCAGACGCTCGATGGCCGTCCGGCCAGCCGTATCCCGATCTGGCAGCACGGTCTGGACGAACAATCCAGCCTGTCGGTGTGGACCCAGCCCAACAGTTGGCACCATTTCTGCAACGACCATGTGGTCACGTTCTCGCTGACGCCGCTCGGGCCCGACAAGACTCTGCTGCGCACCAGTTGGCTGGTCCATGAAGACGCGGTCGAAGGGGTAGATTACGATCCGGCCAATCTTGCGGCAGTATGGCGCGCGACCAATGGTCAGGACAGTTATCTGTCAGCGGTCAACCATCGCGGCATCACCAGCGACGGTTACCGTCAGGGGATCTACTCGGTGGAAGAAAAGCTCGTTGACGCGTTCAAGACGTTCTACGTCGACGCCAGCGTCAGGGCGCTGGGTTAAGCACAGGACGGGATGATTGGACGATGAAGCGCTTTTCCGGACTCAACCTGGTTGCCGAAGCTTTCAACGGGCACAAGGGTTGGCCCGAGCAATGGCCCGACAAGGCGCCAAAGGCATCATATGATGTCATCATCATCGGCGCCGGCGGCCATGGGCTGGGTGCGGCCTATTACCTGGCGGCAAAGTACGGGATCACCAATGTTGCGGTGATCGAAAAGGGCTGGCTGGGCGGCGGCAACGCCGGCCGCAACACGACGATCATCCGGTCGAACTATCTCTACGACGAATCCGCGCATCTGTATGACCACGCGGTAAAGCTGTGGGACGGGTTGAGTCAGGAGCTGAATTACAACGTCATGTATTCCAAGCGCGGCGTGCTGATGCTGGCGCACAATGTCCATGATATTCAAAGCTTCAAGCGGCACATCCACGCCAACCGGCTGAACGGCGTCGACAACGAATGGCTGACGGCGGCGGAGTGCAAGGCATACTGCCCGCCGCTCGATATCGCGCCCAACGCGCGCCATCCGGTGCTGGGCGGTGCGCTGCAGCGGCGGGGCGGCACGGCGCGGCATGACAGCGTCGCCTGGGGCTATGCGCGCGGTGCGGTGGCGCGCGGCGTCGACATTATCCAGAATTGCGCGGTGACCGGCATCCGTCGCGGGCCCGATGGCGCGGTGATAGGTGTCGACACCGAAAAGGGCTTTATCGGCGCCAGAAAGATCGGCGTGTCGGCCGCCGGCAGCACGTCGCTGGTGATGAAGATGGCGGGCCTTGATTTCCCGCTTGAATCCTATCCGTTGCAGGCACTGGTGTCCGAACCGGTCAAACCGATTTTCCCCTCCGTGGTGATGTCGAACACCGTGCACGCCTATATCAGCCAGTCAGACAAGGGCGAGCTGGTGATCGGCGCGGGCACCGACCAGTATGTCAGCTATTCGCAACGCGGCGCGCTGCACATTATCGAACACACGCTGGCGGCGATCTGCGAGATCTTTCCGATCTTCACCCGCATGCGCATGCTGCGCACCTGGGGCGGGATTGTCGATGTCACCCCCGACCGTTCGCCGATCCTGGCCAAGACGCCGGTGCCGGGGCTCTATGTCAACTGCGGCTGGGGCACCGGCGGGTTCAAGGCGACGCCCGGCGCGGCCGACCTGCTGGCCCACACCATCGCCCACGATGCACCGCATGCCATCAACGCGCCGTTCAATCTCGACCGGTTCCGCAACGGCCGGTTGATCGACGAAGCCGCCGCTGCGGCCGTGGCGCACTGACGAGAGCCCCGATGATCCTGATCCATTGCCCCTATTGCGAAGAAGACCGGCCAGAGGTGGAATTCACCTATGGCGGCGAAGCGCATATTGCCCGCCCGACCGATCCGGCCACGCTCAACGACAGCGAATGGGAAACCTATCTCTATATTCGCCGCAATCCACGCGGGTTGCATGCCGAACGTTGGCGCCATCTGCACGGTTGCGCGCGGTTCTTCAACGCGGTGCGCGACACGGTGACCGACCGCTTTGCGGTAACGTACAAGACGGGTGACTCCCGTCCCGATGGAGACAGCGCGTGAGCGGGTATCGGCTTTCCACCGGCGGGCGGATCGACCGCAGCCGGCCGCTGGCGTTCAGCTTTGACGGGCAGGGGTATCAGGGCTTTGCCGGTGACACGCTGGCCTCTGCGCTGGTCGCGTCGGGGGTTACCCTGTTCGGGCGCTCGTTCAAATACCATCGCCCGCGCGGGCTCGTCGGGATGGGGCCGGAAGAGCCCAACGCGCTGGTCAGCGTCGATCGCGGTCCCGCGCGGATCACGCCCAATTTGCGCGCGCCGCAAGTTGCGCTGCACGACGGGCTTGCCGCCAAGAGCCAGAACCGCTGGCCCTCGCTGAAATTCGACGTCGCGTCGCTCAACGACGTGTTCGGTGCGCTGTTTCCGGCCGGTTTCTACAACAAGACGTTCATGTGGCCGCGTTCTGCCTGGGAAAAGCTGTACGAGCCGGTGATCCGGCAGCTTGCCGGGCTTGGCGACAGCCCGGTGGCGCGCGATCCCGACCATTACGACGCGACGTACACCCATTGCGAAGTGCTGGTGGTCGGCGGTGGCATCGCCGGGATGACGGCGGCGCTCGATGCGGCGGCAACAGGCGGCCGGGTGATCCTGATCGACGAACAGGATGAGCTTGGCGGCGGTGCGCTGGCCGATCCGGCGCAATGGCCCGCGCTCGAAACGCTGAAGGCGCAATTGGCAGCGGCGGACAATGTGACGGTGCTGACCCGCACCACCGCGTTCGGATTCTATCACTATAATTTCATCGGCGCGACGCAAAGCCTGACCGACCATCTGGCTCCGGCCGAGGCGAGTGGCCCGCGCGAGCGGCTGTGGCGGATCCGCGCCGGCGAAGTCGTGCTGGCGCAAGGCGCGATCGAGCGTCCTTTGGTGTTCCACGGCAACGATGTGCCCGGCGTGATGCTGGCAAGCGCCGCGCGCACGCTGGCGCTGCGTTATGGCGTCGCGGTCGGGCGCGCGGTGGTGGTGATGGCCGCGCACGACAGCGGCTGGCGCGATGCGCTGGCGCTGAGCGGCGCCGGGGTCCATGTCGTCGCGATCATCGATGTGCGCAGCGTGGTGTCGGCCGATCTTGCCGATGCAGCGCGCGCGGCGGGTATCGCGGTGCACACCGGCGCGGCGATCACGGCGGTGGCCGGGCGTCATGCGGTGACCGGAGTGACCTTTGCCGCCAACGGCACCGGCGCGCCGCGCAAACTGGCCTGCGACGCGGTGCTGATGGCCGGCGGATGGACACCCAGCGTCCATTTGTGGAGCCATGCCAAGGGCAGCCTGACGTGGAGCGAGGCCTGGGGGGCCTATCTGCCCGGCACGCCGATTGAAAACTGCCGCGCGGTCGGCGCGGGTGCGGGCGCGTGGAGCATGGGTTCGGGCGCGATCACTTCGGTCCTGCCCAACAGCCTCGACGTGCGGTCGCAAAAGGCGTTTGTCGATTTCCAGAACGATGTAAAGGCGCGCGACATTCATCTGGCGGTGCAGGAGGGCATGCGCTCGATCGAACACATCAAGCGCTATACCACCAACGGCATGGCGACCGACCAGGGCAAGACCAGCAATCTCAACGGGTTGCAGATTGCGTCGGGGGTGCTGGGCCGTCCGGTCAGTGAAATCGGGCTGACCACGTTCCGCCCGCCTTATACGCCGCAGACATTCGGCGCGCTGATGGGCCACCACAAGGACGCGCTGTTCCAGCCGGTGCGCAAATCGCCGATCGACGACTGGGCGAGCGCACAAGGCGCGGTGTTCGAAAACGTGTCGAACTGGCGCCGTGCGCGCTATTTCCCGCGCGGCGGTGAGGACATGCATGCCGCCGTGGCGCGCGAATGTCTGGCAGTGCGGCAATCGGTGGGGATTTTCGACGCCTCGACACTGGGCAAGATCGAAGTGGTCGGGCCCGATGCCGCCGAATTTCTCAACCGCATGTACACCAACCCGTGGAAGGGGCTGGCGGCGGGCCGCTGCCGCTATGGCCTGTTGCTGCGCGAGGACGGCTTCATCACCGACGACGGCGTGTCGGCGCGGATCGCCGATGACCGGTTCCATCTGACCACCACCACCGGTGGCGCGGCGCGCGTTCTGGGGATGATGGAAGACTATCTGCAGACCGAATGGGCCGACCTGGACGTCTGGCTGACGTCGACCACAGAGGCCTGGGCGGTGATCGCGCTGCAAGGCCCGCGCGCGCGCGACGTGATCGCGCCGCTGGTGTCGGGGATCGATCTGAGCGGGGAGGCGTTCCCGCACATGGCGGTGCGTGAGGGCACCATCGCCGGAGTCCCGACGCGGTTGTTCCGCGTCAGCTTTACCGGCGAACTGGGCTTTGAAATCAATGTCCCGGCCAGCGAGGGTCAAAAGGTCTGGGACGCGGTCTACGCCGCCGGCCAGCCCCATGGCATCACGCCCTATGGCACCGAAACCATGCACGTGCTGCGCGCCGAAAAGGGCTTTATTATTGTCGGCCAGGACACCGACGGCACCATGACCCCGTTCGACATGGGGCTCGACTGGGCGGTGGGCAGGAAAAAGGCCGATTTCGTCGGCAAGCGCTCGTTGGCGCGGCCGGACATGCTGTTGCCCGGGCGCAAGCAGTTCATCGGCCTCCTGACCGAAGAACCGCAGGACGTGCTGGAAGAGGGCGCGCAAGTCGTGACCGATCCGACCGCACCGATCCCGGTGCCGATGATCGGGCATGTCACGTCGTCTTACCATTCCGCGACGCTGGGCCGCTCGATCGCGCTGGCGGTCATCGCCGACGGCCGCGCGCGGATCGGCGAGACCGTGTTCGTGCCGATGCCCGGCAAAGTGATCCGCGCCAAAGTCACCGCACCGATGTTCTATGACGCCGAAGGGAGCCGCCTCAATGCTTGAGATCGCCCCGCTTGCCGTGGCCGGCATCGACTTGAAACCGGGCAGCGGGCCCGTTACCGGCGCCGTCTATGGCTTGCCCGTGACGCTTGCCCCGGCCGGGCCGCTGGTGCGCTGGTCGCTGCGCGCAAAGGACCCCGCCGTGCTGTCGTCGGCGATCGGCCGCCCGCTGCCAGAACGCATCGGCACGCAGTTGGATGGCATTGCGCGACTGGGTCCTGACGAATGGCATGCGTTGCTGCCTGAGGGCACCATGCTTCCCGTGGTCACCGGCCAGCCGATCAGCCAGGTCGATGTCAGCGCCCGCTCGGTCGGCTTTACCCTGACCGGCCCCGGCGCAGCGGCCGCGCTTGGCCGTGGCTGCCCGCTCGATGTGGCGCGCTTCACGCCCGGCCGCGCCACGCGCACCGTGTTCGAAACCGTCGAAATCCAGATATGGGCCATCGCGCCCGAACAGTTCCACGTCGAAGTCTGGCGCAGCTTTGCCCCATGGCTATGGCACGCGCTGGCCGAAGCGATCGTCTGATCGCACGCCTGCACAATGTTCCACCCTCGGGCCCGCAAGTCTCACCAGGCTTGCGGGCCTCTTTTCTGGAGCGAAGGTGCTGTCGAATTTTGGCGCAGGTGCGGACGGCGGATTCCGCCCCAATTGCAGACATCTGCTCGATGCGCCATGATTGGATTAGCAGAGGTGCAAGGCTATGATAGTTTTCTGGTGGCAAGGCCGTGGTTATACGACGATCCTCATTTGGCTTGCCACGATGTGTATTTTCGGAGTTATCGCCGCTGCTGGGAGGGCTATCATTCCGGACAGGCCTTGGTATTGGTCGCTTGGTTTCTTAGTCGCGGCGGCGTTAAATTGGCGTATTGGCACGAACTTGAACGCGAAGAGGCTTAGAAAGCTTCAGCCCAAGACATTAGTGCAGCGGCTTTTCTACAAAGCAACTCACCGTTTTATGTCCTTGCCGATGGAGACATTTTCAATCGTGCTGGTTGTGCTGGGGGCTATTGTTGCGACGCAAAATCTTTCCGCCTGAACAGTTCGCTGTCCACTCACGTCACATTCCGTCGCCCCCGAGTTTGAGTCCTCCGCGATGCCGAAAGTAGAAGTCTACGAGAAAGATGAGATGAAGCCGCCTTTGGTTTAGGTCGGGCGCAAAGGGCCGCTATCGGGCATTCTGGGCAAAAAGGTGCCGTTCCGTACACGCCCCAGTTGCAGACGTTCGAGCCGCGTGCGACATGGTTAAATGATCAAAGAAGCCCTTGATGCGGATTTCGAAGCCGTCTTATCCGGTCGAGCGCCGGCAGGACTGCGGCTTCCTGATTCTCCGTTGGCGGAACAGAACATATTGGTCATGCTTCGAGAGTTGGCGAACGGTATCCGCCCCTCCTTCGCACCTGCGAGTTGGATGATTATTTCAGACGGAGAACTCGTCGGCCTTTGTTCGCTGGTTAAGGTGCCGACTGACCGTGCGATCGACATTGGATACGGCATCGCGGAATCTTGTCGCCGCAAAGGCCACGCGTCCAGAGCCGTAGCAGAGCTTCTGTTATGGGTCCAAGCGGACGATAGAGTGAGCACATGTAACGCCGAGACGTCAGTCGATAATATCTCTTCTCAGCGAGTTTTAGAGGCCACCGGATTTGTTCGGTCCGGCACCCGGACGGACCCGGAAGACGGCGAGATGATCTGTTGGATGGTCTCGGTTGAAGCCTGAGACTGTCATCTAAATGTCCACTCTTCGCCACTTTTCGTCGTTCCCCAGCGTGAGCACCGCGTGCTCGATGCGACGACAGGTAACGCCCCACTTTCAGCCGTTCGCCAAACGCGAGATAGTGTCTGCAAGCTGACGTCGATAGTCGATGACTCTGCGAGCGGAGAACACAGTGACCAAACTCAAGCAGACCTTCGCCAATCCTACGAAGTCACCCATTTTCTTAAACTTGGAGCTTTCAACCTCACGCTTCCGTCTCAACCCCGGTGAGGAGCTAATCCTGTTGTACGATCCGGCTGATCGAGCCTCCGATGCGAATGGCTCTGCGTTGAGGATTGAGGTCATACCGGACTGCGCGATCATCGAGTTGGCTATCTACACAGCAGAAACGAAACTGTTTTATGCAGATGGTCGTGAGGCACCAATGGATTTCAGATCGGCCTGACGGCAACTATTCAGATGCTCCGCCCGATAGCGGACAGTCGCCTAACCTCCAGTTGCAGTCACGCGGACGTCCTTTCGGAAGCGATCCCGCACCCCGCTTTTCTTGCTTGTAAAGCAAGAAAGCTGGATACCGGATCAGGTCCGGTATGACGATGATGTTGGGTTGGCGCTTATGGGATGAAGCGCGGGGTGATGGCAACCGTGACTATGCTTTTACTCCTGGGCCTGGATCGAACGCCTGTGCGTGCGCCCGGGCCGGCGCAGCCCTTCACACCCCTTCGAGCGCGTAGCCCGCCGATCGCACCGTGCGCACCGGGTCGGCGGCGCCCGGGATCGCAATGGCCTGGCGCAGGCGGCGGATGTGGACGTCGACAGTGCGCAGTTCGATGTCGCTGCCGCTGCCCCAGACGGCGTCGAGCAGTTGCCCGCGCGAAAACACGCGGCCGGGGTGTTCCATGAAATGGCGCAACAGGCGGAATTCGGTCGGGCCGATCTTGATCGCTTCGCCCTGGCGGGTGACGCGGTGGGCGGTGGGGTCGAGCGACAGGTCGCCGACGGTGATCGTCTCGCCGGCTAGCGCCGGGCGCACGCGGCGCAACACGGCGCCGACGCGGGCGATCAGTTCGCGTGGCGAAAACGGCTTTGTCACATAGTCGTCGGCGCCGGTTTCCAAGCCGCGCACGCGGTCATCCTCGTCGCTGCGCGCGGTCAGCATGATGATCGGGACATGCGCGGTGGCCTTTTGCCGGCGCAGGCGGCGGCACACTTCGATGCCGCTGGTACCGCCGATCATCCAGTCGAGGAGCACCAGGTCGGGCGTGTCCTCGGCCGCCAGCAACAGCGCCTCGTCCCCGTCGTCGGTGGTGCGCACGTCATAGCCTTCGCCGCGAAAGCGGTATTCGACCAGTTCGGCCAGCGCGGTGTCATCCTCGACCAGCAACAGCTTTGGCGCGGACATCGGCATTTCCCTTCACCGGGGCGGCAGGCCCCCACACGGCTTGCGCAGACACCAGATATGTTACGGTGTCATGACGAAACTTCAGGCCGGCGGCGGCACGTCCTCGCGCTCTGGCAGATAAGTACCGGTCGCGGCGTAGTGGACCATTTCGGCAATATTGGTGGCGTGGTCGCCAATCCGTTCGATGTTGCGGGCGACGAACATCAGTTGCGCCACGCTGCTGATCGTCGCCGGGTTCTCGACCATGTATGACACGAAATTGCGGAACACGCTGTCATAGAAGGCATCGACTTTGGCATCGCGCTGCACGATCTCTGCGGCGGCGACCGGGTCGCGCGCGGCATAGGCGGTCAACACGTCGTGGACCATGTCGCCGGCCAGTTCGTTCATCATCGGCAGCAGCGTCAGCGGCTCGAACCGTTTGCGCCCTTCGATATGGCCGACCCGCTTGGCGATGTTCTTGGCATAGTCGCCGATGCGTTCGATCACCCCGGCAATTTTCAGCGCGGCGACCACTTCGCGCAAGTCATCGGCCATCGGCGCGCGCAACGCCAGCACGCGCACCGACAGGCGATCGACTTCGCTTTCCAGCAGATCGATCCGCCGGTCGCGCGCGATCACCCCGGCGGCCATCGCTTCATCGCCGTTGACCAGCGCGTCCATCGCCTCGGCAATTGACAGTTCGGCCAGGCCGCCCATTTCCGCCACCAGCCCGCGCAACCGGGTGATATCCTCGTCGAAGGCTTTGACGGTGTGTTCTGCGACCATGGGAATCGTTTGTCCCTAACCGTGGATATTTTCAAAGAGGTGGGGCGTTTCGACAGATTCGCAAAGCACGGTGCGCGAACCATCGTGCGAAACCTGTTGGTAATTACGCAGTGGCGCGGCCGGGCTGGGCCATGGCACCCGTGACGGCCGGCGCCGCCAGTTGCCGCAGGCGGATCGTGACAGTCGTGCCGATCCCCTGCCGGCTGGTAATGTCGAGCCGGCCGCGATGGCGCTCGACAATGTGCTTGACGATGGCAAGGCCAAGCCCGGTCCCGCCGGCGGCGCGGCTGCGGCCCGGATCGGTGCGATAGAACCGACGGGTCAGGTGGGGGATATGATCCTGGTGAATGCCCTCGCCATGGTCGGTCACGCTCAGCACGACTTCGCCACCCACGCGCACCACCCGCAATTCGACGGCACGCGCGGGGTCGGAATATTTCATCGAATTGTCGACCAGATTGCGGATCACCTGGTCCAGTTGCTGGCGATCGCCCTGCACGATCGCATCGTCGGCATCGACCACGATGCGGTGGTCGCCCATCGTCGCCGCCACTTCGCCGCCGATCGAGGCCGCCATTTGCCCCAGGTCGATCGCATCGCGCGGCAGGTCGTGCTTTTCCGCTTCGATCCGCGACAGCGACATCAGGTCCTCGACCAGATGCTGCAACCGCTTGGATTCGCGCAGCACCGTGGCGTGAAACCGTTTGGTGGTGGCGGGATCGATCCGCGCGTCGGGATCGGCCAGCGTTTCGATATAGCCGATGATCGAGGCCAGCGGCGTGCGCAACTCGTGGCTGGCATTGGCGACGAAATCGGTGTGGGCGCGACTGATATCCGCCTCGGCGGTGCGGTCGACCAGTTCGATCAGCGAAAAGCGGTCGTCCACCGCGACACGCCGCACTTGCCAGATGCTGCGCGGGCCGGTCAACCCGCGCACGGTCACGCTGCCTTCGCGCATGTCGAGCAGGGTGATGGCCTCGGGATGGCGCAGCGCCACACGCGCGTCCTGGCCGATGACATGGCTGCCGAGTTCGTCGCGCGCGGCGGCGTTGGCGGCGGCAATACGCTGACCATCGAGCATCAGCACCGGCACGCCGAACGGTTCGATCAGGTCGATCATCGCCTGGCGCGACGGGGTGTCGTCCTCGGTCACGCGCACTTCCACCACCGGTTCGGGCCGGGTGAACACGAGCGTGCCGAGCCACACCCCCAGCACAACCGCGCTGACGCCGATCCCGGCGCCCGCAACCGCGATGCCCAGTGTTGTCAGTGCGGCGAACACCATTCCTGTCCAGGGCAGGCCGGAGAGGCTGAAACGCGGTGGCGGCAGGGTTTGCGGGATCATCGTCTCGCGATCATTGCAGGGGAACCGATGTCGTACCAGCGTTTCGTTACTGTATCGGGTCAATCGGCGGGCACATGATCAGCCGCCGGTGCGCAAGCCTATGGCGAAGCAGACGATTCCCACGATCAGGGCAAGGCTTGACACGACACCCCACGACACCAGCGAAACGGCGTCAAGATCGGTACGGCGGATCTGGCGATGATCGCGGACGATGCCGAACAGCGCAATCGCCCCGGCCAACGCGGCGCTGGCGAAAAAGGGGTGGCTGACGACAGTGCTCTGGATATCCATCGCAAGTGATTTCCAGTGGTGACCCCTACGGGAATCGAACCCGTGTTTCAGCCGTGAAAGGGCCGCGTCCTAACCGCTAGACGAAGGGGCCGTAAAGGCATGCCGGTGCGTCACCCGTATCCCGCCCGACACCCCTGTCGGAACTGGAAATATGGTGACCCCTACGGGAATCGAACCCGTGTTTCAGCCGTGAAAGGGCCGCGTCCTAACCGCTAGACGAAGGGGCCAAAGGGCGTAGCGCCGCTGGGCAGGCCCGCGCCTCTATTGGCTCTGTTCCGGCACGTCAACCCCAATTTGAATGCACCGTCAGCGGCCCTGACTGGTGCCGTCAATCAATCCGCAAACGCCGCATCCTCGACATGGAGTTCGGCGGCCGGACGGCTCGCCCAATCATCGATCCGCGCACGGCCCACCAGCCAGAACCGCCGACCCTTGTGGCCATGCAGCAACGCCTGGCCAAGCTCGGTCGAGGCGGCGCGAAAGGCGATGGCCTTGAACGACCGGCCGTCGTTGCCGCTGGCAACCATGCGCACGTGGTCCTGTCCGACCGGATCGCATTTCACCAGCCGCACCGGCCCGATCGCGACGCGCGGGCCGGGCCAGCCGATGCCGAATGGCCCCGCCGCCTCAAGTGTCGTCACGAGGTCCGGGGTCAGTCCCCCGGGCGCCAGCGACAGATCGATCAACAGCGTCTGCGCGGTGCGCGCGCGGGCGATATCGCGGGCCAGCCGTTGATCGAGGAATACCCGCAGCGGCTCCAACTGGTCGGGCGCGATCGTCAGCCCGCAGGCCATCGCATGGCCGCCACCGGCCACCAGCAGCCCGGCCTCGCGTGCGGCGATCACGGCCGCGCCCAGATCCACCCCGGCGATCGAACGGCCAGAGCCTTTGCCCTGGCCCGCCTCATCGGCGTCGAGCGCGATGATCAATGTCGGCTTGCCGGTTTTTTCCTTGATTCGCCCGGCGACGATGCCGATCACGCCGGGATGCCAGCCCGATCCCGCCAGCACGTTCACGGCGCAGGGGCCGGCCGCCGCGAGTTCGGCCTCGGCCGCTTCCTGCACGGCCTGCTCGATGCCGCGCCGTTCGTCGTTGAGTTCTGACAGGCGCGCGGCAATGGTGGCGGCCTCGTCCGCATCGAACGTGGTCAGCAGCCGCACGCCGAGCGAGGAATCACCGATCCGCCCGGCGGCGTTGATGCGCGGGCCCAGCGCAAAACCGAGATCGCTGCACGTCGGGCTGCGATTGAGCCGGCTGGCATCGATCAGCGCGGCCAGCCCGACATTTTCCCGCCGCGCCATGACTTTCAGGCCTTGCGCCACCAGCGCGCGGTTCAGGCCGCGCAATTGCGCGACATCGGCGACCGTGCCCAGCGCGACCAGATCGAGCAGCGTCATCAGGTCGGGCGGGCTGCCTTTGCCGAAACAGCCGCGCGTCCGCAATTCGCGCGATGTCGCCACCGCCAGCAGGAACGCCATGCCGACGGCCGCGAGATGGCCATGGCTGGCCGCCTCGTCGCTTTCGTCCAGCCGGTTGGGATTGACCAGTGCAACCGTCGTCGGCAGTTGCGCGCCGCACTTGTGATGATCGACCACGATCACGTCGATCCCGGCGGCGGCTGCCATCGCCAGCGCATCGTGGGCCATCGCGCCGCAATCGACGGTGATCACCAGCGTGGCGCCTTCCTGGCCCAGCCGCACCAGCGCCTCGCCCGAGGGGCCATACCCTTCGAGCAGGCGATCGGGAATATAGGGCCGCGCATCGCTGCCGCACAGCCGCAGAAAACGGATCAGCAGCGCCGCGCTGGTCGCACCATCGACATCATAGTCGCCATAGACGGCGATCGCCTCTCCGCCGGTGATCGCGCTCGCCAGCCGTGCGGCGGCGACGTCCATGTCGCGAAAGATCGAGGGATCGGGCAGGAATTCGCGCAAGGTCGGACGGCGATGGCGATCAAGCTCTGCCCGATCGATTCCGCGTGACAGCAGCAACTGGTCGACCAGGTCATCGCCGGCCGCCTCGGCGATCGTGCCGCCCGCGCCAAAGTCCATGTTGCCGCCGCGCCAGCGCCAGGCGAGGCCCGACAGCGAGTGTTCGATCGTGGTAATGGAAATGGTCATGACGTGGCTGCATCTCGATCGGGGCACTGGCACAGGATTGCGGCCGGGTGATTCCCGGCAGGCCAACGCATGTGCGGTGCGTCCGGTCCTATACCGGATGAATGGGCATGGCCATGGCCGCCCGGATCGCGATAGTGCCCTGCCAGGGGTGGCCGCGACGGGGGCGTGGCAGAGAGTGTGTGGATAAAACTGTGGGCGCATCTGTGGAAAACCGGCAGGACACAACAGCCCTGCTGATCATCTGGCACAGCCGCACCGGCGCGGCGCAAGCGATGGCGGAGGCGGCCCGCGACGGCGCGCGCGAAGAGGCGGCAGTGGCCGTACGCCATGTCCGGGCGATGGACGCCGGCCCCGACGAGGTGCTGGCGGCGTCGGGATACCTGTTCGTCTGCCCCGAAAACCTGGGCGGAATGTCGGGAGAAATGAAGGCGTTTTTTGATCGCAGCTATTACCCGGTGCTCGGCCGCGTCGAAGGGCGCGGCTATGCCACGGCGGTCGCCGCCGGCACGGCCGGGCAGGGCGCAGAGGCGCAAATCGACCGCATTGCCGCGGGCTGGCGGCTGCGGCGGGTGGCGCCTTCGCTGATTGTGCGGTTGGGGGTGGATACGCCCGAAGCGATCGCTGCACCCAAAATGGTGTCGTCGGGCGAATTGGAAATGTGTCGTGATTTGGGACGATCGCTTGCAGTGGGGTTGCAACTTGGGATTTTCTGACCCTTTTGGACAAATTCCATCGGGATTGCGCGAGCATGGCATCCCCCTTTTACGAAATTTGGCCGGGATCGATTGACGGTGGTATCAAAGGAACGCGATTCTGACAGGCGAAAGTCCGGCCCGGCCGGACGTCAGGCTTGCGCCCCCGTTGCGGGAATGGTGTTCGATCCGGCGCGGCGGCCTGCGCTGGCAGATATCGTCGCGCTGTCGCAGCACGATGGCGCGTTTGGCGTGACGCATCAGGACGACGTCGCCGGGCAGGCCGAACTGCTGCGCGACGGGCTGACGTTCGATTGCCTGGGCTTTGCGCCCGGTGCCCGCTTGCCGATGGACAGCGCGTTGCAACGGGTTGCCTTGCCCGGCGATTTTGCCGCCGCCGATCAGGCGCTGATCACGCTGGAGCCGGGCGCGCATCTTGGCAGTGCCGGGCAATCGCTGCCGGTCGTGCGGATGCTGTGCGGACTGCTGCTGGCGCTGGGCGCACTGCCGGGTCTGCGCGCGGTGGCGTGGTTGCCGGCGCGCCTGGCAATGTCACCGGCGTGGTTTGCCGAGGCGATCGGCGTGTGGCTGAAGGGCGGGCCATTCCCCGCGCTGGCGCTGACCGCGCTCGCACGTTCGGAACGGGGTCTTGCCAGCCGTGGGCTGTCCTATTTTGTCGGCCAGGAATTCATCTTTCTCGGCAAGAACGGCATCTTGCGCGAAGCCGATGCGCGCGGGGCGGTCCGGTTGACCGACTGGCTTGTCGCCCATGGCCCCGTCGATACCCGATGCGAAGTCGAACTGGCCGGTTTTGGTACGGTCTTGCTTGAACCAGAAGGCCAAAACAGCCTGCGCGCAACCAGTCTTTAGCACCGATTTGGCACCAAGCGGGCTGTGCCCGTTTTCGGAAATGGTTTGTTTACCCCTGCGGCGCAGCGTGAAGCCGGGACATTTGGGGAATTCAGGGATGACCATTCCATGAGTGCTGCGCGCGCGGCGCTGCCATTTCGTGCGGTCAACGTGCCTGGAAGCCGGGGTTATAGCGCCCGGCTGCAACGGCATCACGTCTTGCCACGGCAATTGCTCGATGCGCCGGGCATCACCGACATGATCGCCGAGATCGGGACCGATGCCCTGGGCTTCCACGACTTTCGGCGCAATGGCTTGCTGCTGCCGGCAGTTGACGAAGAGGCCGTCCGGCTGGGCCTGCCGCTGCATCGCGGCCCGCACCAATCGTACAACGAACTGGTCATCGAGCGGGTGGGGCAGATCGAGGCGGGATGGCAGAAACGTCGACGCAGCCGCCGGGGCGATCGCGCGCTGGGTGAGGCGCTGATGCGCATCGACCTGTTGCAGCGCGCGTTGCGGCGGCGTCTGCTCGATCCGGCCAACTGGCGCGGCACGCCCCTGCACGCACGCGATCCGGCGCTTGAATTCAGCCACCTCGACCGCATGGCCGAGGCACTGTGGGCAGAAACCGAAATGGTTGCGAGCTAGCTCAGAAACGGCGCGGTGTTTTGTGCAAGCGCAGCGGCAGCGGCATGGTATTCGGCTGCGAACCGGTCGACCCGTTCGGCGACACTTTCCACCGCTGTGATTGTGCCGATCCCCTGGCCCGATCCCCAGATATCCTTCCACGCCTTTGCTTCGGTGTTGCCGCCAGAGCCGAAATTCATTTTCGACGGATCGCTGACCGGCAGCTTGTCGGGATCAAGTCCGGCGTTGACGATCGACGATCGCAGGTAATTGCCGTGCACCCCGGTAAACAGGTTGGAATAGACAATGTCGTCGGCACCTGAAGCGATGATCGCCTGTTTGTAGGTGTTGTCCGCCCGCGCTTCGTGCGTGGCGATCCAGGCCGATCCGATATAGGCAAAGTCGGCGCCGGTCGCCTGGGCCGCGAGGATGGACCGGCCGTGACCGATCGCCCCCGACAGCGCGACCAGGCCGTCGAACCAGGCGCGGATTTCCTGCAACAGCGCAAACGGGGATTGCGCCCCGGCGTGGCCACCGGCGCCCGCCGCGACCGGGACCAGCCCGTCGGCGCCCTTTTCGATCGCCTTGCGCGCAAAGCGGTCGTTGATGACGTCATGCAACACGATCCCGCCCCAACTGTGCGCCGCCTGATAGACATCTTCGCGCGCACCAAGCGAGGTGATCAGCAGCGGCACTTGCCACTTGCCGCACAGCGCAAGGTCTTCCTCCAGCCGGTTGTTGGTCTTGTGCACGATCTGGTTGACTGCAAACGGCGCCGCCGGGCGGTCCGGATGGGCGCGGTTGTGTGCGGCCAGTTCCTCGGTGATCTGGTGCAGCCATTCGTCGAGCTGGCTGATCGGGCGGGCGTTGAGCGAGGGAAAGCTGCCGACCACGCCGGCCTTGCACTGCGCGATCACCAGTTCCGGGCCCGAAATGATGAACAACGGCGATGCAATCACCGGCAGGCGCAAATTGGCAAACAGCGGGGGCAGGGGCATCGGCACAGTCTTTCTTAAATGATCGGTTAATTCTCGCGATAAGCGGGCAGACCGGCCCTTGTCAAATTACGCCGGCAGAATTGTCTCGATGCCATAAGTCCGCGCGGCGGTTCCGGCGAACAGCGCACGCTTTTCCGTCGCCGAAGCACCGCCGCTCAGCCGCTTGAACGCGTTCCACAGCGTCGCATAGTCGGCGCCCCAGCGATCGACCGGAAAGTTGCTTTCAAACATCGCCCGGTCGGTCCCGAACGCATCGATGCAGGTTTCGATATAGGGGCGCCAGAGCGCGGCCAGGACTTCGGACCCGGTGCCTGCCGCCGGGCCATGGTCGGGCATGCCGCAAAACGCCATCGCCAGGCCGCCCAGCTTGACCGACACATTGGGCAGGCCGCCCAAAGTGCGGATCTTTTCGCGCCAGATGCCGAAACGTTCGTCCAGCCGCCCGTGATAGCTGGCGATGTTGAGCGGCGTTCCGCAATGGTCGAGCACGATCGGTTGATCGGGAAAGGCGCGGGCGAGGTCGATCACGTCGTCAAGCTGCGGTTCGAGCACCCAGGCATCGAATGTCAGGCCCAGTTTACGCAAGTGGCGGAACCCGGTGCGGAACGCGTCGTCGGCATAGAGCCCTTGCGGCGCATGGAACGGCGGGCCGAGCACCTCTGGATCGGCATCCCACGCGCCCTGGTGCCGGATGCCGCGAAACCGGGGGGAGGCGGCTTGCAACGCTTCGAGCACGGGCCGCGCGCCGTCGCCGGTGGTCAGGTCGGCGTGGCCGATGATCGCGGCGCAGGGGCGACATTCGCCGTACAGACCGCTGGCGCCTTGTGCGGCAACGCCGTTGACGAATTCGACTTCGCCCACGGTCTTGAACACGGGATCGCGGTCGGCATCATAAAACGCGCCGCATTCCATATAGACCGTGCCGATCACATTGTGTCCGCTGGTCACGTCGGCGTGGACTTGATCGAACGTGTAATACGCCGACAGCGCCAGCGCGGCGATAAAGCGATGCGGCGGATCGGGAAAATGCCCCAGCAACGGCCGCAAGTCCCACAAATGATGATGCGGATCGATGATCGGCAGGTCAGGTTCGAGAATCGTTTCAGGCATGGTCACTCCCGCAAAATGGCCGTTTGGGCCTTGGCGGTGGACTATGGCCGAAAGGAACGGCCTCGCAAGCCGATTTAATCGCTTGATTGAAACGGGCGGCGACCTGCGCCGCCGCCCGACCCTTCAACCGTGTGCGGCGTTGGCCGCCGACAGGATGGCGCGCACGCTGGCGGTGGCGACATCTTCGTCAATGCCGACGCCCCACACCACTTTGCCTTCTGCCGTGATGCATTCGACATAGGCCGCCGCGCGCGCATCGCTGCCGCCGGTCAGCGCGTGTTCGGAATAGTCGCGCACGTCGATGGCAATGCCGAACCCGTCGCGCAGCGTGGCGACAACCGACGAGATCAGACCGTTGCCGCGCCCGCTGACCGATTGCACTTGTCCGGCCACCGCGATCGTGCCGGCGAACACGCGCGTGCCGTCCGACGCTTTGGCTTCCTCGTAATCGACCAGCCCGAAATGCTGCGGTTCTTCAAGCCGATAGGCGCGGCGGAACACCGCCCAGATGTCATCGGCATGCAGTTCGCGGCCCAGTTCGTCGGCCAGCGCCTGAACATGCCGGCTGAAATCTGCCTGCATTTTTTTGGGCAGTTTCAGCCCCTGGTCCTGTTCGAGCACCCAGGCAAAGCCGCCTTTGCCGCTTTGCGAATTGACCCGGATCACCGCTTCATAGCTGCGGCCCAAATCGGCGGGGTCGATCGGCAGATAGGGCACCGCCCACAATTGGTCGTTGCGGCGTTCCTGCGCGGCGAACCCCTTTTTGATCGCGTCCTGGTGGCTGCCGGAAAAGGCGGTGAACACCAGTTCGCCGCCATAAGGATGGCGTTCGGGCACCGGCAACTGGTTGCAGTATTCGACCGTCTGGATGACGTCGTCGATGTCGGAAAAATCCAGTTCCGGATCAACGCCCTGAGTATAGAGATTCAACGCGACCGTCACCAGGCAGCAATTGCCGGTGCGCTCGCCATTGCCGAACAGGCAGCCTTCGACGCGATCGGCGCCGGCCATCAGGCCCAGTTCCGCCGCAGCAACGCCGGTGCCCCGGTCGTTGTGGGTGTGCAGGCTGATCACCGCGCGGTCGCGCCCGGGCAGATTCTTGCAGAAATATTCGATCTGGTCGGCATAGATGTTTGCCGTCGCCGCCTCGACCGTTGCCGGCAGGTTGAGAATGATCGGCTTTTCGACCGTGGGTTGCAGCACCTCCATCACCGCCTCGCAGGCGGCGATGCTGAAATCGAGTTCCGCCGTCGAAAAGGTTTCCGGGCTGTATTCGAAATGCCAGTCGGTCTGCGGGAAACGCGCCGCCTGATCGCGCAGGCACGCCGCCCCGGCGCGGGCGATGTCGAGGATCTGCGCCTGGGTCATGCCGAACACGACTTCGCGCCACAGCGGCGAGACCGCGTTATAGACATGGACGATCGCGCGCTTCGCGCCGGCCAGACTTTCGAACGAGGTCTTGATCAGGTCCTCGCGCGACTGGGTCAGCACCTGGACCACGACATCGTCTGGAATGCGGCCGTGATCGACCAGGCCGCGAATGAAATCATATTCGGTCGCCCCGGCGCTGGGGAAGCCGACCTCGATTTCCTTCAGCCCGATTTTGACGAGCAAGTCGAAAAAGCGCGCCTTTTTCTCGGCATCCATCGGGTCGATCAGCGACTGGTTGCCATCGCGCATGTCGGTCGACAGCCAGCGCGGGGCGCGGGTGATGGTGCGGCCGGGCCACTGCCGGTCGGTCAACGGCACTTGCGGAAACGGACGATACTTGACCGAAGGGTCTTTCAACATGGTCATGGAATGATGCTCTGGAACGGGAGTTTTGCGAAAAATGCGGCGACGAAACATCCCTTGGGCGCCGTCACGCGCCGCAACACCGACGCGTCAGCTCACGCCCAAGGGCGGATAAGTCGCAGGGTAAGGTCCAGTGCGCGTGACATCGCACGACCCTATGGTCAATCGCGCGTGGCTTGTCCAGAATGAAAGCAGAAAACACGGACGAGGATGTGACCGATGAGCACCGCAATCGAACCCTGGCGCCTGACCATACCCGACACGGCAATCGCCGATCTCCACGCCCGCATCGATGCCACCCGCTGGCCGGAACGCGAGACCGTCGATGACTGGTCGCAAGGCGTGCCGCTGGCGGTGCTGCAGGATTTCGTCGCCACCTGGCGGCACGAATACGACTGGCGCCCGACCGAGGCGTGGATCAACGATCAGGGCCTTTCCAGCACGGTGATCTATGATCTGCCGATCCGGTTTCTGCATATCCGTTCGCGGCACGCCGATGCGAAACCGTTGATCCTGACGCATGGCTGGCCGGGCTCGATTCTCGAATTTCGCGGGGTCATTGCCGGCCTGACCGATCCGGATGATCCGGCCGATGCGTTTCATTGCGTGATCCCCTGCCTGCCGGGCTATGGCCTGTCGGGCAAGCCGACCGCAAAGGGCTGGAACGTCGAAAAGATCGCCGGCGCCTGGGGCTCGCTGATGGCGCGGCTGGGCTATACCCGCTGGTTTGCGCAAGGCGGCGACTGGGGCGCGGCGGTGACGACACAGATCGGCCGCATGAACGTGCCGGGCTGCGCCGGCATCCATCTCAACATGCCGATCGCACGGCCGCTGCCCCAAGACCTCGCCGCGCCCGGCCCCGACGAACGCCGCGCGCTGGCCGCGCTGCAACACTATCAGCAATGGGATTCGGGCTATTCCACGCAGCAACGCACCCGGCCGCAGACCGTGGGATACAGTCTGGTCGATTCGCCGGTGGGTCTGGCCGCGTGGATCTATGAAAAGATGTGGGCGTGGACCGACAACCAGGGCCGGCCGGAAGACGCGCTGAGCCGCCAATCGATCATCGACAATCTGATGCTGTACTGGCTGACGGCGACCGGCGCGTCATCGGCGCGGCTCTATTGGGAAAGCTTTGCCAGCTTTGCCGCGTTCGACATCACCATGCCGGTGGCGTGCAGCATTTTTCCGAAGGAGATCTTGCCCGCGCCGAGGAAATGGGTTGAGCGGCATTGTACAAATCTGGTCTATTGGGGCGACCTGGACAAGGGCGGGCATTTCGCGGCGTGGGAACAGCCGGGGCTGTTTGTGGGCGAGCTGCGCAAGGCGTTTGGCAAGATGGTTTGAGGGAAGGGGAAGGAGGCCTCCTGCGGCCAAGGGCCATTGTCCTTGGAATCTTGAATTGGTCCGTCGGTGCATTTGCCGAGGTGCGCACCATGACCATTTTGCGCCCAATTGCCGTCGTTCAAGACTCTGTGGTCAATCTTCGGAGTGGTCGTACATTTCGATCGCGCGAGCGCTGTAACAGCGTCAAAAGCCGAACTCAACTAAAGTGAAGAAATGATTCAACAGTTTGACCCGCTCATTATTGAAACCGGCGAGTGCGCATTAACTTTCCATGCCATTGATGAAAAGGTCATGCCGAATAGCAAGATGGTGGTTCTCAAGCCTGTCGTATGGAATGATCAGGGCTATCGTTGGCCGGCCGGGCGGATCGCAACGAGCGGGTACACCAAGGACAACGGTTACGGCCACGAGGAGTGGAACGGTTGCGACGACTGGGTCTGGAACGGCTGGAAAGTCTTCCACACTCAAGCGAAAGGCGAAATGCCTCGTTACGCCAAAGACGGTCGGCTCGGCATCATCATGACGGCAATGAACGCGGGCAACTTCTTCGCCGCAGGGGCTGGTTGTAATGTCTTCGAGAACAACGAGGAGGATGCGGTTGCGATCGCAGAGGCGCTACCCGGCTGTCGTAAAGCGATTTGTTGTGCCCCAGAAAACAGGCACAATAGTGAATATGAACATATATTGCGAGGCTTCAAAGGGCGCTTGCGACGATCTCGTGCGGACCTTTTCGCGAATGAACGGACTTCCTGTGCCGAAATAACCTTGCGCCCGTTTCCCACCAGTTCCGGCCCTCTGGTGGCGCGTTTGTAACTGATAGATGTGCGCAAACAAACTGGGTCGTAAACCGCCTTCGCTGGAATGTCATTCGCGCGCCCAACCGCGGCTGGCAGGTTCGAGGGTAGCCAGAAACGCCTCGGCACTCGCCAGCGTTTCGGCCCGCTTGTCCGCGCTCATCCGTCGCCAGGTGGCATAAGTCTGGGCCATGCGCGGGTTTTGCGACAGGCGGTCGATGTTGCGGTCGATGAAATGCCAGTACAGCGCGTTGAACGGGCAGGCCTGCGCGCCGACTTTCTGCTTCACCGCATAGTGGCAGGTGCCGCAGTAATCGCTCATCCGGTTGATATAGGCGCCGCTGGCGGCATAGGGCTTTGACGCCAGTCGTCCGCCATCGGCGTGGAGCGCCATGCCGGCGACATTGGGCAATTCGACCCATTCATAGGCATCGGCATAGACCGCCAGGAACCAGTCGGCGACCTCGTTTGGACGCACCCCGGCCAGCAGCGCGAAATTGCCCAGCACCATCAACCGCTGGATATGGTGGGCATGGGCGTTGTCGCGGGTCGCGCGCAGGGTTTCCGCCAGGCAGCGCATGCGCGTTTCGCCGGTCCACCAGAATTCGGGCAGGGGCCGCGTGGCATCCAGCGCATTGGCCGTGGCGAGATCGGGCATCGTCAGCCAGTACATCCCCCGGATATATTCGCGCCAGCCGATGATCTGGCGGACAAAGCCTTCGACCGCTGCCAACGGCGCATGGCCGGCCTGATACGCCGCTTCGGCGCGGCGGCAGGCATCGACCGGATCGAGCAGCCCCAGATTGAGCGCGGGCGCGATCAGCGCGTGAAACATCGTGTCGTGGGTGGCCAGCATCGCATCCTGCCACCGGCCGAACGACGGCAACCGGTGGGCGATGAAATGATCCAGCAGGCGTTCGGCCTCGCCACGCGTCACCGGCCAACCGAAGTGGTCAAGGCTGCCGAAATGGTGCCCGAAACGCGCGCGCACCAGCGCAATCACCTCGCACGTCGCGGCATCGGGCGCAAAGCGCAACGGCGCTGGCGGTGCCAGACCCGGCTCCGGCCCGGCGCGGTTGTCGGCGTCAAAGTTCCAGCGTTCACCGGCCGGTTGATCGCCGTCCATCAACAGCCCGGTCTTGCGCCGCATGTCGCGATAGAACCATTCCATGCGCAATTCGCGCCGCCCGGCGGCCCAGGCGAAAAAATCGGGCAGCGGGCACACGAATCGCGTGTCGGGCAGGACCCGCACGCGCAGGCCGGTCGCCTCGGCCCAACCGTCGATCATCTGCCGCACGCGCCATTCGCCGGGCTCGGTCACTTGCACCCCGCGCGCGGCGTGGCGTTCGATGGCGCGCACGACTTCGCCGGTGAACGAATGGGTGTTGGCCGGATCGTCGAGCATTACATAGTCGACTCGCCAGCCTGCCCGGCGCAATTCCTCGGCAAAATGGCGCATCGCCGAAAGGATCAGCGCGATCTTGGCCTGATGGTGGCGGACATAGGTCGCCTCGTCCGTCAGTTCCATCATCAGCACCACGGTATCAGCGGGTTTGCGGTCGGCGAGGCTGGAAATGCCGGGCGAGAGCTGGTCGCCGAGAATGGGAACGAGAACGGAACCTTGCGTCATTGCCCCGCATCAGCGGGTTACGGCGATCAGTTCAACCTGTTCTTTAAGGGTCAGCGTCCGCCGTCGCGGCGCATCGGCATCGCATCGATGGTCTGTTGCAAGCGGTTTGCCGGGACAGGGCGGGTCGAGCGCAAAGCGACATGGCCATCCTTGCCAATCAGCAGGACCTGGAATCTGGTCCGATCAAGCCGATAGCGCCGGCGTAACCTGTCCGCATCATCTGTCGCGCCCGTCACGTCCGCGCCTGCCACATCGACGATCGAGATGTCGCGGTCCTCCGCCCCCTTGCGCCAGTGCGCGAGGATCGTCTTTTGCCGGGCCGCGGCCGGCTCGTCCTTTCCCGGCGCAGCGATCAGCACGATGCGCCGGTGGTCGCGCATCGCGTCGACTGTCGGCGTGGCCGCGCTTGCGGCCATGGGCAGGGTCAGGGCGGCCAGCAACAGGGCAAGTATGCGAATCTGGTTTGGCTGGCGCATGGTGCGCTTATACAAAGCTGTAGGGGTCGATATCCACCGCGACCCGCACGCCCTGCGGAAATTTCAGCAGGCCCAGCCAGTCGCGCAACACCGATTGCAGGTCGCTCGACCGGCGGGCGTTGACCAGCAGGCGATAGCGGTAGCGGCCACGCAGCAACGACAGCGGCGCCGGGGCAGGGCCCAGGATCGCGACGTCGGCCAGACTGGGCCGTGTGCCACCGATGGCGCGCGCGGCGTCGCGCGCTTCGGCTTCATCCTCGCTCGAGACGATGATTGCTGCCCAGCGGCCGAACGGCGGGGCACCGGCATCGCGGCGCGCCTCGGTTTCGGCGGCATAAAATGCGTCGCGGTCGCCGCTGGCAAGTGCGGCGATCACCGCCGCCTCGGGATGGCGGGTTTGCAACAGCACTTCGCCGGGTTTGTCGCCGCGCCCGGCGCGCCCGGAAACCTGGGCAATCTGTTGATAGGTGCGCTCGGCCGCGCGCAAGTCGCCGCCTTCCAGACCCATGTCGGCATCGATCACGCCCACCAGCGTCAGATCGGGAAAATGAAACCCCTTGGTCACCAGTTGCGTGCCGACAATCACATCAACGCCGCCGCCGGTCACCAGTTCGACGAATTCGGCGGCCTTGTCGGGGCTGTTCAGCGTGTCCGAGGTGGCGACGATCACGCGCGCGTCTGGCAGGATCTGCGCCATTTCGTCGGCAATGCGTTCGACGCCGGGGCCGCAGGCGACCAGGCAATCGGGTTCGCCGCATTCGGGGCATGTCGGCGGCGGGGGAACTTCATGCCCGCAATGGTGGCAGGCGAGCCGTTGCGACAGACGGTGTTCGACCAGCCACGCCGAACAATTGGGGCAACAGAACCGATAGCCGCAACCCCGGCACAGCGTCAGCGGTGCATAGCCGCGCCGGTTGAGAAACAGCAGGCTCTGTTCGCCGCGTTCGGCGCGCTCTTTCAAGGCCTTGACCAGCGGCGGGGCGATCCAGCGGCCGCGCTCGGGTTGATCGGTGCGCAAGTCGACAATGCGGATATCGGGCATTTGCGCGCCGCCAAACCGGTCGGGCAGCACCAGCCGCTCATATCGCCCGGCCTCGGCCATGGCCAGGCTTTCAAGCGCCGGTGTCGCGCTGGCCAGCACCACCGGCACCGCCTCGAACCGCGCCCGCATCACCGCGACGTCGCGCGCGTTGTAGCGCACGCCGTCATCCTGCTTGAACGCGATCTCGTGCGCTTCGTCGACCACGATCAGGCCCAGATCGGCAAACGGCAGGAACAACGCCGATCGCGCGCCGACCACCACTTTGGCGCCGCCCAGCGAGACCTGCCGCCAGGCACGACGCCGTTCCGAGGCCTTCAGCGCGGAATGCCACGCCACCGGCGCCGCGCCGAACCGCGCCTCGAACCGGGTCAGGAAATTCTGTGTCAGCGCAATCTCGGGCAGCAGGATCAGCACCTGGCGGTCCATCGCCAGCGCGGCGGCAATCGCTTCGGCATAGACTTCGGTCTTGCCCGAGCCGGTGACCCCGTCGAGCAGGAACGGCGCAAACCGGCGCGCGCGCACCGCCGCAATGATGTGCTCCGCCGCCTCTGCCTGACCATCGTTCAGGTCGGGCACGGCATGGTCGGGATTTGGCATCGGATAGGCCCGGTCGCTGTCGACTCGCACCGCCTCCAGCAATCCGGCCGTCACCATCCCGCGCAACACCGCGTCGGACACCCCGGCCAGTTCGGCCAGTTCGCGGATTGTCGCCTGTTGCCCGGCCAGCCGCTCGATCGCCCGGGTGCGTTGCGGTGTCATCCGGCCGGCTTCCGCGCCGGTCAGGCGGTATTCGGTGGTCATCCCGCCGCCCTGCAACGCCGCGCTGCTCGACAGGGCCATGCGCGCCACTTGCGACAGCGGGGCGAGGTAATAGTCGGCGGTCCATTCGATCAGCCGGCGCAGCGGCGCGGGCAGCGGCGCCACCGGCAGCACCGACAGCAACGGCCGCAATTTGGCCAGCGGGAAATCGGCGCCCGGCAGCCGCCCGTCTTCCCACACCACGCCGATGATCTGGCGTGGCCCCAGCGGCGCAACCACCACGCTGCCCGGACCGACAACCATGCCCGGCGGCACGCGATAGTCGAGCACCTCCAGCCCGGGATTGAGCACGAGACAGCGGCAGCGGCTTGGTGGTGGCGTCTTGGCAGCGTTCATGTCGGGCTGCGTATAGGGGGGCAGGGCTGGCGCGGCCAGTCCCGCGCAAGCGGATATGGTGATACCATGGCCAAGGGGGTTTGCCCCGACAAGCGCATTGCCTATAGGGCGCCCAATTCCAACGGCAGCAGGATGCCCGTCCCATGAAATTCTTTGTCGACACCGCCGACACCGCCGAAATCGCCGATCTGGCCGCCACCGGCCTGCTCGACGGGGTCACCACCAATCCCACGCTGATCGCCAAGGCGGGTCGCGATTTCCTGGAAGTCACGGCGGAAATCTGCAAACTGACCGATGGTCCGGTCAGCGCCGAAGTCGTCGCTCTCGACCACGAAGGCATGATGCGCGAGGCGGAGATCCTGCGCAAGATCGCCGACAACGTGTGCATCAAGGTGCCGCTGACGATCGATGGCCTGAAAACCTGCAAGAAACTGACCGGCGACGGATCGCTGGTCAATGTCACGCTGTGTTTTTCGGCGGCGCAGGCGCTGCTCGCGGCCAAGGCCGGGGCCAGCTTTGTTTCGCCATTTGTCGGCCGGCACGATGACAACGGGTTCGACGGCATGGCGCTGATTTCCGACATCCGGCTTATTTACGACAATTATGATTATCGTACCGAGATTCTGGTCGCTTCGATCCGCCACGGTATCCATGTGCTGGAAAGCGCGCGCATCGGCGCCGACGTCATCACCGCGCCGCCTGCAGTGATCAAGGGCCTGTTCCGCCACGTCCTGACCGAAAAGGGCATCGAAGGGTTCCTTGCGGACTGGGCGAAGACGGGGCAAAGCATCGGTTGACGATTGCCTTTTTGGGATGAACAAGCGCCTTGGCTGACACAACACCTCTCGACCAGTTTCGCGCCGCGCTTGCCGGCACGGCGCGGGCGCTTGCCGAAGAGCCGGAGATCGAGGTCGCCTGGACCGCCGACGCCGCAGGGCAGGCGGGCACCGCCTTGCGCGTGCCGATGCCGCCGCGCGCGCTGCCGGCGGCGCAAGTGGCCGAGGCACGCGGGTTTACCGATTCGATGGCGCTGAAACTGCGGCTGCACAACAGCGCGCTGCATCAGGCGCGCGCGCCGGGCGAGCCGGTGGCGCGCGCGGTCTATGACGCGATCGAACAAGTCCGTTACGAAGCGCTGGGGTCCGACGGCTATGCCGGGATTCGCGGCAATATCGGCGCGGCGACCGATATGCGCATGCTCAGCGATCCGATTGCGCGCGCCGCGCGGGCCGAGGATGTCCCGTTGCAGACGGCCGTGTCGCTGTTGCTGCGTGAAGCGCTGACCGGCCAGCCGGTGCCGGAAACCGCGCGGCTGGGCACCGACATGGTGCGCAGTTGGGTGACCGCACGCGCGGGCAACGATTTTGCCGCGCTGGGCGCCGCGCTCGAGGACCAGAAGGCGTTTCAGCAGCTCGCGCTCGACCTGCTCGGCCATCTCGAACTCACGCAACCGAGCGATGCCCCGCCTGGCGATTCCGATGAAGACGAAGGCGAAGACCAGGACGACGGCGAGGAGCAGCCCGACGACGGCGAGGATTCGGCCGACCAGAGTCCGAGCGAAATGGCCGGCGACACCAACGAGGGCGGCGAGGACGGCGACCAGGAACAGGACCCGAGCGAAGTCGAAGACAGCGCCGATGCCGATATCGCCGACGATGGCGAAGAGGGCATGCTGCCGACCCGGCCCAACCGGCCGTGGACCGATCTGCCCGACGGATTCGATTACAAGGCCTATACCGAAACCTTTGACGAAGTGATCGCCGCCACCGACTTGTGCGACGAGGACGAACTGACCCGCCTGCGCGCCTATCTCGATGCGCAGATGAAAGGCCTGCAATCGGTGGTCACGCGACTGGCCAACCGCCTGCAACGCCGGTTGATGGCGCAGCAGAACCGGTCGTGGGATTTCGACCAGGAAGAAGGCATTGTCGACGCGGCGCGGTTGGCGCGGGTGGTGATCTCGCCCGGCCATTCGCTCAGCTACAAGATCGAACGCGATATCGAATTCAAGGACACCGTGGTCACGCTGTTGATCGACAATTCGGGATCGATGCGCGGGCGGCCGATCTCGATCGCGGCGATCAGCGCGGACATTCTGGCGCGCACGCTCGAACGCTGCGGAGTCAAGACCGAGGTCCTGGGCTTTACCACCCGCGCCTGGAAGGGCGGCCAATCGCGCGAATCATGGCTGGTGCACGGCAAGCCGGCCAATCCCGGCCGTCTCAACGACTTGCGCCACATCGTTTACAAGAAGGCCGATGAGCCGTGGCGCCGGGCGCGCAAGAATCTCGGCCTGATGATGCGCGAAGGGCTGCTGAAGGAAAACATAGACGGCGAGGCGCTGTTGTGGGCGCACACCCGCCTGCTTGCCCGTCCCGAAGACCGCCGCATCCTGATGGTCATATCCGACGGCGCGCCGGTCGATGATTCGACGCTGTCTGTCAACAGCGCCGGTTACCTCGAAACGCACTTGCGCAAAGTGATCGACTGGATCGAAAAGCAATCGCCGGTGCAACTGGTCGCGATCGGCATCGGCCACGATGTCACGCGTTATTACCGGCGTGCGGTCACGATCATGGATGTCGAGCAACTGGGCGGCACGATCGTCGAACAACTGGCCGATCTGTTCGAGGACGACTAGTCGAAGTCCCGGCTTGGGATGCCGTGGCTGGCCTTGTCGAGGCCAAGGGTTTCTGCGGCTTCGCTCACGCGCATCGGCACGACCATCGCCACCATCAGCGCGGCGATCGCGGTGCCGATCGCGCTCCAGGCCACGACCACCCCGGCGCCGACGGCCTGCGCGATGATCTGGCGCAATGGACCCATGCCCGGGGCATAGCCGCTACCGCCCAATGTGCCGGCGATCAGCGGCGCCGCCAGCATTGCGCCGCCCAGCCCGGCAAAGCCATGCACCGCAACCAGATCGACGGCGTCGTCGATCGCGGCCGCGCGCAGCAGCCGCGCGCCCACCCAGGCGATCAGCGCGCCGACCAGTCCCGCCACCATCGCCGCGCCCGGCGCATAGGCATTGGCCGCTGCGCTTGCCGCAACCAGCCCGGCCAGCGCGCCGCGCGCGAGCGCCATCGGATCGGCCTTGCCCCGTGTCACCGCCTCGATCAGCACCCACGCCAGCGCGCCGGCGGCCGCAGCAGCCTGAAGGTTGACCAGCGTGGTTCCGGCATCGTCGCTGGCGGCCAGCGTGGCGCCCCCGTTCAGCGCCAGCAGTGCGACCCACACCATGGCGGTGCCGGCCAGTGCCAGCGCGGGGGCATGGCCTTGCGCCACATCAGTCCCTGAAACGCGCGCGCGCCGCCCCATCAGCAGTGTGATGACCAGCGCCGAGATCCCGACGCTGCCATGAACCACCAGCGCGCCGCCGAAATCGACTGTGCCCAGCCGCGATGCCAGCCAGCCCCCGCCCCAGATCCAGTGCGCCAGCGGCGCATAGACCAGCACGCTCCACAGCCCGGCAAACGGCACGATCCACGCGATATTGCCGCGTTCGGCCCAGGCCCCGGTCAACAGCGTGGCCGCCAGCACGGCAAACCCCAGTTGCAACAGCACGAACACCACTTCGGGAACCGCGCTGTCCCCGCGCACATTGGCAATGTCGATCAGCATCCAGGCATTGCCGCTGCCCAGCCAGCCATTGGTGACCGTGCCGAACGCCAGCGTATAGCCGACCACGATCCACAGCAGCGAAACCACCCCCGCGATCGCCCCGGTTTCGGTCGCCAGCGCGGCAAACGCGCGCGCGCGCACTTGCCCGCCATGGTGGAGCACGATGCCCGGCAGGATCATCGCCAGCGCCAACAGCCCGGTGCCGAGGACGAAAGCGGTATCGCCGCTGTCCACCGCCGCATCGGCGCCATCGGCCTGCGCATGCACCAGGGCAGGGACCAGCAACAGGGCCGCGCCTGCAGCCGTTTTCAGGATCGATTTCGCCTTCATGCCGCCTCTCATGCACCGGACATGCTTAATGGACCGCTAGCGAAATCCAACCAGCACCTGGTCGGGGGGGCGATGGCCATCGGCCCAGAAACGGATGTTGGCGATGACCTTTTCGCCCGAGGCGACCCGCCCTTCAATCGTGGCGCTGCCCATATGCGGCAGGATCGCAACATTGTGATGGTCGCGCAGGCGTTGGTCGACAACGGGTTCATGCTCGAACACATCGAGCCCGGCACCACCGAGATGACCCGACACGAGCGCCTCGATCATCGCCTCTTCCTCGACGATGGCGCCGCGCGAGGTGTTGATGATGAACGCGCCCGGCTTCATCAGCGCGATCCGCCGCGCATCGATCAGGTGACGCGTTTCGGGTGTCGCCGGGCAATGCAGCGTCAGGATGTCGGTAACGCCCAGCAGCGCATCGAGATCGGGTTCGAACCGCGCGCCGAGCATTGTTTCCAGCGCTTCGGGCACGCGATGGCGGTTGTGATAGACCACGCTGACCCCGAATGCGCGGGCGCGATGCGCCACCGCCTGGCCGATCCGGCCCATGCCGACGATCCCGAGCACCCGGCCTCCGACGCGGTGGCCAAGCAAGCTGGACGGCGACCAGCCGGTCCATTGGCCGTTGCGCAGGATGCGCCCGCCATAATTCAGCCGCCGGGTGACCGACAGGATCAGTGCGAGCGTCATGTCGGCGGTGTCGTCGGTGAACACGCCGGGCGTGTTGGTCACCATGATCTTGCGCGTGCGCGCGGCCGCCACGTCGATATGGTCGATCCCGGCGCCGAAATTGGCAATCAGGCGCAGGCGTTCGGGCGCGCCGGCAATCAGGTCGGCATCAATCGCATCGGTCACCGTCGGCACCAGCACGTCGGCATCGGCCATCGCCGCAGCCAGTTCGTCGCGGGTGAACGCATGGTCATCGTCGTTGCGCACCAGATCGAACAGTTCGGCCATGCGTGCCTCTGTTTCGGGCAACAGGCGGCGGGTCACGATCACGCGCGGCTTGCCCGCGACGCGGCGGGTCTCGGCGGGGCTGGGCTGGACAGTCGGCATGCGCCATCGCTAGGCCGCAGGCGGGGCAGGGGTCAAGTCTGCACTGTTGACAGTCAGAGTGCTTTCCACCGCTTGCCCTTGGCGTCTGATCCTGTATCGCCAGTGGTGATGCCCATGCTGAATATGCACGCCAAACTGATCCGGATCCTGGCAACAGGTGTGCTGGCGTCCGGTCTGCTGTCGCCGGCGCTTGCGGCCGATACCGATGCGGTGCCCTATTGGGTGGCCTTGCGCAACGGCCAGACCAATATGCGAGTCGGCCCCGGTCGCGATTACCGTATCAACTGGATCTATCTGCGCGCCGGGCTGCCGTTGAAAGTCTTGCGCCAGATGGAAGGCTGGGTGTTGGTCGAAGATCCCGACGGCGCACGCGGCTGGATGCTGACGCAATTCGTGACGCGCAAGGCGCACACCGCGATGGTACGCGGAGGCGTGATCGACATCCGCGAAAATCGCGACGGATCGGGTCGGCTGATGTGGCGTGTGGAGCCCGGGGTGATCGCCCGCCTGGGCGATTGCACCACCGGCTGGTGCAAAGTCGATATCGACGGCCGTCAGGGCTTTGTCCCCGAAACCGCCTTGTGGGGCGCCGGACAACCCTGATTCTCTCCAAATCGGAGAGAATCAGGGTTGTCCGGTTCACACCAGTTCGATTGCCACGGCGGTTGCTTCGCCGCCGCCGATGCAAAGGCTGGCCACGCCCTTGCTCAGCCCGCGCGCCTTGAGCGCGCCGATCAATGTGGTGACGATGCGTGCGCCCGAGGCGCCGATCGGGTGACCGAGCGCGGTGGCGCCGCCGTTGACGTTGATCTTGTCGTGCGGGATGCCCAGGTCGTGCATCGCGAACATCGCCACGCAGGCAAAGGCTTCATTCACTTCGAACAAATCGACATCGGCGATCGACCAGCCGGCGCGCGCCAGCAGCTTGTTGATCGCACCGACCGGGGCAGTGGTGAAATCCTTGGGTTCCTGCGCGTGGGCGGCCAGGGCCACGACGCGGGCCACCGGGGTCAGCCCTTCGGCGGCGGCGACCGACCGGCGGGTCAGCACCAGCGCTGCGGCGCCGTCGGAAATCGACGACGATGTGGCGGCGGTGATGGTGCCGTCCTTGGCAAAGGCGGGCTTGAGCGCGGGGATCTTGTCGGGCTTGCCTTTGCCGGGTGCTTCATCGGTGTCGACAACGGTGTCGCCGCTGCGCGACTTGACCGTTACCGGGGCGATTTCATCGACAAACCGCCCTTCGGCGACCGCGGATTGTGCGCGGCGCAGCGATTCGATCGAATAGGCGTCCTGCGCTTCGCGCGTCAGTTGGTATTCGTTGGCGGTGTCCTGGGCAAAGGTGCCCATCGCCCGGCCGGGCTCATAGGCGTCTTCCAGCCCGTCGAGGAACATGTGGTCATAGGCGGTGTCATGGCCGATGCGCGCGCCCGAACGGTGCTTCTTGAGCAGATACGGTGCGTTGGTCATCGATTCCATGCCGCCCGAGATCACATAGTCGATCGATCCCGACGCGAGCGCCTCGGCGCCCATGATCAGCGTCTGCATGCCCGATCCGCAGACTTTGTTGACCGTGGTCGCCTGCACCGATTTGGGCAGGCCTGCCTTGATCGCGGCCTGGCGCGCCGGGGCCTGGCCAAGGCCGGCCGGCAGCACGCATCCCATATAGATGCGCTCGAACTTGTCGCCGGCCACACCCGAACGTTCGACCGCGGCCTTTACCGCCGTCGCCCCCAGATCGGTGGCAGAGGCATCGGCCAGCGATCCCTGCATCGATCCCATCGGGGTGCGCGCATAAGACAGGATGACGACCGGATCGGCGACGGAAAACTGGGCCATGGTGGGGTGTCCTCTTCGATGTATCGGATGTTTATCGTGGTGTGTGGCATGTATTTAGTGGTGCACCGCACCATTTGCAATTCGACCAGGCGACGGTTTGCGTGCGCGCGGGGCGGAAATCGCCTGGCGCGAAAGGTGCAGGCACCCCCCGAATAAGGCCCGTCACTGCCCCCGATCGTTGGGAAAACCGGGGAAATTTCGGCCTTTGGCCATGGTGCGCCGCCCAAAAAGGATTGGCCGACCGGGCAAATATGCGTTCCCTCCCACTTGCGCCGCGAACGAGGCGGGACTAGGGGCCGGGGCTCAGACTTCGAAAGGCGAGTCAGCCCCGTGCTCGACCATACCACGCTCGATCAAACACCCTATTTGGCAGGTTATCTGCCGATCCTGCTATTTCTGGGCATCGCGCTCGCCCTGTCATCGGCGTTCGTGTTTTTGCCGATGGGGGCCTCGCGCCTGACCGGCACGCACAACCCCGATCCGGAGAAACTGTCGGAATATGAATGCGGCTTTCCCGCGTTCGAAGATCCGCGCAGCCAGTTCGATGTGCGGTTCTATCTCGTGGCGATCCTGTTCATCGTCTTCGATCTGGAGGCGGCGTTCCTGTTTCCCTGGGCGGTCAGCCTGAAGCAGACGCAGTGGGCCGGCTGGACGACGATGATGCTGTTCCTGTTCGAACTGGTGATCGGCTTTATCTATGCCTGGAAAAAGGGCGCGCTGGACTGGGAATGAACGATATCATGAACACCATCCCCACTTCTGTCGTGGCAGGCGGAACTGCCAGTCCGATCATGCCCGATGCGGCCTTTTTCGACAGCGTGAATGCCGAAGTTTCGGACAAGGGCTTTCTGATCACCTCGACCGAGGACCTGTTTCAATGGGCCCGCACCGGTTCGTTGTGGTGGATGACTTTTGGTCTGGCGTGCTGCGCGGTCGAAATGATCCACGTCAACATGCCGCGTTATGATATGGAACGGTTCGGCGCCGCCCCGCGCGCGTCCCCGCGCCAATCCGACGTGATGATCGTTGCCGGCACGCTGTGCAACAAGATGGCGCCGGCGCTGCGCAAGGTCTATGACCAGATGTCGGACCCGAAATACGTCATTTCGATGGGCAGTTGCGCCAATGGCGGCGGCTATTACCATTACAGCTATTCAGTGGTGCGCGGCTGTGACCGTATCGTGCCGGTGGACATCTATGTTCCGGGTTGCCCGCCGACTGCCGAGGCATTGTTGTATGGCGTGATGCAGTTGCAGCGGAAAATCCGCCGCGCCGGCACGCTGGAACGTTGACAGAAAGGGCGCAGGCGATGGCACAAGTGCTTCATTCCGCCCCGCGTTACGCGTCGTTTGACGGCGTGGTCGACGCGCTGACCGCCCGGCTGGGCGACGATCTGCTCGCCATTCGCGAGGAGTACGGCGAAATCGTGCTCAACGTGCGGCGCGACAGTGTCGAGGCGACGTTGCGCAGCCTGCGCGACGACGAGGCATTCCAGCAGTTGATGGATATCGCGGGCGTCGATTATCCCGACCGGCCTGAACGGTTCGACGTGGTGTACTGCCTGCTGTCGGTCACGCGCAATCTGCGCCTGATCGTCAAAGTCGCGACCGACGAGGCGACTCCGGTGCCGACGGTGACCACGCTGTGGCCCAACGCCGGCTGGTACGAACGCGAGGTCTATGACATGTTCGGCGTGCTGTTTGCCGGCAACACCGATTTGCGCCGCATTCTGACCGACTATGGCTTTCAGGGGCATCCGTTCCGCAAGGATTTCCCGCTGACCGGCTATGTCGAATTGCGCTATTCCGAAGAGGACAAGCGCGTGGTCTATGAACCCGTGCGGCTGGCGCAGGATTTCCGCCAGTTCGATTTCGTCAGCCCGTGGGAAGGGGGGCACTATGTGCTGCCCGGCGACGAGAAGGCGGTCGGCGAAAAAGCGGCCGGAGACAAGTCATGAGCTTCAGCCTGGAACAGTCGCCCACCACCGGCGACGAAGTCATCACCAACTACACCATCAACTTCGGCCCGCAGCATCCGGCGGCGCATGGCGTGTTGCGCATGGTGATGGAACTTGACGGCGAAATCATCGAACGCATCGATCCCCACGTCGGCCTGCTGCATCGCGGCACCGAAAAGCTGATCGAGCACAAGACCTATCTGCAGGCGCTGCCGTATTTCGACCGGCTGGATTATTGTTCGCCACTGGCGATGGAATATTCCTATGTGCTGGCAATCGAAAAGCTGCTGAATATCGAGGTGCCGATCCGGGCGCAGTATCTGCGCGTGCTGTTTGCCGAGCTGACCCGCATCAGCAACCATCTGCTCAACCTCGGCAGCCATATCATGGATGTCGGGGCGATGACGCCCAACTTGTGGCTGTTCGAACTGCGCGAGGATTGCCTGGTGTTCTTTGAACGGGCGTCGGGCGCGCGGATGCATTCGGCGTGGTACCGCCCCGGCGGGGTCCATCAGGACGTGCCGCTGAAGCTGTTGACCGACATCGGCGACTGGCTCGACACGCGCCTGCCGCAATTGTTCGATGATGCGATGAGCCTGGTGGTCGACAACCGCATCTTCAAGCAGCGCAATGTCGATATCGCGACGGTCAGCAAGGAAGATGCGCTGGCCTGGGGGTTTTCCGGCCCGATGCTGCGTGGCGCCGGCATTCCGTGGGATTTGCGCAAGTCGCAGCCCTATGACGTTTATGACCGGATGGATTTCGACATTCCCGTCGGTACCAAATCCGATTGCTATGACCGGTTCATGGTCCGCGTCGAGGAAGTGCGCCAGTCGGCCCGGATCATGAAACAGTGTCTGGCGGAAATGCCCGGCGGCCCGATTGCGTCGAGCGACCGCAAGGTCGTTCCGCCCAAACGCGGCGAAATGAAAAGCTCGATGGAATCGCTGATCCATCACTTCAAGCTCTATACCGAAGGCTTTCACGTGCCGGCGGGCGAAGTCTATGTCGCCACCGAAAGCCCCAAGGGCGAATTTGGCGTCTATCTGGTCAGCGACGGCAGCAACAAGCCGTACCGCTGCAAGATCCGCCCGACCGCGTTTTCGCACCTGCAAGCGATGGACTTCATGTCCAAGGGCCACATGCTGCCCGACGCCACCGCCATTCTGGGGGCGATCGACGTCGTGTTCGGGGAGTGCGACCGATGACCAACCTTGTGCTGCGCCAGGTTTCGATCGTCGCTTGTCTGGCCGGTATTGCGACCGCCCTGGTGTTCTTTCTCGCCACCTGGAACGGCACACCCACGCCGCAGTGGATGCCGATGCTGATCGCTCTGGTGGGCGGCTATGAGCTCGTCCAGTGGGGCCAGGGTCTGTGGTTCAAGCGGGCAGGGCGTTAAACATGTATAGTATCAAGGATTTTGCCTGAGATGGCCGACCGTCATCCCGAACCCGATTCACCCGAGCTTCGCGCGCGTTGGGGCCAGTTTGGCTGGACCGCCGACAACGAGGCCATGGCGAAAGAAATCGTCGGCCGCTATCCTGCCGGGCGCCAGCGCAGCGCGGTGATGCCGTTGCTTGATCTTGCCCAGCGGCAGGTCGGCGCGGTCGAAAACACGCAAGGCTGGCTGCCGCTGCCGGTGATCGAATTCGTCGCGAAATATCTCGACATGCCGGTGATGCGCGTGCTCGAAGTCGCGACATTCTATGCGATGTACAACATCGCGCCGATCGGCCGTTTCCATGTGCAGGTCTGCGGCACGACGCCTTGCATGCTGCGCGGGTCGGACGATATCCTGGCCGCGTGCAAGGCAAAGGGCCTGAAAAAGGGCCACACCACCCCCGACGGCCTGTTCACGCTGACCGAAGTCGAATGCATGGGCAATTGCGCCTCGGCACCGATGGTGCAGATCAACGACGACAACTACGAAGACCTGACCGCCGAAAGCGTGACGTATATTCTCGATGAACTGGCCGCCGGGCGCCAGCCGAAGACCGGGACGCAATTGCCGGGGCGCCACACTGTCGAGCCGATCGGCGCGCCGACCTCGCTGATTGCAATGGTGACCGAAAATCACGACTATCGAGGGGAGTGGTAAGCCATGGCACTGCTCGATCGGGACCGCATTTTCACCAATGTCTATGGCTATCAGCCATGGAACCTGCCAGCCGCGCAAGCGCGTGGCGACTGGGACGACACCAAGGCGCTGCTTGCCCGCGGGCGCGACGCGATCATTCAGGAAATGAAGGATTCAGGCCTGCGCGGCCGTGGCGGTGCGGGTTTCCCGACCGGCATGAAATGGTCGTTCATGCCCAAGGAGTCCAAGGACGGTCGGCCCAGCTTTCTGGTCATCAACGCCGACGAGTCCGAGCCGGGCAGTTGCAAGGACCGCGAAATCATCCGCCACGATCCGCACAAGCTGATCGAGGGTGCGCTGGTCGCCGGTTTTGCGATGGGCGCGCGCGCGGCCTATATCTACATTCGCGGCGAATATATCCGCGAGGCCGAAACCCTGTTTGCCGCCGTGCGCGAGGCCTATGACGCGGGCCTGGTCGGACGCAATGCCTGCGGATCGGGCTATGATTTCGATGTCTTCGTCCATCGCGGCGCGGGGGCCTA
>Ga0116227_10002643_pt1 | contig 40455 bp, 32 predicted proteins | sample S1TSphgellanicum_FD_89693 | JGI IMG/M metagenome (GOLD analysis project Ga0116227, IMG submission 89693) | Host-associated microbial communities from peat moss isolated from Minnesota, USA - S1T2_Fb - Sphagnum magellanicum MG | ecosystem: Host-associated > Plants > Peat moss > Unclassified...
GAAGATGTCCAAATGGCTCATGCGAGGCCATTTTGGACATCTACACTTCAAGACCTTTCCAATGGTATAAAGAACGCCTCAATGCAAGGTGTTTTGACCCCTGAAATCGCGCTCTAAGTTTTCGGGAGTCCTGGAGGACTCTCAAGTCCCATTTTCGGGAGTGTGAATGGCGACCTCACACTTCCCTCAAAGTGGGGTTGCGACATGTTTAGTGTACTTTAAAATAGTGTGGTAAATTCTAATTATTCCATGTTGGGGAGACCATGGTTAAAGGATGTTAAAGTGGCACATGATTGGGGAAGTAACATTATTATTATACAAAGGAATGGGACAGTTAAAACAATTATAGTTACCAAACATTTGGGAGGTGAAGTAAAAAGACTAGAAGTGTTATTATGCTACAATTATTAGAATGGCATCATAGATGAAGAAGAAGACATCATCTATGCTACACAGCCAGAATTGTTTTCCATAGGAACGATCAATTTACCTAAGACAATTCAATTTGTGAAAACTACTATTTCATAACAAAGATTTGAAGTACAAAACACAGAGAAAAAGATACCTGGAAATAGATATGAACCAAAAGTAGCTTTGAAGGATAAGGTGTATTTAAAAGCGTATTACAAACATCAACCATGGAGTGTTATACTAGATGAAACTTCAGCAAAAATCAAAGCACAAGGATTGTAAATAGTTGAATGGATGTTAACTAAAGATTAACAATTGATGAAACTTAATCTAGAATTTGATGCAGAACCATAGATGGTGAAGATTAATGCATAGATGGAAATAAGAAAGGTTTTGGAAATGGAGTAGCTATTGATTAATTCAAAGATATTTTTGCATACAAAGATTTGAAAGGGATTCCACAAGAGCTAACACAACATAGAATTGAGTTGGACACTACTATGCCATCGGCACATCTAGCTAGGTATAGATTAAATCCAAACTATGCTACAGTAATGAAACAATATATAAATAAGTTATTAGCAGTTGGATTCATTGAATTTGTAAAAGAAGCTACATGGATGTCACCCACAATAATAGTATTTTTTAAAAAATGACAAGATGAGAATCTATATAGATTTCAAAAAACTAAATGTAGCCATAAATAAGGATCCATACCCATTACCTTTCACAGATGAAGTGTTGAACATGTAGCAGGGTATGAGGCAGATTATTTCTTAGATGGATATTCAGGATATCATCAAATATTTATAGTTCTAAACGACAGATATAAGACTACATTTGTTACAGATTAAGGGGTTTTATATGGAAGGTGATGCTATTTGGAGTAAAAAATGGACCTCCAACATATCAAAAAGCCATGACTAAAACATTCAAAGAATATTTGGACAATTTTATGAAAATCTTTTTGGATGACTTTACAATGTATCACATGGAAAATCATTTGTAGAAACTCAAACTATGTTTTCAAAAGTGCAAAGAATATGGCATTAGTCTAAATCCAGAAAAATGTGCATTTATTGTATTTTTAGGGATGATCTTGGGTTTTATTATTTCCAAAGAAGGGAAACTTACTAGATCCAAAGAAAATGCAAGCAATAAAAAACATGTCACCATTTAGGAATCCCTAGCAAATTCAAGTATTCAATGGGTGGCATAATTTTACAAATGCTAACATTTGGGAAACCATAGAGAGGAAGTGGACAAAGGTAGTGTTTCTTCATAAGAAACAACAAGAGGCTTTAGATAGTCAAGTGAAAGCATTGATTAAAGAAAAGAAGGAGAAGGATAATGTTTTAACAAATTTGGAATTAATACATCTACAAGATGTATCTTTGTTGCAGTTTAAAGAGCTTAGAGGAAAAACAACAGAGGGAGAAAAAGAGAAGTTAATGGAGGACAAGGAGTATCAAAGAACTCTGCAGCACCCACAAGCACAATTAGAGAGGGCACAAGAACAGAGGAAGAGTTTGGATCCAATTGGTATTAAGAAAAGACTAGAGGATTATGAACACATGTTATAGTACTCTACCCTAATGAAAATGAAGAACACAATGAAGGACTTTAAGGCAAAATCTGAGGAATGGTGGGAGGTTGCAGAGGAATATTTTACAAAGCAGTTGGAGAAGAATCTGGCTCAACATAAAGTTGATGAAAGAATTTTGAGGTATAAGTTGAAAGCTTATCAAAAGAATATTTTTAAATTTCATTTGTGGTAGTCCAACAAATATAGAGGTATTGGGCCAAGATGAAGAGACAGAAGCAAGGCGTAGTGGAACAGTTCAAAAGGAGGAAGTACAAACTAAGGAATTACAAGACCTCAAAAGTGGAACAATTCAAAAGGAGGTACAAGTAGAGATACATAAGACCTTAAAGGAGGGGGTCAAGAAGAAAAAGAACCAGAGGGAATTCAGGAACAAGAAAAGGTGGAGGTTATTCCAGCACTAGAAGAAAAGATATCCAAGATACAACATTTGGAAATAAAACCACAAATTGAATTGATGGGGGAGGAGATTGGAACTACAAAGTAAAACATAGATATAGAACCATTGGTTTTTATGTAGATTGGGATTACAAAATTGTAGTAGGGGAAACAAATGTTTCAAAGGATATAGAATATTTTCATTTCATTTCAATCATTTTACAAGCCGGGGATAGAATTCAAAGTAAAGAAGGGCTAATGTTAAGGGGTAGGATGAGTATGTGATTTTGGATGAATAAGGTAGTTAAAAATAGGGATTGATTAAGGAACTTTGTTAGTTTGATTTTTGAATTCTTGTTGTTTTGATGATGATGATGTGACTTAGGATAGTTCAAAAGGTTAAAGTTCTAGAGAATAGGGGAGGGAGGAATGAAACATAGAGTTTAGATAAGAGTAGGAGGAGCTATAGGTACTTGCAGTAAAAAACCACAAACTCTATTTGAGATAGCACAAATTTTAAATGTTTCTTTTGATTTTTTTAACAAAACATGGAACTATGCTATAATTTTGATGGATGTTTTTAGTAATACAGAAAAACACATACTTCTATAATGAATTTTATATTGAGCTTTTGTATGAATTTTCTATAGTATTAGATCATGATGAAATGAATTGTAATATTGTTTCTGGAGTTCTTTTTTTAATGTATTCTGAAGTGCAGATTTTGGTTATATGCAATAACCATGAATATGATGTGTTAATGAATGGTAGTGTTAAGTTTATAGAGACTTAAAATAGGAACAATGAACATATGCATGTGAAATGCAAATCTATTGTTACAATAATGTGAAATATTCTACAAGAATTTAAATTTCACTTAAACCACAAGATATTAGTGGCCAACTTTATTCAAGGATACTCATGATTTTCCAAAAGTTGTGGTAGTTATTAAAAAATTGGAAGACTAAAAACAAAAAGTTTAGGCAAATTGGTAACAACATTTCTAGAAGAACCTTTTATGAAATGGGGTCTAGATTTTATAAGTCCAATCAAACTAGCAAGAAGACTAACATGAAATAAATATATTTTGGTAGCTAAAGACTATGCAACCAAGTGGGTAGAGGCAAATGCACTTAGAACCAATACTACAATAGTTACAACCAAATTCCTATATGAATATATTCTGACCAAATTTGGATGTCCATTAACCATAGTTATAAATCAAGGAGTACATTTCATTAATGACACATTAAAACATCTGATAAAATTATTTTTATTGAAGCATGTTAGTTTTATTACATATTATCCACAAGGAAAGTTTACTAACAAAGTCACTAGTAGATTATTGACCAAGTTGGTTAATGAAAAAAAGAAGTTGGGATGAACATTTGTCTACAATTTTGTTTTCATATAGGACTGTTTACAAGGTGGCAACAAGTTATACACCTTTCCAGTTAGTCTATGGTTTACATCCTCTAATGCCAACAAAATATGTTCTATCGACTATTAATGTGGACCATAGAGATGTAGAACCCACCAAAGTGCTAACAACTAGAGTTATAGAGTTGGAAAATTTATAAGAGAATAGATTTGAAGCTCAAAATACTATGGGAGCTAACCAATGGAATAAATTTTTGTGGAATCAACAAAAAAATACTGAGAAGAAGTCCAATTTGGAGATTATATTTTATGGTTTCCTAAAGGAAAAAAAATACATTTGGGCAAATTCAAGAAAAGATGGTTTGGTCCATTCAGGGTATATATTGCTCACCCAATAATAATGCTCTTTTTGTTTTTATTAACAATTTTGAACCAAACCAAGTATTAGTCAATGTTATTAAGTTGAAACCATATACATATGTGGATTAGACATTGAAGAGATTTAGAGTTCAGAAGATCAAAAGTCTTTAAAGTTTATGGATGACGAACACATGGAAGAAAGATCTAATGAAAAGTCAAAAGTATAAAAAAAAATAGAAACCATTAAGACTAATTAGATAGGAATATCAGAAGAAACCCCAGTAAATTTGATAATTTAGTAGGTTATGAACAAATACTCAAACCATGATTATGTAGATTCACAATTATAGTATTGTGGGGTAGATAAATTAGTGATGTCAGAACAAAATTTTGCTAATCTAATGACTCAACATAAGTCAAAAGGGATCTATATTGTAGATAACACTAGGTCATCAGATTTAGAAATGTCATCAAAATTACCCAGTGCCACGTCCACATAATTCCTTGGTCAGTAGCTATTCATTGTAGCCCATGTTGATGTTAGTATGAATTTAAGTGGGAAACGATAGTTATCAATCAATGTAAAAAAAATACAAATGATTAAAACTTTGGCCATAAAACGAAAAGTGAAATGCCACTTCATGAAATGAGGTGATAATGCTTCAGAAGGTGGCAAACATTACAACAACTCTTTATTTTTGTTTCTACAAATAGGTTCTAGTTGTTTTTTGTCTCTAGAATGAGTGCTAAAAAAAGTGTTGTGGAGAAATTGCAAAGAAAATCTAGAGAGAAGTTGTAGAAGTTGAAAGAGGAGCAAGAAAGATTGTGAAAACAATAAAAAATTACAAATGTTTTGCCTTTACAGTCTAAGTCTCCAGAAAGAAGTTTGTGTTTTTCTTCTCCAATCTATTCTTCTTCTTCTTCTTCTTAGAAATATTCTCCAATATCCAAATTTGAGAAAGCTTTTAAGAAATCAAAAAAACCAAAAAAGATTGTAAAGAAACATTGAGGAGATATAGTTTTCGAAAGCCTAGAAGACAAGTAGGTCCTAGTGAACAAATCAGTCCCATTTCTATTTTAGATTTTGGGGAAGACCACCAAAAGGACAATCTATAACAATAGCAACAATCATCATTACATCAAGAGGAACGTACTTAGGAACAGATTCCAAAGAGAATTCATATTCCCAACAAGAAGTGCACAAAGAGAATAAGTTAACAAGTAATGGCTACAAATCTATGTGGGAAGAAAGTGCATACTCATCAGGATGATGAGATTAAGTATGTCTTTATTCCAATAGAACAAAGTTATAATGGCAATCTAAAGAAAATTTTGCTTTGGACTAGTTTTGGAAAAGAAGAGAGAGCCTGGGCAAATAGAGTTGGATTGGTAGGCCTATTTGAAATTGAATGGAAGACACCTCACCACTTCTGGTTGAATTTTTGAATAACTGGAAGTTGGATCTTGAACATAATAGAATCAAGGTTATGTTAGGGGAGGAGCAGATAATAATAGATAAGCACATGTTGGTAAAAGTTTTTTAAATCTATCATACATGAGAGACATAGGTAGACTAGGGAAAAATGTCTGATACCAAAGTAGCATTGGGAAAATAGCAAATAGAGTTTTTGATACTTATAACACCAATGCAGGGTGGGTTGTGAAAAGATGAAGTTAGAGTATGCTAATAGAATTTACTACCATTATGCCAATTATTTACCAAAAGGATAAGGTGCAGTATTTTAACAATAAGTTTGCTACTATGATGTCAAGGGCAAATCATGGAGAGTTTGTTAACCCTAAACCCTTCCATTAGGTATTTTCAATTGGTCAAAGAATTGATCAAATAGGAGAAGTGTTAGAAAAATATGATTAAAGGAACAACCAAAAGAGAACCAAAAAAGGATGTATGCCATTCTTCCATAGTCCTTGAAGTTATGTTCCAAAAGTGGTTTCCATTAGAAGGGGCAAAATCATAGATAGGAAAAAAGAACGACCTCAAGAGGACAAAAGAAGAAGAAATAGTCTAAGGGAGAGGTTCATTAAGAACAAAAGGCCTTTAAACCCTACACACATTTCTCCTAAAAAGGATAAACAACCGGAGACCATGACAACCAAAAGAACAATTCTGATGTTTTAGCCCTATGATGATGAGGAGAGAAAGACTTTGTAGAAGAGGCAAAGAAGACAAGAGGATACCACAATGAAAGGTAGTATTGATTTGCAACAACTAGCAGAATTGTTGAGGAGGCAATAACAGTAACATTAGAGATAGAAGGAGAAACCCATATCTCTTAAATTTGATCCAAGATTATCAATTTTTCCCAACCAAGAATAGAGGTCTAATGGGTAGGCGTATTAGAGATTGCCCAAAAAGGACCAAAAGTTTCAAGTTTAGTAATCAGTAGAAGAGTAAATATAGGATTTTGATCACAGTCCATTAAAAGTTCAGCAATTTGTTCCATCATCACATAATAATGAAGGTATGTTGCCTTCAAACCAAGTTCTACAACAAGAATGAATGTATTTGGAGAAGTCTGGACTGCACATAGGAATTTAAATTCATTGGGTATAAGTTCTAGGGGTTAAACTCTTAGGTTTAATACACCTTGGTCTATGCAAGGGCTAGAAGCAAAATTAGATGAACACATAAAAATTGATATTATGTTTAAACATGTAGTAGAATATAGTGTATAGATGACAAATATTTTGTTTAGACTTTTTGATTTGGAGATTAAGAACAAATAGATTATAGAAGAGAAGGATAGATCTATTCAAAAATTTTAAAGAGCTTTGGAGAAGGTGTAGAAGCTCAAAGCAAAATTGCAAAATAAAAACAATGATAATAGTAAGGTATTGGCAGAACTTCGGGCATATGGACAAAAGATTGATAACATATAGAAGCAAAGCAAGGATTTGGAGAACATCAAAATTGACGTGCTCCCAAGTCCCTAGTTAAACCCAAGACGAGTCTAAGTTACTCAAACAATGGAATTGTGAAAAACTTGGGGCATGCTCCTAGCTCTCAGCACTAGAAGAGGTAGAGGGGTGTGCTGAAGCTCCAAGATGGGACTAGGAAGAGTGACAAGCTAATCACTTACTTGAACTTGCATCAAACCAACCAACAAGTTGATTAATTCACTTTCTAGAGCACCCTTGGTGCTAGGACAAGCCACGAGCAACTCTAGACTCACAAAACTCACCACAGCCTGAATTCGAGGGAAGCCACCACCTTCCCCCATATAGTATACTATGTGCCTCTCCGCAGCACCCACGTCCGAATGGCTTTTTGTCCCGAGACTCCCAAGGAGGAGTCCCGAAATTATCCCAATTTGGACTCCCGAGATTTTGCGAGGTCATAATTCTTTGCTCAGACCTCCGATTAGGATGAGGTCTGAAGCAAACTTTTATCTCTTTTCAAGAGCTTTCCAACAGTGTGTCGCACTCCACCTGCGCGCACTAGGGTCGGGTCGATTCCTAACTTTTAGTGGTCGGGAGTCAAACTGCCAATTTGACTCCCGACCCTTCTTTTTGCCATAACTTGTGCTACAGATATTCAAATGGCCCATCAAGCCCATTTTCGACATCTAAACTTCATTAGCTTTCCAATGATATAAAGAACACCCTAATGCGAGGTGTTTTGACCCCTACAATTGAACTCTAAAATTTCAGGAGTCTCGGAGGACTCCCAAGTCCCAACTTTGGGAGTGTGAGTTTCATCCTCACATTCTCTCAAAGTAGGGTTGCAACACATTTTTTAAAGAGTTCATTAGTGGGTTTTGGGGCAAGTTATAGATTTCAATTGCCTCACATGGATTTTCAATTTGGTCTTGGCAAAACAAAAACGTTTTACCCATTTACATTGACCCACTCTACCCCATCTTTTACCAATTGCACCTTTTGTTAAGTAAGTTATATCAGGGGTTGATGTTACAACCAATCAAATACATCCTTGGCAATTGTGGGATCATGGACACCAAGGGAGATTTATGTGTGTGGAACAAGAAATTGATAACGTGGGGGTGCTAAGTGATGGTGGCACCTCCCTACATTTTGCATAAGAATCACAAGCCATGCCTTTAACCTCGGGTGCTAAGAATGTTCCATCATCCTAGGGCAATCCTATCTTTGGGTGGTACAACTAGGAACATCACACCTTGATTTTCCTGGACCCATCAATGAATGTTTTCATAATTTTTTTTGGGAATACATTTATTAGGTTCCGTAGATTTTGAAATCTCAATAATATTAGGAATATTATGTATTTTGATGTTCCCAATCATTGCATTTAGAAAAAGTTTCAGAAACATAATGTTTGTTTTTTTCCTTGAACTTTTTGGTTAAGAATACAAATTTGGAATGTGATTTATGAATTTTCTTATGAATTTTTTTTAGAATAATTTGAATATCATTCTATTTTTAGGTTTTTATTTGGCAATTAATTGATTAAATATGATTTAGTTATGAATTTATAAAGTTGAAGCTGTCAATTTTTGAAGGGGCCATTCTAATTAGGAATATATGTTTAGAAAATTTCCAAGTTTTAAAAATTCCCAAATAAACTTCAAGCCATATATTAGAACATGCAATTAATAAACATGAAATAATAATTATTATAATTGTGAAAACATTTGACAAAAAGGGCCCAAAAAAATGATTTGGTTGTTTTTGGTTCCTTAACCATTCTTTGAGGTGATTCTTAGTGGTACTACCCAAAGATGGGTTCACCCTCCAACCCAAGGTACAAGTGACTACAAAAACATGGGACCCAAAGATTAGCCTAGCAATGATAGGAGGTGAAGTGCATGAAACACATTATTACTAAAAGATTTCATTAAATGTTTTACCTTTGTTTGAAAAAATTGGTTTAGTTAAAGGGACAAGAGGTCCGAATCATATTAGAGGATGATAATCCAATCTTTCGGTGACCTTAGAGGCTTAGTGAGGTGAAAGAGCCTTGGTTCAAATTTGAATAATAAAGTTGCTAAATGTTGGTTTGGTGGAATTGTTTAGGGGTGAATATGCCTCAACAATAATGATGTTAGTCAAGAAGGACGTTTTTGGTAATTAGATTGAATGCCTCATGTGTGGGGCTTACCCTTTGGTGAATAAACAGACCCGTTTAAACAAATATGCCATGCCCTTACTTGAAGAGATCTTTAAAATGCTTTTAATCAAACCAAGGCTTTTAGTACTTTGGACTTGAGGTCTAACTACCATTAGTTATTACTGAGGGAGGGTGATAAGGTCAAGATATCATTTTGGTGAATTGATCCCCATGGGAAGGATTGTTTATACTAATGGAAGCTTTTGCCATTTGGTTTGAAAAATGCCTTTGCAAAATTTCAAAGGGTCATGGATCCAATGTTGGTGGGTCTCGGTTTTGCCAAATGCTACATTGATGACATCATTGATTTTAACTTGAACTAGAAAATCATATGCATCATTTGCAGGAGGTGCTTGGAAGACTTAATGAACATAACTTTAAACTTCATGTAGGTAAGTGTTGGTTTTTTCATATTCAAGCGGAATATTGAGGTCACATGATTTATCTAGGTGGATTGGGGGTTCAATAGGCCAAGGTTGAAGCCATTTCATAGGTTCCCCAACCAATAGATGTTAGTAGGTTACGAGTTTTTATGGGCTTGTGTAATTACTATTAAAGGTTTGTGAAAGGTTTTAGTAGCATAGTTGAACCTTTAATTCAGCTGACATAAATTGATTAGGGGTTCATTTGAGATGAGCCATAAGAGTAAGCCTTTTCGGAGTTGAAAGCTAGGTTTTCATTAGCCCCTATTTTGAAATGACCCATTTAAGGATGACTGTTCTAATTACACACCAATTGGAGTAATATAAGGTTGGGAACCATGCTTACACAATTTGATGATGATGGTCAAGAGTTTGTGGTGGCATATGCTAGTTCGTCCAACAACAAAACAAAGGTCAAATATAACTCATACAAAGAGGAATGCCTCCCAGTTGTTTGGGTAGTTTCTTCATTCTAGTGCTATTTTTATGGTAGCCCATTCACATTGGTTATAAACCACCAAACTTTGAAATTATTAATGGAATTAAATCAACTCACAAGAAAGTGGGCAAGTTAGGCACTTATCTTGCAAGAGTATGATTTTGACATTATTCATAAGGCTAATAGGGTTAACCAGGATGCTGATGGATTGAGTCAAAACCTAAGTACCAGCAAAGAAAATACCATTTGGCTTTGCTAGCATGGGGACATTGATTTGGAGGTAGTACCATAATGGGATGCCTTTACATATTTGTGCACCATGTTGGTGCATTCTAGAATTGTACCCCATAGTGCCATGGATAATGGGGATTCCCATGATGATCAAGATATTGAACTAGAGGGCAATAGTGCCCTGGACATCCATGAGGATGCACCTATTATTGCATATTTACAAACAAATGGAGTTTCAGTTAGATTAACACCTAAGGAATGAGACCATGTTATGCACAAGGCTAAGTGGTTTACATGGGAAGGTAATTCCTTATTACGAGTGTGGATAGATGGTATGAATATGAATAGTACTTTGCCTAGAACAATGTGAAGGCCTTGTATGGCATGTTCATGAAGAGTTGGGTCAATTTGTATCTAATGCACACATAGTTTGCTCCAAACATAATATTGATGGTGAAGGATGCAACTACAAATTCAGAAGTTTGTTTCTCAATGTATGGTGTGTGACCAAGTTTATGCATCATTCAATGAACCTACACTTCAATTATAGCCTTTGCCAATTATGGGGCTAAATTACTAATGGAGTTTAATTTTTGCCGGCCCATTGAATTTGACACCTCGACATAACCAATATGTTTTGGTTATGATCAAGCAATTTTTGAAGTGGTTGGAGTTGGTGTTGTTGCCAGATTGTAGTAGTGAGGGATATGCATATGCATTTTTGAATAGAGTGTTCAATAGGTTTGGTGCTCCAATTATGTTCTCACCAACCAAGGTACAAAATTTTGTGGGGATTTCCAAGAGTTGTGTGAAAAGGCATTGATTGATCATTAGATTACTTCATGAAACCATCCTTAAGCAAACAGGTTAGTTGCACAAATGGTGCAAATGATGAAACAAGGATTATATAAGTATGGTCTCCAAAATGGCCACACTAAGGATTGGGACCTATAGTTACCATGGTTAGCCATGGGATAAAAGTTTAGCTGATAGGCTTCCCTTGCATCATTTTCACCATATTTTCTACTATTTGGTCATCATCCGAGCTACCAACTTCCATTTGAGATGATGTTATGGTAGTGGTGAATTTGGATGATCCTTCAGTGTGATTTTAGGCATGTGAACAATGAACAACTTTATTCTAGCATGTGATGCCTATGACTATGGAGAATTTGCCAATTGCCCAACACCAACATACATTGGATTATGCCACTATCCATGGAAGTGGTTCACAATGAGAAATCACATATGTCAAAATGACACTATTTGCAACTCAAATTTTAAAAAAAACTCATATACAACTATTGTGCACCCATCCCTTGGGTATTACAATTACTACACGTAATTATCCCCCTAGAAATACGATGTATTAATAAATAAATTACCACATCAAAACATCAATTAGTTGTATTACAGTTGTAAGTGGGTTGAAAATGGGTCTTTTATATGGTAATTTATACACATCGTACATACATATGTAGTCAACCATGTTTGACTTTTCAAGAATTACATTATAGTTACATGTGGCAACTATTTGAGAACTATTGTAAATGTGCCACTAAAACAATAACTATGTTACAATTAATGTACAATGTACATACATGTGATCATGCCATGTGTCCACATTTCCACCACCCATTATGGAATACATTTGCAACTAGTTTTCAATTATGGTTCCCATTGATACAATTAATACGGCCATTAGTGCACCACCACTAAAGTACTATTATTCAACTATGTTATGACTATAATATAACTATTTATAACTTAATAAGGATACATATTCATTAGTTCTTTATATTTTCATCATTTGTGTTTCATTTCAAGTGATTTAAAATGTTATGGGAGCTTTATTTCAAGCTTTAAAAATCATCTTTGAAATGAAAAGAAAAAGGAATAATGAAAAATAACCAAAAAAATGGGCTTTCCGATTTACAAAACGCTTGTTTTTTTTGTTGGATCTTTCCTTCTTTCAAACCTCATAACTTTCTTATTTCTTATTCATTTTAAACAACTTAAAGTGTCATAAAAATGCCATTTGAAGTTCATAAAAAAAAAATTGAACCTTGATAACAATAAAACAACATACAAGGATTTTTTTAGGTGTTCAAAAACCGATTTTTGTAACATTTAATGGTTTGTTGTTTTGAGTTTTTCACCATTTCTATTTTGGGGGGTGTAATGTTCTCAATTCTATTTTGTTTTTGACAATTTTTAGTATGTTAGATGTACCAATAGGAGGGGTTCAAGTTTTGCTTGGACACTAGAAACAATGGAACACTCCCCTTATATCCGGCTTACCTAGAATGTTTAAGTATTCAATCATTGGTCGATTTACCCTATAGTTGCAACTCAATCACAACTCAATTTTCAATTAAAGAACAACTAAAAGATTTAACTCATATGTTTTATCTTCAAATCCCATGTTACAAACTATATAAAAAGGTTTATTTTTTTATGTTCTCACATTAAAATACATGTGGGTGAAAGCACACTAAGATGGTTAAGTTTCAGCGGATCAAAGTCTCTTTTCATAGTCCTTTTCTAATGTCGTTGAAAAATGGTTTAAAATATGCATATTTAGATTATATTGAAAATAACCTTTTTTCCATTTCTAATTTCAAGTTATGATGCTATAAGGGTGAAAATCTTTTAAGGTGTATCACACATGACAAAAAAGGCCTAGTCCAGTTTCTTTTTTACCCTATATTTTGATCCCCATAAAAAATAATGAGTCAAAAGTTATTAAAATTTTCAGAAGGACTATATTTTAGACCATTACAATTCTAGATTCCATCATAATCATCCATAAATGTGTCTCTACATGGTTAAAATGATTAGGTAAAAAAAACAGAAAAGGGTGATGCCGTAACAAGATTTTAGTACACCTTAAAACATTTTGACCCATAAGACATATAAAAATTATCACAAAAGAAAATTTTTTAAATAATTTTTTAAAATGTTTAAAAAAACTTTTAAAATAATTACAATTTTGGGGATTTTGAAAATTCCATAACATAATAAATTAGAATCACATTCCATTCATTCAATGGATCTTTAGTTTTTTAAACATAATCCATCTAATATCCAAAGTTTCAAACACATAAGATTAACACATTGTAAGATAAAAGTCCATATCCATGAGTTTTGCAAGGCGTGACAAAATTTGTCGCTAAGATTCAAAAGTTCATTATTAATTAAATATTTAGGATTTTGATGTGATTTTTTTCATTTAAAATGTCAACTCTATTAACATTACATATATTAGTCCTTTTCTTGATATTTCAATGAAAATATTAACGTTTCATATTTATGTTTCAAAAAGATGAAGGAAAAATTACAAGTGTAACACTTAAAAAAGGATCGCATAGTGTGCTTTCACCCATGTGCCATTTTGGGAGGAGCTCAAAATTTTTTAACCTAAAGGTAAAACATAAAATTAGAAAATGAAATTTCATAATTATTCTTTAGTTCACTTATTCTTGTGCTTCCCTACCTACTTACTTACCTAGGTAAGTAGGTAGGTAGGTAAATAGGTAGGTCCTAGGTAAATACGTAAGTATGTAGGTTTTAAAACGTACCAACCTATGGTTATGTACAACCTACCTAACTATTAATATATATATATATATATCCAAAATACAATTAATATGTCACATGTCACAATCTTTGACCATCATTAACAATCAAATGGACAATGAAAATCAATATTTCAAAAAGAAAATGATTTTTATGTCCAAAAATCTTCATAATGTCATGTGTTAGATTTTAATAAATGAATGGCAATTAATGACATCAACATGATATCATGGGTGCAACTATAATGGAGTTGCATAATAGTTGAAAATGAGTTGTTTTGATTGAGTTGCAATGAGTTGCACCATGTACATATGGTGAATTGCAACTTTATAACTCATGTAACTTGTCTATTAACATTCATGGTGTATAGATACAGTGAGTTGCAAGGTTAATTGCAAAACACCTTTTTTTTTTCATAATGGTTATCAACCTCGAATTCAGAGGTTTGAACAAAGAGATGTTTATTTGTAGTAGACAACACCGATTACTTTGGATGTGACTTCAAGACATGTTATTTACGTGTGTAGAAGGTTTTACCTTTGAGAATGTTGTTGGAGGGCCAAGATGGTCAAACATGGAAGGACTATGTGTGTAATTGTGCACCATGTCATCTTCCCAATGTGGATGGCCAAATTGACACATCCTTAGATGTGGTTCATGTTGGCTTATGATGTATGTTGTGCGGGCAATTTTCAAGAGCCGCCACTATGTTGATTTGTGATCAATGTTCTCGAGGTTGGCACATGGGATGTCTCATGCCACTAGTGGAAGAAATGTTAGTTAGCAAATTGTTTTACCTTCGATGCATCCAATAGACTTAGGTTCCTACGGTTAAATAGTGGAATGAGTTTAAAGTTTTCTTCCATGGTGATTCACTTTTGGCTAAGGATTTGAAAGATTACAAAGAGGCAAATAACAATGGAGTTCACATTTGCACCTGGCCTATTGGTCCTTTTGTTTTGGAACCAAAGTGTTCATACATAGTGGATCTCCATCAAATAGTTATATAATGTTATCTAGCTTAGAGGGACCTTGGTCCTAGTTTGGATGTGGTGTACCATTTAGGGTATCTCTATGTTATGTGTTTTATGTGTGACAACATCAATAATTGTAGTCAGTGACATAGGAACACACAACACAACTCATACCACTATCATTAGCCTAGGCCACAAAATGGCAAAGAGCAAAGGTAGGCATAGAAATTCTTGGCATGCAATTGGTGGGACGCTGAGTTATTTTTCTTTTGGGGAGAGTGGGGTAAGGGTGGTGTTGGATTTTTGTTGTTCTCAATGTGTTCACCTCAAGTTCCCAATCTGTTCCCCAACATATAACAGCTCACTTTGTCTCATGTATGCTTTGCTCAATATTGTCCTCCTGGGAACCTACATAGCTGGGCCAATATTGGCATTTCTATGATTCTATGTTTGCTTGATGAATACTTCTATATTGGGGAGTCTCCAATTATTCAGATTTTGTTTAAATGATGTCAATTAAAGAGGCACATTCGCAAAAAAAAATCTGAGCTTGGAAGGCATCCCCCAACTAAATAATATGGATCTCACTATACTATATGAAATAAATACAATGTACTACCTATTGTCTTTAAAACTATACAATGCTAAACATGATGGTGGTTCTGAGTGGTAGGCGCTACTGTACCAGTTTTGGTTCCAAGGAACCCATACCAGAGTTTCCAGATTGCGGAGTACTAGAACTGAACTGTGGAACCGTTCTGCTGCCTGCTATATGCACTACTTATTGGTAATGATTGTGTTTGTCTCAAAAACTAAGAAATGAGAAAAATTGATGTTTGTGTGCAGTGTCACATTAGAGCAATTAAAATTTCTGAAGGGTTGAGGAGGCTATCTCTGTGAGGAGCATGGTTTTTGAGGAAATGAAATCTTTACACACTTCCCATGCTTTCACAGTCTAGGCATAATCAGATCACTGCGAAGTGATGCATTTGCAACCCAAAATAAAACAGCCTTAGAACTCAACAAAGTCAAATTTGCCCTTAACATACAAAGGAGACCAGTTAGTCTTGCAAATGCGAGAGCTATGCTGGGTTGGAAGCTGGAGATTGGGAGACTCTAAATACAAATCCAGAGCAATTCAATTGAGACATTCAAAATGCAATTTCAGAACAATTCATTTTCTTGAGATAAAACAAGATGATATCAACCCTGTTTAATGGTTACCATAACCAATGTTGAGAAATACCACTAACATTCTCATCAAACTAACATAGATAGACAACTGAAGGAAGACACTTATCAAAAACGATTGTGTCAACACGATCTTTGCCCATCTCCAAATATGCAAATCCAGGATGTCAGCCAAAAGGACTCCGCATGAACCAATCATCTCCGTGCAAGCTGCATCTATGAGGAATGCTTGCCATGAACAGTTCCAAGAGGAAATTCTCAAAAAACTGCAAGCTTGGATCATGAAACACCTGCCCTCTCAATTTGATACTTTCTCAGATTCTAGCAATGTTCTTTGAGTCTCTCTGTAGTCCCGGGAGGAGGAGGAGGAGCAGTACCCTCTTTTAGTACCCCAGTAAGCAAATCTATCTCGGAAATACATTCTAGGGCTGGCCTCCATCGGTTCCTGGAGCACTGAAATCCAGCACCCATGTTCACCTCTGGACCATCTCCTCCCTCCTCGACCCTGGTACTAAAAGGAATTAGACCTGACAGAACCTTCTTGGCCACTTGCACCAAGCATGTCATCAGCATGGGTGATAAGAAGCCTTGCTTTGCCTGTTGTTGAGCTCCGACGATTTCAGAAGCAGCTTGGTTCGCTTCTCCTGCAACATTCTTGCTAAACCAAATTTCGCTGCTTCTGGCCCTCTTTGCTGCATTTGAGCTGGTGTTCTCGATACCAGTGTTTGGAGGATCCGAGGCAAGAATTACCCCTCTGGTCTTGGAAGGATTAAACACAGGAGGAGCGACGAAGCTGGAAGCAGGAGTGACATGGGCGGCTTGGCCGGAATGGGATTGGAAGCATGAGCAGGAAGGTGGATTCGAGAAGATGTTGGAGAGATGGGGCAGGAGACGGGGGAGAGGGAGGAGGAGGTAGATTCTTCCCTCTACTAGTTCCATGTCCAAAGGCAGCATGGCTGTGTGGTACAGGGGAGCTTCGGTGCTGGGCTCACACACAAAATGGTGGGGATGGCATTCAACTAATTCGCCCACTGTCACAGGGTGGATTAAGCTCCGAACTCTGCCTTCTCCATCCACCACTCTCACTGGCTGCCATGCATACATACACTTGCAGAAGATCACTCCTCGACTCCTCATTGCTTTCCCACTTTGTTGCAGCTTTTCTACGCTGGATATGGCGGCTGCACACTCTTGTCAACAAAGTCGACAAGACTTCCTTGCAGAAAAGAGTTTACGTCTCAGATCCTGATCCTCAGCTCACATTCTTTAAAACCTGAAGTTCTCGGATCAAATCTAACTGTACACTCTTGACACAATCTCTAACAAAGCATCTGACTTGAGCAGAAAATGTGGTCCTACCGATTAACCCGAAAGACATTGTCGATGCAAAGATTGAACAGAAGAGATCCACATAAGAACGATGATGAGCGCACGGGCCGCAATGCACTCGACGGAGCAACTCGGTAGGTGGAAAGAAATAAGACGCAATGCTCAGATGTTTTGAGGTCTTACATTGAAGAACAGCCCATTTTCAGAGCTTGAGCTGAAAGTTCGTGATCAAAAGATCCGAGAGTGCTGGAACTGGATCAAACTTTTTTGACCATCAGGAGGACGCTAATGTCCACAAGCCCAATCAAGAAAGCATCTTCTTTTATTCACATTTTAACTCATCCCAGAGCTGTTAGATCAAACAAACAGCCCGCTGAATTGTATCTGAGTGAAAAACACAATCTGTGTATTTAGGTGATGATAAAATCTCTAATTTACAACTCTGAAGGTGCTCATGTGAAGGTAGGTGATCAGAAAAAAAAGCCTCAAATTAGAAACCTCTACCCTTTTGAAATCAAATATACATTCCACTTGCAAAACACGGCTCAATCCATCAATGGTCGCAAAGAAGATGTACATCAAGTGTGATTTGATATGGGGAACCAAAAGCCCATGGCATCAATAGCAACATCTGTGGAAACAAAACCACAGGAGGGAGACTAAAGAGACAATGACCTAGGGCAGAAAAAACTAGAAGAGGAGAAAATGAAGGCATTAACAGGAAAGCTGCCTAGTATAACAGTGGTCACTATTGTATAAGTTACAGAACTAGCTGTCTCTAAACTCTTTCTAAGCTCTACAAAAGTGCTTTTTTCTGATTCAGAAGAGGCCACAAACATCTGGAGGCTCATGAGCATAAGCAGAAAACTGTCACAACAATTAGAGCAAGAAGAGAACAAAATTTGTGGGAAAGATAGCAGGAATTAGCAGAGAGGTTAAGAATAAATCAAGCCCATTTTGAAGCTGCAAGTGGGAAAGCAGTGTGAACTATGGTTGCAGAACTGGCATCTGCAGCATGAACTGGTGCTGGAGCATGGGTGTGGCCTAAGTTGCCACCCCATAGCAGTAGCAGCACTGGTACAATGCAGGGGCTGCAACTCCCATACCGCATTCTCCACTGTACAGTACCATTGCTCCCCTGTTACCACCAAATATCACATTAGGATGTCATCCGTTATTGTCAGCCTTTTCCAGACTCAAGGTAACTTGGTGTACATAGTAAGTAACGCACCACCAGATGCACATATTTGTGGAATGTAATTTAATACATTGTCACTGAATCTGGATACAATATTGATGGACCAATTATACCAAATTCTGAATTTGCCTCACTAAACACTCTCCCAATCTCTGAGATTTTTGTCATAGTAACTCAATCAAATTGTCTTCAATGGAAAATTGATCCAATGGTTTCCAGACAGTTGTCTCTAAACTTGCCTCACTAATGTACCCTCCCATTGTCTGAGAGTTCGATCCTCATAGCTCTCAATCAAGTAGCTTTGAATGCAATCAGAATGCAATATTCTCAGGCAAAGTTGCCTTACTGAATACTCTCAAATTCTCTGGGGGTGTTCTAAGGGATTTATCAATTGGGCAATACTCAATGGAATCTGGATGCACTATTTGCAGACAACCTCTTGAAATTGCTTTGTTAAATGCTTCCCAATCTTGGAGGGGAAGTTGGAACACTAGTAATTCAATCAAGTAATGGTGGATTTTGTGAAGTATGTGTGATGACATAGTATTTACTTGACATGGGGACTGGGATGCCCACTCACTGGCTTGTCCACAAAGGCCTGAAGGCTGTGTCAATGCATTTTAAAAAAATAGTTCAAACCTGTTCAAATTTCAAAAATAAAAATTGCACTCTTGCCAGGACATTACAAAAAATTGCTTTTTTAATCTATACGTGTCCCTTTCACAAAACAAAGTGAAAACAATTGGCTCTTCAGGCATGAGGGAAGATGTCGTGAATAAGATGACAAACTTTGCCAATTGCACAGACAAGTTGAGCACATGTTGGTATGTTATAAGGACTAGGAGATGCTTTTGGTGTCAGACATTGCCTAATGTGTGGTGGTCATTGCTACATCAATTGCAGTAGTTAGCAGGCCCACACTAATCCCAGACCCACACATGAATGACTTAGTGTCCACCACCATACTAGTAAATATGTGCATGTACAAGTTTGTGGTCCACAGAAATTTTAAATGATGTAGCCTATCACATTGGCAATGAACCAACACGCATAGATTATTTGAGTGAAGACCAACACTAAAATGCATGTACATATGAGGGAGGGCCTCCATTTTGAACTAATTTGTACATATTTATCATCAAGATATATTCAGCTATTGTGGTATTGCAATTCCAAAACACCTCACTACTTATATTGTGATTAAGTTTTAAGTATCCAAGGTCACTCAATTCCCTAGAAGAAAAGGAAAATAATAATCCTGAAAATTACATGAAAGCATATATAAGATAATGGGAAGACTAAAAGTATGTTTTGTGCCTTAGGACATGTTTGTAATTTACCAATGTTGCATTCTTTTATTGAGAACATAATATTTTGTAGTTTAGTTTTAACTAGTCATTACTTTGGTGCATGCATCATGCAAGAATAGTTAACTTTCAGCCAAGAAAGACATGTGGTCAGTAAAGGCATTATTATATGTATAGGAATGGGTTACAAACATAGTAAAAAGGAACCAAGGGTGACAAGGTTAAAGACGTTTCCAAAGATTGCATTTGACACATGCCATTATTATGTTGGATTTTATTTTTGTTTTTTGCATTTTTCATATTTAATTTATAGTTGTGTGTTGGATTTTTTTTAAAATTATATCTTAGTCTATATCATTTATATTATGCATCAATGCTTTGAACAACATAAAAATGAATAATTTTTTGTTAAACTCATATTCTCAATATTCATAATTTTCAAGATCAAAAGCAAGTTTGAAGCAAATGTGTTCAAGTGTGTTTTTAATTATTTTATTTTTTTCTTTTTTTCTTTTTTTAGTCATCAATATTAAGATTTTCTCCAAATTTGAGAAAGAATGGTGCACATTTTATAATTAAAAATAATGTTTGAAAAAAATATAGTGTCCACAATTGTTTTGACCATGCAGAAGGACTTTTGAAAAATCTTCGATTCACATCAAGTTTTGAAGATTGAAACTTTGCAAGTAATGGAATCTATAAGATAAAAAATTGACAATTCAATTTACTATGCCCTCCTTGTGAGTTTTCAAAGATACAAAATTATGGTTTTAAGCATTATTCACACAACTTGTTGCTCCTTTTACAATGCTTGGACCCAATCTGATGTATTTCCATAATCTAAGCTTGGTAAGCCTATCAAGCATATGATATAACACCATACATATAATGTTGAGAAAATACCAATTATCACATCTCATGACATGCACAATACAATAGTAGAATCCACAAATAAGGTCACATTCATGTCTTTAGGCTTTTGTTTTGTTCTTCTATGAAGTTCCACAAAAGTCAATTAATCACACAATTTCATTATCAATAGGTTTGGCATTAGTGTTTCCCTCTCTTTTGGTGACACTTGTATATTCACGTCAAACAAATGCATTAGAAATAACTTTTAAACTTTGAACTTATCCTTGTCAAAATGTTATATCCAATGACATGGTTGAATGGCTCAATTATGGTCATTCAAAAGTTTTTAATTAAACTTTAATTATGATTTTTGATGGAAGATAGAATCAAAATGTACCTATGAGATGATAAACAAGAAAGAAAAATACATGACGACTTCCAACAAGATGAGCAACAAGCAAGGACTAACCAAAAAAAAGCAAACAAAGTACATCTCAACATGAAGCTCAATTGAAATAAGCAACCACAGCAACATCAACATGTTAGCATGTCAATGTGGAACAAGCAAGTTGGTGTGGAACAAAGGAGCACAACATTGCATGGACCTTATAGGTCAATGGAAGAAACAACCTTACATGGAGGTGAGAACATGTTAGCTTGAATGTTGACATGATCACAAACAAATCAAATCTTCCTTGCTCATTATGAGAAGAGCTTATTAGAAAAACCAAATAGAACAAGTGAGTAGAGAGATGAGCAAGCGAGGAGAAATGATGAAGTAAAATAGGGGTCAAGAACATGCAAAAGGAGGGGGAGGTGGAAAGATACAAGATAGAAAAAAGTCTCAAAAAAAAGACATTGCATTGGCAAGAAGACACAAAAATCCAAAAGCGAAAAAAAGGCAACCTATGCCATCTTCATGTCTTACACATTCATATCAATGTCATGACTTAGTCAAGGATGAACCACAATTGAGTTATCAAGGTTCCACATGTATAACCTATCCTGTAGACACTCCTACTTCCCCCTTACACTACCTATGTAGACGATAGATGGGTAAGTATCATAGGTAAGTAGGTAGGGAATGTGAATGGTATGTAGTTAAGGCACGGGATGGCTACTAAGTAGGTAGATGCATGTGGATGGTTAGTACATAGCTAATCGCCATGGTTATCTATGCTACAATAATACAACTTAAAATTTGTTTTCTTTTGACACACTACCTTAATTAGTACCCTTACCATTCAGGCATCTTCTTGACTATTTCACTTTTCTTTTTTCGCTTCAGCAGTAAAAATGAGAATTTCCTAAAATTCCCATGGTTTAGGTAAGGAAAAAAATGCCAAATAAATTTGCACTTTGGCTATAGATTTCTTGAAATTCCTGCAGTTCAAGTGGGAAAAAATATGGCAAGTAATTTTGCAGTACTTAGCCACACCACAAAGCTTCAGGATAGGCAGTCAATGATAATGTTAAACGATTTCTAGAACTTTCGCCTTTGTGAGCAGCTAATTTTGAGAGAAACTGACATTTATTGAAAATAATTTAACTCCCGCCAGAATGCTAAAGGTTTTATGTTATCTACCCTGCACCCTGTTGGCTGCTGGTTCACTCTGGCCGTTGTTTTATGGGTGTGACTTTTGTGACAGATATATGGCATGGAGATGGCCGACCATGAGCTGTGTCCTACAGGAGCCTATCAGATTTTGCATTTTCATCATGTGGAGTAAATGCCTGATGAATGGTCTATTGTGTAGGACACATGGACTGGCATGGACACCATCACTTGGTGCTTCCCCCTCCTATTCACTTCCTTGATTTATGTGATCAGTAAACGGGTTTTCCCATCCCTGTTCCCCTTTGTGGGGTTTCCTGTGTACAACTCATAGAACAATTGCAAGATTGGAAATCACTGAAAAAAAATTGATCCACAGGCTAGAATGTGGATCCGTTTCATGGTCATGGTTAATTGAGTTGCCTCAACATTGAAATATCTGGAAGAAAAACATGCAGGTCTGAGTTTCATGATTCCAGAAGATTTGAGCATTTGAACTCTGGGCACTAATGAAAAGTTCAGGAATTTTAAGCTTCACCACACACTTCTAGACCACCACTAATTATCGTTCAATGACTGGCTGATGTTTAGTGATGCATGGTCTCAAATTGGCTGTGACTCCAGCTAATCCAAACATCTATCTGTGGGATGGGTTGTTTAAGGGACCAAGAGGATGCACAGCTTTTGGTAGTTACAAATGTTGCATATGTTTAGGATATAAATGTTACATACATGTCAGTGTAATAGGGAACATATTTACACCTTGTGCAAGTGTGTAAAATCCAGCCCAAACTCATGTAAGTTTAAGTGTATATAACATTGGGCATGTATGTGTAAGTGTAAAGCAACTGACATGCAATGTCATAGCTGTGTAATATTGTGTAAAGTTTGGTGAATAAAATATGAATAATATGGAACATGTAGACACTCTTTTTTTCATGTCAGACAGTTCACCAATCTTTCACCAAGCCCACAGTTTAAGAATGAAGTACAAATTGATTTCCAATTACAAACATGCATTTATTATGTAAAATGAATGCATTGGATTGGGAGATTACAAAGTGTCAATGTGAGTATGGGGTTGAATAAAATACATTGATTATTTACATGGTATATACACATCCAAAAACCATGTACAGTGGCTCATGTAAGTGTAATGAGAATTATTTACATTACTTTCATGCAAGTGTAAATGGGATCATATACAACAAAATATATGTAAATATATGAATATGGTTGTGTAAGTATAAATCAACAGTTAACTATGACTATTTACATGGCATGTACACTTACACTCACAACAATGGGAGCCATCACTTCAATGTTCAATACACAAAACCCTTTAATGAAGAAGAGAGGCTCAAACTGTCTAAAACCTGTGGACCAATATCTTTTCTTCATTCTAAAGGACTCCAAGGTTTTCCTCTTTGTATTTGAAAACATACAAAGGCCTGCACAGCACAGAAGATGCTTGGGTCACTTGAAGGGGACCTTCTGTCATTTGCATGCAAACCTTCCACCATTCAAAAAATAATTCTTCTGTCCTTGGAAATGCCCGCTCCACTGGACCTCCCCTAATTTTGAGGTTTACAGTCTTACTTTACAACCCCCTCGGTGTCAGGGTTAATAAGTGATAATATCTAACTGTTTCTTGTCATTTGTGGTACTCCATTGAATTGCAGCTGTGACACAGGGGAGAAGGGTTTTTTTTTCCTCCAATTTTGTGATGTTCCGACACTAGCCATCATCCACAAGGAGATTTAGCCATGTTTGGCTATAGATCAGCTATGAAAGTAGAAATTTGTTAAAATCCTATTATATCCTGGTTATTTGTTAACAATGTGTAGAAACATGGCGATTTTTTATAAAAAATTTGATATTTAATGATTTTTTAAAAGGGAATATTCAACAGGGGAGTCCTTTTTTAATTTGAATGATTTCCAGATATATATATTTCATTTCAGAACCAAAGTGAGGCAAACACCCCCCAAGTTCAGGGCCATGTGGTGAAATTTTCACTACTTAGCAACAACAAAAAGGGGGTTGTGAAAGGCCCAAAGGGTTTTTTTTGGAACTTTTTTACCAAACTCACCTAGGCCCTCTTGCAAACGATCACCAGGCCACCTACCTAACAAAACTTTAGAATAAAACCCCGCTGTTTTTGTGGCGCCAATATTTAGGCACCTTAATCCCAATTTCATCCATTTCTGAAATTTGTGAGCTGTGTGGCGCTGAAGTCAGGTCTTCTGCAAACCTTGGCAGCAAGTCACTCCCATAAAAAGTCGAAGAAATAACGGACGATCAGTCCATTATGCATTGGGATGGTCCACCCACAGGCCAATTCAATCATGAAGTTAGAAACATTTTTCCTTACACGACAATGGCATCCATGCCCTACCTTGGTCTTCACCAGAATAAGACTCATCAACGTATTACCTCTCACTCATCACCAAATTATCCATCTTTGTCCATCAGCTTCTCATCCATCTATACCCATCAGCTTTGCATCTTGCTATTAAAGTATGTTCCTAGTCTATTCTCATCCATCAAATGCAGCAACCCCAACTTCCATTCCACAATTAGGAGCCTCTAGTCAAATATACTCTCTGAATATTTGTGGAAGAAATGCTCAAATTCAACCCAAATCTGACTGTTGAATTTGAACATTGTGCAATAAATGCTAAAATTCAACATTTGAAACCTAGTTTCAATGAAATTCATTCAGTAGTCATAAAGCTTGGCAATGAGTAGAGAGGGTTGTGTGAGCGTAGAAAGAAGCACAAGAGGGCTAGGAGAGACATCAATTGGTGGGGTGGGAGATTTGATCGCCTACAAAGAGAGACAAAAAGAGATAGGGAGAGCAAACATGAGTTTCTGGGTTTTGGACTAAAAGAGCGAATGTAGCTCACCTATAGTGCATGGACATCCCTACAAGTGCACCAAAACCACTAAGGAGGCCAAGGGAAACAATTTGCAACCCCCCCTGAACCCTGGTTGCAGGATGTTTTGAACAGACCTTACTTGTTGATCATTCTACAAATGCATGTCAAAGTGGGAACCTTCTTTGAATCAACTTTTTAAGAACCATCTTTTTGCTTGGCTAGTTTTCCAAATTGCCTTGATGATGCATGAAAATTTTAGAATAAGCAACAAAGAGATGGTAACAAAGTAGCCCATCAATGTAGAACTGGTGAATAGGGACTAAAGGTTTTAGATAATTAGTTTTAGATTACTAGTTGGTGACTCTTTTTGTTTGGTGATAAATTGTTACAATTATGATCAACAATCAGATGTTGCCTTGCCTATATAGTTGGCCTTGTCTATATGGGAGACTATACAAAATGATGCAATTTTCATTTGGTCACACAATTTGAGGATTCAAATCACATTGAATGTCTTCAGCCATGATTTGGCAATAATAGTCATGATTTTATTTTATTTTATAAGTTCATAATGTCTAAACATGGATGTCATGCATCTAAAAGCACATATGAAACACATATAAGTAGGATGAAACATTTTCATTGTAAATGTTAATCATAACATTCACAGTGAAAATCTTTCATGATACTTATGCTTCATATATGTTTGGACAATATGAACCTATGAAAAAACAAATTTCACATGACTCTTATTACAAAATCATGGTGCAGGAAGTTTGTGATAAGTTGTTCATCATGTGTTGTTAAGGTGAAATATGAAATTTTTTTTTGCAAACTTCACAAAACATTTCATATTTTAACTGTTGCTTTTGAAGTTTGAAATTCTAATAAGTGGGCAAAACCATTATCAAATGATTTTAGGTGAATCCACAATAAAACGACCAAAGGTAATCAATGTTTAATATTTCATATTTTAAAGTGTTAATTCAAGTTGGTGTTGAAATTTTTGGATTTGTTCATATAACAACATGCATAATATATAATTGGAACATGCGAATAAATTTGAGTTTATATAATGAAAAAAGATACTAATTTAAGCATTTTTTAACTAATGTAACCTTTTTTTGTGTGGTTGATTAAAGGACATATAAAATGACTTGAAAATATTTGAAAATGAAATTTTTTGGCAAGTTTTTAATAAATCTTAATGTAATAGTATTTTTAGTTTTAAGATTTAGAATATTTTGATAATACCTCAAATTAAGCAATTAAGTGGGTGAATATAATTGATCATTTTATTATGGATTTACCTTTCATTTCTTTTTGGTACTAAAATGAATTGATGTTAATGTGATCAACCACCCATTTGTAGTAACATCATGATGCCTTCAATTCTACTATTAAGGTGTTAGTTTGGTGAAATGGAATTAAATTATATACATGAATGTTTTTTAGAATAATATACATCAATTGTTTCTAAACATTTATCACCATATTTGGGCTTTGAAAATAAAAGAAGGTCCACATTTTGACAACAAGAATGTGGAAGATTCTCCTTTCACAATATTAACTAACTTTGTTGATGTAGTTTGAATTGGATGTTATAATGATGGGTAATTTTTTAATTTGGTTGTTGTGCCATACTGATATGCAACATGAGGTTTAAAACCTTCCCTCCTAATGGTCCTAGTCCCCAAAAGAAATGGGCCTTACACAATAAGCATTAATTGAAAAAACAAGTTGATGGCATTAGGGTTAAATGTAGCCCAATTTGCATCTACTAATGTTCATGGTGATCATGAGGAATTAAATGAAAATCACCATCATCATCATCAATCTTTGATTTGAATTGGTCTTCTCCACAAAGGTTGATTTATATTAACATTGAAAGATTGCAACTTTTGGGAGGTAGTTTTCATGTGATTGCCACCTCAAATTTAATTGAATCAACCCTTCAACCCTTCTTCTTCTTCTTCTTCTTCTTCTTCTTGATCCAATACCAAGTTGAAGCTTCCAATAATAACCAATATTTTTTTTTACAAGTGTGAAGGTCATTTAGGCATTTGTAAGGGCCTTATATTTCTTCCTACAAATGAAGAAAAACACCTTTCCCATGAAAATGACTCATGGACCTTGATGTTGTTACTTAGCATGGGCTACTGATTTTGCTAGAATTGTGCATGAAATATTAAGAGATATATTTTTCATGTTCACATTTTAATAACAAGAATGTGAAATATTCCTATAACATATTAGGAAATGTTAGTTCAATGAATAAAATAGCAAGGAGAAAACAAAAAAAAATCCACAACAATGACCAAATCTATCAATCGTGGCAAAAAAAATTAAAAGTAATTAATACCCCTAGGTATCCCCTAACTTGGGAATTAGTCCAAGCTATATAGTCCCTACGTAACCCCTTAAGTAGCCCCTAAGGTTGCAAGGTCAAACCCATCCTTGGGTGGTACCACTAAAAACCACTTCACCAAAATTCAAGGAAAGGTGGACCTAGTTTAATTTAATTTTAAAAGTTTAATATTTTAAAATTTTGAATTTTACTATTGACTTGCATCACATAGGCTTTATGTTCCCCATCTATGTATACCCTAATGACTATAGTTGATAAACCAAAAAATTAAGTTTTTTATAATGGTGCAACTTGACATTTAATGATAAGCAGTTAACAATGTCAATAACACATGTCAAGAACATTTTAGGAACACAAATCTTTTATTTTTTATTGAAACACAAAAATTGGGAATTAATACAAATGTATAAACATGAATGCAATGACCCTTCAAGAACTCTTAACCTTGACCTTCAAAAATTGTTCAAAAGTTTTTGGTTGCATCAATTCACTATTTATTAAACAAATTTAAAAAGGATTATTTGAAGCCTTCTTAAAAATTAAAATCATTAAAAAATGTGGAAAAACACATTCATTTTGTGTTTTTGTACAAAGGAACCCAAATGTTATTTTCCTGAAACTTTTTCTTTGACCACTCATTTCGAATATTAACATTATTTTTTTGGTAAAAATTAATTCAACTAATGTAACTATGATGAAGTAGCTTATCATAAGAACAAGATAAAGTGAAGGAGGGGCTGGAAGGTAGTTATTAGATAATTACCACATACTTCAAATTATTAATGTATAGACAATCCAACCTAGTGGATTTATAGGCTTCTAGCTTATACTATTTCTTATCTGCAATGTCTATAGACCTTTTATGATGATATCCTATCGTTTGCACCATTTGCATACCCTTTGTGATTGTATCCTATCATCTATAACCCTTGCAGACCCTTTATAATAGCTTATCATCTACAATTTTTCCCTTTATCATGTAAACTTCAAATTCAAAGTCTACCACATTTTTATTGCCATTTACTAACTACTACCAACTTGTGATAATAGATTGTTTCCTAATCCAAAAACAAAAACAAAGACTATATTTTAATTTTCCTTATAAAAGAAATGGAGATCTATTGCGTAAGATATAACAAAAACACTATGCAAACTTCAAATGTATTATCCTACTTTACCATTTGACATATTCTAAGTAGGAGAGAACACTAACACAACAAGATATTCTCATCTCAACCATTTTCCATTACAATAATTTAAGTACATGCGACTCCATACTTTCCTCATTTCTTTAATGTTACACACACCTTCTCCATTCAATAGTCATTTCATAGCATAAGCTTTTAACTAGCATATGATAAAATCTCATTCCAAGTTTTCTTCTTCTCCCCCTTCTATTCTTGCTTCTCTCAAAACTGCACAAGGTCCATCTTGTTCACATGAAAATAAGTCCTTATTTTAATCTTTTTAGAAATTTGTTTAGGCAATTGGGTGGAATACAACCAATCGCTCACCTACATGAACTAACTAATTTCATTAGCTTTATCTTTTAAGTAAAAGAAAGTAAACTTCATGGTACTAATTAGTTTAGGGATTTCTACCCTTAACACACCCCACATTTAGTAAAACCATTGGTGATAATAACCATGTGTATTGTTCATGAATTTTGTGTCACCTTTGTGGTGAACTTTAACCCTAATTTGGATATGCAATCTTGAAACCATTATAACGAAGAGTGGTTATACTTATAATGGATTGCCTTAAACCTAAAGGGATGTTAATTTTGTTATAGTTTAACTTATTATAAAGGGGTGGAAATGTGGTCCCCAAACATTATTGTCATCAAGAAAGCAATGTCAAGGGAACAAATTCAACTTTGTTTATTTCCAAGAAGAAGTACCATCATTTGGGTGCAAATGAGCTCAAACGAACCAAAATTGATGTTAAAACGTTAGCTTTTCTATAATTCTTATTATATTTGTTTATGTGGTGCCACTTTAATGGCATGTGAATCATGGAAAGTTGTTCTTATTGAATAATATGGATATTGAAAAATCTAAAATGAATCAAACAAAATTCCAATATCAAAGTTTGGTTTGAATAAAGGATGTTTAACAACTTCATTCAATGACATTTTATAAAGAGCCCCTTAATTTTCATAAAACAATTTATTTCATCTTAAAATTTTTTATGGTAATAGTGTACTATTAAACACATCTAAAAAACAATCAAAATTTCGTATTTCTTTGATTTTGTGTTTATCAAAAATTAAGGTTTAAAAAAAGTTCATGAGTCCTTTTCGACATGTAAATGTGATACAATGTATATGTTGTTTAAAGAAAATTTGTAATTTATAACATCAAAAATTAAACTTGAAAGTGTTAACATGTTTTTGTATGATTTGAAATTATGACAAATTTTCAAAACAAAACACAAAATTTGGCAAAATCTATGCACTTTCCAAAATTCATATTTCTTCAAATTTGATTGTAAAAAAACATATGACATATTGGGACAACTATAAATACAATATATAAAAAGTTTCAAAACATTTCATTTGAAAATTCCTCTTGAGGAAAACATGTTATTTAGGGGAAAAAACCCAAAAAAGACAATAGTCCTAAATGCAAAATAAACACATTGGTTCGTTATATGTCATTTTGACCCACTTACTAATTTTATTACAACTACTGAATTAATAATAAAAAATTTATCTCCACAAAAAAAATTGTATTATGCAACCATTCAATTTGGGACTATATGCAACTTATTGTCATTTGTAATTACGTTTTGTCATTTTTACAACTATTCAACATCCTTTTCAATCTATGACTATTATTGCAATTATGATGCCACTAATTTACAAGTACTAAATTTTCCATCCGTCCATGTTAACTAACTTTTTGAGTTTTTCATCCAAAAATAACCTTATATGTCAAATTAGTTACAAAAGTAGTTGTAATTTGGTTACTTCAATATGATGTACCTATACTTTTGATGTATACTTAATTACATGTATACTTATAATGTTTTGAAATATATATTTGGGTATATCTATAGATTATATTACATTCATAGCATTAAGTATACATTTTCAATATATTGTAAATGGGCTAGGTAGACTAAGCAAATAGTTAATTTAATAGGTACATGAATAGGGAGGTAGGTAATAAGTTTGTACACATGTAATTATGTTAGGTTAATTGTTTTGCGAACAAATTACACACGTAATAAATAAACTTATCAATTATTAATTATATAATTTACTTAGTAGATAATAAATATTATTAATTACAAGTAAAATAATTACTTTAATAAGATTAATAAGTTCACTAATATTTTTAAGTTATTTGATAATTACTAATTAGTCTTAAATATTTCATTATTAATTTTTTAATTTATTGATGAATTTTAATTTTCCAAAGTTTAGCCAAATTCTAATGAAACTAATGTGTAACAAAGGTTTAGATGAAGTTTGGTTAATTTTAAACAAAGACTTTGTCAAAATTAACCAAATTGTAGTTTAATCAATGTTTAACCAACTCTTGTGGTTCTTACTCCTGATTGAGGTTATGAAACTCCTACGAACAAGCAAAAGCACAAAGAGAGAGATCTGAGAGAGAGAGAGAGAGGAACAAATTGTTAACCGACAGAGAGAGAGAGAGAGAGAGAGAACAAATTGTTAACCAACAGAGAGATAGAGAAGAAGAGATCACGGACTGCAAGCTAGTGAGAGAGAGTGGGAAATGAGGTTGGTCCTGAAGGTGTTCAGGAATCGGACAACAGAAGAGGAAGAAATGCAGTGTCAGTGAAGCCCACAATTAGGATTCTGATAGAAAAAGAAGAAGACGGAGAGTCTCCTCCTCTCTTCCTACTCTTACAGTCGTAGTCCTTGCAGCTGAAAGGAAACAGGAGACCTGGTTTTGGAAACCCTAATTTCTGAGGTATGGACTACTTTGAAGTTAGGCCCGCTTTACACTAAATAAGAGTCAGGGCCAACTTTGAGCATTTTGGGCAGTTTCTGTCTGCAATAATAAGTTTCATTCATTTTCTCTTTGTCCATCTCCAGCATTTTTGTAATCATCATTCCCATGAAAAGGGTCTAATCTTATTGGGTGAAAAACATGGTACCATGTACTGGCTGAAGAGAAGGATCCTGTAGTCTCTGGTTAATTGTCAAGAATTGTGGAGAAAGATTTGCCATTCAACTTAAAACTATCATTCATATGCTACTGGCAGAGTAACCAACACACTGAATTGTGGTCATGGGTAGAGACTTGTCTGTATGTAGTCTAGAATTGCCTTTCATTGCACTGATATCTTTGCAGTAATGACCTTCCTGAGCTGCAAACTGTCTTTGTAACCATATTGCCAGGGTTCATATTATTGTGCTCAAGTTCTATGATTGAAGCTTGAATTTTAACTTTTGGAACTTTTGAAGAATTCATCACAATGGAATGACATTGGAATTGTGTGTCTGTGGTCCTGGTCTGCCAATGCAGGTGGTGTTGCAAATGGAGAATGTGAGAATTTTGGTGTGTAACGACTTAGTCCTCCTATTTGAAGCACCCAAACCTAGGTCTCTCATGTATCCTTTTTCATCCCTTAAACTCTTGCTTTATCCTCCTGTTCTTTCCCCTTCCATTTAGGTTTCTTTTCAAGGTTCTTGTCAGGTTTTAGAGCTCCTGTGGACATGCAGAACATAGTTTCTCATTATCCTTGGTAAGGATCATACATTTGGTAGAGCTTTTTGAGCCTTGAATCTGTGTTTGCACAAATACCAATTTGAAGCAAATTTTTTTTGATGGTGACCATGAATGGGTGGCAAGACATCAAAAAGGGAGTCTTTGGGGGAGGCACATCTTCTCTAGGACCCCAGAAGAAGTCATGAAAAAGTAGTGATCGCATTGACTTGCTCCTTTTGGACTGTTTATTATGCTGGGGCAAAACCCAGGGCATTTCTCACGGTGCTTGGGTATTCGGGAGAAGACAATCAAAGAGCTTATTTTTTTGAAGGTCAAACAGAACACTTCAAAAGTCTGAAAAAGCTTAATGATCCAGATTGGATTGAAATTCAGCCTTTGTAAGTTTGACAGAAGTGTTATCATGATCACAGGAAGTCAAGTTTGGTTTCATTTGAGGCTCCAGAATCAGTGTAATTTCTCCTACATCTGGATCATTTCCTTTGCATCATTTCAGTTCAATCAAATGAGGATTGTTGATTTCCAAAGACAGTGGTGTCATCTGGCTTCTATTGCACCATGGTAGAGCCAGTCAAAATGTTGTTCATGGGGTAATTGCTTGTTTGCCAGTGCAATACCATTAGAACCTCTGTTCTACAAAGAATTGTCCTCATCAGGACAGAGCTCTTTCAGAGGCCAGAAACACTGTAGGTTGAAAGTTGGGTCGGTAATGTGCTGACAAAATCACTTTAGGGGGAAAAATGGGTTATGGGAATGTCTCATGAAATGCTGAGAATTGGTGGGGTTGGGAACAGGGCAAGGGAGATGTTTGTAGCATCAATGGCACATCAAGCAAGGGAGCCACTGGGGCATGTGTTTGATTCAATGCCATTTCACCTCAAGATGATTGAGTGCTTCTGAAGGAGACCAGCAAGTTCTTCCATCAAAGTCTCAAGAGGTGATTTTTCAGATATAAAGTTTGTTACATAAGTTGGAAGTAGAAACAAGATCAGATCAAGTTTCAGTGACGTTAGCCCTATTAGGTTCCAGGGATTTGCTGGAAACTTCATACACAGTTTGGGGACTGCCTGTACATTGATGGGTACAGTTTCAATTCTAAAAAAATGGTGTATTGCAAGGCTGAAGGTGGTGGTTGAGAGAATGCTGGAGGAGCTGACCAAAGATGTCAACATGGGCAGGTATGTCTCTCTCCTTCTATCTCTTCTTGGAGCAGCAAGCATCCTGTTTTCCTCCAAGAGTAACTTTGAGATTTGCAACTGTATGCTGAGAATATGGATATGCAGCTGTTCACTCCAGTTGCCCAAATTTCTCAGCAATCAGATTATTGGATTGATTTGCAAAGGGGGAATTGGGATAGGCTGCAGACACTGCTACCATTGAAGAGGGCACACACAGAAGTAGAGCATGATGTTCAAGTACACCCATGTTGCCATGGATCAGGTACCTTCTTCCATTGGGCATTCAAACTCTTGTTTCTTTCTTCAGATTGTGAGGAATCTGAGAAAGCTTTTGGGAACAATGATGGTGGGTACAGGTTTTTAGCAGTGACAAATTTGTTGCTTGGCACTGTGTCTTGAGAATGATTGCATGGCCTGTAGCTGATAAGTCAACCTGCAGAGAGTAAGGTTTCTACTTTGGGCGGAGAGATTGCATTCCAAATCTGTAATGCTATAAGCAGTGGCTGGGCTGATGAAGTATTACAGATGTAAGGTTCGTCTGAAATATTGCAGGACTGGAGAGGGGGGCTCTCAAATTTAAATTTGCATCAAGCAATTGCAGATATGCTTCTTACATACCAGTGTGAGGTGATGATGAACCTCAATTTCCAAATTTCCTGGGGGGATTACTAAGTCCTTTGTTTTCCTGATATGGAGATGTAAAAAATTGTGGTCAAAGAGACATGGCCAATGATTGCTGAATATGCCTTTTGACAATGACATGGTTCTAATTGGATACTGGAAGATCATGTAGAAACACGATGAGCTCTGTAGGGGATTAGATAAGAGTGAATATAACATGATCTGCATGCATCTCCTCAGAGGTATGAGGATTTGATAGGGGCTGTTAGGTGGATGATTCTGGGGGTGCTCTAGAGGAGCTCTGGAATCACATGGAAGCTGCTCAAGAGGTTGTATTCCACATTCAGCCATTTCCAGAATCTGGCTTGTACAGGTTGCAATTGAAATTGTGTTGGGTTTGATCCCAGCTGCTTCACATTCCCAAAGTTTCTCCATTTGCAAGGGTTGTGGAAACCTGTTGGAATCCTTTACAACAGATAGAGAATATTGCATCATTTGTATGCTTGTGTGAGACACTAGCTCGTCTTCATACCAGGACTCAACAATTTTGAATGACATTTTGTTCCACATGGCACAGCTTGCCTGATGCATGCTGATTTTTGAACAACTTTTATCTACAGGGCTGCTGTCGTTGTGAGTTTCTTTGGCATGAATCTTCCAAGGTACATTAGTTCAGTTCAGGTTTCCCATTCGATCATCTATACAATCTCTGCACAGGGTGCTATTGATTATCCTTTGGAACTCTCAGAAGGAAACTTACTGACTACATATGGTTCATGTCAAACGTCAAACAGTGCTGCAGATTACTGTTCTTTGAAGAAGGAAACTGGGGACTGGGTATGAAGAGCATCCAAGTCTTCTCTGGTGGGTTTGGGAGGAGTGACAGCCACATCATTGAGTCCTAAGTGCTGGAGTTATATTTATCTGTCATGTATGGCCCAGAATTGCAGGTAAATGACATGGCCAGGTGTGTCATAATCTTACCTCTTCCTTGTACATGCTAACTTGATACTAGTCATCTTAGATCTCTCAAGCGTGCGGAAATCTTCTCTTACATAGTTTGGCTGTTTGTCAATTGTGACAGGGTTGTTGGCAGCCTCTGTTCAGATTGAGCACTCTTACTTTGCTCAGATATATGTCACTTTCAGCTCATTGTTGACTAACCAACAGTCTGTCTAGGTGCAATATCTTGGTCTCTTGAGATTTCTCAAATATCTGGTTGACATCCACCTTTGAATGATCTATTCTTGAAAATATACCATGATGGGTATATTCTTATTGCATCCATGATTAAAAGTAGGTTTCTGCAAAGTGGTGTTGAAATCAGCTAGTCTGTGTAGCTGCAAGACTTTGTGGGGCTAAATGATCTCTTGCACCATTTTGATGACATTGATGACATTTTTCAAGTTGTCATAGATGAAGGTCTGACTTCTCACCTTCCCTGTCAAGTTTTTAAGCCAAATTCTTGGAAGAAATGTGTCTTTCTAAGGTAACTGCAGGTTTTCTTTTGTTCGTGTTGAACAGGTGTTCAGCAGTTGCAGTGAAATAGATTGGAAAATCAGGCAGCCATGAAATAGATCAGAAATCAGAATTGTGCAGACATGTGCTCGGGCAAACATGTGGTTTCAAAGATTTCATGCTGAGTTTTCCCTTATTGCAGTGATTGTTCAAGTCTTTTTGTGCTCATAACCTCTATTCCCATGTTTGCATGGGCAACTTCCATGCAATGGTTTATGGGCCATGCATTTGAATAGAGGGCTTCGGTATGGTGTCTTGTCTATAGCTGAAGGTAAGGAAGTGACACAGGCTGAATTTCAATGGGTAGTCAAGATGTGGCCTTCTGCCCATTTCATAAGAGAAGTTTGTCCACTGCCCATCATGTTCAGTTCATTTTGCAGAGGTGAACAAAGATTATTAGTTCTGTTTCTCAATAAAGATGGATTCTTGCTTTCCTCTCTGACTCTTACAACAGTCCCCTTGCCCTGGGTGTGGGGTTGTGGGTTAAATCTACAGGTGTCTGGGTTGCTGAATATCTCAAAATATGAAAGCAATAAGTTTCTTGTCCTCTGTGATGATTTTCCTGTGCAGAAGGAGCTCAGTCTCATGTTTCGATGTTTTGATCTAAACCACAATCAAGTTTTAGGGGTTGGTTTCTTTCCCACAGATTTATGTAGATCCACCTTTGGGGGTCTATTTATGCTTCATTTTTGGAGTTCTCATGTAAAGGCTCACCAGACATCTTTGTGTAATGCATTCAGACAAACTATGTAGATATTCAATTAGTCTGGAAATGTTGATAAATTATCATGACTGTGAACTGTATAATCTGTCTGTTATACTGTTGATGCAGCAGGCTCTTTGATTTCTGCATTTGTCTTTACCTCAATGCTACCATCATCTGCAAGTGCTGAATCTTCTTCAGCAGTCACAGAGATTGCATCATCCTTATCATCCTGCTCCAAGGAGACAACTGGAATCTCAGATGCCAATTTTGTCTTATGGAGAACCTGAATGAGGCCTTCAAGTGCTGCAGTAGGATTTCGTTTGCTTTTTAGCAGGTGCTCGCTAACATCTGCCGGCGTGATGGCCTTGTCCAATATTGCTTTCTCCACTTCAGGGAACAGATCATGCTTCTCTAGCCCCAAGTTATTATATGCCAGTACCTGGAAAGCTGTGAAAGTGCACCATGACAGGTGAATGTGCATGTCCATCCGACCTGACCGCAACAGGGCTGGATCCAGTTTCTCAATGTGGTTGGTTGTGAATATAATGATGCGTTCTCGACCGCAACATGACCATAGCCCATCTGTGAAATTCAGCAGCCCTGATAGTGTAACTTGGCTTATCTGTCTCAGTTCAAAGTTCAAACCACAACACAATGGTCCTCAAATCAGCTTAGCTCATCAATGTTCCTAAACTGGAACTGTGTCCAAGTCTTCTTCACACAGGTACACTTCTTTCTTCAGACAGGGAGGTCACTCTTTCTATATTATATCAAACACATGAGATAAAAGGATATATTTTGGTATGCTAAAAAATTTCTATTAAAATTAAATATAATCTCAAAATCAATTCTAAGCACTCTATTTATATTTGAATGAATTATAAAATTCTTTTTTTTCAATTACTTGCACCTTATATCTTTTTGCAAGTTATTTGAAAAAAATTGGAAGTGAGTTCCCTTAGAAAATACACTCTTACACACACCCTAAAGACTGAACAAGAACAGTGAGCAAAAAAAGGCATCATGAAATGAGAAATAGAAAAAGAATAAAGTTGGAGAACGCAGAAAATAAACACAAAACCAACATAAGAAGACACACAGAAATGTTCTAATTTTTACCTCATCCTCTCTACTGAAATCAGCGTTTGGTCTTTTCTCTTTCGCCTCTTTTTTTTTGTGAGCTTTGGCTCGCTCTGAGAGATCAAGAGAGCAATCAATGTCTTCAATGACAATCACAGACTGGTCAGTGGTTTGGATAAGCAGTTTCCGCAGCTCTGAATTGGAGGCAACTTCTGTGAGCTCCACATCATAGATATCATACTGCAAGAAATTTGCAATGGCTGCAATCATGCTGGATTTCCCGGTTCCAGGTGGCCCATAGAGTAAGTAGCCTCTTTTCCATGCTTTTCCTGCTCTGCGATAAAACTCTTCTCCCTTGGTGAAGTCTAAGAGGTCCTCTTTGATCTCTGCTTTCAGCTCTGGATTCATGGCTAAAGTGTCAAATGTTGAAGGATGCTTAAACAGCACTGACTCCCACAATTTTCGCTGGTACCTGTGCCAACCAATCATGCTCACATAAGAACTAATCAATAATTTTGCAACCAAGATTATGAGTTGGAGCATGAAGATTATATCATATATTTGGTTAATTTTTCAGAATTTACAATTGACTATTTGAAAGTTGGAAAATTGAAGAGAAACCTTGATTTGGGGGACCACCCAATGATCTAACAATAAATATCAATAATGTTTTGACCCATTAGATGATCCAAAAAATATTTATTAGCAATGTTTTGATTCAAATTCAGTAGAAAAAAATTGGCCTTAACCATCAACTTTGAAAAGGTCCAGAATTAACAGGTTAATCCTAAATTAATGAAATACTTGTTGTGCGAGTTGGAGCATGAGGATTACTGGTCAAAGTTTTACCTTATTAAATGATCCAACAAATAGATGTTAACAATATTTTGCCTCCAAATCAGTAGAAAATTTGATTCCAGCCACACCAAGTTAAAAAATGTTCAGAATTAACAGTTCAGGCCAAAGATAAATAAATACTTATTTTATGAGTCAAAGGATGAGGGTTGTGTCCCAGTATGAAGGAGAAAGAGGAGCAAAAAATTGGCTACATTTTTATCCTCTCTCTTCTTAAGAATTCAGTCAAATCTCAACCTTTTCTCAGAGCAAAGGAGAAAGAAATGGGTACATTTTTTTATCCTCGCTCTTCTGAAGAATTCAGTGAAACATCAATCTTTTGTCAGAGCAAACAACAGAAAAGAGAGAGTGAGACAGAGAGGCTGGCTCCAGTGCTCTGGTAGTACCCGTTGTTCTTGACGTTGGTGTAGAGGCGGCGGTCGCGTGTTTGATCCTTGACTTTCTTGGCAGTGGCGATAACGTGCTCCACATAAGGTTCCAGCACGCGGCTCTTGTGGCTCTTTCGGATCTGGAGCGTGTAAGTGCGTTTGTCGTCTTGCGGTACATCGCCGGGCCAGCTGAAGTTGGTGCCTTGTCGTGGTAAGACGCGGTGAGTCCACCAGACGTTGACGCCCATGAACTGCTTCATAATGGACTCGTTGTGCGCCAACGAAAAAGTGTTCTGGGTCGCGTTTTTCGGTCGACACAAGCTCACATGCTGTGCGGCTAGAGCCGTAGACGAGCTCAAATACTCCTCCACGCAATCATAGACATCATTTCCGCCTGCCCCGTAGAACTCAGGCACGTCAAGGAAAGCGTAAGGCGAGAAGAAGTTCAACAGGGATTTGACCCAAGTATCGAGAATCTGTGTATACTGGGGGGGAAGTATGTTGTGTATAAATGCAAACAAACCTGGAATTATTGCCAACAAAGTCCAAAACTCTATTCCTCCCATTGAGAATCAGAGTAAATTCTCTACAACAACAGCAGCTCAAGGGAAAACGAAAAACAAAACAAAAAAACGCTTGTCTTCTGATGATGGTTCCGTAAAGCTCCCAAGAAGCTTCGGATTCTCTTCCCACCCGTCACCCAAAACCCAGTTCTTAGAGCTAAATTTCCCGAAATCAACTCAACTCTCAAAGCTCTCAACCTCAAACGATCAGCACCTAATTCTTGTCCAATTCTCAAAGAACTCTAGACAAGTTTACAGATTTTGATCTGCCTTTCCCTCCTCACTCAACCCTAAACCCCTTCCCCGCAAATCCCCCCCCCACCACTCCCGCTAGAGCTCCATGCGAAATTTTATACAAGAGATGTAAGTAAAAGTTGCAATTTTATAACCATCAGAATTCCAATGGATCTGCGACTATCTTGCAGTGGACGCCACCCTTTTCTTCAGCAGCTTCGTAGCTCATCGTCGGTAAGATCTCAATATTAATTCGAAGATTTGACTTGATTTTTTTAATTTTTTGTTTTTGGAAGCACAACAGGAGACTCGACCTCAAAAGCCGTTGGCCTTTTCAAGCGCAATTGGCAGAGAGGGCTGGCAGGAAGTTTCACCTGCACACCACTGGGTGGGTTCGAAGTTTGAACCCAAGGTCTACCATTTTTGAGGTCACAGGCAGGGTCCCAGAATTGGCTATACCAATGAGCCATCATCCTTAATGAAGCTTTATTTTATTGCCACAATTTTGTTCGCCAGCTTCGTAGTTTATTGTCAGTAACATCTCAAGCACAATTTCTTCGTCCTCGTCACGTGCGAAGATCTTTTTGCCGCACACAATTCGAGTCGACGCCGGGGCGGGGAGCGATAAAGATGCAAAGCGTGCTAAAGCATAGGGAGTGTCGAGCGTCCTCGAGACTGAAAGGAGTTTAGCGTATGTTCTTATCTACAGTCTGGTTTACAAACTTACCCAATGTATTTACCATGTTAGCGTCGGCAACTTTTTCAAGACGGGGACCTCAATTTCATACTTACCCCATGGGTTTACCGGGTTAGCGTCCGCACCTTTTACGTAGGGAGCTTTACAGTTTACCGACAATCAGCCTTTCCAGCCATAAAAAGTAAAAATCCAGTCTTATATACCAATTAGTGTGAACCTGGTGCATAATGCACCCCTCGAGCTTCCCCTCGCCCGGTCCTTCTTCGCTCGTGTCCCCGGCCCCGGCCCACTTTGCTCGTTGCCCCCCCGCCCCCCGCGGGCCCGCGCCCCGCCCCACCTCTCCCCCCCCGTGCCCCCCCCCGTGGC
>Ga0116227_10002644_pt1 | contig 40421 bp, 38 predicted proteins | sample S1TSphgellanicum_FD_89693 | JGI IMG/M metagenome (GOLD analysis project Ga0116227, IMG submission 89693) | Host-associated microbial communities from peat moss isolated from Minnesota, USA - S1T2_Fb - Sphagnum magellanicum MG | ecosystem: Host-associated > Plants > Peat moss > Unclassified...
TGTGGTTGTTTGTGTGTGGTGGTTGTTGTTTGGGGGTGTTTGGGTTGTGGTGTGGGGGGGTTGGTGGGGGGGGGGGGGGGGGGGGGGAGAGTTTTGTGTTTGTTGTGCTGAAAGTTGAAGAAGCACGGAGTAGGGATACGAGAAAGGTTTTTTCTCTGTTTGGAGATCTTCCTCTTGTATGGTTTTTTTGTGCCAGTTTGGTCTTGTTGCGAATGAGGTTGTTTTGATTGAGAGGGAGAGGGAGAGGGAGGGAGAGAGATGGTTGCGGATTTGTAAGAAGGTTTTTTCAGGTTTTGGAATGTGTGCAAGGTTCTGGCTGGGAGTGAGGATTTGTTGAGAGAGGGAAGGGAAAGGGAAAGGGAGTCATACAGACATACAGACAGGCAAAGAGACAGGAAGAGAAAGGATGGCGGTTGCAGCATTCAAGTCGACGACGAGGAGGACGTGCGATATACGGGGGGTGGAAGTGGACATGCCAGCAACGCCGCGCTCCAGGAACACCAGTCCCGTAAGGCGTTCGCGGCCAACAAGCCCGGTGAGGCGGATGCCGTCGACACCGCGATCTCGGCCTACGTCTCCCACCAAGCACCAACAACCAGCCAAGCAGCAGAATGAGCGCATGCACAGAAGAACGCGAAGCTTTGCGGATTTGTCGTCGTCGTCTCCGCATCATTTCACGGATCCCTCCTCCGTGACTGCCGCTGCTGCCCCGGAGAATCCTCGTTCCCGTGCCAGCTTGGGCTCGAGGTCTTCCGCTCATCACCTTCTTCCTAGTGATTCCGAGGTCAGTAGTCTATGCTACTTCTTCTTCTTCTTCTTCTTCTTACTTACGTTCTGCCGCCCTATTGTGGAAGCAAAAAGTCCGTGGCAAGAGTCTTGATGGCGTGCTGTTTATTGCAGAGTGAAGTAGAACCAAGGTACATGAGATGGACGGAGAGCAGGCGAGACAGTTCGGATAATGAGAGTGTCCATTCTGCAAGAGAATTTGTGCAACGCAATAATGGCCATGGCAAGCACTCTTCTCGACAAACAGTTGCTTCATTGAGAAGATCCATGAGTCAGCTGGAGCTTTCTCAGCCCACCACTCCAGTGTACTATGTAAGATTCAGCATGCATGCACGCATTTCTGATGTGAAATCCATGCGCCAGTGAGAATTTGATCACTCTTGACTGAACACGGAATTTGCAATCCTATTGTATATGATGCTGCAGTTAACCAAAGGGTTCAAGTTCTGATTGAGGGAAGCAATACCACAAGACCTAATCCATGATGTCAGGTAGTCTGTGCAATCGATCACCTCTAATTTTTTAGCCTTTCTGCTTTCCAGAGAAAAGGAAACGTTCCTGGTGAGGATCCTCTTCGAAGAGAGGATGGTGAAGTGCACGTTGAAGAGAAGACTATCCGAGCAGTTCACACACAGACAAAGGTTCAAACCCTCTGTTACAACTGCCTGTATGATGTTTCTTCCTCTGCGGAAGTTTCAACTGATGTTGCCTCCACAGGAGGCCTCAAGGCTAATAAGGTACATCTTTGTAAATCTGAAATGATGCAGAAAAAAGTCTGTCGGGGTTCTTTGATTGCTTGTTGTGTTCCTAGTACTTTGTAGCAATAGTTCTATTCTTATCAGTACAATGAACAGTGAGGCTGTTTCCAATTGGATACATAAGCTGCTTTGTGGTGATTGTAGTGTGCTGTGTAGATCTTTTAGGCACCTCTGCGAATGTTGTTCCTTATAAACTTGTGGAGAGATTTGAGTTTCTACTGATCTTAATTGTTGAATCTTGTGAGACAGGTTCAAGCTAACACAATGGAACCACCATCAGGAGAAATAGATGCCATCAATGTGCATAGTGCAATGCGGGCTGAAGTTAGGCAGGCAGTAGCAGAGGCACTCCATGAGCTTGAACAGGTCTGTGCTGGTTATTTTGTTTGTTTCCTGAACATGATGTATTTTAGGATTGCTGGTACCAGTCTGGTGATGAACTCAGCTTTTGCAGCTGAATATCCTTTGCCAGTTCGTGTCAGGTTTTAGCACATGTCTTTGCTGGGATTCCCACCAGCCCTGTCTCTGCGATGAGCTCATTGTATGCTTTTTGGATGTGCATGATTGACCAGTTGAACCCATCAACACCTGATTGTCCTGAACTATATTGTGTTCCTTGTTCAACAGTCTGTAGGCAAAGACCTTCAGGGCCACAGTCTCTCAGGAAACAACAAATTTCAGGGAATTTCAAATGATGTACGGAAGGAGTATGCAGACAAGCTTGAGCAGGTTTATCTGGAAGTCCACTCAAAGTTCAATGTTAAAGATTCATGTGGCTCAGATTTTCCTTGAGAATTTAGGGCAAGATGTATGTTATGCATTTTTGGGTATCATAGACTCCGCATCAAACAATGGGCAGCAATGGTCTTTGTTTTTGATAGGCCCATCTGTGTGCATGTGTCAGGTCAATTCCCCTGTTAGCTTGACAGCGTATTAGTCTGCAATTTGCCTCCTCATTATCTCATTCATTTTTGTTTCATATGCAGTCTGAAAGAAAGGTTCAGGAGTTGTTGTCACAGTTAGCTGTTGAAGAGCGACGGTGCCTTGACCTTGTTAAACTCGTGAAGGACCTCATTTTGCATGAACAAGAGGCCCTGCAAGCTCAACGAAGATCCTCTGCCTTATTTAAGGTGAGTCTTGTCCATCTTTCTAGTTTTATGTGGTCAGAGAAAGAAACTCATTTGTTGTCTCCTTGCCTTGTTCTCTTGTTGGTCCAAGGTTGTAAACCACTTGTTCCAATTTACAGTTAGTTGATCCCCTGATCTTGTTTAGGTCGATGGCTACTCTGGGTCCTGGCTTGAGTCACAGAACAATTACATGAAATCATGCAGAGAAAGTTTCTTTCCCAAATAGTGGTTGAGCTTACATGCAACTATTGCTGAGAAATACTGTGAATATTCCTGAAACGACAGTAGGAGAACTAAGTCATACATGGGATGTCAACCACTTGGACCTTTCATTAAATTGCAAAAAGCTGGTTTTGTGCATTTGTGTATTCAGGATGACAGGGATATTATGAGAAAGTCATTGGATGAGGAAGCACAGCGTTATTTTGAAGAATGTGTTTCCATTGCAAAGTTGGAGTCTATAGGGGCAGATAGCCTTATGGCCTCTCAAGAAAAGGATATTCTGTCTACTGAGAATGAGGAGCCTTTTGACTGGCCAGTAGAAACAGACTCAGACTCCATGTTTTGCCATGATGACATGCCACAAGTTACTCAAAGAGAAGACCATACAAGGAAGTTGAGTAGCCAAGACTTCAGTGAAGCTCTGCTTGTTGGAAAGTCAGGTGGAAAGACAAAAGACTGTGCACCACTAGGTGACGAGGGAATGCTTCTGCCTTGGCTAGACTGGGAGCCAGAAGTTGACACTCTCAATCGTAAAGAGAGAGTTGAAAAGGTCAGCTGTCTGAACCACACTCTCTTCCATGTACACCTTCCCATTGCATAATTCTAATCTGGACCACAAGGTGTTCTGGTATCAAAAGTTCTGCTGCCCAGGAAAAGGAAAAAATTTATTAGTTTTGGTCAAACCACCTACCTTCGCATATGTAGTTCATTGCATCTCAGGGCAGGCAGTATGCATGATTTCCCATGCCAAGTCCTGAGATTTTCTGTGGGATGAATATGTTTATGGAGTGATTCCTAAGCATGCAAATACTGGTTACTATTTTGCAGGCTGCTGTTGATTTCAGAGAGTGGAAGAAAGCTTGGGCTCGGAAGTCAATGGAGTGGGGCAAAAGTATGAAGCGAGAAAGAGGCAAGGATGAAGGTGCTGTCAATGTTGATGAGTTCTTGTTTGAGAGAGTTCGGTTATGGCAACGAATTACACATGGAAGAGTTATTGTCTGTGGGGGAAAGCGGTGATATGTTCCTTTACAATTTTATTTTAAGCACAGCCTTTTTTGCATTATCAACCTACAAGCTAAGCTTCTGGCATCATGATGTTTGCTCAACTAACAACTGGAAAGTTTTTGTTGCATTTGAGACCCTCTCATTATTGAAGGTAGTGGAGATTGTCTCATTTGAGGTAGAGCAAACCATCTGTCACCTTCTCATCTCCATGTCTTCATACCTTACTTGGGAGAAGTTAAAGCTCGGCATCCAGGCCACCAAGTTTTAGTATACAGAACTGCAATACTTAAGAGGATGTCCCCATGTAATATGCGCTTAAGGTTTACAGAGTCAGAAATAGTGATGACACACAGCTGAAACAAGTGATCTGCATTCGGTGTTGTATTGTGCTATCAGATCTTATGTTGGAATCTATTTTGCTAAATAGGTGTGTAAACTAAATTGTATTTGAACCCTTGTGATCCAAGTACCGCTTGGGCTGTTGGATTCTGGCTCTTCAATGTTTTGGACCTTTTGAGTAACTTAGCCCCACCCAAGTGAACTTGGAAATTGGGATTGGATATGTACTAGTTCTTCTAATGGACAGAAGCCTGTGGACAATCTGGCACAATCTTTTTTTATGCTTGGTAAAAGAATATGTATTGATTGGAGCCTGTTTTCATGTTCCTGCAATTATGTATTTTGTCACCTTTGCAATCATTTTGACATTTAAGGTTGGGGGCATCGTGGATAGTCTCAGAAATGTAGTGGTAAGGTGGATCAAAAGAGAGTTACAACACCAACCCACAGAATTCCCAAGGTAAGTCCTGCACAACTTGCTTTGCTTTACACTTGAACTCTGTGCAAGGCAAACACCTGATGACAATCACAGAATGTGCCTTCGCACTAATTTCTGTGTACATTTAGATCACAGTTGTGATTCAAAATCCATTGTAGTAACATCAATTGAACTCTCGACCACATTTCTATGATGTAGATTAACAGTAATAACTCCCAGGTTAAGGAATGTATGCAAATCCATTGTTGTTGTGGCTTGATGATCATGAACCTTAGTATCATGATTGTCTTGCAAGACAAAGAAGGTTCTTAGAATAAAAGGTTTAACACAGCCACATTTGACAATTGAATGTTGATTGTCATCCAGTCTTTCTCCACAAAACAGAGAACGGCCATTTTGCTCAAAGAGCTAGTCCCAAATGCAATGCTCAAACTTCAAAGGCTTGGAAGTCATTGCCTTTGGGCTTAAGGATGATAATGGTCATTCATGATCTTTTATGAAGTTCCATTGTTGCACAACGATGGATGGTGTAATGAAGCTTATATGATTGTATTGAACAAACACATCTCAATATGTGATACGCCCAACTCTCAACGACACATTATTCCTAAAAATTGAAGCAAATATATTTTACCTAGAAATGAAAAATGTGAGCAAATGTAAAAATGATGAGGCAGTGGTCTGTCAGAAGGATTAAGCTTTTGCATATTATATGGGTATATCTATGTTAGTTTCACTCATATTAGTGGTCTTTGGGTTATATAGACCTTGTATTATGTTTGCTGATTCTACAAAACTTGGAAATCATCATATAAAAGAAGCTAAAATGTAAACTTAGCCATTCTAGCATTTGCATGTATAAATGTGGATTAACAAAAGTACTTTACATTGAAGTTTGTGTTCTTTTGAAAATGGCATTCACACAAGTCAACAGAACCATATTAACACAATATTAATTTAGGGACCAATAGATGTTCATGGTTGACAAGATACAAGACTTACGATCTTTCATTTATGAAACAATTGTTATTTAACCCCACCAAATATTTGGCTATAGGGTGGCAATCATAAAATACTATTAGAACATCTCCACAATTGGAGAGCCAAACATCAATGCACTATCCACTTGCAAGCCATTGTGTAAGTTGTGGCACGTAGTTGACCTTTGATTCAATTTGTCTCCCCCCTAAGCTTCTCAAGAAAGAAGCTAGTATGTCATCTCTCTTGTTTTTGTGCTAATTTACACAAGTTCCAAACAAAATTTCACAGCGAACATTTTTTCTAGTCTTTTGATTTCGCACATCTTTTCATGTTTTCTCACATCTCTAGAGCTTGTGCGTCTGTCTTTACACTCATGCACCTCTCCCTAGACTTTTAACAATTTTTTGGTAAGCACCTTTTTCTGGATTTTTTGCAAAAAATTGCGCCCCTTTGTAGATTTTTGACTTTTTGTGTACCTCTCTTTATGCTTGTATAACTCTCTAGACTTTTGGTTTTCATCTGTGTCTTTTGTTCTAGTTGTTGCTACAAGGTTTAGGATGGAAGCTGAGCATTAAGGGTTGTTAACATAGTTGTGCATGGAACTTAATGATGATGATGAAGATGATTGGATCGTTCAAAACTTCTTACTCCAAATCAAGCTCGATGAGTTGGAAGCCCATCTCCAATATAGAAAATATAGACCAAGCTAACAAGGGAACTTCCGAAGGGATCAATTGTTTAGTGAGGTGTGCATCATGTGCACTTTTTTTTGCCACAACTTAAGTTTTATGACAATTAAAAAATGCATAACTACCATTATCATGCTTGCATAATAATTGCAGCTGATGCAATAGATGGGCACTTTTGTTTAAAGGAGAACCCAACAATGGAAAGCCTAAAGAGATTTGTGCATTCAAGAGTTGTTCGAACATGTGTACTTGAAATAATTGTTACAAAAAGAGCAGGGAGCTACAACGAGGTAGTCCCAAAGATAGTCACTAATCAAATCAACAATTACAACATGAGCATGCACGATCTACCTAATAAAATCCTACATCTCCATTTCTATTTAAAATACATAAATCTACAAGTCTCCAAGGATTAGTTCACTCCAACTTCACTCTCATGAGCCAACTTGTCCTATGATGGCCATTCCCAACAAAACAAAATTCACTTGCCAACATATCCTCAATGATCCATCCCAAACACGAAAATAAAAACCCAACTGCTACAAAAACCTAAACAACATCTAAAGTTTTCAAACATGTGACACCACTAAAGACCCACAATCAATGCATTGTTTGTTTCTACATACACACACAACAAGCTATATATTGTCATATGAACTAACATGCAAGGAATCAACAAATGATAGAAAATGCAACAAGCTTAACATATGGAAATCAACAATATGCGAACTTTTTTTAATGAAGTTGTTCATTCGGAATTCCCGAGTATGTAGGTACTTTCTCTTTTCCCCACAACTAACAAATAGGATAACAAGAACACCCAAACATCACAACCACAAAGCCATAAGACCATTCTTGAAATCCGTAGAGCCTTTCATCACTTCCCTAGAATTTGACCTTGAACATGCATTGCTAATCTATTTTGTTTAGAATGGAACACAAGTGTAGCAAAAAGTGTGTTGCATCCAAACTGCAAATCTCCATAATACACCAAAAACCAAAGCTCTAACTATTATGTTAGCTACATTCAACAATTCTCAAAACCATTTTGCATAAAAGAAGTTTTTACATGTGAACTTAGTTGCCTTCCCAACATCAAATGCCTTTTCAAATAACATGACCTCTAGTGAATATCATAAACTAGACCAATCAAATGGTGCCCATTTCAACATTGCAATGAAGAATTTTCCTCTAAGCTTCTAGCACCAAGCATTATCGAAAACACAAAAACAACTTGTCATGCATGATTTGCAACAAATAAAACCAAAAAAAAAAAAGAAATAAGTAAAATGAATGGTGCCAATTATCATTGGAAGTTGTTGCACGCAACCACATAACCCCTCAAACATGAATGATGAAATCCAAAAGTTGGCACTCAAACAATGCAGCCAATGTGGATGATCAACACACGTTTCATCCCTAATTCCACATCACATAACCAACATGAAATTTTTTGGAATGCCAACCACAAATTTTGAATGCACATGGGGTTTGGCCAAAGATGTATGCATCTCTGAATTACAAGCAATGAAATCTCAATTCTTTTTAACATAAAGATGGAACAAAATAGATAGAAAGTTTGAATAAACATTTTACATTGAGGAAGGATTTGATAGAACACATTTCACCTCCCAAAGGAAAGAACTAGTGATGCCTTATTTGCAATAAAATTGTTTTTGTTCATTCAAACAATATTTTTTCATGTACAATGTGTTTTGGATTTTGTGTGCAATGGTTTTCAAACCTCTCTTTAAACATTTTCACATCTCTTTTTACACTTTTACACCTTGTATATAATTACATACCTTTGTCTAAAATCTTGGATAACTTGTGATGTCTTAAATTTTTTGCCCATGTTTCATGTTTGTGAGCTTAAGCATAAACAAACAAATTGAAAACAAAAAAACAATCCTAAAATATTTTGATGGCTTCAAATTTCATTATGATATCTTGACACAATCTGAAGGTCATCAATTTGTTTCTTTCTAACCTTGAAAAAATATATATTGACTAAATGTTGCAATGGGGGTGGTTGTGCACACAAAACACAAATGACAAGCTATTGATAGAAGGTTTTTTTGTATACAAATGATGGAAATGTTTTAAGACATTTGCATTTGTGTGCATGAATCTGCACTGTTAGTGTTGGTTGAGATGCATTAAATTTTCAATATTTTTACATTGTGGCACAATTGGAAAAAAATTCAAGGAGGTTAGAAAGTCAATTAGTATAAACCGGGTTAAAAAATTTAAGAAAGTAAGACATGTACATTCACATTTTTAACCTTTGTCATAGCCATACACTACCATCATCACAAAGTAGGAAATCAAATATCCCATACATTGGATAGGTTAAAAACCTTAAAATGTAAGTGTTTTAGGCACACAACATATTAGATGCATGTATCAAACAACAAAGAACATGAAATGTCCACATAGGACACCTACATTTTTTTGAGGAATTTCTTGGCACAATGATGATGGGAGAAGAATATGACCAATGTGAATTGTATGAAAGGTTTTGTTTTAAACAAATGTGCAAAAGTTGTCACAAAATAAAATGGTTGGTGAGTGAACATTTAAAAACAAAAATGTCAAGTTTTCAACAATGGTGCATTTTTTACCATGTTTTTAAAATAACTTACATGAACTTGTAGCCACAAGATTAGTAGCCATTTACAACAATCAATTTTGAACTTAAATAAAGAAGTTGTGCCCCTTTAAAGTGAGGGGAAAAGTTTCATTATTTGAAAAAACTTGGATAGAACATATGGTACTCTTAATACCATGCATTTTATACCATGTGAATAAACACATAAGATCTTGTGCAAAGGTGTATTTGTAAATTAGGGTGGTTAATTTTTGGTCAATACACTACTCCTTAAAAGTCCAAATTGTAGTGTTGAAATGGCAATTTATTATGATGTCATTAGTTAAATGGGGAATTACATGGTGGTTAATGAACTTAAACATCAATATGAAGAAAAATTATTTTAGACAACTTTTAACATACATTTTAAGATTTTAAAATTTGAAATCTATTTTTAAATGATTATGATATGGTGCATTTCAAGTAATTCAAAAAGTTTATAACTATTTTTTGTGAAGGTTTTCTAACAATGTTTTTGCATTTATGTTTCTATTGCTTTGATATATCATATATTGAGTCCTCATAAGATATCCCAAATTTAAACCATACAAAAAAATGCATATATAAAAAGGCACCAATCCATATTTTTCAACTTCAAAAGTCCATCGCTATATATTTGGTGCATGTATGTTATATATATATATATATATATATATATATATATATATATATATATAAGTAGAAAATAAAAATTTACTTTAAAAAATTGACATAATGTTGATTTCATGGCATGTTAATAACATCATAACATGTAAATATATGACATTCCACAAAACAAATTGCATTATTATGCAAAAAGTGAATCACCTTACTTTGCAATTCCCAAGGACACCATTCATCCCATCAAAAATACAATAATAATTTAAATAAGTTTGGACTATTTTTATTATAGTTCAAAAAATTTAAAAATTTGTATTAAGACCAAAAATTATCAAATACAATCCAATCACATAGTCAAGGGTGCAATTATGGTTTATTTATTTATTTTTAAAAACACTAAGTTAAGATCCTAAAATCAATAATTGTCATGATGCCATAGGCAAGGAAAACATTAAATAGGCCAAAGGAAATGAATGCAATTAGTACAAAAGTACTACTACGATGTTTTCCTCCAATTTGCCCATTTGCCCCCATCCATATTTTCTCAAGTGACACCCATCCATGTTTTGCACTTGTAACCTCGTATAATACGACATGTTTTGCACTTATAACCTCACATAACATGCCAAGTAATATGTCACATACCCCTTTATACCCCTAGTGTGTTCATAATGTGCATAACATGGACTCAAAACATGCCTAAGCATGACAAGGTGAAAATAAATTGGGCAAATGGGCAGACTAGAGGAAAAAATAGTAGTAACACTTTTGTACTAATTGCATTCATTTCCTTTGGCTTGTTTAATATTTTTCATAATCCTAGTTACTCCCTTTGTCTTTCCCCAAGTCTTAATGAAGAACATGTACTGCCACAACATTATCCATGTCTCATTTTCTCCAATGTCTCTAGCTACATTCTCCTTTTCTTTCCTTCTCTGTTTCTATTTTTCTTTCCATTGTTTTCTCTCTCTCTTTCTCTCCCTTGTTTTGGTTTTGTGTTAATTGTTGATTTGCATGAGAAACTTGGGAGGTTTGTCATCACCTATAGGAGGTCCAAGGGAGGAGTTAGAATGGCCTAAGTTTTCCCAAGCTCATTTTTTTTTCCCCTCTCCTTCTTTTAGGTCATTATGTTTGTCTTGTGCAAGATTGTTTGGGAAGAAGGCAACATGATCATCACCTACAAAAGGTCAAGGAGGAATTCAAAGCCTAGGGCTTGAGTTCATTCATTTTTTCACTATTTTTTTCCTTTTTTTTTTCTTTGTGTTTTCATCTTTTTGTGTTGTGTGAAATGTATTTTGGGAAAATGCAATGATTGCATCAATTTTTGCTTGCAAAAGGTGTAGGAAAAATCAAAAGGGCACGAACTACTTCAAGTTCACTCCTTTTTAAATTTTGTTTTTTCCTATTTCTTCCTTTCTCTCTTTCACATGTGTAGGGTTTCATAAGAAAATCACATGACCTAAAAGAGGTCTAAAAAAAAGCCATGAAGGCCAAAACTTTCTCTCTTTCTTCTTTCATCCTCATTTCTCTGTTTCCCTACATCTCCTATTATTTCTCTCACGATTGTCACCTAGTTTTAAAGTTCATGAAATAATGGATCTAAGAGGGCATGAGCTCTCCCAAATGTTCTCCTCCCTCCCTTTTTTTTTTCCTTTCATTCTTTTTTAATTCACCATAGTCGATTGAACCCACCACAAACCCCTCCCCCCTTCATTTAATCTTGTAGAACAACTAATTACAACCTTGTTAAGACATGTCCAACAAGCCTCATTCTAATCATTTTTTGTTGTTTAATAATATTATGTGTTTCATATGTGAATCCTAGGTTAAACATTTTAAAACCTAGAGGGTGGGCTCAAAAGCCTATTCTAAAATTGTTGTGGAACCATTGACCAACAACCCTAATTGCATCAATAGACCATTTTTGGTTGAATGTAGTTTTATCTTCCTTTTCAATGCTTCTTCGAACCATTTGTTTAACTTGGGTAAATGTATAATGGACTTGTTTTGATCTTTTCTTATCCCTTTCCTTTGTTTTAAGTTCTTTGATTTTGTTCACAACCTCTTCATCCATTTCCTTTTGTTTCAATTTGATGTGACCACATGTGAATTGGAATAATCTAGGAATAACCTGAAGTGGTTCAAATTGCCATTGGTTTTCCTTGTTAGTAATCAAAGTAGTGATAATAGGTCAACCATGTGAAACCCGAACGTAGTTGCTTGTTCAAGTGCCTCTATTGTAACATGGAACCCATGCATGTTTAAAATCAAGAGATGATAGTTCTCTTGAGAACCTCCCACCCCCCTCCCCCCCTCCCTCAAATATATTGAAAAATATAACCATTGCTTGAAGGGTATATAATCATCCAACCTTTCTTTTGCATGGCCATGCATGTTTTCAATTTAAATAACTTTATTTAGTATTACTACATCTTGGAGCCTTTAAAATTTTGAATAGTAAGCAAGGTTGCCCTTGTTGCACTAACAATACAATTGATAATCAACCACTCCCAAGACTTGGGGATATTATAAACATCATGAGAGTTTGATGATCTAGTTTCATCCAAATTTCAAATGTGATCGAGTGGGTACTTGTGTGCATAACTTTTCCAAGTTGATGTAAAAGGTGTGGCATGTTTAACTAGTTAACCTTTTTGTACTAACAACTTTTAGCACTTTCATAACATATGTTGATTTTTGGATGACATCTTTTGAAGTTGGACCACCAACTAGATTTTGGAACACCATTTAATGGCATTTTTAGGATTACTAATCGTTGGACCCAATGGCAATGGAGGTATTTTGAGTACTTAATTATGTATTTCAGCACTGGTTTTGGTATGCCATTCATATCTATCCTATTATGCATTATATTTACTTCTTCAAGCTCTTCTATTTCCTCTTTGATCTCAAATGAAACAAGAACTACTTCTACTTCCTTCTTGATGTCGATTGCAGGAGGGACTATGTCTTCTACTTCTTTCTTGATCCCATTTGTAGTAGGGTCTACTTTTACTCCCTTTCTCAAAACAATGACAAAAGGGATTAAAATTTTTAACAAGAATCAAAGCTCCTTTGACAAATCTCCTAGATATGACATGCTTAGGAGAATTAGAATCTTTAGTCTTTCACAAGCTCCAAAGTTGCTTCGGATTGCTAAGTTTTGTGGGAATTTGCCCTTGCCTTGTTGTCGAGTAGTTGTGTTCAACTTTATGTGCCCAAAAAATGTGTTATTTGGTGGGAAAAACTGCATTGATATAATTTGTGGTGAGAAAATTCATGAAATCCTTAATGAATATATTTGGCTCTTGTGCCCATGGTATCCAAAATTATGTATCAATGTTTAATTGAGTTGTTTGTTTTGGTGTCTAACTCAAAATTGCCAAGTTTGTTTATTTTTGTGTGGACAAGGGGTCAAATTCCCAGTGAGGTGGAGGTTGTTTTCTATACAAAAAAAGGGTTAATTTCTGATTAGTTGTTTACAAATTTATGTGCCCAAGGCCTCAAATTTGCAATCACCTCAATACTATTTGATGTCAACTTGGACCCCCATTACCAAACCAAAAAAAACACTTCACTGATCACAAATGGGTGAGCTCCGACGTACTTGCTTTTATTGGCCAATTGTCCCACACCCATTCCCAAACACTTGTCTATCTCCCAAATGTGACAATAAGTTCATGGAGGTTTGCTAGAACAAAACTTTCTACTTTGCTCCAGTACCTCTAGCCAAATTTGGCTCATTCCTCTTGTGCTAGTCCACCTGACAAAACTGAAAAAAAGAATCCCTGCATACCTGATAGGACATAGGACCAGCTTTTTTCTAAATCTTTATCGGCCTTGCTTACCAAGCCAAGGAGATTTTGTGTCTAGATTCATTATAGAGTTATAGTCGCTTAAGGGATTTTGGACCCTACGCAACAGGTCTACTTTTATATGAGGATTTTTGAAAGATGATATTTTGGCTTGTGTTGAAATCTGAGATTAGATATATTTAGTTATAATGTTTTCAAGGATTCTGGTTTGTTTTAGAGGATTTTTTGAAGATTACATTTTTGCATGGTGAAATCTCTGAGTTTCCATAATTCTTCTTTTCCCTCAAGATACTTTTATGGCAAGGGCACTGTGTAACACACCACTTTGTTTTCTATCATAGTCGTTTCTTATATTAGTTTAGAATACTAACAAATTCAACTTTTACATTTCAAATTGCAAGGCAAGTAAACTTATAACATGATAAAAAAAGCCTTTGGCCAATGGCTTATATGTGAATATTGCACAGTAGTAGTGCATCACGAAATAGAAAATCACATTATTTAGTTTCCACTATATATTGTGACGAAAAATTCATGGATACAATACAATGTTGCCTAATAATAGTAGTATAGTAAAATCTTATTTGGCCAGACACATAAAATTCATATTGAAGCTTTAAATAATCCAAATAATCCACAATACAGAATAATCTGTTGGAAGCCAATTTCAAAAGACTTACTTTGTTCATTGTTTATCATACAAAACCAGGAGAGAGAAACATTCAATGAACCAAATTTGATTAAAGTCATTTTGTGTGCTTTTCTCATCAAAAATAGAAAACTGCAGTGAGAATTGCTCTGTAGAAACAAACAAACCATCAACAAGAATAAGCTTTTCTCAAGAAAGCAGAGAGCAAAGGTTTCAATTTCTAAGAAGAACCCAGTTATCATCCTTGTTAATCTATTCATGATCCTTAGACTCTCTGCTTCATATGAAGCTAGTTACAGAAGGTAGTCAAGTAATCTCTGTAATTCCTGGCTGGTTCTTCCAACTGAACACTTATCAAACCATATACATTCTTCACATTCCTTTCCCTACACTACTCAACTTCTATCAACCCTCCCCCACCCCCTGTCCTGTGCACACCTGCTACTAGCAAACTAGAGATAATCATGTGGGCAAAAAACTTACCAAGATGTGTGATTAAGAAAGCATTGCTACAAATGAAAAAGTACAGCAGCTAATAATGTGGACTACAGACTAAATCTGCTGGAACTTTGCTGTGCTCTTCCTCCAGCTCAAGTTGAAGCAGGCCATAATGGCCCAGAGGGATTTGATCAGTTGTTGACAAGAACCGTAATAAATTCATGGTGAAGATGGAAGACAATACGGGGAGAGGGATCACTGGATCAGACATTACTGATCAAAACATTTTGGAGATTCATGCAATCTCCAAAATCTCAGCTTCAGATGACAAATATGCATCACGTTTAAGTAAATATAGAGATGGACTTAGTCTCTTGAACAATTGCTAGCTGGTGGCAAACTCTTCTTCAACAGAGCTTGCTTCAATGTGCCTGTATTTTGGATGTCTTCTCCATTCTCCAGCTTCTCAGGCCTCTCTGAGCTCCATTGTTCCCATCATATGAAGCGCTTGTTGATGGTTTGTTGCACAGTCAATTTCTTCACATTTCTTCCCTCTTGGTTTTGAAAAATCCAGCAAACTCCTCACCTTGTTGATCTGCCACACATCAAAATAAATGCAGAAGCGTATCTTGCAATTTTCTCTGAAAATTTTCCTGCCGCAGTGTCTGATCGAGCCGGGAAGAACTGATTGCATGCACGAGTTCAATGCAATTCAGTTACTTACCCCAGGTGGAAGCAGCAGCAGACCCTCAGAACAATTAGAAACTACAGAAGGAACAACCTCCAATTTTGTTTGGGGACATCCACAGCTCCTCAAAACACGAAGTCTAAAGATCAATGCTTCACAAAAGAGGAGCTCCAGTATCCGGTAACTTCAGTTCTAGCTAGAAACGAAGGAAAAGGCGAAGGCTTGATGCAGTGAAGCAGAAGACGGGAAGAATACAGCAAAAGAGGATTCAGGTGATTCCAATGTCGTTGAGTAATGACGACTGTTCCCCACCCCAGCCCTTGAAGAAACTGCAGTGATCTGCAAAAACAAAATGGGTGCAGGTTCTTGGGCAGCTGCACCTACTATACTTGTTTCTTTAGGGAAAAACCTCACGCTTGAATTCAAGGAAATGGGTTCCCTGAAGTTGGGCTACAAAAAAGAGTGAAGCAGTCAGTGACCACAGCTGGTGTCCACTAAGTTCTATCTTGGAAGTTGCTTGCTGAGGAGGGCATCCGGGTGAAATACTGCCTGGTGAAATTGGAGTCTATGTTGGTACTAGTGGATTTACCGCAGTTGGATGCCACAGCAAAAGGAGTTGGAGCTCCAACAGCACGAGCTCCTTGGGTTTTTGTCCCTTGCACAAGGCTGGCAGTTGCAATCTGATGCTCATGAAAAGCATCACTGCCACCTGACTCTGGCATCCTTCCGTCGACACCTCCAGGGACCTTCAATGTGGTGGCTGATCTTGGGGCAACCCCCAACGGTGGTGTGGAGCTTGAACTGGAACTGACAGGTCTTGTTCTCGATCTAAAGCGCATGGCCTGCTTCAGCCTCTTGCGGATGAATTTGCCAAGCCCCGCAATGAAAGCCCTCTTCTTGAACTTGAAGAATCCAGTCCAGATGAAGCTGGGCAGCTTGAGAAGGCGGGTGATGCGTCGCAGGCGATGGCCACTAGTGTCCATCATGCCCACTCCCCTTTGTTGCTTCCCACTACAGCCACCCCAGTAGGGCAACGGGATTAGCCTGCCCACCTTCGTTAGGCTCTGTACCACCTCGTCCATAGAAGGACGGCGCGACGCTACAGCCGAGACGCATCGCCCCGCCACATCCGCCATATGCTTCAAAGCCGCCGTGTTCTCAGGTAACGCGATCTGCGGGTCAAGGATCGCCAGCGCGTTTCCTTGTTTAATCAGAGGAAGAGTCCAGTCCACGAGACTGAGCGGTGCGAAATCCTCGCCTGCAAAAGTCCATTCAGACAAGAATTCCACTGAGCTCTCGACGAAATAAACATGCAGCAGGCTCTCTGTTTCAGATAAGAAATTTCAAGGAAGAAGGAGAAGAAGGATCTGACTGACTTCGAGAACTTACTCATGAAGACTGGTGTTGAGCCCGTGATGAGCTCCAGCAGGAGCATGCCGAAGCTGAACACGTCGTTTTTGGGGCTGATCTCCGACTTGCTCTGATTCGGACCTTCGACATTCCCGTAGGCAATCCAGTCCTCGACTGCCGACCAAGGTCTTGCTTGGTCACGGAGATCGCTATCGTCAGTCTCAGAAATGGACGACAGCACGCAGTTGACGGAGCTCTGTCTGGCACGACCCGCGCCAGCAGCACTTCTAAGACTGACGACATGTTGCATGTAGCGCGCTAGGCCGAAGTCGCCAAGGCGAGCGCAACAGTGGCGGTCGACGTAAACATTGGAGGCTTTGATGTTGCGGTGAATGATAGGCGGGCTAGAGGCGTGCAAAGCGCGGATCGCCTTCGCTGTTTGCAGAGCCAGGTTGATGCGCAACGCCCAGCTAAGATTGGCAGCTCGACCACCACCTCCACCATGAAGCAAATCATGCAACGTACCATTCTCCATGAACTCGACAACAAGAAGCCGCACCTTGCCATCACAACTGTAGCCAAGGAGATTGACAAGACGACGGCTAAAGAGCTTAGAGAGAATCTCAATCTCATTTTGGAACGCATCATCATCTTTCCACAGATGATGACCCACAATCGGGCGCTTCACTGCTACAACACGCCCGTCCTTGAGGACTCCGCGGTAGATTTGGCCATGATTAGCACGTCCAATCAGATTCTCTCTGTCAAATCCTCCGGTTGCTACTTCGAGGTCCTTGTACTGAAAGCGTTGCAGGATCTGATTCTTCGTCACCAATGGCGCCCCGCACGTCGTGTAACGGCAGGAGGTCGATGACGAAGTTGAAGCTCTGGACAAAATCACCATAGTGTACAAAAACACCAGTTGCAACACCACCACCACAACCTGATTCTCTCTACGTTTGTCCTCGACAACAAACTGACACAAACTGATGATGAACTCGCTCAACTTTTGCAACAACACTGCGCGATCTGATTTTGCTGCTGCTGCTGCTGCTGCTCCATGCTTCAAGATTGTGTGGAAAAGGGTGTGCGAGACTTGCTGAGATTCATCATCACCCAAGCTTCGAGAAGACAGCAAAACGGGGAGATTAATGGTCGGAAAAGATCCGATCCCAAGCTGAAAAATTTAACGAATTCCTTGCCAACCGTGCCACGGCCATTTACAACAGTTGCCAGATTTCTTTATTATTATTACTACTGTCAGCCGCCACGCCCGCGCTTTCCAAACCTGGATCATCTCTTGATGGGTGTGGTGCTGCACTTTCTAGCAGCCTTCCATGCATTTATGAAGCCTTCTTCTTCTGGACAAAAAGTTTTTCAAAAACTGAAAACACGCTTTCATGCCTGCCCAGCAATGTTGTGCTTTTTTTCAAATTTGTGAGCTAAGTGGGTTGGAACTTGGCTATCAAATACAAGAGGATTTTTTTTTGGGATTCCTCTTAATTTTGGGGACATGTTGGAAAGCTGTTGTCTAAATATGGCAACTTCAGAATTTTTTGGCGACTTGGGACATATTTCCACAATAAGTCCTTTATATCTTCATACATTGACCTTTTTTGGTCCCCAGGATGCACCAAGGAGAAAAAAATGACTGCCCATCGTCGAATCCCTATCTGTTAATATGCCACAAGAGGACTTAGCCAAAATTGTCAAATGTTTTTTTTGGCGACATGTTGGAACCTATTGTCTAAATATGGCAATTTCAAATTTGCTTTTGCGACATTCACCATATTTTCCCAAAAAAATTCATTTGTACCAATTTGTTTTTGTTGTCATTATGCACCAAGAAAATAAGCAAGGACTACCCGGTGCAAGGCTGCTTTTCAGAAACCATATCTGTGGATATGCCACAACAGTACTTAGCCAAATCTACTATATTTTTGGCGACATGTTGGAACCTATTGTCCAAATATGGCGAATTCAGAAACTCTTTTCCCCATAATCTGGCGATTTGGGGTCATTGAGTAAAAAAAAGAAAGAAAAAGAGTCCTTTGTATTATTCGCACCTCCACTTCTTTTTTGTTGCCAAGGTGAGAAAATTCGCCCAAAAAAAAACATATTTGGCTGCCCAGTGCCTGCCTGGTTTCGGAAACCCATATCCGTTGATTTGCCTCCTCGATCACTGTAAGTAAGTTATGCAGCGATATATACGGCACTCCCATTCCCGTTGTTGCTTTGCCTCGATCGTTGAACCTCCACACCATAATAATCATCAAGCAGGCGGCGAGGATTTACTTTACTCTTCCAAATTTCAGGATTATTTTGCAGAGGTACAAATTTTGGAAACAAAATCTAAGGGACGTCATTAAGTATGTAATGCTCATGATTAATTTCACGACATTATTAAATCATCTTCTGCTAGTCTGAAGATTTCTTACTATCCATCTGGCAGGAGAAGAGCAGATCTGGACTCTGAACATTTTGAAGAGCAAGTTCCTTGAAATCGTGCTCCTCGAAAGCTCGTTGCTCCACTAAAAACTTGGGAGGGAGGTTTCGATGTCGATGCAAATAACGCTAACTTGGTCACTTGTACAGACAAAATAATGTCTGCATTCTTCTTCAATGCTTGCAAAAAAAACAAAGGTAGTTTGAACTTTGAACAATCATTTAAAATTCAATCAAAAGTTAACTACTTCATATCTTCCTTGAAAGACAGCATGAATAATAAAGACAATCAAAGTTCTTATAAACTACTCATTTGTTGCTTGAAAACATGAACAAACTAACTATAAGCGCCTCATCACCTAATGACTCTCTACCCCTTATGGCAAGTTTACAGTTCACATGAGTGTCAGGTGGGTACCCCGCTTCGACAGGTAAGAACTAAGAACCAATGGTTCCAGCTAGTAAGAACTGAACTGGAACTGGGTCTGATTTCCAAAACTGGAGTTGAATTTCATTGGGCCCGGCCCCCACCACAGGGACAGGGACTATCACATTCGATCCTACTTTTGGAAGTTTTACCTTATTAGAACTGGTTTCACATTAAGTGAACTGGTTTCTTTTGGTGAAAGTGTTTGGACTGTTTAAATTGGAACAGATGTTTTTTGGTGTTGAGAGTGTGGACATAGTAGGTAGACATACAACATCTTATTTATTGGCGCAGGGCCAGCGTGTTTGTGATACCTTGTTTTCATAAGAATTGAACTGGGGTTCTCGGTTCTATTTCTATGTAGAATTAGAGCAAAGAATCATGTTTTTCTTTTCTTTTTTAATTTTTTTAAAGTGACTCAAATCGAAGGTTTAGTGGTTTTCCACCAGTTTTAGTCCAAGTTTGTAAGAGCCTGACTGGGAACTGGGTATGATTTCAGAACCAAAATTGAAACTGGAATTTTCTGTTGGAAGAACCGGATCTGGAATTGGATTCTAGGTTCCATTTATCAGTCAAACCAGAACCACAGTTCTAATTCATTTTTGAGAATTGAACTCACGATTCTTCATAAAAGTAAAGAACTGCCAAACACTGGTTCTGAGGGAAAAAAAAAGAAAAAGAAGAAGAGAGAAAAAACAAGGCCAAAGGTGAATTTGCACCTACCAGTGCAACAAGATGAATGGTGTGTGGATAGGAAACATTTTTTCATTATATTCATGTCCCAAAGCTAACCATGGTGGTTAACTATGTATTAACCACCCCCCTGCATCTATCTAAGTTGGCACCCAGCGCCTTGCCTAAACCTTACTAACTTACATAGTAACCACTTACATTCCTTACCTACTCAATGTTCACCAATATGTTGTCCCACTTCATATATAGTTTAATTAATAGAGGGAGGGGAAAGTAAGAGGGTTGGGAAAGTAAGAGGGTTTAAAATATAGGTTCCACCTTGGTAACTCAGTTGTGACTCACCTACATTTGAGTCACCAGTGGGTGTACAATGGTTGGTGTAACTGGGTACCAAGTCACACAATCCAAACAAATGAACCAGCAAGATCCTGGTGGGCTAGGTATTGAATTTTCAATAACCTACTTGATTTGATTGAAATTTCATCCAATTAGGATATCAATCCCAAAACCTTAAACATGTCTATGATTTTTAATTATTTCTTAATTTTAAAAATCCTTATGACCTACCCTCACCTAGGCAGCACAACTGATGGTTCTCAAGGTGGGTATTTGAAAACTAACCTTCATGCATAACCAACAATTATTACCCAAAAATCAATTAAAGTGATAATCAAAGTTATTATTTTATAGTGAAATTAATAACTAACGGATCTAAATTCTCCATCTGGTGTTAATTCTTTTTTTTTCCTAGCTAAATATCACCAAATTTCTACCTGAAAAGTACAAGTGATTTCAAAAGAGAAAAAATGACATGAAATAGCCAATTATCATATGTCCATGACCACTCAATAGTGGAATCACTCAATCCGTTGTATTCCTGTTAGCTACCATCCACTAGTTTTGTTACTTAAGACTTAGTAGCCCAAATTGGATCTTAGCCCTTGACTTTCCACAAGGTGTCTATATCTTGGCCCACTATGTTGCCAAATCGCATTTTAAGGTTTAGGCACTATTTATCTATTGTAAACTTAAGGTTTAGCATTAGAGCTTGAAACACGACACCTTACAATTTTAATTTTAGCCAAAGATTGGTGGGCAATGGCCACTTGTATTTTCTAAAAGGTTTATATTTAAACCTAGAGACTAGGACAAAATAGTTTTCCATAGAACTGAATTTCTAAGTCACCATAATTGTGTTCCTATTTATTTTTGTCACCTATAAGCTATAAGTTGTGTGTGCAAGGTTCAATGATGATGAGACCTTATGTTATTTTGAATCTTGATTATTTTCTCATGTTCAAAATTTCAATGTTCATCATCCATGACATTAAAAACCTTGTGAATTTACATTGTTTCAAAGTTCAAAATTTTAGGTCTAAATAGTGAGGTTTAAATTTCAACCAAAATTCAAAGTCATAGCTCAACATCTTTCTTGAATGTTCAAGAATCAAATGGTGGTTGTTAATTATTGTTATGTATCAATGAGCTTGCAACAATAGTTCAAGAGTATGTAGTTATGGACATTGTCCAACAAATAACAACATACAAAGTTGCAAGTTTGCACTTGTAGAATCAATGAACAAATGTAATTTCAACTTTGGAGCACCAAAGTTTGAACTTTTTAAAATTTGATCACTTATAAGTTTGAACCTTAACTCATTATTTATCAAGTTTTATTATTAGTTTTATGTGTTTATGTTGTTTTAGGATGTTGTGCATTTTGCAATTTGCATGTTGTAATTTGTCAACTAAAGCCTTGTTTTGCATGTTGAATTTTGAAAGTGCAAGTAGGGCTAGGGCATTGTTGTAATGCAATGTCCACTTTGCAATTATTGCATTTTGCATCAAGCAAAGTCCAACATCCAAACTTCAAATGTAGAATCTAGAGTCCAAACTATAGATGTTTTGTCATGGGACATGGTTGTTAAGGTTATGGGGTGTGAAGGTTTAGTTGGGTGCAAATGCAGGGCATTATAATTTCATGTTGGCACACACTATTATTTACACAATAATGCAAGGGTGATTTGTTGTATTGATGGCATCATTGAAATTATAATTGAACTTAAGAATGAAGGCCTTTTTCTTGAATTGTGATGTTAACAATAGTTAGATTTCCATTGATCCAAACTTAGTGGTGTCATGTACTTGATCTCTTTCTCCTACATTATATGAGGTTGGTACACTTAAAGTTCCAATCAAGTTACATCATTAAATTTGATGCAATAGTATCCCCCAAAAAACTACAAAAAATTTAATATGATGTAATTAAAAAATCACAAGGTCAAAACGTGTCCTTCATAACTCCATCTCTAACTAGGTTGTTAGTCTTTAGAACATACATGATTACATGACAATGTACTTGAATAGGACACATCATATTTTTAAATGTTTTTTACAATTATAGTCATGAAGGACATGTCTTTTACGACTATGATGTTTACAACTATAGCAATGAAAACATGGTTAATATGTTATTTTCCTAGCCTACTAGCCTAGTCTAGGTAAGCCTAAGGTCCATTAGGCTAAAAAGTTAGCATACATGCTAAAATGTAGGCCATGACCTACCTAAGAATGTAGGCTAACCTATCTAGCTAACTCAACTTAGGCTAAGCTAAGTACTTAGGCTAGGCTAAATAGTTAGGCTAAACTAACAAGTTAACCTAGTTTAGTCAACCTTATAAGACTAGGTTGCAATTGTGAGGACTTGAACCCCTCACCTCCACATTAAGGGATAAAGTCCTTAACCATTGCACCACATTTTTTACATGATAAAAGTTGTCATCATATTATCACAAACATTTTTTTTCTAATTTAATTAAGTAGCCTAGCTACCTTGCTAGGGTATCTACTTAATAACATAGATTAACCTATTCAATAACCTAATAGGTACCTTGGTAAATTTAACCATCTAGCTAAAATAGGTACCTACCTAATAGGTGGTATGTACCAAGGTGGGTAAATAATTAATATGTACCTTAAGTAGGTATGTACATACTACCTTATAATCAAGGTAGGTACAAAGGTACATATTTACCTAGGTAGTTATTAGTAGCTACCTAGGTACCTAGTGAGGTAGGTATGTACTTAGCTAGTGGGGTAGGTACATATTAATAGGTATTTGCCTAATTAATATGTATTTAAAATATGTATTAGTAGGTACCTAGTACTAGTATTAGTAAATATTTATTAGGTATTTACTAACTATCTATTATCTAATAGGTACCTACCTAGTAGGTAATATGCACCAAGATGGGTAACTAATATGTACATATCTAGTTAGGGTAGGTTCAATATACCTACTACCTAATTAATATTGGTAAAAGTGAAATTTAAATTCTTGCAGAAAATTTCACACTATTGTAACAAGATATTTGCATTTCACATGCATATGCTCACTATTTTTGTCTTAAGTATCAACAAACTTAACACTGCCATTCATTCCAACATCATATCCATGGTTATTGTATATAACCAGAATGTGCACTTTAGAATACATTGTAACAAACTCTATAAATAATATTACAATTCACTTCATCATAATCTAATACTAAAAAAAAATCACACAAAAGATGAACATAGAATTCACTATAGAAATTTGTGCTTCTATGTATTACTGAAAACATGAATCCAAATTATAGCATAATCGCATGTTTTGTTGAAAAGAATCCAAAACAATAATCTATGTTATATCAAAACAAAGTTTCTGGTTTTCTACTACAAATACCTACAACTCTTCCTACTTTTCTCCAAAAACTCCGTGTTTCATTTCCTTTTTTCTCATGTGTGTTCTCCAAAACTTTAACCTTTTGAACTATCCCAAGTCACATCATCATGATAAAAAAACAACAAAAATTCAAAATTGAAACTAACAAAGTTCCCTAATCAATCCCTATCCTAACTGCCTTATTCATCCAAAATCACATACTCATCCTACCCCCTTAACATCACCCCCTTTGTACTTTGGATTCCATCCCTAAAATCCTTGTAATATGATAGAAATGAAACGAAAGTATTTTATATCCTTTTAAACATATGTTTTTCCTACTATAGTTTAGTAATCCCAATCTACATAGAAACCAATGGTTTTATATCTACGTTTTGCTTTGTAGTTTCGATCTTTTCCCCCACTAATATAGTTTATGGTTTCATTTCCAGATGTTGTATATTGAATATTTTTTCTTTTGTGCTAAAATAGCTTCCACCTTTTCCTATTCCTAATTAAATTCCCTTTAATTATTTTTCTTCATGACCCCTTCCTCTAAGGTCCTATGGTATCTCTGGTTATACCTTCTCCTCTTAAGTTGTTCCACTTCTCATGTCCTTTGATTCCTCAGTTTGGACTTCCTCCTCCTAAGTTGTTCCACTAGGCCTTGCTTTGTTTTTTCAAGTTGGCTTGATACTTCTGTACTTGTTGGACTACCATAGATGAAATTTAGAAAATTCTTTTGATAACCTTCCAACTTGTATTTTCGAATTTTTTTTCAATTTTATGTTAAGCTAGATTCTTTTCAAACTCCTTTATAAAATATTCCTCTGCAACCTCGCACCATTCCTTAGATTCTACCTCTGAATCCTTCATCTTGTTCTTCGTCTTCATCAAGGTATAATACTACAACATCTATTCATAATCCTATAGTTTTTTCTTAATACCAGCTAGATCCAAACTCTTCCTCTATTCCCATGCCCTTTCCAACTATGCTTGTAGGTGCTTCAAAGTTCTCTGATACTCCTTGTCCTCCATTAACTGTTATTTTTCTACCTTTATTGTCTTTCTTCTAAGCTCCCCAAATTGCAACCCATATACATTCTTTAGATTTATTAATTCCAAATTTGTCAAAACATTTTCCTTCTCCTTTTTTTTAGTCAATACTTTCACCTAACTATCCAAATCCTCTTGTTGTTTCTTATGAAGAAGTAATGCCTCTATCCACTTCTTCTCTATGGTTTCTTAGATTTCAACCTTTTGCTTTAAATTTTGTAGTTCTTCATCTTACGACTTCTGTTGTGTTATGCTACCTTTGAGCTCTTCATTCTCATCCTATAGTTTCTTAATGAACATTTTATTTTTCATGCTTAGCCTCTACCCTATTCTTCCTCTAAACTTCCACATTATGCTTATACCCCTTCTGGAAATTTCTCCTTATCCAATTCCTCCTGTAACACTACCTTCTCCTTCTCCCCCATAGCCAATACCTTCTCCTTCTGTTCTTCAAAATGTTCACCTCCAAAGTCAAATTCCCCATATTCAAACTCATAATTGCCATGGTCTGAAATAATTCAGCTACTTTATCTATTTTCATTATTTTTGCAGCTACCTCCTCCACAGACTTTAGTGTACTTATCTATGTCATAGGATCTCCAGATCCTTTTGTAGATGATCTTAGTTCTTATACCATTTTTCTCCTTAGTTCAAATTCAAATGGGAATCCCTTTATAGAATTTGGCCTACTAGGTGGTACCTATAATTCTGCTAATCTGAACTCTTCAAAAGCAAGTTCTATTGCCATTCTTTCCGTCTACAATTCAGTAGCCTATAGACCTTCATGTGTCTATTATTGTTGCTATAAATGCACTTTATTCTCCTTAACATACTTATACCACCTATCTAGCTCACTACATAGACTATTGAATATAATTTGTGCCCAATCTACCTTCTACCCCTTCTCTACTCTCACCAATGTAATAGCATTTTTTTGTTAAACTATTATACCTTTTCCCTTTGATAAATGATTGATATAATGGCAAGATATCTAATAAACTATGGTAGACCCAAACTTTTTACATTCCATTGATCTACAAAAGAATTTGCAGGTGCAAGTCAACAACTTTGTAATGCTTGAACTACTAATGACTTACTAACATGTCCTTTCGGTTCTTCTACATACCCTTTTGCACACATTCCAAAAACATCTACAATTAGTTGTTTACTAATTACATACACCTTATCCTTATGCCCAAAGTAGATATATGTGCCCTTGATAAAAAATGTGTTCAGAAATTCCAACATTACATTGAGCATTAATATTTTCCACCCCACTAGAAACAAAGGAACAAGCCCTGCTTTAGAAGCCCAATCTTCTTCCGCATCAATATCTTTCCAATTCTCCATCTACTCGACATGTTTATCATAGTTTTGTTTCATCTGTGTCCATATGAGTTGCTCAAGGTTCAGAATTTCAATACCTTTCTCTAGAAGTGTAGTTTTGTCCAGGATTACGCATCTTCTTTTCACCACCATTTCTATTTCACGTTCCTCCATCTCCATCACCCTTCACTGTGTTTTTGCCATTATTTGCACCTCTGTGGCTTGTTGTACTTTCAATTCCACTTTTATGGATAGTTGTTCTTCCTTTGCAACAACATTTTCCTCCCTTGTGTCCTTTTGCATTATCTCTACCTCCATAAAATGATGCTCCTTAGCTTCTTTTTTCTCCGATTCTTCAATGCACACTAAATTTATTGATGTAACTCTTGGTCCTATCTACTTTCTTAAACATGCCAATGTTATCTACTCGTGCGTAAAAACTCAATTACAAATGTTCTAGTTGTATCTATGTCTTGAATTATCGTCTATGCAAACTATATCTTCTCATTATACACCTTCCCTTCTACACATTCTGAAAATGATGATGAATGCTGCAACGACCTTATAGCCAATAACTAAATATTCAACATTTTTTTTTTTTCCCTCTTTTCAACTCTTTTCCTACTTATGTTCTTTTCAATAATTTCGCTTCCTCCTCTTGCCTTCGTTTGTGCTCATTCCTCTACGCTTTTTTTTCCTTTGCTATTTGCTATAGTTTTTCAATTGCATTTTTTGCACTCATATTGTTGTGAACTTTAAAACTTAAAAAATGTGCACAATTTCCTGCAACAAACGTAAACTACTTTTGATAGTTACCTTGTTTTTTCTTGTCCTTGAACATCCCACCCATCATATTCATTTTTTCATCTACCCATCGTCTTTTAATTAACACATGATCCTTGAAATTAATATGGCCCATCACTACAAGTTTATGTGTCCCTTGTACAACCATGTGAAAGCACTTAGCATCATCATTATGAATGAATGTCACAAATTTCATCTTCTAATTATTCCCACATCCGTAATCTCTTTACATTATCTATATTAACTCCATTTCATTCGCCATGTACACCTTTTGCTATCTATGGCCATTTATCTATTGATTATGAAAACACACCTGTTGACTATATAGATTTCTCTATTAACTTTACCTATTTTTTTATTGATTATGCCCACAATTCTGATGATTATATGAATACTCTTACTGATTGAGCAAATAATGCTATTGATTTAGTTGATACGTTTGACACATCATCTTTAGATCTTTGCATCCCAAATCCCGCACTATTGCAATTATTATTCTTTTCCATATAAAAAATAAAGATTTTGTTCACCTCTAGATCTATGATCTATTCTTTACCTTTGGCATTCTTCATCTTTGGTTTTTGTATTTCACATCCTTCATCGTCCTCCTCTGTGTCAAAAATCACCTCCTAAGCTCCACGTACATTCTATTCCTGATATACTAGCATTCCTTGTTCTTTTTTTAGAACTTTAGATACCATGTATTTATAAGGTTTGAGCTTATTCACATTGACCAACACAAGTTAGTTTCAAACTTCTCAATGGTCACCAATAACACAGTGTTATCTGGCAACACATACTATACTTTGTACGTTCCAAACCATTTCCTGGTAAACTTCCTTAAGTGTGATTTATTGCCCTTTGGAAACCACAAAACATAATCACCAAAACTAAACTATTTTTTTGGATTCTTTTATTAATTCCATAATGCTCTATTCCACTGTTGAATTCCTACAATATATATAGCCTGCATTTTAGCTTCCTGCAACTTTTTGAGCTTTATAATTCTATCGGTTAAAACTTTCATTAGAGTATTGTCTCTCTCATCTCCACCAACAACTAGAATGATGTACTCTATGGGCATTAATGGATGTAGTCCATACACTAATTGATATGGTGTATACCATGTTATTTTGCATGCAATTATGTATGAAAATAACACTATAGACAGATGTTCATCCCAATATGTTCTATTTTCACTAATTAAATTCGTCAATAGTGTCCTAAGTACCTTGTTAGTAGACTCAACCTACCCATTCCCTTGAGGATAATAAGTTGTAAAACTCACATGTTTCATCAGAAAATGATCTGTCAAATAGTTGATAGCATCGTTAATGAAATGAACTCCTTGATCTGTGACTATAGTCAAAGACATCCGACCTAGTTAATATGCACTCATACAATTTTTTTAATGTGACTGCTACCATATTAGTTCTTAATGTTTTTATTTCCACCCACTTAGTAGCATAATCTATGGCAACAAAAATATATTTGTTCCCTATATATCTTCCTGCTGACTTATTTGGCCCCACAAAATCAAGTCCCCATTTCATAAATGGTTCTTTTGGAAGACTTGTGACTAGCTTTGCAAGACTTTGAGTTGCCAATCCTCCTGTTCTTTGACATGCATCACAAGATTTACAATAATCATGCACATCCCTGTACATAGTTGGCTAGTAATATCCAACATCCAATATCTCATTATGTGTTATTTTAGTTGCAAAATGCCCTCATGAAGGTCTTTCATGTAGTTTTTTCTTCTCGTCATCTATGTTTTTGTGCCCTTCCTCAAAATAAAGCATTGAACATCCTAGCCAAAGGCAAACTTGCTATTTTTCTAGACTAAATTGGCGAAAAGTTGCAAAGGAATGGGTGTTGTCAAACATTATCGTAATCTATTGATTTGGCCCATTATGTACAATTCACCATTCTTCAGTGTAAATGGCTTTACTCTCTTAACCAATATCTACTTTTGCTACACTAATAACATGCCCTCAAGCTATCATGTTCTCAAAAAATCTTTTACATCATTCAGCCATTCAAACCATGTATAAAGCAAACTTGCATACGTGGTTTGATCATGCACACTTGTGGGTTCTATAATATCTGGTAATCTTGACAATGCATCTACAACTACATGAATTCTACCTAACTTATACATTATTGTGAAATTATATTCAAGGAATATTAACAACCATTTAGTTATTCTCCTTGAAACCTGTGGTTTGTTGACCAAATAAAGCAATGCCGTATGATCTACATAAAAGACAAATTTATTGCCCAACAAATAATGTTTGAACTTGTGCAAAGAAAGAATCATTGCTAAAGCCTTTTTTTCTATTGTGCTATAATTTTGTTATATTTCGTTCAAAAGCCTAAAAAATATTTAAGAACTACATTGTTTGGCCTAACATAATGGCCATCTCTGTGATCAAAAATTGGTATAGTTATAACACATGGTTTTCAGTATCCTCCCCTTGGATGGGTGGCATCTGCACTTCTGTACCTTCTACCAACCATTGAACTCATTAATGGTCAATAAATAATCTTATTCACATGAGTTGTCATTATTGGATTAGTAAACACCATTTGAGGTATGCCAATAACTCCAATAATAGCTATTAGTAGTGCTAAACTTTGATTCAAATTCCTTATTATTGAGACTCCACCTAATCCGCTACCTAATTTTGCTGTAAATCCAATTAGTACCCCCCTTTTGACAACATCTATGTTGGGTGCTACAACTGTTTCCATTCTTGTGTTTGTTATACCTACATTAAATGATTAAATAACTCCTACTTCAACATGTTGTTTCTGGGTTTCAACAACTACTCCTTCTGACATTATTGGTGGAGTTGTGTGGACGTGAAATCAACGATGTTCCAATTTGTGGTTACCCATTGGTATCCATTGTGGTGCAAGATGTGGATGTGAATACCCCTCTAGTTCTCTACTCTTGGTTCAAATAGATGGATGAATCTATCTACTCTGCGGTCCCAATTGGCTTCCCAACATTAGGCTTCTAAATATTTCTAAACTACATGAATTCCTAATTCTTGTTCCTATGGTTGATCCATTAATGTTCCTGCCACATTCTATAACTCCACGTGCCTAACAATACATGCTTTGATGTGAAAAGGCACAAAAGGACAATCCATGATTACATGTCCTTCTTCCTCACAAAATGCACAAACCTTTGAAAGTAATTTGATCATCTCCAAATTTGCAGATTCATGATCCCGTGTTTCGGCTATATGCCTTGTTTGATCCAACTCTAAACTCCCTTGATGTGAGTATGATTGCGGTATTCACCTATGCTTCTGCAAATTCAAATGATCATGGGTAATGTTCTTAAGTCTCTTCAAACACATCAACATTGGTGTTTTCATCCACCTCCTAGTGTTCCACTAGTTCATAGTAATCTAAAGATGCAGACTGATACACAAACTTGTGTTGTATACCTCTTATACCATCCCTCCCTCAATTAGTCACCGACTTTAAACTTGAGATTTCTTCTGATTAATCAAATATTATAGAAATCTTTGTTCCATTTTAATCTCTATGACTTTGAACCACATACTACAACTGAGAAGTATATTACATACGCTCATTTGGATGAATAATTGATTGCATCTTTTTTTGTGGAGATTATCGTTTGGAACCGTGTCTTCTTTGAAAACCCCCAGTCCATACATTTCATTGTACCACTTCTTGTGGTAAAAACAACATGTGCCCCATAAGCTTTTCTTCTATTCTCAGAACTCATTTGTCCAACATCAGATTCCAATATGGGGTTTCTATAAGCTCTGCATATTCCTCTCCATTTTCAAGATTGTATTCTATTTGACTTTTAATAACTTGCTAATTTGCCTCCAAGTCTAATTGGCGTTGTAAACTCTAGGTCACCATCCAAGTCATCTTGTTTCATAATTTTTCGTCTTCAAAGTCTATAGATCGTTGTATAATCCTTACAACATCAACCTTGTAGACCTTTAAATTAGTTTCTAACATACCCCTTAAATTTTTGAATTGGAAAAAAACAACACTACTCATTTGAACACTTTCATCTACAATATACAACAAAATTTGTAAAAAACCTTCCCATTACTAAAATAAAGAAAAATAAAATAAATCCCCACAAGATGGTCACCAAATGGTAAAAATGAAATTTAAATTCCTATAGAATATTTCACTACTGTAACAACATATTTGCATTTCACATGCATATGCTCATTATTTATGTCTTAAGTTTTAACAAGCTTAACACTACTAGTCATTCCAACATGAGATTCATGGTTATTGCATATAACCAAAATCTATAATTCAAAATATATTGTAACAAATTCCAAAAACAAGATTACAACTCATTTCATCATAATCTAACACTATAGAAAATTCACACAAAAGTTGAACATAAAATTCATTGTAGAAGTCTATGTTTTTTTGTATTATTGAAAACATGAATCCAAATTACAGCATAATCCCATGTTTTGTTGAAAAAGAAATCCAAAACAACATTAGAAATATGTGCTATATCAAAATAGAGTCTGTGGTTTTCTACTATAAGTACCTAAAACTCCTCTTACTCTTCTCCAAAAAACTTTGTGTCTCATTTTCTTTTTTCTTCTACGTGTTTTCCAGAACTCTAACCTTTTGAACTATCCCAAGTCACATCATCATGATCAAAACAACAATAATTCAAAATTCAAACTAACAAAATTCCTTGATTAGTCCCCATTATAACTGCCTTGTTCATCCAAAATCACATACTCATCCTACCCCCCTAACAAGTACATGTTTAAAGTAGGTATGTATCAGGTACTTGTTTGTAGGTATTTATTATTTAGCTAATGGCTATTAGCTAGGTACTTATTAAGTAGGTATCTAATTAGTATTATTTAATGTATATGGTAGGTACGTAATTAATATGTATTTAACCTAAGTTAGATACATATTAGCTAGGTACCTACCTTAAATACTTACGTTGTAATCATGTAGTCATGATGCAATCACAATGATGATTAAAGGTATATAAGCAATGGACATATGATTATATGACTAAATTAGGACAAAATTGCAAAATGTTCTAATCATGATGGACATATTTTAGTGTTGTGAATTGTAAGACACTTGGGTAGGACAAAATTTATTGTGTGGATTCCAAGATTGTTGGTGAGGTGTTCATTTTGGTTAATTGTATTGTTTGTTCCACCATTCCAAGTGTGCCCAAGTGCATTTTCCTAAGTTGTAAATGTTGGAAAAGCATATGTGAAAATGGCAAACATAACATGAAATGCTTTACAAAGACTTGAAGAAAAAACAAATGTATTATAACACAAATAACAAGCATTGTGACAATTGTGCAATCTTCATCACTCAATGCCTCAAATATATTTTGCAACAAATTAGTAGTATCAAGGTTGCAAAGAAGTTGGGCAAGATTGTTAAATAGAATAGTAACAATGTTTCAATTAATACTTGTACACTTAACAAGTTGTGGGGCTTGTGATATCAACCCTTTGGAATTTTATCAAAGGTGTTGTGTTATAAATATTTTATTATGCACTAGGCATAATTAAACAACTCTTCTTCATTACTCGTGTTCTTTAATCGCACCTTAGTTGACATCTAGTGCTTTTACTTCTTGAAAGCTATTGACTTCAAACTTCACCATGATGAATACATTTCTAACGTTCTTTCACAAACCTAAATAACCAAATCAACAAGATTTGAAACTCAATAAAAAAATTTCAACCCTTCACCTTCTCCCAACTTCCTAGGATGAATTATTTTATATTTGCATTCTCCTTCATCAAATCTTCACCAAAGGTTTAACTAAAAAAAATTTGCAACATATTCATTGTTCACCAACTAATTGATAACACCAACAAGCAAACAAATCTCTTATATGCCCAACATTCCCACAATTGCCTTCCCCTTTTTTTTCAAAAATTTAATATGACAAGACCAACCAATTTGGAAAAGTTGTCTATCAAGGTTTTTCTTCAAACATAAAAAGCCCAAAAAACTATTTTTTCCACATTATCTCTTTGTCCTAGCCTTTCAAGTTCTCTACTCTATCTCATTCCTCCTTTATTTATTTTTTATTTTATTTTCTTGTTATACCAAAAGAAAACCCCAAAACAAAAGTCCAAAAATCTCTTCAAAACCATAATTTCTTCTCTTTCCCCCCTCACCTTACTTCTTGTCTATCCTTTTTGTCCTCCTATCCTAGCCATTACATTGCCTCCCATTTTTTCTTCAACATCAACAAGTGTTTCCCAAACTTCTCCTTATTTCATCATGATCCCAACCTCCTTCTTGTTTGTTTTGAAAATTCCCAAAAAACTCACAAAAAAAGAAAAAAGAACCTTGAACTATAAGGATTTACAACATGATTAGGGTTGAATAACTTACCAATGAAACTTCAAACCCTAACAAATGTCCTCACTTTAATGTGCCACATGTCAAAAGTCAAAGTTAATTGTTGATCATCACAACTTACCCTATGCTTCTAAGATTACAAAACAAAATCATGTTGTCCAACACTTACTTATAAACCCCAAAATGACCATGGAGAAGCTTCCAATGTCCAAAAAACAATGAGATCAAACTCTAGCTAGTCTAAAATTTGGCTAAGTAACTTGAAAATCTAGCTAACCTAATTAATTTGAAACTTTATGTATATCCATGAACCTAACAAACCCAAATGCACACAAAATGAAGGTTACTACATATAAAAACAATTAAAAATGTAAGAAAAATCTTACCTTATTGATTGGCTTCCACTACTTAGTCTTGTTCTCCAAAGAATAAAAAAGATCTTTGGAACCAAAAAAACAACTCAAAATGTCAATGATGTGATAATCTTCCTTCTTACCTTGAATTCAACTTTGATGCAAGCTATCCCAAGAAGGACAAATTGCCTTCATTATTTGGAGTTGCAGCCTTCCATGTTGTTGCCTTATTGTCCAATGCCTACTCATCAAGAAAAAGAATGGAAAAAATAAAAATGTCAAAGTTATGGTCTTTTACATCAAACAACAAATAATTACATCTATTTGCAAGTAGGAAAAAAAAGGCAAATTAAAAGAAATAAAATAAAATAATATAATGCAAGAACCTTCCTTGGAATATCCCTTCTTGTATATTAATCACCCAAGTACATTTTGTTTTTTACAACATTCTTTCACATCATTGGGCAAACCCATCCTTGGGTGGTACCATTAAAAACATCACACATTGATTCTATTGAACCCTTCAAACTTTAAAAAATCATAGGAAACATTTAAATAAATATTTTCATACTTTTTCTTAATGAGTACATTGATTAGGTTCCATAGAACTTGAAATTTTAATAATATCAAGAATATTGTGTATTTTGATGTTTCTAATCATTGCATTTTTAAAAAAGTTTCAAGAATGTAACATTAGTTCTTTTCTTTGAACTTTTTGGTTAGGAACACAAATTTGAAACATGACTTTGGAATTTTTTTCCTAAGGCAATTTTGAAGTCATTTAGTTTTTTTATTATATGAAATTACTTGAATAAATATAATTTAATTATGAATTTTCAAAGTTAAATAATGTGATTCTTGAAGGGGTCATCACTATTAGGAATACAAAATTATAACAATTTTCACTTTTTAAATTCCAAAATTAACTTCAAGCCATATATTTAGAGTATGAAATGGATAAACACGAGGGAAAAAAATTACAACTATGGAAACATTTAAAGGAAATGACCTAGGAAAATGATTTGGCCACTTTTGGTTCTTTAACCATTCCTTGAGTTGGTTCCTAGTGGTACCACCCAAGGATGGGTTTGTTGAGAGTCAACTCCCAAAAAGACAAAAAGAGAAAATGAAGAACTAACAAGGTTCCCCGCCACCCATTAGCCACAAGGGCACCTCATTCTCTTTTACAAAATAAAGAATAAACATCCAAATCTCCTCCACAAGTCACTAAATCATGGTTAACCATTTATCAACCACCCTATCCTCAAGGACTAATTAACCTAGTAACTTCATCCCTTAGTAACTATGAGACAATAAGTCTACACCCACCATTAATAACTAAAAAAGTTACTAGGTGGCCTTTTAGGTTAGATAGATCAAGAAACTTACAAGCATTAACATTAACCCCCTATTATTGTGGATTATGTCCTCGTAATCCCATTTAAGTTTTCTTAAAACTTGAAAAAATATTACTTCCTACTATCATGGATGGAAAGATAATAGTTTGCCTTTTGGGGAATTAAATTCAACCTATAGGCCCAAAATTGCAGTGGGTGTTTGAAACATTATGTTGTTTAATGAGCTTTGCTCTACAATACTATTATCCTTCGAGTTGTTGGAGGTGTTGAGAAGCACATCATCCACCTTGAAATTAGGAAACACCAATTCATATGCTATTAGATGGCGTTGGTAGGTGGCTTCATCAACAAGATTAGGGATGGGTGTAACACTTAACAAATGTTTAGTTCACCTTTGAGCTCATTCCATTTAGTTTCCTTCTTACTCATCTTTTGCTTCCATCCCATAAATTCCAACCACCATGGCATATTCCTTAAAGAAGGTAAAGTAATGGGCTAACTTGTAGTTGAACATAACTACTTTCATCACCTTACATTTCCACTTGACCAATTGAGCTTTCAACCTAACCACTACTATTTGAAATGACAAGTTAGCTTCAACCTTGAGCTAGGCTATTGTTTACTTGGATTGCTTTAGCTCATGAAGTAGTATGACTATTTTGGTATCTTGTTTTTCCTCTTATATCATCATTTCTTGCTAATGTTTAAAGATCATCACCTCTTCACTAAGTTCATGCAACCACTCAATGATGGTTTCTACGTGTGCCTTCTCTTGCCACTCATGCTCCTTAAGGGTAGTAATCCTATACCCCATTTGTAGGAGTTTGTAAATTTGAGTGTGAATGGCCTCCTACTAGTGGCTACTATTTACTTGCAAGTCCTTCACCTTGGGCCTTCAACAATTGTGCCTCATGGTATTTATGTTTGAATAATAAGTAGATGCATATCATGTTTCCCTCGATTGGTAGTTGAAAGTTTTCTTCATTTTTCTCTTACTAATCTTTGAGGTGTTTTTCCAAGGTGGTAACTAGTGTTGGGTAAATATATGGAAAATATGGATATCACCTTGGATATCACCTTGTAAATTTTTTTAGACATGAACAATTGTGATATCTGAAATGATATCCTTATTCCCATATCTCACAATTATGAAATCCATCATATAATATTTGGACATGGTTTAAAAAAATAGAAATTGACATCCAAGTAATATATTGTATCCATGCTTGAATATGGATATGGGCATAGGGAGTTTAGGTTTAGGCTATACGCTATAGGCCAATAGGAAAAAAAGCCATCACCTTTATTGATGTAAACTTAAAAAGCCCCAAAAAGATAATAAAAATGGCCCAAGCTTTATATTGAGCCCCACATTATTGTGTTATTTAATTTTTGGAAAAAAATTGTTTTATGATGGTATTCAGAATGTTTGGATATCTCATGGATATTAATGTTGGCAAATATTTCCCAAGTGCAAACAAGCTAATAGGAGCCACTAGTGCCCCCTTAGATGATCACTCTTGGGAGAATATTCTTAAAATATTCTCGAAAAAGATCTTCAAAAAATCATTTAAAATATTTAAAAATTCTTTGTACTATTTGGTTAAGGTTTGTGTTAAAAAGTTTCCAAAAATATGTAATTTTTCAAAGTTTTCCAAGTCCATGTACAAATCATTTTATTGTTTAAAAGCATTGGTTGAAAGTCTTTTTACATTATTTTTGAAGGGTTTAAGGTTAATGAAATAATCTCATATTTTGGACATTTATAGAATAAGATATTAGATCTGATAGTGTGCAAACATTATAACTCATATTCAAGTTATAATTCTTTTTTAAAAAAAATTGGTCTAAAAAGCATACATTTAAACAGTGGTTCCAATTGTTTTTGGTTCCTATTAGCATGACTGCACCCTACCCATATTGGAATTTGACATTAGATTAATTTTTTTTGTGATATCCTTACAAGACATTAGGGGTGAAAAAATAATAATAATAACAAGAATCGATGAATAACAAATTAGTAGATAATTGAAACAAATAGATATTGAAAAAATTATATATTCGCCCAACATTGGTGGCAACCCTTTCTAAATGATGTTGGCATTACCAAACAAAAAAAATTGAAAAATAATGCAATGCCCACCTATAAAATCTCCTCCTCTTTGATATGGTAGTGATTTTTTCCTAAAAATATATATTATTATGCATTTATTGTTCAAAAATGCAAAAAACACACATTTTTTGAATGAAATTTCATCCAAAAACTTTAAATCTTTAAATGGTCTTAAATTTAATTCATGTATATCAATATCATACACCATAAAAAAAATTCACCCAAGAATTTCACTCACAACCTTATCTTTGAAATATTTATGCAATTTTTTCAAATTCTATGACAAGTATTGTTTTGTCACAATATACTCCATACATTCAAGTTTTTCATTATTTGTTGGATATTTTAAAATAATTGACTATATTAGGTTTAAAGTTAATCAATATATTTTTAAAAATAAATAAAAATCCAAGATGTGATGTTTATACATTACCAAAAAAATAAATTGCAAAACGATTATACTTGTGATTATAATTTTTGGGGGGCTTAGTATACTTATGCCCACCTAACTTTTTCTTTTTTTTCTTTCCTTTGAATCTTCGATCTCACATGCCATCTTCTATTTGTCAAGTTGATTCAACATCCTTTTTGATGGTATGTTTTGGCATACTAGTAGTTAAAATTCTTACTTTCTTTTTCAACCTTGCTTGAAACATTTCTTTCAACATTGGGTCCATTCATAGTAAAAGGAACCATGGGCGCCAAGGTCGGAGTCCTTACCAAGGATTGCATTTTACATGTGTCTTGCATAGATTAGTCTATTAAATACCAAAACTATATTTTAAATGTAATTTTTAGGACTAAACATCAACATTGTGATCAAACATGACCCATATCTATATATATATATATATATATGCATGAGAACCTATATTATAATCAAATGTACACTTTGTATTTAACCATGATTACAAATTTTGAACCCTTTTAACCATAAAGGACACTCAAAATCAAAATTAACAATGTTCATTCAGAGGATTCAATACATGTGCATTCAAAAATATAAACACATGTGGCCCTTCTTATGAAATATATTAGATCCCGTAACAAAATTGAAAACATTTGGTGAACGTTTGAATAACAAAAAACATATTCAATTTTTATAGTTTTATAAATAATCATGTTAATAAGTGTTTTGTGTATGACAAAGGACTCTAATAACATAATGAAATCACTTCAAATTTTTAAGATACCAATTTCATGAATAAAAAATCAAAACCCCAAAATATGAATAAATGATTCATTATATATAATTATTGATGATTTTTCAAAGTAATTGAAGTGCAATTTTCATTACAATCAACAAGTGAATTGGCTCCTTTTACTATGAATGGATCCCATTGAATCTTGAGCTCCAAGAGTAGTTAAAACATTATTCAACTTGGTAAAACATTCATAATAATTGTCAACAACCTTTTTGCGTTCCTTTTATATTGCATTGCATAGCTTTTGATAGATTTTCTTTTAGTCTTATCAATGGGGAAATGTTTATTAAATTTTGCCTTTAGTTCTTCCTATGTACATCAAGGAAATGAACTTTCAAATCTAGTGTACCAATACAAAAGTTCCTTTTCAAGGTGCAAGGAAACAACTTTAATTGAGATTTTTTAATCTACTTCCCATTGGCCCAACACATTTTCTTAGATTTCATATGAAAATTAAAGTTTCCCCCATCCTTGTACTTGAACCAATCTATGCTTTCCCAAGTCGAGGTATGTAGTTATAAGGACAAAGTGTGGAATAATAGTTGGAAGAGGTGTTGTTCTAATTAGGTGAAATGGTGGTGCGATTGTTAGGGTTGAACAACTCTTGGATGGTGGTCCTTGAAATCTTCTTTGGATCAACCTTTGATTGCAGCAAGGCTTTTTCAAAGTGATAATGAAAAGCTAAGCAATGGCTACCATGAGACTTCCCTTTGACTTAAAGCCCTTCACATGGTTATGGCACACCATTTGAAGCTTTAGAATGTTATGTCACAATTTATTTAAGTATCTCAAACTTGTTAAGACAAGCTATGTCCTTGTTTTGGGTGGTGTGGAAGATGAAAAATGTTTTTCAAGCTTGAATATTTTAAAATTTAGGGTTCATGATAAGTTAGATCCATCTCCCCATGGTTGTGAAGATGTATTAACAACAATTCTTCACGTTGGTTAGTTCCCTACAAGAAGATGATTAAGTTTCAGGAAAATGAGAATAAAATCTATGGTCATGTTAAGTGCATTTTGTATCCTTGAAACTTTTGTTAACCTTTTGTGCCTTATATCCTTAAATTTCCATGATAGTAGCTTGTTTTGTGATTTTGTTGAAAACGTGACCCTCTATGATTTGGTTGCCATGTTGACGAGTTCCTTCGACAATTGGTCATACCCATACTCCGCATATGTATTACAATCATAACATCAATTTTTTGCTTCATGGCCCAAAGTTCAAACTTGGTCCCAAATATTGATCATATGGCATTATATTTTTGCTTTAAAGCCCATAGTTTAAACCTGGACATATTCATCATTCCACTATCCATATCCTTATATTTGTTGATTAGCTATGGTGTTTGAACTTGAAATGTGTAATTTTCAATTTTGTATAATTAGGAATCTAGATTTGGTAACTCTAACTTGTTACCTAATATCCATTGATTATGTGTTTTTTTAATAATTTTGATTATGATTAAATGTTATGTTTTAATTTTACAAGCCACTTATGTTGCAATAGGCAGTTTAGAGAATATTGTGTGATTCTTTGAATTTTCAAGGAACTGAAATTTGAAAATTAGCACTATGTGGGAAATTGAAATCAACTTGGTTTGAGAAACTCAAAATTTAGCATTGATGATTGGGCCAACCTTGCTACAACATAATACAGTGAAAATCTAATGTTTTATGGACCTCAAGAACTAAAATACAAGACCTTTTTGTCTCATTGTTATACACACAAAATCTGAAACTCAGCCTATTACAGAAGGAAAAAATCATAATGTAACCTACAATTTTTTCACAAGAGAAAAAACATAGTAGCTTTTTTTTTTTAAAATTTAAAAAGAAAACCTTAGCCGAATAACTCCCTAAGAGTTAGCCATGTTGCTAGTGTAGCTAGATTATGTCATATGTGGTGCCAGTTTGGCACCCAACCTGCACTGCCTGGTGGTGTAAATGCTGCTAAATTTGAAAACTGGAAAAAAAAAAGAAAAAGAAAAAAGGCTGCCCTGTGTAGTCCAAATTACCAA
>Ga0116227_10002645_pt1 | contig 40415 bp, 22 predicted proteins | sample S1TSphgellanicum_FD_89693 | JGI IMG/M metagenome (GOLD analysis project Ga0116227, IMG submission 89693) | Host-associated microbial communities from peat moss isolated from Minnesota, USA - S1T2_Fb - Sphagnum magellanicum MG | ecosystem: Host-associated > Plants > Peat moss > Unclassified...
AAAGGTTGAGAAAACCCAAAAGAAAACAAAAAGACGGACTCACAACAAAGGTTGAGAAAACCCAAAAGAAAACAAAAAGACGGACTCACAACAAAGGTTGAGAGAACCCAAAAGAAAACAAAAAGACGTACTCACAACAAAGGGAAAAAAATCCAAAAGAGAAGAAAAAGATGGACTCAACAAAGGTTGAGAAAACCCAAAAGAAAACAAAAAGACCGTACTCACGACAAAGGGAAAAAAATCCAAAAGAGAAGAAAAAGATGGACTCAACAAAGGTTGAGAAAACCCAAAAGAAAACAAAAAGACCATACTCACAACAAAGGAAAAAAAATCCAAAAGAGAAGAAAAAGATGGACTCAACAAAGGTTGAGAAAACCCCAAAGAAAACAAAAGGATGGACTCACAACAAAGGAAAAAAAATCGAAAAGAGAAGAAAAAGATGGACTCAACAAAGGTTGAGAAAACCCCAAAGAAAACAAAAAGATGGACTCACGACAAAGGAGAAAACCCAATAGAAAACAAAAAGATGGACTCAACAAAGGTTGAGAAAACCCAAAAGAAAACAAAAAGATGGCCATCATCTGATCTCACATGAAATGTAGTAGACCTACAAACTAGGTATCCCCAAACTAGGTATCTTCTTCGCAAATAAATTTTGGATTTTTTTTATAAATATTAATCATTTCATAAAAAAGTAGTTTCTTCTGAAATCACTAAAATCACTCTTCATTTGGATGTGCAAAAATCAACCAAAGCTTATAAAAACTTGTTTGTGGGGAAAAAAAAACCCAAAAAAATAAATAAATATATATATATATATATGAACTAGTTTAGAAAACATGCTATTGTTGAATATGATCTCCAAAGGTAGTATACGGAACATTATGTGCTTGTCTCACCATGTAGGGGTGCAAGTTTGGCTCGATATGGTTCAAGCTTCAAACCCTTCTAAATACATACTTCATGAATTTTTGGGTATACAAAATTCATGTGTACTAGGAGCAGGTGTATGTGTTTATGTGTTTGCTTTGCAATGTGGCAATGTGTTTTTATTATGTGTTTGTTTTTGCCACATCGGTGAAGAAATTGTGCCATGATTTGATGATTCAAAGTGCTTTTGAAAAAATGGCTTCACGTGGCCATCCATCCATTCAATCAGATGGATGGGTGTGTGACAAATTCCTATACAGTGTCCACCGCTCTACTTCCCTTTTGCACTTGTCTTGTCGTGTGAGAGGAGAGGAGATTCGGTAAAATGTGCCATGAGGCACTTTGAGCATTTCATGGCTTTCGTGCTGTCTGGCTCTCTAATTTTATTGCAGAATATTGGGCATTGGGCTGACCAATGTCATGTATACTATTGAGTTGAGGAGGAGGAGGAGGAGGAGGAGACTCCCAGCCCCCCCCCCCTCCTCACCCCAAGTAAATGATTTCTAGCGGATCTTTACAACCCCACAAAAGCACCAAGTATGAACTAAGGTTCTTCCAGCCTTGTACAAGTTTCAATAACAAAGATGAGTATATATATATATATATATACATGCATGTCATGCAAAGCCAAAGATCCGTCTTTGAATTGGACCCAATATCAAGGACAAGCCTTGTTGGTCTGGTGTGAAAACATTTGGCCTTTGTAACCCACACATGGACTTCCATAACAAGATTCTTATAGCCATGAGGATAAGGGTTGTACAAAACAAAACAAAATAAATTATTTCATTTTATTTTAAAATTTTATGATAAATTTTATAGTTGTGGATTTGAATACAATTGTTGGATTTAGTTGGAATAGTTGGAGCATTCGAATAGTCAAACTAAATAGTACAATGTCCAAAAATGTTGGTAGTTGGTACGGTATATCACATATGATTTGTGTCATTGCAAGGACCGGGGGGCCTATGTCGTCATCATGCACCCAACTGCAAGAACACTCTAGTTGATCACAACTCTACAAAGATCTACACCGCACTCAACAAACCCATTGAGCTGGTGTGTTTGTTAAATGTTTCATTGGGTTGGTGAAGGCTTGTGAATGTGGCAACAACAATTGAACTACGTTATACAAAAACTTCTTGTGAGAGGAAAGGTTTTCATACTCTCTTGTTAAGATCGAACCTCTTTGGGTTGTAAGTTTCATGTTGCACTGGCCCAAAGAGAATAAACCCCAATTGTAAGTAAAGTCCGAGTTGTTAACGCCTCATTGTAAGCAAACAAACAAGGAGTTCCTATGGTCACTATTCCTTGCCAACAAAATGCCCTTGTCACAAGGAAATTATGGGAAACCTCGTCCGAGTCAACCTTGAGTAGGAGATTGTGCTTGGGAGGTCCTACAAATAACAAAGCAAATTTTTGGGCTGAGGTTTGTTATGTTGAAGCTTTACACATTAAAATAGAATTTGGTCTTTTGAGTTTTTATTTTTGCCTTATATGCTTTTGGAAGACCTAAAAGTTTGGTTTGGAAAAATGGGTCTCCAACTTTGAGATTCTACTAGGGGCATAATAAAATGGGGACAAATATTACATGATTTTTTGGAGTTTGGAATTAATTTTCAAATGTCTAGTTCAACCTTCTTCCGCACATGTTGGAAAAAGGTTCATTTTATATAATGCATTAAGTTTGTACAGGTTTTTTTTTTTTTTCCTGAATTTGAGAAATAATATAGCTTTATTCCAAAGCATGAAGTAAGTTATAACACCATGGGTGACCACACAAGCTAGGAGCTAACCAAGGCTTAACATATAAATTTATTTTTATTTTCTTCAAATTTTACACTTTTCAAAGCTAACATGAAAGCAAAGATGAGATCCTAAAATAGCATTGATAATACATTTGTTACATTCCAAACAAATTCTTATAAGATTGCTAGTTTACAATCAACACAACTTAAAATCTACACCTCATTAAAAAAACTCCATTTGCAGCCATTGCTCTAGAAATTCAAATTCTTCAAATTGGAAGTAGGATAGGATACTTTTCTAACCAACATCTTTTCCTATCAAAATTAAAATTAAAAGATTTTTTTGTTTTTTTTGTGGGGCTTTCCAATTGTCTATGAGTCAAAAATAAAATTAAAAAATCACTAGAATTCTAACACTAGGTTCCAATACATCATAGCCAACAATATAAAAGGATACTTAAAATTTTAAAAACTTTTTATATTATGTTCAAAGTCTAAAAAAAAACTTGCTACTCCACAAAATTGGGGAAAAAAGAAACAACAACAACAACAACACTCTCCCTTCACCCAAACCACAAATGGGCCCCCATGATGGTTTTGATCATGTCATATGTTTGCATGCGGGTTGACCATAGTCCGAGGACTACTCGTTTGGAGGGTCATTTTTCCAAGTCCGAGCATCTCCGTGGACTCTCATCTTGAGTAAAGTAACAACCGAGGAGGAGTGGAGTGTTACCCAACCGGTAGAAAAATTATCGACGGGTATCACGGAAAAAATAGGCGAGGCATTTCAAACAATGAAACATTCGTTGTTTGTGCAGAGGAAAATTTCTTCTTCTTGATAAGGTGCCCTCCAATTATGCTCAAAATATATTTTTTCCCATTGGAGACTTTTTTAGGAAAAAAACAATTGTGATGTAGCCATAAGTGGGGACGATTGGCCATAAAATGGTTTAGCCAAATTTTATCACAAAAATATGAAAACAAAAATGTTGACTGCCTAATGAAACCTGATGTCAAATTTAGCATTTTTAGAGAAACCCTCAAAAACACCCAATTTTTTTGGGTTTTAGAGGGAAAATTGCTAGAAAGAAAACGCTTACGATGGGTATGGGTACGATAGTCCGATCTATTCATTAGATGGGGGAAGGTACACCAAAACAAAATTCTTTTCATGTCGCTTTAATCAACCCATCACCCACAAAAGGTAAAAAATTGGGACATTGGATATGACCAAAACAGAATCATGGTGAAACTTCCTTTTGGCCCAACCTGTACGGGGATTACGGCATTTGAACTTTGGTCAAAAGCTTATGAGATAAATTGTGATGATGTCAAGGTATCTTGCATCACCAAGCAAAAAGACAAAGAATGAGGTTGTGTCACAACCTTTTGGTTTGATACGGTGAAAGATATCATTAGCTTACAGAACTAGAATGAGGTTGTGTCACGACCTTTTGGTTTGATATGGTGAAATATATCATTAGCTTACAGAACTAGAATGAGGTTGTGTCACCACCTTCTGGTTTGATATGGTGAAATATCATTAGCTTACTGAACTGACATCTAGCCTCCTAGGTGGTTACAAACTCTCCGGTTCAACCCTCATTGAACTAGCTCACAATTGCTTGATTCTCCTTCCCCAAAAGAAAAAGAAAAAACTCAACCCAACATCCTTTGAAAAGGGGAAAAATAAAATGCATGCTACATTATTATCTCATTGGTTGTCAAGGTTTTTTTTTTCCTAACTTGTGTTCCTCCCCCAAATTTTTCCTACACTAGTACCCCACTCCATGAGTAAGGATATCTATTTATCATATAAAAAAAAACCTTAGTGATCCTTGCAAACAATCAACCATGAAGTTCCCCAAGTTCATCAATGAGAGGTATCCTAATCGGTGTTTTTTAATGGTGAATTTTCACTTTTTTTAAACCCGAAAAAGTATGATTTCAACATCATATAGAAAGGATTTTTGTAAAAACTTTAGTCCTTATTAGCCAGATTGTGAAACATTAAAATAAAAAAAAGCCAGACTTTTTTACAAGAGGTTCCAGCAAGGTAGCCAAATATATAAAAGGATTCTTAAAAGTTTTAACTTTCACATGTGGTCTATAGCCAAATTTGACTAAATCTTCTTTGAGATGATTACCAGTTTGGCTACATCACAAAATTGGAAACAAACTGGAAAGAAAAAAACCATGGTCATAATGGTATTTTTATGCGTGAATGGGGATGTCAATTGGTGGCACCTTATGCCTTTGTATTTCCTTGATTTTGATGAATAAAAGGGATTGTTGCCACCTCCTCACTTGGAGTTTCCCTTGCTTCCAACCCAGTGTTTCTTTTATTGGCAAATTTTAACCAAATACCTACTACCCTGGGAAAGGGTTGGCAACCCCTAAGCTTACAAAATAGGGCCATTTTTTTTTGTAAATTCTCCAAATATCGCCATTCAATCGGTGTAGCTTCGTAGTAGAACAAACTAGAAATGGACACATGTCACCATCTTGTGGTGCTTACATTTTATATGGACGGGCCATATGACTTCTCCTTAGGGTTAGGGTTTGTCATTTTTGAGGTTCCTCAGGAAGGATAAGCCTTTTCTTTTGACAATCTCAACCGCTCCTTTTGTCGCATCCTTGACCTTGTTCAAAATAGAGGAGTGCTAGTTTTCTTTCACACATGGACTTGTTATCGCCAATCATTTTTTGATGTGATGTATTGCTAGAGGACTCATTGATGGTGGAGGTTGAATCGTTTCACAATTCTTCTAAACCCTATAAGATTTCTAAAACCCTTTCAAATTTCCCCTTCTATTTTTCCCAATTAAGTATAAACATTAGAAGTTACTCGTTAAGGTTTAATGTAGCTACCATGTTCACTGTTTGAGACTTGAATCTGGTTGCTTGGAAATTGCAATGTTTGCTAGCATAGTCCGTTCAAGATCGAAGCTTTCATTTTGCTTTGTAATGTGGCAATCATGACCAGCTACTAATCATGTGGTACTTGGTTTTTGAATGTGGTTGCAACAATGGCATTTGCAATTGGGATTTGATCGGGATTTAAGAGGCTTGAAGCTTAAGCGGCAAGGGTAGCATGGTAGTCATGACCATTTATGGCCATTGGCTACCAATTTATAATTTTGTTGCATTGTTGCAACATATAACAAGCATTGTTTTTACAAGTTGGCTGCTACAATAGCGTAACAACTAGTTTGTTCGTAAGTCCTTATTTTCATTTTGGGGTTTTAATTAGGGTTTAAGGGCCAAGATCAAAACATCTAGATTTTGCAACTAGTTATTCAAGTATGAAATTCATGAATGGTGATTTCGTGTAATGTGAATCTAATGTTGTTTAGCAATCAACTCACACATGCAACAAATGAATCATAACATGTTACTAGTTGTTAGTAACTTGTGTGCATTTGAAAGTTGAATCTTGCTAAACTTATGATTTTAAACTCTTGAGCAACAAGGTATAAATAATGAAGATGGTGGCTAGTTAGATTGCAAAATTTGTGACTTCATAACCTAGGTAAATAGTGATCACCTTGAAAAAAACATTGGGTGTCAAGGTGATCACTATTTGTTGTCATTTCTAGTGTCCAAGTTAGAAGTCTAGGTTTTGAACCTCCATTTGCTTTCCAGGGCCTTGAAATCTTTTGATTCTTTTGAACTTATATGTGTTGTCCAAACTCTAGGGCCTTGAAATATTTTGATTCCTTTGAACCTATATTTGTAAGTTGTTGCAAAATCTAAAGGTATGTTGTCTCTTTTTACCTATGTTTGCTACATAGTTGCAAACTCCAAAGTTTAAGTTTGGTGTTTATGATTGTTGCAAACTTCAAAGGTGATAGGTTTGGTGTTTTAGAATTGACCTATGATTACTATAGAATCATTCTAAAATTTAATGGTCTAAGGGTAAGGTTGGTTTGAATCAGTGCCTAAGGTAGGGGATAGGTTTATCTTGTGGAATCAAGCATCAAAATTTTGTGTTTGTTGCCATGGCACACCCCTTGAGTTGTCCCCAAAATCTTCAAACATAAGTTTTTTTTCTTTGATCGAGTCCTCATTGATCCTTCAAATGCTACAAGTTCCAACCAAAACCTTGAACCTCTTGTTGTGCTTATTGATCTAATCCAAATAGTTACAAACCTAGCCAATAACAAGAAGAGGAAAAAAATTATGAATTAAATTGTCATTTTCAAGACTCATGGGTTGTTAAGTTGCCTTGGGTAGAATATGTTGTGGGTGTTGATGGGAAAGTCACACAAATCAAATGCAAGGTTTGTGTCATTAATGGGAAAGATAGGCTTTCGGTAGCCAAATTGGATTCTTTGTGAAAACATGTTGGCCGTAGGAAGGCCACAATTGCATTTATTGGTGTGGTAATGGGGGATATATATTTCTTGGAAACAAACCAACACATGATCAATGAGAAGCTCTATGTGCAAAGAGGTAGAGATTTTGTGTTGTGGCAAGTTGTTAAGGGGTTGTGGTGAAACAAAAAAAAAACTAATGTAATTTGCAATCATTTTTCATTTACTTTCATAGGGCAAGCCTATGACTAAATACAAGCAAATGTAGTCTATGTTTACATTCCTCAAAATGTTGAACTACCCATCCAAGCATTGGAGTGTTGGATGGGAAATTGCATGATCATTGCACAATGTGGTATTAAGTGCCACTAAAGAGGTTATCCTAGCCTTTAATTTTTTGTTTATTTTTGCAGATGAAATAACTACTATGGATAATCAATCCTAGATTTCAATCCATTGTTATGCGGTGGTAAGATGGAAAAGAATTTTTATTTTGTTCACACTTGAACGACTTAATGGTGGGATTACTTCTAATATCAAATTTATGATCATGGTTGTTTTAATGACCTTTAATGGTTTGACTAATGAATAGATTGTTGAATGCCTTGTGTGTTTAGGCATTGATGGTGTTTCCACATTCCAAGGGGTTACCTAGTTGGTCCCTTTTGGGACCTGGAATGAAGATAGGCCTAACGCCTAATTTTAGGAAAAATATTCATATTTTTCCCCGTTTAATTGTTGGGTCATTTTTTTTCTTTTTTCTACCAAGTAAATTGGATGTGCAATGCATGGTCATGGCCAAGAAGGAACAAAAAAAAAAATTGTTTCAAAACCCTTTTAAATTGATGTTCAATAAATATAATAAACAATGTAAAATGGGTGAAGGGCATCTCAATTCATATTTTTATAAAAAATCAAAATTCTATAAGGTGTGTAATGATTCTAAAAGTAATGTCTGTTTTAATATTGTGGTTGGTTTTGAAAATTGAAACACCAAAATCCAATTGGAATTTGGATTGTTTATTATTGATTTTATTAATTAGATGTGGGTACATCTCATATCAATTCTTGAAAAATCTAAACTTTGAAACAATCATGGGCAAATAAAAGTTCAAATGAATTTTTAAAATATCTATATACATGAAGGAAGGTTGTTTGTTTGTTTGTTTTGTTCCAATGGTTCATGAAACCAAGGTCATAATGACACAAGGAAAGCTATTGAATTTGTCATTTGGCCAATCAATTGAAATTTTTGTAAGAAATGACATTTTTAAAATTTTAAAAGTATAACTCAACCTAGGATTTGAACCTAGAAAAACACGCCTAATTTGCACACTGAGTGGAAAGGAGATTGGTAAAACCAATCAAAAGAATTGCACATAGTGCATACTATATTATAATGATACATGTGTTACTATTTTAATTTACAACAATGTTCACATTTTTTAAAAACCATGGCAACATAGGTTGTATGTCCGAAGGTTGAAAATTGTTAACAATTTTCAAAAAATTTCAACTTGTGACTCTAAATAACATTACATACACTAATCTCGCGCAAAAGATTCACAAATGTGTATCATCACTTTGGATGATATTGTTGCACCTTGGGATTTGTGCCCTGTAATTGCATAACCTAACATTAAAAGAAATGATGCTTTGTAAAAATGTCCTTGAAAATCATATTTGTTTTGAATTTATTTTTTTCAAACTATTCACACGTATCCTAATGGATTGGGTGCAATCAAAATGCTACAAACATTATCTTCTAAAAACTCTAACTTTGTTACAATTCCAATGGTTCCATTTGCAACACCAACTTTTAACTCAATGTTTTCAATCAACATAACCAATGCTCCTAATGCAACATGTTGCATGTGATTGAATATTTTATTGTTCACCCAAGATTGAATGTGTTCAACATCCCTTGCATTTGTGAATAACATAAATTTGATCAATTGAAATGTTTTTGTGAAGAATCAAATCATTGTAATAATCAATGTCCTTCCGATGTGTGTAAACTATTGTTGTTTTGTCATCAATGTATTGTTTTACTAGATTACACCGTAAGGATTGTTTTGGGGTTTGATGGTTTTTTTAATTATCACTTTGAACCATGCTAAGACATGAAGAATTACTTGTTTGTTTTTGGATTTCAGTTTTCTTGATGTTCAAAAGAATTGGTTAAACACTGGGTAGAAAAAGTCACACCTTTGCATTGGGGAAATCCCAAATAGCAAAGCACTAAATCCTAGCAGGCATTAAACATGAATGGCCCATGTGACATTCACTTTTGAAATTTTTTTCTAAAAATTACTCTTCACATTGAAAGATTAATAACAATTTCAAATGAATTTGTTACAATGCTCTTGTAAGCCTTTGGACAAGCTGCTTGTACAACAAGCAAGCAAGCTCAAGAATGTCGAAATCTCATCCTTTGTCAAAGAATTGTTGCTCCTCTTCATCATTGCACCATGAGAAAAAACACAAAAATCCCACCACCTACTGTACTTATGGCAACAAGAAAAAAACAAACCCAAACCTTCCCTTTTTGTAATTATGGCAACAAGAAAAAAACAAACCCACCTTGACCACCTATTATACTTATGACAACACAAAAAAATGGATAACTATTGAATTCCTTTTATTGTCGATGTAATTAATGACTATCACAATAATTCAAGGGTTGTGAAAGGAAAGCAACAAGGAAAAAAAAAACTTATTGTGAAGGTCCTTGTGGCCACAAGGTTGTGAAAGAAAGGCATCAAGAAAAAAAAAAATATTGTGAAGGTGCTTGTGGCCACGTGGCGCTTTGAAATTTTAGATTGCGTTTTGAGCCCTTAGGCCTACCTCCACTAAATATGGATTTATTGTTTTGTTGAAAACACAACACTACACCTTATTTCATTAGGATCCATTGTATGGCACATAAAACAAACCTTGCAATGCAAAGGTCATTTTCCATGCCAATGGTTTCCAAATTGGAAAATATGTTCCAATCTTTCTATGGGTATTTCTCTAATTTTCCCCCTAATGGCATCTTGACTTTGAGAAGCTTGCTGAAATTGTGGAAACAAAAGGATTAAAAGTTCTTTAAAATGTGAAGACGAGGTGGATAAACATGCTAGCACCTTTGAAACAAGTTGAAAAAAAATATAAAACCCTAATTGTTAAGATAACAATTGAGAATGATTCTATCAAGATAGCCAGGGCCGATTTGGTCAATTTGTGTGATATTGGAACAATACTGGGCTTGCCATGTATGTTGGAATTTGTTAATGTTTTGATGAAATGTGCGTAGGCCAAGTATGTTTTTGTTTGTGACTACATTGCAACTATTAAGATTTGCCAAACTGATCATATAAAATATATAGTGATCCCACCACTTCATTTCAACCTAAAAAAATTCTTGAACTCACAAATGTTGTAAACACATCTTGTAAAATTACGCAAGATTGGGTGATTGACCTAAGTGATGGCAATGACCATTTAGCTTTTCACATTATTGGACAATCACACATGGTGCATTTTATTGTTGCTATAATTGGTGAACATTCCCTAGTTATTCGGGAAGGTTTTGATCAAGCTATCAAAGTTGTCAAAGTTCAACGCATTGTTCCATGTGATTTGTTGGTCCTTAAGTTAGAACAAAGGTTTCCAAACCACAAGTTCATGATTGCTCTTGGGATTATTTACCCACAATATTAGTTACAACCAAATTGTGAATCCACCATTGTGGACCATTTGGCCTTGATCAAACGTCATTGCTATATTTCCAAAAAGTTGGCACCGATGGCAAGTGGGTTTCGGAGCCACTTTCAAGGGATCTTTTGGATTTATATAACTCTCCTTTCAAATTGACCATACAAAACCAAACTACCAACGCCACAACATAACTTAGAGATGAAAATCTAGAAGTTAGATTATGGCATTAGCCTGCCACAAATAGTCTACTTGTTGCTTGGCTCTTTGAGTTCATGAAATTTATAGAGTTGGCCATTGTTCAAGTCATTGACATTTATAGAGTTGGCCATTGTTCAAGTCACTGACAGTGTGGAAGATGAAAGAACATTCTTCATTTTGTTTTTTATAATGTCCAAGCTACAAAATTATTTGGTAGGGCATTTGAACATTGCCATACACATGTTTTCACAAGACTTTTTCACCAAGGAAACTTTTCCTTTTCATCGTGTTATTATAGATTGGAATGATGGAGACGAAATGAAGGTGGAGTTTGAAATTTGAACTTTGAAAGGTCGAAGGTGATAATATTGATTGCATTTTCCATTGCATAATCACGTTTTGTTTTTGTTATAGTATGATACTAACATTGTCAGCTACTACTAATACTTTGTGCTATAGTGGGCAAGGTCCATGTGATTGGGGTTCAAATTCTTGGTAGAGTGCTTGGAATTAGAATTTGTGAATTTTCAACGTACCTATAATTGACACATGTTTCCAAATTGCATAAGATAATTCTTTGCTGGAAGCCTAAAAACTGATTTTCTAAATGTGTGGAAAGCTTGCTCTTGTACACACATGTCAAAGTAGGAGCCACCAAAAACCTTTACAACTTCAAAACTCTTCGCCCAATTTGCACTTCGGATAGTGCAATATAGCCACTTGCATCACATTATCTTTTTCCTGAATAGCCATAAAAGCTTTTGCCTTCTAAAATACCTATGCCACTCGCATTACAAATTAAAAGCATAAAAAGAAACATTGTTCTGACCATGAAGAATGGGGTCATTTCCTACTTAGGAATCCCAAGGTGGAAGAGACTACCTATTGCTAGTCTTCAACCACACCAAAGGTCTGAGGAAGTACTGAGATCATAACCAGAAGAATGTTGTATGTCTTGGTTGTATGTCAGAGGCCTAAACCTTGAAGAAGCTATTACCATAGTACCTTGCCAGCTTCAACACATGTTTGTGGAATAATTAATTAATTAATTTTGAAATTTTCATTTTGATGAATGTGAGTATTCTTTAAAGATTCAAGATTTTGCTTCACAATTTTTTCTTTTTGAATTTTTTATGAAAAATTTCAACATTTCTGAGAACAATGTAATTAGTACAAGTTCCAATAGTAAAGTAAGGAAAACACAACACCAGAACCCTGAGTTTGGTCCACCCATCTAAATTGGGTATGTGGGATGGAGAACTCTAAAGATTCAAGTTTTCTTCCTTTGTGTGTAAGGAAGAAAACCTTACTAACCTAATGGGTATCCATAGGGAGAACCTTACTTGCCCAAGGGTTTCCATAGGGATTTCCATTCTAGGATTAGTGAGTACATATGGAGTAGCACCAACTCAAACCAAGCAAATAAGGCCTTGGGGTAACAAAGAGACCCTATTTTGTTGGTATAATGAATCTAAAATATATTCAACACTTTGTAATAACATTGGTTCAAATAACACATAAGAAAATATAATAATCTAAAACATATTTGACACTTTGTATAACGTTGATGTAATTGTGATCACAAATACATTTAAATCAATGTTGGCTAGTTATTGAGAAACCACTTGGTGCCCAACTTGAGTGTTAATAACATACTTAGTCGATTATTGATTTTTTTTGAAAACCAATAGATAACCCACTCACCTTGTAAATAGAAACACCGAGACTCTTATGGGTTGGATATTAATTTTTTAAGAAAATTAGCCCCTAAATGGGGTGATGGACCAATTTGGTCCGCTTTTCAATGTATTTTGGTTTGCCTCTAATGTTTAGAGATTAATAACCTATTAAAATTATTGGAATTTTATGTAGGTAGGTTATCAATTTAAAAACCCTAAACATATTGATGATAAGAAAAAAATAGAAAATTAAATAATAAAAAAAACCTTTTAACTTACTCTACTTGTGTAAAATAACATTAATTCTTTACACCCTAAAGAAAAAAAGTGCAATTGTTTCAAAAATTTCATAAAAGCTTATTCATTGGGAGCTAGTATTTTTGTTATTCTTTCCTGCACAAGTTCTCTTTTTTAAACTCTTAAAAATTTTCAACAAATGGGAACTATTTCTAAAAAGAACTTAGGGGAGGAAAACAAACCAAAAAAACACTCTTTGTGTATGCAAATTTTTCTTCCAATTTTTAAAAAATAAAATAAAAATAAAAACAACTATATATGGTGAAAAAAAGCAAAAATAGTTTAACTTTAGTAATTTTGAAATGTGTTACTTCAATAAAATAAAATAACAATTTATATTTGGTGAAAGTTCTAGTTTTTTGGCCTGGAGTGAAAAAACACCACACAAAGCTAAATCCAAAAATAGTTTAAAACTCTTTTCATCATAGAATGCTTGAATTGGCAACAAGCAAGCTCACCCTATTTGCAACCAATTGGATATACTTGTGGATATACTCGATGCTTCCCACCTTCAGATGCGGGTTTTCATACCTCCTATTGCGCACACATTAGTTATACACAAGTGAATTTAGAATGAATTTTTTTTTCTTCCTTTTAATAATTACATGTTCTAACTTTTGTTGGTTTGTCGCTTGTCCCAATATATACATGAACAAATGGTGTTGTTCAACATGTGATCACAAAATTATTTTCAGGACATGGGGTGGACATTGGGTGGGGTACATACGTACTAATTATTATTATTGTTGTTGTTGTTGTTATTATTAGGTTAAAAAACGGGAAGAAAGTATGATGAAGTTGAACGCATTAGCTATTCATAAATTGCTGATGTTACTCTATTGTCACAAGGAATTTTGATCGGGACCCAACAAAAGGGAGTGGAGTGTGTGCATGTGTGCAAACAACTTTTATTAGAAAAAAAAGTCGATGGAAGTTTTTGTCATAGCCCACTATGAAATGAAACAAAGAAAGGGAGCGAGGGAGGGAGGGAGCAAGGGACCCATTTAAGGAAGGAAGGGAGGGGAGGGACCCATTTTGCACACTTGGGAGTTCAATTGAAAGTTTGACTCCAATTGGAGAAATTGAATCATTGCCATGAAATGGGAATATCATGCTGAGAACAAAGAAAATTGGGGGCATCTTCCCTGCACAAAACTGGGGTCCATATGAGCAAATGTGTCAGAATGTGAATGCTATCGAATCAATAAAAACATGCCCCAAAAATTTTCACAAGTACCTCCAAAGGAAGGCAAAAAGATTAAGCTTTCCTTTTCGAGGAAGATTCAGCAGCTTCCTTTGGAACACCGAAGCTTAATCTTAAGCTTCCTTCCTTTGGAGGAAGATGATGTTACCGCATGTGTTTGGTATGGGTATCAAGATGAATTCCATTTTCACACTTTAGGCTAGTAGTATCAAGAATCTGTCAAAATGTTGTATGGATCATGGGTACGAACTAATGTTGTATGGATCATGGGTATGAACTAATGTTGTATGGATCATGGGTATGAACTAATGTTGTATGAATCATGGGTATGAACTAATGTTGTATGGAATCATGGGTATGAACTAATGTTGTCTAGTTCTTATTTTTTTGGCTGGTTTCGATTGTGGTTCTCAAGCTGGTTCTTGGGGTACTCAGATTGCCAATTCTTTTTTTGTCTTTTTTTTTAAACAATTAAAACCAAAATCCAAATCAAGAATCAGTATCTAGCCTCCAACTACAACCAAACCCAAAATCATTATTATTAGCCTCAAACCCTATTTTATACTAGTTTCAGTTCTTTATTTTAAAAATACCCTTACCCATCGGTTCCAAGTTTGAAAAAGAGAGAACCTCCCAACACTACAAGCTATAGGAGATGTGGAGATTGATTAGCCTTAGGGTTTTGTCTCATCCAAAAAAACCCTAAGCCCCTTGGCTCTATGGGGTTAGGGCATTTGGATGGGCGGTGAGAGTTGACCATTGTAAGTTGGTTTAGTGAAAAATCCCCACATCAACTAGTGTGAAAACAGATAACTGAGTGGACAACTAAAGTGAATCCCATAATAGTCCTTGTTGCTGTTGTGTGAACAGGTTCCAATAATTGTGTAAAGGTCCACAAGAGTCCAAGCAATTTAATAATAATATTAATTATTATTTTCAATTTTTATTTGAAAAAAGTGACAAAACTTTTGCTTGTAAAAACCATGATTTCGCAAGTGTTGCTCCAAAATAAAATAAAATAAAATAAAAAAATAAAAACCCCACCACAAAATTTCACTAGGTCCATGCCATGATATTCAAATTAGTTCTACTTAGACATTATTTTACAATATACATAATAACATGTATTCCTTATCATAAAATTTATGCAACTAAACCAAAAAAATACACAACAACAAAGTAATTTTAAGTCTTTAGAATTTTCATTTTGTCCAAAATACTTATTAGTTCTAGGGATTTAAGTCCAAAGTCCTTGAAAGTCATCCTTAGTAAAACATTAGAATTATTCTATCCCAAGACCATGGCAAAAATCCCAAAATTCATTTAAATTATTTTAAAGAGATTACAAATAACCCATACTTAGACTAAATTGGGACCTTTAAGTTCAAATCTAACATTTTTCCGGCTTAATATGGTCACTAAGAGGCCTCACTTAAAAAGGTGAAGGTACCAACATGTGGGTGCTGGTTCACCTGGGCCGTGCTTTAAGGATGGGTATTTGTGTTGTTCCCAATATGTTCCCGTCGTCAAGTTCCCAATAGCACACCTCATTTTATCCCATTTCTTTTCACCTAAGTTCTACTCTTGTAACCGTATATAAACCAGCCCAAAAAGACATACAATATATCTATTTTGGAACTATTTGAAGCTTGATTATATTTCTTTGTGATGGGCCAATGAGAGATGCTCAATACAAAAGGGAAAAGAAAAAATTAATTAATTAAAATTGAACTTTGAAAACCCCCAATTAATTATTAATATGAATCACACCACTGTACCTACAACTCATGTTCAACACTTCTTTGTCAAATAGAATTGAACAAGGTTTAGGGTTTAAGATTTGGAAAATAAGGTCTAGGGTTTAGGATTTATTTTTAAAAAACAAAGTTCAACAATCTCAAATTTAGTTTATCCAAAATTTCAACAATTGAGGGAAAAGTATGTAAAGTAGACCTTGTAATAGGAATTTTTAATGATAGTAACTTAATGGGAGTTTAATTTTCAACAACTCTTGACAAATATCAATAAATTTTTTTAAAAAAATTCAGCTAAACTTTTTGTGAATTATTATTGTGTGCCATCTATCAATACTAGTAGAGTTAAAAGTATACCACTCTCTTAACTAGGCTACCCTTGAGTCACCACACCAGTCAAGTTTCATGCCCAGGGGTTTCATGCTTGTGCAATGTTAATAGAACTTTTTGTGAATTGGTTCTTTAATTAGTAATAATAAAATTTAAAAATTATGACTATTTATTATAATTTTATTGGATAGTTTTTATTAGTTTATTAAATAAGGAGTTTTATCAACTACTTACTATTTAGGTGATTTGCACGAAGCATTTCAAAGTTCAAACTTATAATATAAAGGAAGGGTGGTAGAACATGAGAGATATCAAATTTTTATTTTTTATTCTTACTTTTTGAAATCTCTAATGTACAGACTTTGATTTCGTAATATAATTTTATATTTTCATAACAAGTTGGAATACTTAGTAACCTTGAGTAGTTTGTCCATGTTCAAAATTTAAGAAAGGAGATTTGTATCAAGTAGGAGACTTTATTAATGTTAATTTGATTTTGTGTTTATCTTTCATTGAAAACATGAAAACATTTTTGTACTTCAGCAATATTTTTCTTGAAATTATGTGCAAATTGAATACATGTTAGTTTAACAATTGTAAATAGTTCTAGTTTTGTTAATTTAAATGTACTTATTTGTTGTTTTAGGAAACTGTTGCTAAAAAAATCAAAAGTTGAACAACCTTAATGGGAATAAAAAAACTTTGTTAACATGAATTCTTGAAAAGTCCATTAGACGTCACAAAATTACATACAATTGCTACTTAATAAGAAGAAAAACCCTGTATATATATTTAAAAAATTGGGAAGGAAACTCATCCTCAAGAAGTACAAAGGCAAATAAAAGCATGAGAACACATGTCACAAAAGAACACAACTTTAAAAGCATCACTAATATTAATAAAATAAAAGACCATAAATTAAAAAGACGTCATTTGCCACAATTTAATTAACTAAGGAGAAAAACTTAATAATATATTAATTTTTAAAAATCATAAATTAAAAAAAGGTGTTGTCTACCACAAATCAACTAGTGATAGAAATGAATTTAATAAAATAATAATATTATAAAAGATCATAAACTAAAAAGACATCGTCTATCACAAATTAGCTAACAATGGAAATGAACTTAACAAAACACTAACAAAATAAAAAGTCATAAATTTTTTTAAATGGAAAGAGATGAACTTAATAATACACTAATAAATTTTTTTTTTAAAAATTAAAAAAACATCGTCTGCTACAAATCAGCTAGCAATGAAGATGAACTTAATAATACACTAACAAAATACAAGACTTGAATTTTTTAAGAAAGGGCATCGTCTGTCACAAATCAGCTAGTGATGGAGGTGCACTAAATAATGGGCTTTCCTTGTACCCAATGGATTTACTCACTATTGTTGATTGGACTCTGGAGATTAGGGTTTCTTATTGCCTGGTGATTTTGTCTCTTTGCTAGAGAATGTTTGGGAATGTTTTGTTTGTTTGTTTGTTTGTGACTGGATGAATTGGATGAGTTGGATGAGTTTGTATTGGATAAAGAATTGGATGAGTTTTTATTTCTCATCCATGTGCTCTAACAAGTAATTGAGCTGCAGATATGTTGAGCCTGCTGCTTTTCATCCATAACAGGATTTAGCCAAATTTGGCTATAAACAAAAAAAAGTGAAGGTAAGAAAAATGTAAGCACCCTTCTATATATATTTTTTCTACATATTAAAGCTTTGTGTAGAATCTGTTGATTTTTTTTTAAAAATTATTTTAAAAAAAAATTGGCTACTAGAACACCCCAAAAACATTTCAGTTTTATCAGTTTGAAAAGATTTTTTCAACTGGGAAAATTTGCCCCCAAAAAAAAGGAAAAAAAAAAAGAAGAAAAACAATCCCACATCCAAAGTCCAAACAAAGAGCCCTCTGAAGCTCCAAAGGTCATTCATTGTGAATAGGACCCCTATTGAGATACTTGAAGGAAAAGCGAGCCCTACAGTGGGCTTTTAAGGTCCTTATGTATAGGGTAAGGACCTGTGTTGGCGGTTCTTTGAATTTTTACAGAACCGCTGGTTCCGGTTCTTTAAATGTTTCAGAATCAAAGAATTGCCAGTTCCAATTCTTTGAGAAAAATTCGGAATCAAAGAACCGTCGGTTCCAGTTCTTCAACGTTTTAAACAATGTGAGAACCCTGGTTATATACCAAATCCAATGATTTGAACATTTTGAGACCTTGCTGGCATGTAAGTGGGTATATACCTGTGTTGATAACCGGCAGGTACCAGTCCCTCATTCTAAGAACTGCCCGACTGTTAAGTACCACAAAAACATCATCCAGCATCCATGAATGAAAATGAGAATGAAATCATTCATGAAAATTACGAAAATTTTCATTCTCGCTATGGCAATCATCCCCCCATAAACATTTAGCCAAATTTGGCTATAAACTATTTATGAAGTACAAACTTTATAACCAACCTTCTATATTTATGAAAACCAAATATAAAAATCTGGCTATTTTTTATTTTTTTTGTTTTCTCACTTTGGGTGTGATTGAAACCCTCCAAATCACTTCAGTTTATTTTATTTTTATTTTAAATTTTGAATTTCCCTTTTTGGTGAAATTTTGCCAGTAAAAGAAGGCTGGCTGCTGTTGTGGATGGGTGCAGCCTGGGTATATGTATGGTATTGGTGTGAGTATTGGTATTGAAGAACATACCCGTCGGGTATACAACCGGAGGAAAATACCCACCTTATTATATCCTTCATTGCTTGGTGAAAGCGGACAGGCTTGGATGATAAACATCTAGCAAACAGGAATCACCACCTTCTTCTTCAAGCCATAGTGTTTGTACACCATCAATCACATCCACTGATGAATGAGATCGCATATGTCGTCCAAGGTTTAGTCATTCATATGGATGAATTGGAAAAATTCTTTGGGATGAATTGGGTCTTTTTTTCCGTTGACACCTCCCCCAAAAGAAATTGGTTTAAAATGAAGTTATTTCACACTTGCTATGTGATCACCTAAATGCTCGTAATTGGTAGGTCTTGAGCCAATTGCCAGGCATAACTGACCCTAATGAGAATTGAGATGACCTCATTTCATCCATGAAGAGAGCAATTATCACATTTCTCATCCAAGAAGAGATAGGGTTACAAAATCATCGGGCCATTGAGAGTTTAGGTTGCTTAATGAAATGAAGGTCGGAGGTTGTTGTGTGTAACTCATGACCTAATTGCCAATTGGGGCATTAGGAATCTCACTATAGCCAGTTATGTTTCAGAATTTGAAATTAATATTATAATGCTTCAAATTTGGAATCATGTTCAAAGATTTAAAATTTCATCTAAAATCGTATTTATGATTTAAAAATTTCTATAATTGGCTTATGGTACCAGGATTTTTCTCTCTTGTTTTTTTCATTTTGTTGATGTATCTCTGAAGTGGCAATCATCCATAAGACAGTTTAGCCAAATTTGGCTATTAAAAAAAACTAGAGAGCCAATCATGTCTTTTACCAATTCCCACAAAGGATGGGTTTGTAAGGCATACCTATCTAGACTTTGTAACATTTTCCAAAAGCTGGAACCACAAGAAATGAAACAATAAACCCATTTACTGAGGACTTAAAACTAGAGTTGAGAGCCCTTGGAGCACAAACAATTAATTGGGAACTCACTTGCCCAAGTACTTGTTAGTCCATGAAAGCCAAATAGCTATTATAAGAAAAGTAGGTTTAAATTATGCTAATCCAAAAGAAATTGCGTTTTGGCTAAAAATTAAAAATTAAATAACCTAATTATTAAAATATTAATTAGCTTCTTTGGGGGTTTGGTAAGTTTGTCCCCCAAAAATCAGATGTGGATTATTGATTCTCCAATTGAGACATCCATCATAACTTCGGATCATTATATCCAATGTTAGGTTTTTGGGGTTTAAGGTTTTAGGGTTTAACTTTGAATCATTATATTCAATGTTAGGTTTTTAGAGTTTAGGGTTTAACTTTTGGATCGTTATGTTCAATGTTAGGTTTTTAGAGTTTAGGGTTTAACTTTGGATCATTATATTCAATGTTAGGTTTTTAGGGTTTAGGTTTTAACTTTGGATCATTATATTCAATGTTAGGTGTTTAGGGTTAGCATTTAACTTTGGGTCATTATATTCAATGAGTGTTTTTTTTTTTTTCCCCCTTTTTTTTTTTTATTTAAGTTTTTTTGAAATTTAAAAAAAGAATTAGCAAAATTAGTTAAATTTACACTTTTTAAAGAAAAAAAATCAAAAAAATCTTAATTTCTTTGTTGAAAAATGATGAAAATTCACCCCCAATGAAAACATTGCTTGACACATTCTCAAATTGGGCCTCAATTAAAATTTGTCACTTTCAAAACATAAATCAAATGTACTCCCCCCTTCCCACCAAATAAACAACAAAATTTAAACAATATAAAATTTAAGATAATTTTATTTTCATCCCTTTAGCCAATCATTATAGTTGATCAATGAACAACAATCATTTTTTATTATTTATTTTGCATTTTTGGGACTCTTCTAGGGTTCAAAGATGTGTGCAATTTTATTTTTTAAGGCTCAACTCTTTCTTTCTTTTTCAAGAAATTCACAAAATTTTGATCATGTCCACTCTCACATTCTAATTGAAGTATGATGGATAAATTACTTGGAAATCATATTAGGCCAAATTACAAGTGTGCGCCTCACATATATACATATAACTATACATATTTTACAAACACACACACACACACACACACACACACACATATAATATATAATAATAATAATATTTATTGTTATTAAATATTTAAAATCAAATTCCTATGCTTTACAACAATCCCCACAAGCTAGGCCCACAAAGAAAGAAGTTAATTCAACAAGCAAAACCCTAGATATATATATATACTTGAGATGGGTTCCAAAGTAACTTTAACCATAGTATGGTTAGGTGGTGTGATCTGTGCCATTGAAGGGGGGGGGCCTCATGAGAGCACCAGATTAAGCGGTGGCCAGCCAAAATGGAGAAATCATGCAGCCAATAAGAGGGGGTGAACCCAGTTAGCCCCCTATTTCTGGAGGACTTCTAGCCAAATTTTGGGGGTGAAAGGCTTTGTCCCCATGTTTTAGGTCAATTACTAGTGTCATGCCACCTGTAGTATCCCTAAGTTCAATGGCAAGGGTAGATTTTTAAAAGAAGCCTTTGTCTTACTTTCTAGGGGATCATCTCTCTAATTTTAGATCAAATGTTAAAGTAGGTAGTTTTTTTTAATAAAATAAAATAAAATAAATCATACCCAACATGATTTTTTTGTTCAAAAAATAAATAGCATAAATAAATAAATAAACCAAAAAAAAAAACCAAGATTCCCCTTTTTTTTCAAAAATAAATAAATGAAACTCCCATACCACAAAAACATACCATAATTAAATAAAAACTCATACCTTAAAAACCCAAAAATATTGTAATCTATTTTTTAGAACTGGAACGATTCTAATTTTTATTTTATTTTTTCTCCCTTGCTTTTTTTTTTTTTTTGTTTTTTTTTGCCAAAGTGGTGATCATCCATAAGAAGATTTAGCCAAATTTTGGCTATAATTGAGATATTATTATAAAGGATACAAAAATTGAGGATCCTCTTCTTTATGTTGTTGGCTACTTACTACAACTGATTATAGAAATCTGGCAATTTTTTACAATATTTTCCAAATCTGGAGATTTTTGGCCAATTATTAATTTTTTTAAAAATCCTTTGTACAGGTTTTAATCAGAATTTTCTGGTCCGAAGACTACCAAAAATTTGCCCTATAAAATCACTTGGATGGCTATGAACTTAATTTGAGTACCCATGCAGTTCCCCATCCGAGCCCATGCAGCCCCAAACACATAGAGAACGAGCCACGAACGGCAGATTCTGCGGGGAACAGCAGATTCTGCCGGGAACTTCCTCAGAACCAGCGCACCTGCCAGAATCACCTGTTGATGGGAACACAATTCACTAGCATTAAAAGCTTGGGAACACAACAGAACCCCAAGGGGAACATGAGGGAACAAATGCAGAATCAGAAACAAAATGCCAATTCAACCTCTCAATCCGAGGGTGGCACGAGAGTAGCCTTTTTTTTTTGCCGGGTGAAATTTTGCCAAAAAAGTGAAATTATAAATCAAAAATTTCAGAAATGAAGACATTTTGAAGGTTTTAGGGTTTAGGGTTTTTTTTTTTTTTTGGGCATCTTTCAATCTACGATCACCCTTTGGCTACACGAAAAAAATTCCTAAATGAAACACTTCCGGGGGAGGTTGAGTAAGGTTCCCCAACTATCGACAATTGCAAACACGAAGAAGAAGAGCGGACTACTTAGGAGGAGAGGGTTTACGGTTTGCGGTTTAATGTATAGTGAATATTGTCGCATTGTTACGAGACCGTATGGGTGGGTAAGAATACCAGGCCCGGGGGGTCATGTAGTAGATTTAGATTTAGATTGAAGCAAGTGAAGTGGTCGGGCTCCACTCATTGAACTCGAGCAAAGAAAGAACCGACAAGATTGCGATCGATCGATTGATAGTAGGCACAAAACTCGCATGTTTCAATGGGGGTTTCAAAAGATATTCGGGAACCCACCCCACACACACCCGGATGCAATGCTCCAAGTGTATATAGCTTTAGGGAACATATATACATATGTGTACACATATGTGTACTCGGTTAGAGGAACCGGTTTAAGTTTCGACTCTTACGATTTGATCGATCGAGAGCTATAAGCTTTGGAAACTCACCGTGGGCTACTTGAAATTTTTGAAAATCTTCCTTAAGTAAGTTAAATCCCGGATCTTTGTTAAATCCCATTTAGGAATACGAACTAATTTCTTTGTGCTTTTTTTTTTATTACTATTAAATTTTTGGGGGTCCCTCTAGAGAGCCCCCAAAATCATGGCCATTCTTTTTTTGTTCCAATCAATGCAAAGACATTAGGAAGAGTGGGACGGAGGCATCCAAAGTGATTTTTTTTTTGGGGTGATGGGCCTCTTTGATTGGTCCAACACCCCCGAAAAAAAACACTCGTGCCATCGACATTCCCCCCTACCCCCCAAAAAAAAGATTATGTAAGCTTTACCTTTGGTCTAGTTATAGGAGTGACAAAGAAAGGATTTTGACCAAAGGATATATAGGACAAAGTGCGGTGGCATTGGGAACAACTTAGGGGAACACATGGGAACTTGGTGAACACATTGTCAACATGGGGGGCGCATAGAATCCACACAAAAAATCTCAACACATCCCTCGTCCCACTCTTTACTTGACACTTAACTTGATTTCATTGAGCTTGCAAGTTTGGTATTTTGTTTCGACTAGGTGAGCTCCACTACCAACTTGTCCCAAAATTACTCCCACCCCCTCATCTTTGGGATGGATGGATCGCCTTCTTTTGTTGCTCCTGGCAAAGCTTGGTGGATTGGCTTTCCCTTTTTGTCGACAATTTGTACCCGATGTGAGAAATTTTTTGTCGAACAAGTTGCGAGGGGAAGGGGGGGGGGGGAAAGGGTTCCTTCATATAGACGGCAATGCTATAATTGGAAAAAAAAAAGAAAAAAAAGTAGTCCTATTGTGGACATTAGGCATGTGTGGGGGGTGTTATAAAATACCTAGCTTCTAGGGTTGGTTGTGTATCCCATTCTCTCTTTTCCAAACCCAACAAAAGCCCAAGTTGTTTTGTAGATTTCACAAGAGAGATTGGGTATTTTTATTTTCCAATAACTAGGATAAAGGTTTATGGTTGATATTTTGTTGTTGTTATTACCCGCCCATCATTTGGATGAATTTTTTCGAAAAATTTAGCAAATTTTTGTCAAATTTTGCACCAAGAAAACCAAATTTTCCCAACTCTTTTGTCCAGAAGGAAAATGCTGAGTTTGAACTTTGAACTAGCAATAGTTTAAAATAAGATATGTTCCATGAAAATGTTAATAATTCCCCATAAATAACAGCAATGCCGTAAATACACCATGAATACTAAACCCTAAACCCTAAACCCAATGCCGTTGATACACCATGAATACTGCACACATTGGTACAACAACAACAATGGAATTCATGAACAAGAGTTTGTGTCCATGTTTAATAGAATTGAGGACATTCAAAGAACGACACTTTTGATTCACATATGTGATTGGACAAGCGGATTTAAGAGAAGGAAGATAATTGTGTGTTGTGAGGGAGGAAAATTTTTTGGAGCTCAAGAATATGTTATGCGCTGAATTGAAAAAAAATTGTACCATATTTTTCAGGTTCAAAAAGATATCATAATTTTCCATATCAAATCTCAAGTTTCAACACAAGCCAAACTATCATCATCTTTCAAAAATCCTCATATAAAAATAAAGCAAGATTATAAAGCAAGGACTTGATGACGCTCTTGCAGCTCAATCCCACACTAGCCTATCTTTCTTATCTCCATTGAGGACACACAAACTCATGAATGCCAGAAAAACAGGGTGCAAAGTACACAGAGTCTTATTGTACATGCACATGAGGATTTGAGTTAGTATGGCAAATCAGACATGGGTTTTCATTGAATTGCATTTGCTCAAGCTTGGTTCTCACTCTTTGTGAATTTTGCAAACAGGATTTGATTAGATGATAAAATATCAAGTCTGTTCTTCTCACAACAATCCTCCAAAAAGAGAGAGAGAGGCTCAAAAGAGTATGGCAAATCAGACATGGATTTTCATCGAATTGAATTTCCTCTGCTCTGCTCTGTGTTTGCTCTTTGCTCATTGTGAATTATGCAAACAGGATTGATTACCGAGATGAGAAATATAACAAATTTGTTCTTGTCACATGAGTCCTCAAAAAGAAGAGAGATGCTCAAAAGAGTGTGGTGGCAGACTTAGAGAAAATAAATAAGAGATCTGATCAAAGAAACAACAAACAGTGATTCAGATCCATGTAACTACAACAAAGAGTTCAAGTCTCTTGAGAAATCTCTTGACATCCCACTCGATCAGACTTGGAAAAATCCAGAGTTTTACAATTAAGATTTGAAGTTTGCAAGAAGAATGGGTGGTGGGTGGTGGGTGGGTGTTGATCCTGACTTCAATTCAAAAACCAACAAAAAAGAAAATGAAAAAAAATTTCAAGAAATTTCAGTAGTTGTTATTCTCATGCAAAATGATCCATGATGATGATGATGATGATGATGATGCACCTTCGTTGCAGCCCAGCTTCAAGGTTTGGTTATGCAATGGACAGACGGAAGCTGAACCTTGTTTCAAACAGCATGCAGCAGCTCAATGAGGAAATACTACTTGCTTCAAGTAAATTTGCGATGGAACAACACTGGGGGAATGACATTGGGTGCTTGAGGAAAAAATTCTTGTCCAGAGTTTGCTGCAATGCAACACTGGGGTTTTAGAGACATGGGTGCTTTTCAAGAGGTAAAAAACTGCTTCAAGGTTTGCAATGGAATTCATCACTGCCAGAGGAATGAAAGAACATTTGGTGCTTGGTTTCAAGAGGAAAAAAATTCTGAGAATTTGCTGCAATGCAACTCTGGAAGAACTCTTGGTTGTTGTTGCTATTGTTGTTCCAGGTTTAGGGTTTAGAGGTTTTAGGGTTTAGAGATTAGGGCCTAGGTTTAGGACTTTTTAGGGTTTAGGATTATAACCCTGAGAACTTGGCAGATCAGGGCCAGGCATGGATGAAGAAGCGTTTAGGGTTAGAGTTAGAATGAAAAAAAGGGTTAGGGTTTAGGGTTTAGATTTCAGAGTATCTAGACTTGCTTTATGAGTGTGTGCCATGATATTTACATTTTATATTTTATCATTGCAATTCAGATTATTATAAAACTCATTTAAGTTTATACATGGAAATTTTGTATTCTTTCCAAAAAGTCATCCATTGCATTGAAAGTTCATTCTTGTAATCTTTCCCAACCAAAAAAAGGAAAATAAGTTAATAAAAAAATATTAAAATAAAAAACAAGGTAGCTGCATACGTGAGAGTGTATGTGCCATGATGACATTTACATTACTTTAATTTTATTTCCAACAAAATTTCACTTCAGATTTATTAACTTATTTAATCTATAGTTACACTACAATTTGTTATTATTTCCCAAAATCATCCATTGCATTGAAAGTGCATTGTCAAAATCCTTCCAAAAAAAGGATAATAAATAATAAAAACATATTAAAATAAAACGAACTAGGTGCCTACATGTGTGTGTGTGTGTGTGCCATGATATTCACATTTATTTTATTTTAGTATTTAACAAAATTGCAAAAAGTCTTATTTAAAAATGAGAGGAGAGCTTTTGCCACCTACTACTCTTAGAGCTTTTGAGTCCTAAGTATGGGGTAGTAATCTCTTAAGCTAGGTACTAGGTATTTTAGAAAGGTAGTTGTGCTTGAAGATTACTCATTTTTCTCACCTTAAGGTTAAGGTCCAAGCTATTTAATTATTGTTAAGATGTTGTAGACCCAAGTGAATGCAAAATCCTTTGCCTAAAATCATGGTCCAAAAAATTGATTAGAGTAGATAACTAAAAACTTCAAGAGGTTCAAGTGTTTATGAACTTCTTCAAAAGAATTTTTCAGACTTGGTCTGATGAAGAAGTTGTGTGGATTAATTTGATTGATTGATTGATTGATTTCTTGGTTGGTTGCTTGGGCATGGCTTTCTTTACTCCTGAAGAAGTATTTTTTTGTGCACCTTTTGTTTTGCCTTTAAGCTTCATAAGCAAGCTCTACTAGTCTTTATTAGCCTTGCCTACCAAGGCAAGCATATTGTGTTGAGATTAGGTATAGAGTTATGATATCTTGAAGGATTTTGGTTTCTTTTAGAGGACTTTTTGAAGATTATATTTTTGCTATGGTGAAATATTTGAGTTTCCATAATTCTTCTTTTGCCTTAAGATACTTTTTAATGCAAATTGCAAGGCCACACCCCTTGTTGTACTTGTTTGTGTGAATGAAGAGAACACATGTATCCTTGTACATACTTGTATATACCACCCATACAAGCATACATGTACACATGCATATACTTTGCATACAAGATAGACTTATTTATACATACTCTACATAACCAGAATTTCTAGTCACCCAGACTCTCTTTTGGTAATAGAAGTAGTGACAAAGAAAACAAGTGCAAGATTAATATTGCTGCAATCTCTGGGGTATGAAATTTGAGCTCAATGCACAAGGATGGAGAAGAAGTTGTACAAGGTTCGAGGAGGCCGAGGTCCAGGCAAATCAGTGTGGATGCTATGTGTATGTGTGCCTGCAATCTATGTCACATACATCACACAAGGAATTGTTCAAGAGAATGTGTGAGTGATCGATTGTACTCTTCTTCTTCATTATCTTCTTCTTATTGCTCTTGTAGAATAAGCATATGACCATGATTCATCTATTCTTCTATCAAGTGAATTGTTCTTCTTATTATACATCAAGTCTTGATAGAAGAATAGATGAATCATGGTCATATGCTTTACTCATTCATTCCCAAACAAAGTGAGCAATAAGGGGGACTTTTGAGTTGAACATTTAACATGGAAAACTGGATTTTTTTGTGTTGCAGGTCAACAACACGTTACGGAGAGAAGCAAGAAAGATTTGAGCATCTTGCATTCTTGAACTTTGCCCAAAATGTTGTCTGCTTTCTCTCTTCTCTTCTCAGTATGCTCCTGAACTACCCATCATCTCTACTCTTGTGATTTCCATTTGCATCTCTACTCATGCTGGCAATTGATGTTGAAAGCATGCACAGAGAATGAGTTCAAAGAAAAATACCGTGCAAGAAATTATTTGACATGTAATGGATTTAGGGTTGGTCATGACTATCAAATGTTTTTGGGATGTGTATGTGTGTTGCGTGTTTGGAACTATTGACTGATTGGGTGGCCAAACCTCAAGCAGTGTTGCACATATGGCCAAACTTGAAGAAGGAAACACAAGCTCCAATTGTAGCTTTTTGGAGTGCGAGCATCTCACATGCAATTGGGACAGGATGGGGAATTACAGCTCTCAAATACATCAGTTATCCTGCACAGGTAAGCCTGGAAAAATCATGTATTGTGATCAATTAATGGTCATTGATGGGTTTTGTGAAAGGTTGTTACACTAACTCACATCTGTTGATGATTGTTCCATGTTTAAATCTGAGAAACTTTCACAGACCAAACTTTCTGAATCAACAAGGGAGAAAGTTTGGTCTGTAAAAGTTTTTTAAGATGCTTATTAAGATGGAGAGGTGAAGATAATAATTTGCTCAAAAAATGGAAAGAGTGTAACTTGTTGTCATCTTTGAAATGAATAGGTGCTCGCTAAGTCTTCCAAAATGATACCAGGTATGGAATTGAATTGTTTTCTTTTATGGTTATCGCATTGATGACATTGTTTTGGTATAAAATCAAGTAAAACATGGATTATCCGCTATTGCATATGAAATAATCAACAACTTGTGACTATGCAAAATTAGCTCTCACCTTGGGTTTCTAGGGTTTGTCTTGTGACAGTGATGTTTACTGGAGCCATTGTGTATGGAGTCCACTACACTATACCAGAGTACCTTTGCACATTTCTGATTACTGGTGGTGTTTCTATATTTTCTCTTCTCAAGGTAAAACACAAAGAAACTCATATCACACAGAACTTCTTTTGAACTTTATAGCAGGCAACTTTGTACAACCTCCTCATGAGTTGCAAACATGTGCATTAAAGTAGTCTCTACCTTCATATAGATTTGAGAATGGAATTTAGAGAGCTTGTTTTTGCCAAATGAAATTTGTCTTGCTTGTAAGTTGTAAAATGTGATTCTCCTATGTGGGGATGCAGAATCATGAAAAAGTTGTGAGCAAAGTAGCAAGTCCCAATCAACCCTTTGGTTATGCTCTCTGTTTCCTTAACCTTGGGTGTGATGGCTTCACACATGCCACACAAGATGCTATCACAAAAAGGTAAGATGAATTATGCTTTTTGAATCTTTCTCTTACTCATATTTATTGTGCAAAGTCAGGAGTTCTTGGAGGAGGGCCCATTTGCACATGTTACTTGAAGCAAATCCCTCTTCCTGTATTTGCAAGGCCTAAAGGACATTGCTCATTAGAGTTGAGCAATTTTGTGATAAATATTCCACTAAGAGGATGGCCTTTTAATGTGTAGTAACTTGGTTGTGGCAGGTATCCGAAGACTAATGCAGTGCATATTATGATGTGCATGAACATGTGGAGCTCTATATATATGGGCATCTTCATGTTGGGATGGCCAGGTGGAGGTGGTTGGGCAGCTATTAAGTTTGTGTGTGAGCATCCAAAAGCTGCATGGGACATTACACTCTTCTGCTTGTGTGGTGTAGTGGGGCAAAACTTCATCTTCCTCATCATCAGCCACTTCGGTTCATTGGTGACAAATATCATCACCACCACTCGCAAGTTTTTTAGCATTCTTATTTCTTCACTTTGGAATGGGAATCCTTTGTCTTTTCAGCAATGGGCAAGTGTTGTCATGGTGTTTACTGGGCTATCATATCACATTTACCTCAAATGGAAACAAAAAGCTTCACATGGGCATGGTGGGAGCAAAACACCACCATATGCAAATGAACATGAAGAAGATGATGGATCACAATTTGTGGCCCGACTACGTAGTAGGAATTCTAGCACTCTTTGAACTTGTTTACTAATTGAACTCAAGAACAACATTACAGATCAAGGCTGATGCAACATATACATGGGGTTCGTTCAAAATTGACCCTACTATACTAGACTTTTGTGAAAGAGGCAATTTGGATGTGGGGAAACCAAGGAAGAATGTTACATTGTTCTTTTCTATAAGCAACAACCACAAAGAAGCTTTTATCATGCATCTTCCACCTTTGTGTTCCTTGTGGAGATAAGAGGTATCGTTCGTGTCTTTTATGTCAAACTTTAGCAAACAATAGCCTAGATTGAATTCTTATGAATTCTGGTACAACAACATAGAACCATCCAACCCATTTGCAATACATGTATCCTTAATACCAACCAAATACTCTAGGGAAAACCCAAGCTTCATTTCCTTTGTACATTTTTTTTAATGATCCATAATGATACAACCAAAATGTTACAAGCTTCCTTCTAAATCATGATGCACAAGGGTTAACATCTCAAAGATGTTCCAAGTTCTTTTCCACGTAGAAGGTGACCTTACATGTGTTGCTACTGTGATACTAGAATGATCAAACATACATGCACACAAGAAATATAGGATTATACAAGAACATCACATATAGTACATGATTTGATGGTAGTAATTTGAAGCCTTGGTGGAGGTTACAAAAGACATTTCCTTGTGGTCTTGGTTTTAGTCCTTTCAACGTTCTTTTTTACCCAAACTTGAAATTTGTGGGTAATCTTTACTTGTTCTAACCCACTAATTCATCAAGTTACAACCCCTCTCAATACATTTTCAAACCTTCAACATTCTATCTCATGAACAATTAACTCAAAATATGGTGAATCCATTTCCAATTTTTTATTGATTACTAATAACTACATTGTTCTTAATTTTTCATCCTTCATTTAAGGTCTTTACTAGTTGACATCAAATTCAAAACACTAGAACATCAATATTCCCCTCAACTATCTACGTCTCATGCCATGGCATTGAAGCCCTGATTTTTGTGAACCTTATGCACATATTTCAAGTTTGGGTAAAATTTTGCACACATTTTGCCCCATGTCATTACTTGTATATAACTTTTATTCCTAACTTTGTTCATCATCAATTTTGGTCTAAATTTTTACAAAAGATTAGGTACTTATTGTGATTCATATTTATTAATTTAATTAATTGTGGTGCATCCCAAAGCACAAATTCTTTGATGATTTTTTTTATTTTTTTTTGCAATGGGCCATTTGATTAGCCCATCACCAAAAACATTATGAAATCCCCCTTCCTCAATTAAAAATCACATTTGTTACATTATTTTACATAATCACATAAAACCATATAAATATATTTATTTTACACTTGCACTATTTTACACAACATAAAATAGATTTACATAATTTTACATTTACATATTTTGTGTTCTACATTTACACTTACATAACATAAAGTATAAATAAATTTCATTACAAAATTCACACTTCCACAAAGTGCAAGTCCTAAACTATTTACACACACAGCACATTTCTTATTTCTAACATGGGGTGTTAACTTTGAAATGTGGGTAAGATACATTATGTCCACTTGAGCTAGTTTGCAAGTAGCAATGCCACAATGTCAAGAATGTTTAAATAGTCTCAAATAGAAACCACGCCCATTACCAACTTCTTTATAATGTATAAAAACATAGCACAAATTTTTCAACATTGAATTTTCTTTCCTACTCAAAACAAAGTATGTTAGCTCTTACAACCACTTCATCATTTTAAATCTCTCTCCCAAACCCATTCTTTCCTAAAAGAGAACTTATGTATAAGTTCAAAATGAAAGCTCAAATCATTCATATTCTTCACTATTCATCAATAATTCTAGAAACCCTTCCCTAAATCAAGAAATCTTAAGAGCAAATCTCTTGCCATGAAGCACTTGGTCTATCATCTTGGAGAACCTTGAACACACAAAGATTCTTCCAACAATGCTCGAAATGTTTTCTCCATAACCCTAATGCCATTTTATTCCCAAATTGGTATGTCTAAGCAAGAAACCCTCAAATAAGTTAAATGTTTGGGCTTTGATGTCCAACAATGTCCATCTTTGAGTTCTATTATTCCAACCAAAAAATGAAAAAAAAAAAAATTTAAGAAAATGAATATAATGCTACGGTGGTAATGTGATATGAAATTCATTGTTCATAATATTTTAGGGTATGAAAGTTAGTCTAAAAATTACTTGGATGCTATGTTTGTAGTTTGTCAATTTCATGCATTATTTGCATTGCATGTAGGAATTCGTAAACCTGAAAAATATTGATTAAAAAAGTGACATTAAAAAAATATTCAAAGATATTTTGTTTCATCTATAAATGATTTTATATGTATTTCCAAAAAAAAATTAAACCATATTTATAGATAAATAGAATAATGTATTGAAATTCACCACATTTTTTATTAGATAGCAAAGTATTACTCTCAGGGAAACGTATAAATTTTTTAAATAGGCAAGCTTTACATTTTCTGCCTGTGCTTTACATTGTGTTGGGAGCATGCAAGCTGCTAGTGTCTTGTGGAAGTAGTCCTCCCATTTGCAGCCACCTTTTGTATACAATATCATTCCATTCAGGAGGAGAACTTGTTAGCTCAGACAGGCAACATGACAACCCTGAACTACCATAACATCTACTGTGCAAGGGCAAAATAGCACCCATAAGTAGTCATACATTATCTACTAAAGCAATGACTTCATGACATGACAGCTCTCTTGCGCTCAAATCACATCCATGGACAGAATTTTAAGCATGTAACAAAAAGGTCTTTGATATTGAATCACAGCTTTGATAACTACATAGATTGGAACTTTGCAGCTTACTTACAGCACTGCGCATCTGGCATGTGTTGCTCCCTCAATCAAAATGCAGAATGCACCCTATGGAAAGGTTGAATTCCTCCGCACTAAAGTTCACAACCAACACTTCCCCTGGAGTGCTGACAGAACACAAAGTCTCATGAGAGGGAACCTGGAGACTTGCTGACTCGTCTTGCAAATCGCGGTCCCTTCAACAAACTCTTGGGTGATCTTGTAGGTTTTGGCAATGATACAGATAGAATTTGTTTTGGTGACCGCCGCTTAGGAGTTGACAGGGCTTTCCCTCGGAAAGTGCGTGCTGGAGGGATCCGGATGGGACCTGGTGGGACTCCTTTCTTTAAGGCACTCCCTCTTGGTGTAGCAGCAGGAGGTGTTCGCAGAGATTGTGGTGGTAGAGGATTATGAGGCTTCCAAACTATGTTGTTTTTCAGTGAAAATCTAACCCGCTTCCTCTTTGCAGAATTGCTCCCTGGTGTCAGGTCTACCCCATTTGACTTTGGTGAGGCCTGAGAGAGCCCCACACTTCCAGATAAGTCACTGACAGAATCACTATCTTCCCCCTTGCTTCCTCTCTTCCTCTTCTTCTTGGCACTGCTGTTCAGAGGGGAAGACTCATTTGGTGGCAAGTCATTAGAAAGAGGCTGTGGAGTCCCTGGAGCTGCAACAAATGCAAATTTCTCTTGCAAGTTTGAAACCACAGCATCCTTCACACTTACATCCATCAGTGCATTGCCTTCCCTGCCAACCAATACCTCTCCAGATCTCCCCATGATCTCTTGTATTGGGCTTTTATTAACTCTGGACAACAGTTGGTCAAGTTTACTTCCAGCTGCAATTACTTCAATTTCCCGAACAGTTGTTGCCATCTGGGTGACCTCCACAACACTTACAGGTTGAACTGCATTATTGACAGAAGCAGAATTAGTCTATTTATGCTGACAGAGAAAAGAGAATAAACTTGCCCATAACCAGACACACTGGAACCCTAAAGAGCAAAGCTGTATAAACCCCTTGGAATAAACAACTCTGTAAGTTACAGAAATGTAACTCAGTTTTGTGCAGAACCCTATATTCCTTGATAAAAGTACCTGCATATGTCAGGAGTTGCCTTCTGTAGGCACAAAGGATACTGTTATTCTACTGTCTGGCTGGAATTCATCTGGTTGAAGCAATGACTTGGATAACACAAAGCTATTTCTCTTATTGCATACATCACAAGAACATCTCTAAGCTGTGCTGCACATGAAAGCAATAGTGTAAACCTATCTGAGCCTTCCAAAGGTACTTACATTCTTGAATCAAAGCATTTGTCAATGGTTTTGAACTTTGATCAGAATGAATTTTCTTCAATGATTGCCTCTTAGCACTCCCAGTCAAAGCCTTCCTCTTTACTTTCTTTCGCTTGTCAGAAGGACTCCCTTGTTCCATATTTCCAGGCTGAACAACCAATAGTGAAACCACCGATCCACCCTTCAACCCAGTCTCACCTCCATCCTCTTCATTCTTGAGATCTGAAACAAACTTGTCACCCAGTTCTTTCCCCTTTGGCAACTTGACGATGCTTCTCTTGTGCCCTTTCTTCACCCCATCCTCTTTCATGACCTTTGCAGATTTGAGGTTTTTTAACAAGGGTGAGTCCTTCTGCTTCTCAGTTCCAACAAGTGCACCTCTTGCTTTCAATTTCCTTCCCAAGTTTGTCTCTGCCCCGGCACTGCTATTGGCAGCTAGTTTCTCATCTTTACTCCTTTTTATACATTGCCTCAATGAGTGTCTGCGCACACCTTCAGGAGTTCCTTCCTCACACAGTTTCTCATCCGGAGCAAGCTCTACTAAACCTGCCATAGTCACAAGTTTCTCCAATCTGCAGAAGTCATCATGAATCTCATACACAAGTTTGCGATTTTCCTGCAGAGTATTCTCCGAGGAAGCAACATCAAAGAGGCTGGCAGCTAATGGCAAAGCAGCCACATGTGGTCCAAAGTTCTTGTTGTCAATTTTCTTGCTGTCCTGGTGGTCCTGGATAAAACTCTGGGCATCAGTTAGGAGTGAATCAAATATTCTTTCCTTTATTTTTTTCAACAAGCTCTTGTCTGCCGCAACAGCAAGTGTGGAGTAAAAAGGCTGCAGCATCAGCCTCAGAGTGGCAGCTGACAATGGCTGGCATTCCTTAAGCTCATCAAGAAAGACATCAACCAAATGTAGGTTAATGCCTGCTGCTGGATACTCATCAGTGGCAAGCAAGGTCCTCTCAACCAGTGCATCCATGAACTTTCCAACAGTTCCCTCATTCCAATCATGCTTTTGAAGAACCATGAAGACTCTTGCCAAGAATTGCCTTAACAGAAGGTAGAACCTGTCCAGTTTTAACCTGTCTGTTCCAGCCCACTCTCTCCTCATTGTCGAGAGGAAAACCTTGAAAAATATCAAAGACTGTTCCAGGTCCAGGCTCTCAAGTATGCCTGCAAGCCTAGCTATGAGATCATCTTGTACTGCAGCTTTGTCAGCATGCGACACACAGTAGAACAAACCCTTCCATATCTTCTCCAGCTCATCTTCTCCTACATCCTGAATATTAGATACAGAGACTCCTTGTCATCATCATCGTCAAAGTAAAGTATCACACCACTTGTGCAGTTGCTCAAATGTAGTTGCAAAGCCCTAAAACTGAGACAGAGACAGTGTGTTGAGTGTAACAGCATTCAAGAGATTGATACTTACAGCAATGCACACCCAAAAAAGATGACTTAACAACAAGCTTCAGTAACCCAGTTCATATCAAAAAAAACAAGAGAAGAGAAGGAAACAAGGATGGGTAACAAGATAAGCATTTACAATGCTCACAGACATATGCAAGACTTTGTATCTTCTTCACTAGCAGGTTGTCAAGATGGTTACTAGTAGCTGCGATGATTAGAGAAAGACACACTGATGTCTTCACGAATGCAGCCTCAAACTACTAAAAATGAGCTTCAGGTCGACAGTGGAGAGAAACCTTGAATTCCAAAAGCTACCATGACCCGGCACTCGGATTCATGTAGCTCCAGAATCCGTATGATCGCCTATTAAGCATCACGAAGCTCAAAGAGAACCGATTTCACGCATGCAGTTTAAGGTGTAAAGGGTTACGACAGTACGCACAGAATGAAATAGATGAGAACAAAAGGACGATAAGAAACGGCGCGCTAACCTGCTGACAAGAAAGCCAAAGAACGAGGAGTGCCAAGCCTTTGTCGCGTGTTTTCTTGTCTGCGGATCCTAGCTTTCTTGCGAAGCTGTTGTGATTAGTTTCCGTTGTCACACCTCCCTGTTCTTCTTCCATCCTCAAGGAGGACGCTCTGGAGCGCCGTCTCTGGAGCTATGACGGTGGTCTAGTGTTGCCTCATAACATGTAGTGGTAGCTAGGTATTATCCAAGATCACGAGCAGAGAAAGAAGAACTCTGGAAGCCAAAGCCGCAACACAAAACCATGCGTTATGATGAGGGCACATCCAAGCCCGCCACAGAAAACGAAGAAAAGAGAGATCTAGCACTTACAACAAGGGAAACAAGGTAAGTGCCCAGAGAGACAACAAGAGACTCATAGCACTTCAATCATCAACGGCGGCTTATCAAAATTTCCTATCAATGCATTCTATCGATTCAGAACAGCAGAGGGAATCTAACAACGCAGAAAAAGAAAGCCTCAGAACCTTAGAACGCAGAGACTGGGCCTTTTTTTTCCGTTTCAAAGAGGCAATGGCAGTAGTCTCCGGAACAACGGCTTCACCGAACTGCAGCCAGAAAGCAATACACCGATTCATCACACGAGAAAAAGGACGGAACTCTCACAAACGCAAAGCAAAGGAGGCTATTATATCCAGCAGGACGAGACACGACGAAGACGACGACGACGACGACAGGGGTTGTTGCCACCTGCTCCCAAGCTCCAAAACTCCGAAGCGGCTACACCAAATTCGAAGAAAATACATTCTACAGAAGCGCCAGAAGAAACAGGACCTCCACGAGATGTCGAGGATGGAAAAGAAGTGAAAAAGAAGGGAAGAAAACACCGAAAGGAGTCGATGATTCACGAGCTGCTGCTTCCCGCACTTCCGCAACGGAGCACTACCCTTCTCTGGCCCTTTCCGCCATAGCCAAACAAAACGCCATCGCCGCGCCGGGCACGGGTCACACAACCCAGCCCGCCATTTTCTCACCCGGTCCCGAATTCGCGCTTTCAGTGGATTCCTTACACCAGATCTTTAGAAACCGGCCCGGGCCGGGCAATTTCAGTGACCGGGACCGACCCGCGATCGACAGACAGCCCGGGTTTCCCCATTTGGTTCACACGTGGGAACTTGCCCCCGTTAGCCGCGAACACGCAGACAGATCGTTTTTTCAAAAAAAAATCTCACTAACTGTTTTACTAATCATGCTTAATCAACTCACTAAACTGGAAGCAGTAATTTTGTACGCAGGTTTTTACCCTCACCTGGTTAAATAGTAACTTCTCTGATTTGGATAAGGATGGTAAATTGGATGACTCCAGAAAAAGTCACCAGACTAGTAAACTAGTAAACATACTATAATTTACCGCTATACTACCTAACTTAAGTAGGTTGCAATAAAAAAAAATTCTGGAATTTTTTTTTGGTAGCCAAAGTGGCAATCATCCCTTGGAATATTTAGCCAAATATGGCCATAAACCAAATATTAAGTACAAATCTTTAAGCAACTTTCTATATTTTTGGCTACACACTAAAATCCAAATATAGATAGTTGTTGATCTTTACTTCTTTTCTTTTTTTTTGGGTCCCACTTTTGGCAATTGAAACCCTCCAAACTCACTTAATTTCTAATTTTTTTTTACTTTTGAATTTCACTTTTCAGTGAAATTTTGCCAACAAAAAAAGGCGGGGTTGCAATTGGCATTAGTAGGGCACATATGTCATTGGCCCAAGTATTACGGTAGGTCACCCATCCCCATGCTATTCTCAATGAAGTGGGATTCACTTCAAACTTCTTGTGGAACCTAGCTAAATTTTAATTTTTTATATATATTTAAATTGATTTTCAATGACAAAAATCAATTTAAATTCAATAACTTTTTCCTTCATTGATCTGAAAATTGTGAAATAAACTCACATGCACACAACCTCATCTAGAAATGTCTTCGATTTGTGAGGTTTAGTTTAATTAGCTGAATAAATTGCAAGTGTATGGAGTTGAACACCTTACCTTCACAAAGTAAACCAAATCCTTAACTAATAAATCACAATTTCAAAAAGTGATAATTATTAATCAATTTATTCATTTCACATAATTATTCCAAATCTTGGTACATATTTAGGTATGAGTGTAAGTAATAGGTAGTTAAGTTGGGGATAAGTAATAGGTAGGTTGAAAGTAGGTAATATTAAAAATAAATAAATAAATAAGTATGAATAGGTAGGTTGGAAATAGATAGGTGTATTGACTATCTACCTACCTACTACACCTACCTACCTATTACATAAGTAGGTAACTTAGGTAAGTAGTCTAGTCTACTTTCCTATCTTCCTAACCAAAACCTAACTTAGCTAAAAGCCTAGCTTAGCTAAAAGCCAAGCTTACCTAGGTTAGCCCATTAACTAAGCTTAGGCTACTTACCTCCTACCTAGCATATATCTACCTAACCTATTAACTAGGCCTATCTAGTGACACCAACTTCAATTATGGTCCAAATGCTCTTCAATATTATTGATGATGGATTCAAACATTTACAAATACACACATAGTCATGAGTGATGTTTTTTTTGGAATTTGTTGATGTTGCATCATTGCCTAACATCCAAAGAAGGATTTTAACATTAAATGACAACATGACAAGAAGGACAATTTTTTTAAAATTTAAAAATTGCTATTATTTGGTGACATTAAAGAAAAAGCTTTCTAGAGTCAGCCAACTTAATTCAAAACCCTTGTTTTCTTGGCAATTTTTTTTTTTTAATTCCAAAAAAAACCCTTTGTCTAAGGGTTGCAACCCTAAAAATTTTGCATTTTGGCAAAAGTCTGCACCAAAAAAATAAGTTGATCGTTACTTGAAACATTAAAAATTTAAAAGTATATCATCATATTGAATGTCAATTCTTAACACATTCACATAGGATTTTTTTCATTTTTTAATGCTTGGAAGTGGTTTAAGCACACCCATCACCAAGCAAAAGCTAATAATCAAACATTTGTCTATATTCTTTTCTTTTTTCTTTTTTTTTTAATGATTTTCATGATCTTTACAATCTCTCCTTGAACTCCAAAGGCAATCGAACTATGTTAAAAGATTTTAAGCTTCAAATGCTTACCCTGCCAAACTAAACATGTATTGTTCAAAATTGAACACTATTTTTCAAACCTCATGTTTTTTCAATTTTTTGTCCATTTTGAATGATTTTCATGGCGATGAGTGTGCCAAGTGAAGGTCCACCTTATTTCTTGGCACTCCAAAAGCAACCAACCTATGTCCAAAGATTTTAAGCTTTTTGAAAGCTTAAGTGTTAAGACATTTGCTTGTCTACCCTACTCACATGAATGGTTAATGGTCACATGATAATTACACATGATTCAATTAAATACTAAATTTCTCTATACTCTACACAAAATATTGAGGATTTTAATTTCATAGTTTTAAAATTGAAGACATCCATTATAATATATATAAGAAAATTTGGGAATATGTTAGATATATTTTTTGTAAAATTCCACAATTACTCTATGTATCCATCCCAACTATCACAAAAGTCTTTGATGATCTAAAATGGGCTCCAATTTGGTATGATTTTGGCATAAATTTTAAATTATTTGGGTTTTGGTAATTGGTTCCAAAGACAAACTTTATGGACCCTAATTGGCTGATCTTGGTTCCCCGGCTCTAGCCCAACCCAAAAATGGGAGGAGAAAAAAAATCAATTTACAAGACCAATTGCAAGATTTTTCCATTTTTTTGGGTTTGAGTAATTACTTAACAAATTGCCTTTCTTTTGTGGCTTTGGAGAAATACTATAAGTGGATGGGCAATATAATTTGTAACAAAATTTGCGGTCAACAAATATAAGATGTGTGTGTAAACATTTCTTTTTTTTCAATCACGAGTAACAATAATCCAATCAATTTAACCAAATTTCAAAAATGTAAAAATAAATATTTTGAAATGTCAATTTACTTTCTACAAATTACAAACAGAATTACAATTACAAAGTTTATAGTTAATTTTTTAGATAAAGATAAAAGATAGAATTAAAATTTGGAATGCCAAAAGAAATTATATATGGAAACCTAAAGGAACCCAACAAAACCACAATTGCCCCATTAAAAACATGTGAAATTGTGTTCCCATTGAATGGGTTGAAAAAATTGAATGGGAACACAATTTCACCTCCCACATTTTTTTTACATTTAGTTCACTTCATTAAGAACCTTTGGTTTGACACAAGTTAAATGGGTTATATTAGGTACCTATAGGTCAAATCTCAACCCAACCCAAGGATCAATAATGTGTAAATGATATTAAAATTGCCACAACATGAGATGAGTATCATAATTCATGAATGAGTGATCATCAAATTGACTAATTAACAAATTGCACAAGTTTCCAGAACATTTTTTTAAAATTTTCAAATGGAATTCAAAACTTTTGAAATAATTTGAACACCTAAAACAAAATTTCCTAAATGAAATTATATATATATATATATATATATATATATATATATATATGTTTTAAA
>Ga0116227_10002646_pt1 | contig 40412 bp, 27 predicted proteins | sample S1TSphgellanicum_FD_89693 | JGI IMG/M metagenome (GOLD analysis project Ga0116227, IMG submission 89693) | Host-associated microbial communities from peat moss isolated from Minnesota, USA - S1T2_Fb - Sphagnum magellanicum MG | ecosystem: Host-associated > Plants > Peat moss > Unclassified...
ATTCAATGAGAATAATAGAAATGAAGAACATGTTAGTAATTATGTGCAATTAACAAATGAAAATCCAACTTCAACCAAAAAAAAAAAAAAAAAAAAAAAAAAAAAAAAAAAAACAATATTGCATAAACACCAAATAAAAATAAGAAAGCACTTAAGAAGGTCTTAGCAAAAACCCAATAAGCATTGAAAAAAGAAACATGACAAATGACAATGAAAATAATTTTTTAAAAATGGAAATAATGAATATGATGAAGTTCAACACATGCAATGAAAAAAGAAAAGAAAAAAAAGACTCAAATAACCTACAAATCCATGAGCAAAAAGAAAAATAGGTGAAACTTGGAAGTGGCAAAAAGAAAACTTTGATGGCAACTCTCTGCATCATATAATCTGCTGCTTTAGGGTGACACAATCAGGGGAAAGAAAAAGAAAAAGAAAAAGAAAAAATTCGTGTAGTTCTTTATGTGAGGAAAGATCTATATGTAGACCCTTTTCCTATACTTTAGATGTTTTAAACTACACACCTACCTACTTTAAGAGGTTCCGATAAGAAAAGTTTTTAAATCTAGGGACCTACCTACCTACCTACCTACTTTAGTTTAGGCCTGTCTGACCAACGAGGCTACAGGGTAGGTACAGTGTTGGTCTGGTATATAGGGTCAGAGACTGGTATCAATACTGATAGGAACACTGGTATCATATCCCAGACCAGTCTGGTATGACTTAAGTCTGGTACCAGCTTAATGCCAGTACCGGCAGGTAGGTTCTGAGGTAATACTAGTTTCATACCAGTCTTATACCAGGCTATATACCAGCCCAAAATCAGTATCGGGCATAATACCAGTACCAGGCTAATATCAAGAAATTTAAAAAATAAAATAAAATCAGTATTGATCCAATACCAGTACCAGACTGGTATCAATTTTTTTTAAAATGCCAGTACCAGTACCGGTACGGGTATCAAAATAAGTTGATACCCGACCTGCTGATAAATGAATCCCATGTCAGCAAACTGTCTGAAACCCTAGACTATGGGAGCGTTAGGGACCGTTGTATGGAATCAGCAGCGGTGAAAAGATGCACTTGCAACGCGCTTGCATGGGGTTGCCGCCACCTGCTGCTGTGCTTTGCAAGCCAGCACAGCGCCAAACGGCAGAGCGCCCACGCAGCCAGCACTCCGCTGTTCCCATGCAATGCCTCCATGACCGTTTTCGGTAAGCAGTCTGTGTGGGTGGTTAGCAGCCAGGGCTTCAAAGCATGACGAACCCGGAAGAAGCAGCGGGGATTTAGGCGCGGACCCCGGATCTTGGCACCAACCTAATGCATGATCATGATCATCAATTCCGGTTTAAACCGTGTGCGCATCACATTTGAGAGGAATTTTCTTCTGTGAAAAAGTGGTGCACCGTGCGAGCTGTTGTGATAGTCTAGTCGGCTCTCATGAAGTGTCCAAGGGCAGCAGCTTATGATCATAGGTTTTTGTTCTAGTTGTGGTTTAGATCAAGGTGGCAAAGTGTCGCCGTATTTCAGGAATTCTAGCTTTTCACGCTGCATGCACTTGGCAGCATTTCAACCTCTTCGATGATCTACGAAGGTTTCGGGTAAGACGTGGACACTAAGAATGCCCTCTTAGCGTTCTGTAAAGAAAAAAGCAGCTCGAGGGAAGATCACAAACCGATAGAATCCGACTTCATTGATTGGGAGAAGTAGAGGCCGAGAGTGGATTTAAACAGCATATATGTAGTTCATCACGACGGTCACTTGGTTCAAAACACTCATGTTTAGTTTGGCTGCATTTGCGTATAGTTGCGGCTCCCTGGTACGTAGGGCCACTACCACTGCTCACGGCGCGGGGAGTCACCTGTCCTTGCGGTTCAGAAATCCGGCACGGCAGTCGCCGTTTGCAAGTGAGATTTTGGAGCATCGACCTTACTTTGAGAACGGAGTAGCCAACCTCTTCCAGACGTAAAAAAATCCACAACTCGATAGATTAGTTGCAGTTAAGATCAGAATTCACAACTCTTTTGAAGCATTGGTTGCGTGCACAAGGATAGGCACAGACCCACTGAAGATGGAGACTCCACCTACATGAACTGATCGTGCCCATGAACTGATCAACTTCTGTATGAAAGCGGCGATTATGTCTGAGCCGTGGGAGCAATTGTGGCTTGTGTTCGCATGGTTGGATGGCAAGAGCTTGGCCACGGCCTGCTGCGTATCCAAGCAGTGGCAGCACATAGCCAGTCACGACGACTTCTGGCGTCCCTTGTGCGATGCACGGTGGCCATCGGCCCTTAGCACCGACGCCGGCGCTCGGGCCGTACGTACAGTGGGAACGTATCGGCTATTCTACTCGCTGCGGAGTCAAGCACAGCGCTACTCGTCGGTGCCGCGACCGCGGCCGGAACAGACCAATCTGCGCATGGAGGATCTGCTCTTCTTCCTAGACATAGCCCACGGCGACAGCGGCGCGCCTCTCTTCTCGTTCGTCCGCGGCGGCGAGGAGCTCGTGGCTGCTGCACCCGCAGGCGACAGGTTCCGCTTTGTGATCGACATTCCCCCATCGGAAATGAATCCACAACCGCAACACAACAAAATTCCTGCAGGTATGGAAACCCTACCTCCATTCTTCAACGGGTCCTCGTCTTCTCTTGTTCGCAAGTGTCATGTCTGACGGAACTCATTCCATTCGGCAGCTCATGCAGGGGACCGGGGTTCAGAACAAAATGCCATGGTTTCTGCGCGGGATGCAGGGAATATAACCGCAGTACCTCAAACTCATGGATCGTGGACGAAGCAGCAAGTGAAAGAATTGAAAGTAAGCTGGGCAGTGATGCTGAAGGGAAGCCCCAAAGTTCTACAAATCGTGGAGACTAAAGGGGGACAAATGGTGAGCAATGCATGCAGCTTCTCACAATGCTTACCAGAACATGGTTGCTGTCCAGTTCCAGCTGTTGTGAACCACCAGGCTGAGATTGATCTGCATTTCAGCTACCTAGAAAGGGATTCCACATCAAATGAGGCATGGCCAATGCAGAATATATGGGAAGCAACAGCAGCAGCAGTTGCTGCTACAAGACGAGTTGAAGAACACAATCTTGACCATGTCAGTCAGTATACTATCATGCTTCGAGAAATCCATTTCGGGTTTTTGATCACAAGCTCATGGAGATATTTTACACAATTCCAAGCAATGAAATACTTGGAGCATGCCTTCATTGATGGTTGGAAGTTGCAGTGATGGTTCAATGAAGTTGTAGGTCAGCTGTTCAAAACATGATCTGGTTTTCTTTTTTGGCTGCTTTGTAAATACAACACCCATGTCAAAGGTACTCCAGGGTGCTTCATGAGATTCAGTCGGTGGGTTAAGGTTTTGGCAAAGCACCACCCAGGCAAAGCAGTGACCAGATAAAGCCTCAAGTGTAATTAGGGTTTGGTGCACAACGTGTTTGACCCTGGGGCAGAGATCATGGACCAGGTATGAATCTCAGAGTTTCAAATTGAGATTTCATGAACTGTATGAATCTCACCATTGCAAATTGAGATATCATGGACTGTATGAAGCTCAAAGTTGCAAATTGAGAGTTTGACTTGGGGATTTTTCACTGGAGAATCAATTGGACATTTTGTAGTATTTATCAGGAGATTGGAGGGTGTATATACACTGAAATTATGAGGCATTGTAGATTGGAAATTGTCAAATTTGAGGATGTAGGAACCTTTTTAGAGATGTACTTTTTAACATGGCATCTCCTGAAGAAGTAACGGAATTGGAAAAAGATCTGCTGGGTCAGTTATGCTCCTGATGGCTATTCGTTAGGTATGTGGAAAAAAGATGCATCTGAATGGAGTTCACTTTGAATATGTACAAGAATCTGCTATGAATTAGTGCAGGACTTGTACTGAAGATGAGAGTCCAAGGGTATGCATGAAATTGAGCTGACCCATGAATGGGAGTCGGAAATTTTGTGGTGTAGTTGGCTCTGGTATCAATCCCTTTTGGGTAGATTTCTTCCAATTCATTAAACTTGCAATATTTCCCAAACAATCCTGCTTTGGGCCTATTACCCTTGTCACCTGGGCTTTGAAAAATTACATTTTCATGGTGAGGTTTGTGACTGCAACAGATGATAGGGTGAAAAGCTACAAATTAGTGTCAGTATTTCCATTTGATTGCATTTCTGTCTCTTCAATCTTGTTGAAATGAGTGTTTGACAATCAGAATTCAATTGCACTGTTCACAAGACTGGATCGGGGCAGACTCCTGAAATTGTTCTGTATACTCGAACAAATGTGGCCCTTACTTGCATGTTGGCAATACTGATGCAACTATAGCTCCACGCATCATACATTGCTGAAAATAGTTAAGTGTGTTTTTTTAACTTGACAAGATGTCAGCTTTGGCACCTTTCCATTTCATGCCCTGTAATCATGCAGTGAGAATCTCCACAATTTTCCAATGTCTTCAGACTTTGGCTTCCTGTGTTGACAACTTGATCACCTGTTTAATGAAATAGCAACATATACTTGTCTATGATCACTCCCACACACCACTTAGCTAGGAGGAAGATCCAATCTGTTCTGTTCCAGATGTCGTGCCCCTTTGTGCCCTCCATTTCTAATCTTATTGTCTCATTTCAGTCCAGCTGCATTTGTTACCATCTGCATGATTTTGCCTCATACATTCCACATTGCTGATCATAGTGTCAATCCACCTACTTGCTTTCTTGACCCTTGTATGCACCAGAGGAGAGCAACATGAACCTCAATAGCTGCTATGCAGGGTCAAAGGAAATTCAAAATAGCACACTATTGATGCTGAGAAACTATGCTGACTAGTATTTTGTTTCTTCAGAAATTGATCTTGGCTGCAAAACATTGATTTAAAGGAATTTCAGTTACTGTTTGGACCTTCATTTGTCAAGTTAGAGAAACTTGTGGTTGTATGATGGTCTGACATGCCATTTGAGTGCTCATGCTGACATAGCATGATAGAACATAAAGCTCATGGTAACCTTATGGTCATTGGATTTGTGATGTAGTCTTGAGCTCTGTGTTGTGGTGTGTTACATGTTGGAGATGTGAACATGGTGAATGTATGACAATCAGTAGAGAGAGCTGAAGCAAATCACAAATGAGCTGTTATGGATTCAGTTATGGTGGGCTGAACTTTTAAGGCAATTGCAATAGCTTGGTTGGTGTGTTTGAAAGACATGGCACTGCTTGCCTTACAGGAGCATGGTAGACGAATGGTACTTAACTGACAGTTGAGACATGCATTAGGTAACGGCCATTGGGAGGACCTAGCTGAGTGGTGGGTTACTGCAAGCCTGGTCTGACCAATGACCACAATTGAAATAGTCGTGAGGCCAATGACCAATTCAGCTGCCCCTACAGGCCCTACAGGGTGATTCTCTAGGTCAAGTCAGCTGTGAGAGGGAACTGTGATGTTCAGGAAGTTCCTGATGCAGTGACCTGCTATTTATATAGGTGAGACCGGCAGCTTGACACATAGTACTATGGCTACTTGCAAGAATCCTGAAAGAAAACACTGATTATGAGCTTACTTGCTGGCTTGTGACACATTTTTTTGCATAGAATGCAGGTTTAATCTTAACTCTAAAAGCCAAATTAATTTTGTGGTGGAGACAGCTCACAGCTATGTGTTTAGCAATCATTGTGCGGTGTCTTTCCAAACTTCTTTTTGTGAGTGAGGTGGTGTCTGGTTTTCAAGGTTAATCTCTCTTGTCTTTTTGTGTTGATGTTGATGTTGCAAATTGGCAAAGGAATTCATGGACGGCATGCAGTTTGAGATGGTGATGCTGCATGGAGGAATGAAGGCATGTGGTGCTGAAAAGAATGGTGGTGAGAGAGAGAGAGTGTGTGTTTGTGTGTGTGTGTGTGAATGTCATGTCATTATTCATCTTTTTGCTTAGTCCTTTTGTAATTTAGTTTGTGTATTTTCATGCCCATGACACAACAGCTTAGTCTCCTTATCTTCAACTAAACCATGATGAATAAATCAAAACCACAGTGGAAACATTATAGTGGAAACATTGTATTCCATATAGAGAAGCTTCAAAATCAGATTTTGACATGTGAGCAAATGAGAATTTATCCATAAACAACAATTCAATTGGTAGCCCCATTTCCATAAATGAATGTTATCTAGTGCAGCTCATAACCTTCATGTGCTTAGAGGAAGAGTTTCATAATCTTCTTATAAATGGATGAAAACTTTCATAGCCTTCTTGTAGACGGACGAAAGGTTTCATGGCCTTCTTGTCAATGGATGAAAAAACAGAGGGAGAAGTTCTGCACAGTGAGAGACAAGGGGAGGGCCAAACAGAAGCTTGAAAAATGTCTAAACAGAAGTTATGTGTATGAGATTTCAGCCTACTGCAACTAGACTGCTCTAGACAAATCAGAAATTGACACATCAATGATCTACCTCCAAGAACTGGCTACTATTGTTGAGCAGCAGCTATTATAAACTGCACCGAAACCCAGTTGGGGTTAAGGTTTTTTCCAAATTCCCAGAACTGCCAATTCTTTGAATCTGATTTTTATATATTCTGATGGTTTTCTTATTCTGATTCTTTGCGAAGTACCTAAAAACCAGTGGTTATTAGAAAATTGAAGAACTGGCTACCTTTTTGAGGGGAATGGGGGAAGGAGAAAGGTCTCAGCGCAGGTTACCAAGGTGGTTATGCTGAGATTCATCTACAACATCTGAGTCACGACAATTTTTCCATTTGATGGTGCACTGAGTCACTTCAAAATCTGAACTATTTTTTTCCTTTTGTATTTGCAGTTTCTTAACAGAGACGCTCTTGGGATTAAATCTATGAGGGTACAAAGCATAAGTCTTCGTTGGAGTTTACCAGACACAGCTGAGAAGTTAGGAACCTGTAAGATGCCTCCAAGGTGTCAAATTTCAGGCATTCCTTTGTTTTCAGGCACAGGGAACTGGGGCAGAATCCTGTGTTCAGGAAAAGGCGTTCAAGAGCCCAGATTATTTATGTATAGAGGAAGAAGGGCCAGGGGGCATTCCTTTGATTTCAGGCACAGGGAAGGTGGGGCAGTACGTTCTGAGTGCGTTTTCGACCGTAGGGAAGGGGATTACTTCAGATTACTTGCTTCCCAAACTATTCAACGTTCTGGCCATAAATTTCGGTTGCAGAATACAGAAGACACATGTTTTATGGCCTAATCTTCTAGTCCCTCCCCACCCACCCCCACCTCCCCATTTTGTGAGGTAGGTGTTGTAGTGGTCATACAGAAGAAGACACGGCCAAATTTCGCTACATGTCAGAGAGGGTAGTAGAAAAAATTTAAAATTACTCTCTTAAAACGGCAAAACGGCGAATTCAGACAATTTTTTCCTCGAAGTATGGGGGGCCATTTCGAGGAAAAACTCTCACCCCTCTCCTAACCCCCCGAACCTTTTTATGAGTCGCACGGCAATTACCACAATAATAATAATAACACTGAGTCGAGTTCGATTCTCGAGTTCGATTCTCGAGTTCGATTCTCGAGTTCATGCGCAGACTTTGAGAGTCAAGTCTTCAACTACGTATTCTATTTTAGTTGCTATGTTACAGACTGTCTTCCTCGGTGCAAATAGACTGGGTTTTCTTGTTCCCTCTTTTTGCTGATCACGACTCACGAAGACCAAGGGTAACCCCGGAGCAGGTGCAAAGGAAAGTAAACTGGAAGCAAGAGGGGAATAAATGAGGTTTCTAGAGGGTTTGTCAGCAGTTCTCCAGTGAAGGCATTTAGAGATAGGCAAAAACGTGCATCAATTTGAATCCATGGCCAGAACTGAGAGAAGAGAGAAAACAGTTCGTGCAAAGTTCCAGAAGAAGTCGAGAATTGGGGTTTGAAATAGCTCTTCTTGACTGCCGCACACGTAATCATGACTGACGACTACTTTCAGCTCTCGTTGGAAGTGGTGCAAGCACTTGTTCGAGCGCAGAATGATCGGCTGGTGCAACTGAACGAGACTCAATGTAAACACTTAATAGAAAAGCTTCAAGAGACCGTGAACAGTGTACAATTAATTCTCGGTTCTCTAGCTCCTGCTGGGGACCAAGCTGGTGTCTCCAAGCACCCCTGTGAAGCAGCCCTCCTGGAGCTTTACCGCATAGTCATCAACGCAGCAGAAATCATACGCGCTTGCTGCTTCCAGGACTGGCTCAAGGCAGCAGTCAAGTTAGCAACCGACACTAGAGCTTTTGCCAAGGCTACTTTCGACCTCTATTGGGTGACAGACGTGATTCGCACAATCCTTCGGGATGCTAGAGTGTTAGACAGATGCCATGTTTCAGATAGCATCGAATTAGGGTTTACAGCTACCGACCAGCTCAAACGTTATGTTGGAGCGATGATCCACGATGAGCTGAGTGAGGCTGCTCTGAGGGACTTCGAGCGGTTGAGAGGACGGTTAAACGACATGCGGGATTCAGGAACCTGTATGGGTGAACTAGAGGGACAAATAGTAGAGAACCTGTTGAAGTTAATCCCTAATGTTGGCAACAAGAAGTCTACCAAGTGTTTGCATACTATAGATCCGCAAGAGCTCGTGAATATCAAGTCCATCGGCAAGGGGGCGGCTGGTGAGGTTTTCGAGGTAAGGTGGCTGGGTCAACGGTTTGCAAGAAAATTCATTCCAGAAAAAATGAAAATCATTTTTCGGCGAGAACTTGCAAGCTTGGTAGGCCTCTCTCACCCCAACATCGTTAAAGTATTCGGTGTGTCTTCCAACAATCAAGGAAACTCAATTGTTATGGAGCTCATGGATGCAGATCTTCGTGCCTACATGGAGGCAAGGATGAAATTCAGTAAAAAGGCGCCTTTTGGGCTAGCTGTTGCACTTGACATCTTGCTGCAAATTGCAGAAGGCATGGAGTACTTGCACAAACGTCAGAGAGTACACAGGGACATTAAGTCCACAAACATCCTGGTGAATCCTGAGCAAGACCAGCAGATGGCCAAGGCAGGATACCTGCAAGCCAAAGTGGCAGACTTTGGTCTGGCAAATGCCAAACCCAAGAATGTTACTTCAATGCAGACATACAATGCGGGATCGACTCCATGGATGGCACCTGAACTGATTAGGGTCCACAATGCAAATGCTGCTGAGGAGCGCCTAGAGTGTGATGATAAGACCACCCCAGTGACGAACTTAGATCTGAATGCTGCAGATGTGTATAGCTATGCTATAACATGCTATGAGATACTGACAGGAAAACTCCCATTCAAAGCAGGATCAGATCTGTGTGACCTAAAACTCAAGATAAAGTTCAATAATGTGAGGCCCCATTTGCCTGATTCCCTGCCTCCATACTTGGTGACCTTAGTAGAGAGGTCCTGGAATAGTGATGCCAGAAAAAGGCCAACTTTCTCATACATTTGCACTGAGCTGAGGCATCTCAAAGCTGTTCTGATGAGAGGTACACCCTTCCTCACCAAGACTCATCAGCCTTTGCAAGTGTCAAGGGACCTTCAAATGCATGTCATGTTTTCAGCATTCCAGCCCTGCCCTTTTTATTGGGGTGGAGAGTTACCTTATCCCCGTGTGTACAATTGTCCCTGCCAAAAAGCTCTGAGCTTTAGCTATAGCCTATTGCACCTTCAGAGCCTCAGTCATTTGGATTTATCAAACTTCTAGCTCGTTATGAGCGTTCAAGATGGGGTTGCAAAGCACTTTCTGGTGAATTGTTTGTTCCTATATAGAGGGATTGGGGTGGTGGGATCTTAGGAGCACAAACATGAGAATTGACATGTTGTAGTTTGCAGGTGGTGAAGAGCTGCTTCAAGCACTGCAACCTCCTACTTACTCAGAGGTGTGCTTCTTAATCCACTTGTAAATTAGACATTAGAGGTAGGTGATTGTTGGCAGTTCATCTACAGTCTGTGACCACTCATACAACAATCTTTGAATACACATAAAGACTTTAGTAGCAAAACTGCAAACATGTCTATTTCAAGAGTCATAAGAATTGTCAAATTGGGCTCTTGGACACAACTATTCCCCTTTATGAATTGCCAACCTTACTAATGTTTGGTACATGTAATCCTTGAGGATGCTACCTAGATAAGGTGGATAATATTCTGGATCCCATTTTGAACTCTTAAATTAAGCACTGTAGGTGGAAAATTGTCTTTGTGTTCATGGAGACTATCCTCTCAAGTGTGCTGATTTTATGACTGTTGGCTATGATCTGAGTTTCTCCTGTCAATTACATGGTAGTTGCAGCTTTGGACCAACATGAAAGGCCATATACCCCTGAGTGGAGATGGATGTTTGGTAGGAGTTCAATGTATAGTTTTGTTTTGCAAACTCTTAGTGAAAAATCCTTTCTCTATAGAAGCTCTGTATTAAACATCTGCTGCTTAGGTGGATCAGTTTTCAGTGTTCATGAGGAGTTTGCTCTGCAGGATAGTTGCAGCTTGGAAGGAAATTTGCCAGTGCTGTGGAATACCATAGGAGGTGTGGATGAACAGCAGGGAGAGATTGCTACAGTGGATCTATTGAAGTTGAAGCCTAGTGCTCTTGATGAAAACAGAAGTAATCATAAATTGACTTCTTTAAGCCCAGGAGAGCTTGATATTATCAGACCCCTTGGCAAGGGTACTTATGGGACTGTTTCCGAGATAAGGTGGCTGGGCTCAAGTTTTGCAATGAAGAGATTTGCAGCGAGTGAAACAAAAAGTTATGTGAAAGAAGTGGAAATCTTGCAAAAGCTCTCACATCCCAACATTGTGCAAATACATCACTCTGTTGAACCCCGTGGATTCTTGATGGAGCTCATGTCCACTGACCTTCGGACCTACATGGATCAAATCCTTGGCTCAGAAGATCAAACCCAAATGTCCAGGATGTCTTCAGATAAAGATCAGGGACCATTCACACTTGCTGTTGCTCTGGACATTATGTTACAAGTAGCTAAGGCCATGGATTACATTCATAAAACAGGTGTGGTACACAGGGATCTCAAACCCAAAAACATTCTCATAGAGCCCGGCCAAAGCCCAGAAATTTATGTGCATGTTAAGGTGGCAGACTTTGGCGTATCACAGTTCACTGGAACATCTGAACAAACTATCAACGTGGGGACAACAACATACATGGCACCTGAGGTGTTCGGCTTAGATGACTTGGAGCTGGGATTTCCAACAGTGAAAAATCCGTTAAAGGCAGATGTTTATAGCTTTGCCATAACATCATTTGAAATACTGACAGGGCGGATTCCATTCAGAGACAATAAAACATTCAGAGACATTCAAAGGCGGATCATGAAAGGGTTGAGACCCACTTTGCCCACTTCCCTGCCTCCAAAGTTGGTGTCCCTGATAGAGAAATGCTGGGATGGTGACCCCAGCCAGAGGCCAGATTTTCCAGACATTTGCATGGAGCTCACATCACTCAAAAGTGTTCACACAATAACAGGTACACTGTTTTACAGCATTTTCTGCTCATGCCCAGTATATTCAGAAAGTTGCAGAGAAGGGGTCAAAATAACAGCTAACCCTGTGATGCAAGCCCTCATTGGGGGAGTAAAGACAGGGTGATCTTAGCAGAATCAGATGTTGACAGCCTGTTCATGGGTGTTAAAAGCCAAAGCAAGGTGTTAAAATGGAGCACCTACAGAATTGGCCTTGCTGCAGAATCAGTAGCAAGTGCCAATTAGGCAATACCATATATGCTTTTAACATGAAGTGAACTTGACTTTCAAATTGAAACAAGCAATGGCATACATACAGCAGCTTAGGTCTTGTATTTATTAATTTGAAGTGAGTTCAATTTTCTTGTGATTGGCCAATTCCAAATTTCCATGGGTCCCTCACAATAAAAACTTGGAAATTTGGACACATCCATTCTTGGAAACAAATACATATCAATGTTGTGTAGGTATGCAATTTGCCCAGATTCTTATCATGCAAGGTGACCGCATGCCCTTGCCCTTGGGCTTTACACAATGTAAAAATGGATGCAAAAATCACCCAGGGGGGGTGGGGGTTGGTGCTTTATGTTTTTCATAAAGCTTACCATGAAATCAGAATGCCCACTTGTAGGGCAGAGGAAATATTATGTGTTATAATGTGCTGGCCTCCTGCACTATGAAATTTCTAAGAGGTTTTTATGTTACAAAAGCATTTAATTAATCATTTTCAATTGTATGTGGGTAGATCCTTTTTATGTCCACCATCAATATTGTGGGCTAAAAATTTCTCACAATCATTACATGAATTGTGTCTGGACAGGTGGTGAACTAAATACTCAACCATTGGAACTTTCTTCAGCTTCTGCAAATAGTGTGGAGGTGTGTTTTCTCTTCTCCTTTGGAAATGTAGTTCATCATTTTGTGTAATCATCCTTCAAAAAACATCAACTTGACATGTTCGTTTGTAGATCTGATGATGGTTGTAATCTTGAAAGTTTGAGGACCAACAATTGGATCAACTCATGTAGTGTCCCCAAAAGGTGTTGAACATTGTTTCCTTTTCCTTTCTATCATTGCTAATTAAAAAGTGTAGCTTATGAATGAGCTATATACATGCTTAGAAACATTTAGCAAAAAAGTGTTTGTAGTTTAATCAACTAAAGTTTTCACAATACATGTTAAGAAATTAAGGGTCAAGACATCATTGGTGATATAACTAATAGGACCATCACATGATATGATTATTAGTGGGTAGATCTAATCCAATTGCATAATCAGAAGAATGGTACCATCAAAATGTCATATTGTAAAATGGGGATTTTCAGTACAATTGAGATGAAATTTGGAAATGGTCATATCACATAATCCAAATTGTTTCTTCTTTTACAGGTTTCAAGCACACTGGATAGTGTTGGTCAAGGAGAGACTGGAAAAGAATTGGAGATGACAACAAGTTCTACAGTAGACATGAAAATAACAACTTCACCAGGAAAATCCATCTCTTCTCCTCTAGTGTTATGCCAGCCAGCAATACCTGAAAAGTTTAAGGAGGGTGGAAACATATCCATTCAAACATGGTTAAATTCTATGGAAGATTACTTTAATGTTGGAAACCAACCTCCAAACAAGAAGGTGGATCTTGCTATTACTTACCTTGAGCCAAATGTGGGGCAAAAATGGCGCAACATTGCCCAAAATTTAAGGAGTGAGGGTAATGATCCCAAAGATTGGGATGTTTTCTGTAAAACTTTAATTGAGTTATGTGGTTCACCATCACTCCAAGACAATCTAAAAGAGGACCAAAGAACACCTTCATGTAAGTGTGTATTAATGTAATTACATATTTCAATGACATGCCATGGTGGATATTGTATTGCATGGACTAGTTTAATTAGTTGGGTAGATTCAATGATGATGTTCTAGAAGGGAATGTAGAACTGGAATTGAAATTCAATTCAAATGCCAATTCAGGAATTTTGAAGCCCTCTTTGACATGCACCACTATTGTGAAAGGTTTGCACAATTAGAGCATGAGTTCATTCTGGTTGGATACATTCAATTTGTGATTCCTTGGTAGGTTCAATCAATCCTTCTCAGTATTGGAGGATTGTATGTCCTATACAAATGTTACCAAATGGTTGCAGTTGAGAAATTTTTAAAAGAGTCTTGATAAATGGCAATTGAGTTATAAGTCATAACTAGACCCACAATGAAACCTTTTACAAAATTATGGCCATAAAATTTATATGTATCTTAATCTTAAATGTGATTTGAAACAACCAAACATATTACCAGTTTAACAGTGACGATTAAACTTAGTCTTAAACTTTGATCAAAGTTTGAATACAAAAAAACTTGTGAATTATTTACTAAAGATGATTTGTGGATTTTGTCACACTTATGAATAGTGTAGAAATCAATATTAATCTCTACTATTTTTTGCCCATAGTTGATATTGATCCTTCAAGAATATTGTTGAATTCATAACATTGCCCTTTTTGCTATCAAATTATATTCAAATGTAGTTCATGTCAAACATTTTTGTTGTACAACATTTTTATTTCTTAAAATGTTAATTTGTTGTTAGTGTAGAAAATGCAAAGCTTTATTATCTTCAAAGCACTTACAAGAACAACAACATGGAATGGGATCCTTCCTATATATATATGTCCATAGTGATCTTGCATGCAGTGGTGATAATGGTTGAAAATGTTAGTTGGCAATAATTAACTAGAGAAAAAAACATTAACTACTATTAATAATTAATACTTAAAACTTATGTGACTCTTCATGTAATCATTACTACCTTTTCAGTTTCTAGAGATTCACATGTCCCCATAACTCACAAAGAGTCAAATAAGAAATATGCTAAAATGATTAGGATTGTTAAATAATTATCCTATAACCCCCCCTCCCCCCCCCAACTCAATCTTGATTTTCTCGAAGTGATGCATTTTTTAGTCTAGTGATGAGGTTTAAAAAATAATAATAATAATAAAATAATAATCATTATTATTAAAAAATTTATGAACTATTTGAAAACAAAATCCTTCAACCCATGATCCAAACTATTGATGATTTCTATTGGTAGATGTCAAAATTTTAATTCATCCAATTTTTTTATTCCTAATTATTTTTTTGATTATGCAAATTTCAATCTTCCCATTGGAATTGTTAACATGTTCGCTTCTTGTTTTGTTGTTGGAATGTATGCAACTTCCACATTTCTAGTAGCAACATGCTTCTTAACGTAGTAATGTTCAATTTCAATGTGTTTTACTATTGCATGATAGACATGGTTCTTCACAAGTTTTATGCTAGATTGGTTGTCACAAAGTAACATAATTGGTCTTTCTTATGGTATGTGCATATCATGACGCATTCCCAAGCTCCTTGATAAACTCAAATGTGAGTTTCAGGTGAAAATAACGGAAGGATAAAGAGTTGGGGCACGCTCCTTGGTTCGAAGCACTCTTGGGGTAGAGGGCCGTGTTGGAGCTTCGGGATGGGGACTAGAAAGAGTGACAAGTAATCCAATTACTCACATGGACCTACACAAACCAAACAATAAGTTGGTTAGTGTAGTTGGAGCATTTTTGGTGCACGGACAAGCCATGGGCAAACACAGATTCATAAGACTCACCACGGCTTAGATTTGGGGGAAGCTACCACCTTCCCCCTTATAGTATTCTCTACGCCTGGCCATAGGGCCAGCACTCAAATGTCATTTTGTCCCAGGACTCCCAAGTTGGAGTCTTGAAATTTTCGAAATTAGAACTTTCGCAACTTTGGAGGCCCATAAAGACCTCTTATCGAGGTGAGGTTTAAAATAAAGTTGTAGCCCTTTGAGAGCTTTCTAATGGTTTGTGACATGCCACTTGCATGTTAGGAAATCAGGGCGATTCCCGAATTTTAGTGGTCAAGAGTCAAATTGCTTTTCTTTTGACCATAATATATGTTTTAAATGCCCAAATGGGTCATGTGAGTCAATTTTAAACACCTAAGTTCCAAGAGATTTCCAACAATATAAGAAACTCTTCAATCCAATGAATTTTGACCTTTACAATCGCCCTTTGAAGATTTGGGAGTCCATCGAGACTCCAACTCCCAAAGTGGGAACTCACTTGGGAATGTGGGGGTTCATTCCCTCACACCTTCCTACATTCCCGGGAGCATGAAATGTGACTCCCAGGCTTCATTCTTGGCTCACACTTTTGCCAGCCCTTACTTTGGTCGTGAGCCCAAGGCTAGGGTTGTGACATATCAACTAATAAATTTCATTACCACACAATTTTTTTGGCTCCTTTTGCCAAAGTTGGGTATTCTATTTCAGTAGTTAACATTGCAATAATTGGTTGAAGCTTGTTATTCTAATGAATTGGCATAGGTTTCAATTTGAACACCATGCCTAATGTGGATAGTCTTTTGTTTAGATCCTTGCCCCAATTAGCAAAAGAAATTCTTAAATTTATGACTCCATATATCATTGATTTTGTAGTTATATCGGACATTGTATGATTAAAGGCCCCTAGTTATAACAAACAAGTAGCAAAAGACAAGCAATCATTTAATGTTTGACGTGGCACTTTTCACCCTATAATCATTAATGACAAGTCGTAAAATACAAACCATATATAATGTTGAAGTGTCATATAATGAATGACTAAAATATGATTGACAAACATTAAACCATTTGAATACTCAAATTTATACCTAGATTAATTTTTTTTATGGATTATTATTTTTTTAATATTTTAAATATGTAAGTAGGTAAGTAATAGGTTTAGGTAGGTCAAAAAAGGCAAATAGGTAGGTAGTAGTTTAACCTACCCAATCTAATTTATGTAGTTTATGTAACCTACCTATGTAACTACCTTAGTCTAATTTACTTACGCTATCCTTTTTAAAAATACACATAGGTTGCAAGTATTAAGAATTGAACCCCTTCACCTTCACAATGATCAACCATGTCTTTACCAATGGACTACAACATCAAAAGGTGTTCAATTTTGGTCAAGTTTTTTATTTCACATGTTTATTTCATATCATTACAAGACTATGAAATAAGTAGCAAGTGGTAGGATGATAGGTAGCAAGTGGGTAGGTTATAGGAAATAAAAGGTAGGCAAATAAGTAGGTGGGTGGGTGGGTGGGTGGGTAGGTTAATAGGTAGGTAGTTAAGTGGATAGTAAATAGGTAGGTGGGTGGGTTGGTAGGTAGGTAAGTGGGTAGTAGGTAGGTAGGTGGGTGGTTTGGTGGGTAGGGAAATGGATAATAGGTAGATGCGTGAGTAGTAAGTAGGTAGGTGGGTGGGTAGGTAAATAGCTAGGTACATAGGTAGGTGGGAGATAGGGGTAAGGTTGTCTATGTTCATATCAAATGATTTGTAGTCATTTTTTAATCATTGTAATGACAATTTGACATCCATGTCATTTTGTTATCAGTCATGGATGCCATATGGATGAAATAAAAATGATGAAAATTAACATTTCCCATCTTGTTACCACCTCATCATCCATAAATCACATGCCACATTAATATATGAATATGATTTTTTACACATAGGATTCAAAGTAATAGTTTATAACTAACATCATACATATAGTCATTTAAGACTTGTAGTCATAGATTTATTGGTTGCAAAAAACATAATTTCTTCTAATGAATTTGAATTTGTGTAACTGATCAATTCTTTCATACTTGCATGATAATAGAATACTCCATAACATGTCGTTCCCTTGATGTATCATAAAATCCTTTTTGTAGCAATGAAATGAGTTTGTTGTGGTGCTCCAAAAATACCAACTCACACAACTCACAACAAAGGATATGTCTAGCCTTGAGTGGGTCAAAAAAATCAAGCTTATTAGCATACTTAGGTACATGCGCCGATTAACAAACTTTTTTCCCATGTTCAATTGTAGTTGTAATCCTTCATCTATTAGGGTTGAAACAAGGTTGTTGATCTCCATTCCAAACCTTTGCGACAACTTGTTGGCATATTTTTTTTGCGATAGAAAAATTCCTATTGAAAGGTAAATGAACTCAAGTTCAATGTATTGTTGCATGGTTCTAACGTTGAACATTTTGAATTTAACGTAAAGTTGAGTCTCAAGGTCTTTTATTTTCTCAACATGACCTCCTATAATCATTAAATCATTAATGTAAAGGATGATGATAATACACTTATCTCCTTCAATCATGTGATACAAGTTGTGGTCAACATTGTTTTTAGTTAGACCTGTTGTTGAAGAAACTTGTCAATTTTTTAATACCATGCACATGGAGTTTGCTTAAGTCCATAAATGGTTTTTTGAAGTTTACAAACTAGCTTTTCTTTGCCTAGAACCACAAATCCAAGAGGTTGCTGCATGTAAACTTTTTAAATTAATTTTCCATTTAAAAAGGCCATTTTCACATCAAGGTGGTGAATGATCCATCTTTTCTAAGCAGCTAATGTTACTATAGCCTTGATTGTCACCCATTTGACTGTGGGGGCAAATGTTTCCTCAAAATTAATCCCTTTCCTTTGCTCACATCCATGTGCAACCAAGTGTGCCTTGAATATTTCCTTTTGGTCTCCTTCCACTTGTTTGATTTTAAATACCCATTTTGTTGTGATGGGTATTTTTCCTTCTAGCAATTTTATTAGATCCTAGGTGTTATTTTCCACAATCGAGTTGTACTTTTTTTGCATTGCTTCTATCCATCTAAGATGTTGGATGGTTTCAAAGTAATCTTGTGGTTCAAGTGTTTTTGTGAAAAACACATTGTCACAATTCCAATTAGGAGCAACCTTCAGCCTATGTGAAGTTAATCTCATGAGACCTTTTGTTGATTGAACTGTTTCTTATAGATGTTGCATTGTTTCATGTTCGGAATGATGACTTTGATCATTGGAATGATCGTCATCATTGGCAGGTCTTTCATTTCCATGGGATGATGGTTCGTTTATTATTGGTTCATCATCGTGGATCATTGATTCTGGATTGACATTAATTGATCCTTGATCCCCATGGTTTGCCTCTAGATTGTATAGAGCAAGTGGAATGGTAGTGTTATCAAACTTTAATGCTTGTTTCCATGGTAGCACATATAATCCAATTATCCCTTCATCAAAGACCACATCCTTGCTAATCAACACCTTCTTTTCCTTTGGGTCAAAACATCTATATGCTTTGGATTAATCGTCATAACCCACCGTCATGCATTTGATAGATTTGGCTTCAAGTTTTCTCCTTTGTGATTTGGAGACATGAATGTAAGCCAAGTTACCAAACACCTTCAAATGGTTAAGATCAAGTGCCTTGCCATTATATACATGCTCTAGGGATAGTCCACCATTTGAATGGGTGGGGTTCCTATTTGTTAAGTATGTGGCTATATTAACAACCTTTGTCCACAAATAGGCAAGATAGTTTGATTCCATTGCCATGCTTTTTGTTCGTTCCAAGATTGTCCTATTTTTCTGTTTTGTGACACCATTTTGGTGTGGTGTTTTAGCAGTCATCAATTATCTCCTTATTCCATTCTACTCACAGTAGGAATTGAACTCCTTAGACGAAAATTATCCATCTTGATAAGTTATTAACATTTTGATTTGTTTTTTCCATCCTCAATCATATTTTTGAGATTTTTGAATTTTTCAAAGGTGTCATTTTTGGCCTTCAAGAAGAAGGTTCATGATTTTCTACTGAAATCATCAATAAAAACCACAATGTATGTGGACCCTTCAAAAGATGCTTCTAGAAATGGGCCGCATAGGTCAAAATGAATTAATTCATTCTTCCTTGTTGACTTGGTTGAACTTTCCTTTGGAATTTTTTGCCTTGTGCTGCTTGCCCATCATGAAATCTCCACAAACATGTGTGGTCATTGGAAGACTCAGGATCCCATTAGCTCTTCATAATTTTAACAATATGAGCAATCCTTCGAAACTCAGGTGTCCAAGTCCTTGGTGCCAAAGATTGATTACTAACCTTTCTTCAAACATCATTAACAAAAGAACTTGTTGTCGATTTGAAAGAATTTGTTACTGAAAAACTGAAAGTTTATATAATCCATTTGTTTGGTCCTTTCCACTAACACCTTGGCCGGGTCTCGTGCATTCAAAACCCAACATTTCTTTGCACCAAATAGAATGTAACAACCCTTATTTGTTATGGAGCCTACAGATAATAGGTTCTTGGTCACTTTTGGCACCAAGAGCACATCTTCAACTTGTTTAATTCTTGAATCATGGTTGAATAAGACGCTACCTTTTCCAATGATTGAATGGTATTGTTTTTTAGTTGATTTTATTATGGAAAGTCATGTTTTTTCCACCTTATTGATATTTTCAACAAGTCCAATTGCATAGCTAGAAGCTCCTGAATCCAAGTACAAATTTGAATCAAAGCATTCTTATTTCAACATCTTGAGAGATGAATTACAATTGGCTTGATATTTTAGTTCATCATATATTTGAATGCAGTTTATGTGTCCAAAGTTGTCACCTTCTTGAACCTTTTTGGTTGATTGTGGAGTCCACAATCATTACCGCAACTTCAAACATCTTTGACGACTTCTTTCAATTAGTTTTAGACATCTCAATTTTTTGAAACTCAAATCCCATGGCATTAATCAGAGGTCTTTCGTCACCATTTTGCTCTTGTCATGAAATGTATGGGCACTTTTTTCCCCAATGTCCCAATTCATGGCAATGGTTGCAATGCCCAAGATGGCAAGCCACACACTCTGGATTAAATCTATTGACCTTGGTCTTGATTGTTGTGCCTTGACTTGTTCATGGAATTGGCGCATCAAATCCTCCCTTTTCAAAATTTTATTTATCTTATTTAGGAAATGATTTTTCACCTTTGAAATTTGTAGTGTTACCCCTAAAATTTCTTGTTCCACTTTTGAAATTTCTAGTTCCGTTTTTGAAATTTCTAGTCCTCATTAGCAAAACTTCATTTTCACCAAGGCCTCCAAAATGTACCTCCCTCCTTTGTCCCTCTAACATGAGTTTTCCCATCAAATTTTCAAGACCTGGCAGTTCATCTTGAGCAATTATTGATTGGATGAATGATTCATAGCTTTGTGGGAAAACATTCATGACAACATGAAAATTTTAATTTCATCAATAATTTTCTAGTTGAAATAAGATTCATTGTTGTTTCCTTAATCGCTTGCATGAAGTTGTTCACCTGAATCCTTTGCTCCATTCTCATGGAATGAAGTTTGTTTGTGAAATACAATGTTCAAGTTGCATTGTGACTTTCGAACAAGTTCTTCAACACCTGCCATACTTCTATTGGTTTTAGAAGATTTCCCACAATTGGGATTAGATTATCCTTAATTGCCATGATTAGGATAGTTAGGGCTTTGTCCTTTTTAGATTGTAGTAAAGTTGCATCCTCTGTTTGTTGTACCTTGACTATAGTTGCTTATTGCACCGTTGCATATTTTTGCACCTTAGCTGCTTCTTCAACTACTCCTTCATTTAGAGCAATAACTTGTTTGTGAACAATGGGATGCACTATTACTATTATTACTAGGACCAGTTCCATTGGGCAAACCAATTCCCATAGTCCTTCTCATCTCACTGGTTGACGAACCTTGACTTTCCAAATGTTATAATTGCTTGTTTGCTTCAAACATGGAAAACTGATTCTCACTCATGATTCTAAAACAAGTGATTATTTATGTAACTTACTATTAGTCTATCACTAATAGACTTCTATATAGCAAAAAAAAAATCCCCTTTGTAGCACTCCACTAATTAAGCACTAGCAAAACAAACACTTTCTTTTGAAAAAAACCTTAAGGCTCAAGCATGTAATCATTCTGATACCATGTAAAAAATGCAAAGCTTTATTATCTTCAAAGCACTTATGTGAACAACAACAACAACATGAAATGGGATCCTTCCTATATATATGTTTGTAGTGATCCTACATGTAATAGTGGTAATCGTCGCAGTGATGGTCGGCGACAATTAACTAGAAGAAAAATAACTAACTACTACTAATAACTAATACTTGAACTTATGTGACTCTTCATGTAATAGCTACTACCTTCTCAATTTTGAGATGGTCATGTGTCCCCGTAACTCACAGAGAGTCAAATAAGAAGTATGCTAAAATGATCAGGATTGCTAAATAATTCTCCTACAATTAGGTCATGATTATTTGTTTCATGTCCATCACATCACATCAATTCTGTTGTGTTTGGATTAGTATTCTCAGGTTTTGGTTTTTGGGCCAGTTTTGAGTTCAGTTCTTGGGCCAATTCTGAGTTCCTGGATCAAACCAGACCCAAGAATCAACCTCTGTAGCTAGAACTGGAACCAGACCCCAAACCTATTTTGTACATGTTCCAGATTTTAATTATTTTTAAACTTTTTTTTTCTTATCCTCAATATGTTGCCAAAAGGTTCCCATCACATTCCCAAATGGTTCCCCAAGCTGTTTCCAATAGTATCACATTTTTATCCCATATGCTTTTGCCAAAGTTGAACTTTCATGTCTATATATTATGAAGGGGGCCCTATTGGAACACCTGTGTGATTTTATTGGGGAGTGTCCAACAGCTCCAAAAAACTTGTGATGGGCTAATCAAAGTGACTCCTTCCCAAAGAAAGCCTTTGGGCACACCCCTCAACTAATTAGTAAGAAGGATGAATAACTATACACCCATAATTAAACAAATTTTAGTCACATAATCACAAGATATGGTCACCAAAAGTGGGGACGATTGTTGAGTGGCAATTGAAATATGCCAAGCATGTGAGGATGAAAACTTTTTTGGGTGTGAAATTTCACCCAAATGGATAACATAGAAACATATAGAGAATATTCTATTTCATAATCCTTGTTGTTTTAGGAAAAAATCACTGAATTTCAAATCTTTTTTCAGAAAAATTTCTGCCACATTTCCACTTAGGTTTTAGAGGGGGCAGTTTTATTATGAGCCTGTTTTACATTTTAGATAGGTTCCTATTGCCATTTAATGCAAAATCTTTCTTAAGATGCTCGCATATCAACATCAGAACTTTGAAAAAAAAACACTGGTGAGGATGATTAAATTTCAATCACCATAAGAGTGCCGGAAAGATGGTGACCAACTAAGAATGAAAATTGTGTATTCAATTACCTACCTAACCTATTTTTGACAGTTGCATATTGTGACTACCGACTTAGGTTGAAGAACCTTATAATCAGTAAGGAAAAAATAATAATGACCTCATTGAAATTTAGTCACCAACTAGGTATTGCTTAAAATATTTCCAACAACCTAGTAAACATAACCCCATTGAAATTCAATCATCAATTATTCCTGAAAGTATTTTACAAATGGTTGAAAGGCTTTGACAAGAAAAGGTGGAGCAAAAGAACACAACAAAACAAAAAAATGCTCACCTTTAAGAAGTGACTAAAGGTGTATTTAGTGGCCTAAAATATACCAGTAATTGGCAAGAGGGTGCCAGTCACCTAGTTCATAAACATTGCATGTAAACTACGATGTTTGATGTCTAATTTGTGTTTCAACACGTTGGTAGCACTAGTTGGTAACCTAGTGCAGCTCCTTCTACTTAGTGTGTCTCCTTTAGTTCAGTAAATGGTATCAATTGTAAGTCATCAATGAAAGTGAAGTTGAAATATCATAAGCTTTGGACATCCTCCCCACCTCTTCTGAGTTCCATTCAAAGGACTAGGTTCAAGTATCATAGTACCTTCGCCAGTTCAACACATGGATGCTGAATAATTAATTAATTTTGAGGACTCCATTTCAACAAATGATATATTCTCAAATATTCCATCAGATCCTTTATTTTCCTTCAGAAAAAAAATTTCTCAAAATTTCAACAGTGTTGCACTGCGCCAGGTAGTAATCAAAGTTTCAAGATAGATCAAATTGCAAATTACTTCAATAATAGAATTCTTTTGATCTTTTCAGCTACATAATATTAATGGAAATAAAGGATGCAATGTGGCTTTGGCCCAATTTGAGTCAAAATTGATCAAAGAGTCATGATGATATGATCATGAACCAACCTTGTATGCGCACTGTCCTGACAAAATTAGTGAGAAATCTACCAGAACAGTAGGCCAGTGCAGCAACATTAGGTACACATAAAAACCCCAACTATTCCAGAGGGGTAGCACCAGTGTTTTTATTTCTGGCGAGTTATGGCCATTTTTCTACATTTAAAAATCTGTGGCTACCTATAGAAAAGGAAAAAAGGGTGGAATTTATTTATTTTTGTTGCAAAATGGACATGGACAGATGAGGACGGGCCAAAAGTCATCAGGGGACAGTTTGGATTTGTTGAACTAAACTCTAAAGGTTTTGCCTTTGTTGTCAAGATGTGATGATGATGACAGTTGATCTCGCCTTATAACCCTCCTAAACCCTAACTCCTCGCCTATTTGCGAAGATGCATGCGCTTGTCTCACTAGAGTCTTGCAATGGTTGTGTATGAAAGCTCTCCGGAGCTTTCTTCTCCTCCTTTCTACTTGTCGCTAGGGAGTTCCTACTTCTATTCTTTGTTGCCCACTTGCGATGGCATTCCGTTTGCAGTAGCTTTTACTTCTCCTCCTTTCTACTCATCGCTAGGGAGTTCCTACTTCTATTCTTTGTTGCCCACTTGCAATGGCATTTCGTTTGCAGTAGCTTTTACTTCTCCTCCTTTCTACTCGTTGCTAGGGAGTTCCTACTTCTGTTCTTTGTTGCCCACTTGCGATGGCATTTCGTTTGCAATAGCTTTTAGTCACCAATTGCATTTTCAATGTTTGGAAGTTCCAACTTATGTCTTGAATGCTTGCGCTCATGCATGTTTCCAAATTCCAATGACTCTCACATTAATGCGTTGCTAGTGGGAGCTCCACGAATTCATGATCCTCCATCGTGATGAGTGCATTGAAGTTCTTCACTTTTGCAAGCACCACAATTGCTAGGGAGTAAAAATTCAAGTACTTTTTTAGGTTTCGTTTGTTTTTTGTGTTTACAGTTTTTCAAATCTTTGGGGATCTTATGAATCTTTTATGTGTCTAGACATTGTTGGGGATTTTATGTAATTTTACACTATCACAAAATTATCCATGATAACATACTCAATCTTTTAACAAAATTATAAAGAGGTACATAATCTAGCCATTTCCCTTTGAATTCCATACTTTTACTGTTTGCTCCAATGGTGTTTCATGAATTTGTGTTGGTGCTACCTCTTCAGTGAATATTTTTGCTTTAGTGCTCTAAGTGCTCTATGCTTCTTTGTTGACTTTTCTACTTTTTTTCTTCTATAAACCTTTTTGCTTTAGTAAACCCTTTCTACTTAAGTGGTCTATAGAAAAGTTCTATTCATCTTCTTTTCTACTTTCAATGTTGTCTTTAACGAACCTTTCTATTTCAATGCCCTTATTTGCTTCAATGAACCATTCTACATTTTTGCTTCAGTAAACTTTTCTACTTCACTAAACCTTTTTGCTTTAGTGGTCCAGTGTGATGCTTTAGAATTTTACATTGGTCTTCTTTTCTATTATGTCTTTTCTACTTTATCTTCAATGAACATGTATGTTTCAGTGCTTCTACTTGCTTCAATGAGGCGTCCTACCTTTCTACCTTAATAAACCTTTTTACTTCATTGAGTAGTTTTCTAAGGCTCTATGTTGGTTTTCTATTTTATTCTAATGTTGTCCTTAGTGAACCTTTATGTTTTAGTGACCTTTTATTGCTTCAAACAACCTTTTTACCTTTCTGCTCAGTGAGCATCTTTGATTCAATGGACAATGATATTTTATGTTTTGAATTTTTGATTCTTTAATGAACCTTTCTACTTCAATGAACATTTATGTTTCAATGAACCTTTCTATTTCAATGGTGCTTCAATGGTAACCAATGTTTTTATAAGAATTGGTGCTATTGTCTTCTATATTCAATGTTATTCTTTTCTTTAGTGGGGCTATCTCTAGTGTTGCTATCTTTTGCAAACTTGGTACATTATCTTTTTCAATGCAACTATTTTACTTCATTACTATTCAATGAGCTATTGTGCTCTCTTGGCACAATGCCAACACTATTATCACATGCTTACAAGTTCAAATACTTCTTTTCCTCTAGGAATTCTAAGGTAGGTGGGCCACTTGTCATTCCTACCAATGAAAAAAAATCTTCATTTCATGGTCCTACTCTGCCATCTTCTCCTCCTTTATTTTCTAGTTATAGTTTTGATCCTTCCAATGCAAATCACATTGAAGATGTGCCCATGTCTTTTAGTGGGTCTTCCTCTAGTGCTAAAAATGATAAGCCCATCCAACCTAAGGTAGGCATCAAGAAGAGGAACTATGATGTAATAAGAAAGTTCCAAGAAATATGGCTTGCAAAACTCCCATGTGTAGAATTGTTTGTAAGGGAAGGTGGAACCTTGCACATTGTCAAATGCAAGGTTTGTATTAATATAGATGGGAAAAACAAAATACTTGTTGTTAAGTGGGATACCCTTTGTAAACATGTAGGTTGTGAGGAGTATGGGGTTTGATGTGAAAAAAGGGGATTGGTTTTACTCAAAGGTTTGTAAGCATGCAAAGAACCAAAAACCACTTACATCTTGTAGCTAAGAGACTATTGATGCCCAATTGGCACATGGGATGGTAGGAGAAAAACCTCAAAAAGTTGTTCAATTTTCCACTATGTTTCATTTGCTACAGCAAGGTTGTCCAATGTTGGAATATGAATATTTGATGCCGTTGTTTGAATTTTGGCAATGCCCAAAAACAACAAAAAACACTAGAGTGATAATTCTAGTTGGACCATGGTAGAATTCATGCACTAAGCACTGATGAAGGCCATTAGGGTTATAGTTCAAGTTGCACATTAGGTTGCTTTGAGCTGTGATGAAGTCTCCATAGTTGATAACCAATCATGTTTGTTTATCCAGTGTTATGTGGTGCAAAACTAGGTAAGGATTCCCATTCTAATATCTTTGGATAGGGTGGTTGTAAGTTTAAGGAGTGATAACCTAACTAAGGTTATTATGGAGGCACTCATGATAGGTGGAGGTTTGCCACAAATCTAAATTGCCCAAAAGCTTATATGTTTTGGGGTAGATGGTGTTGATGTTTTTCAGGGGACAAAAACTGGTGTCACAAAATAGATCCATGACAATTATGTTCCCCATTCTTTGGGGATCCATTGCATGGCCCATCGAACAAACTTGGCACAGTGTAAACTTTATTAAGTTTACCCTTGGTGATCTGCCTTGAGCAGTTGTTGCAAACCTTACAAAGTTATTTTGCACACTCACCAAAAATACATCTAGAGTTTATAAAGTTGGCTAAAATGTTGGAAATAAAGGGGAATAAAATTTTCCAAAATGTGAAGACAAGGTCGATCTCAATGTTGAGCCCTACCAATGCAAAAGGTTGATGGCAAAATACAAAACATTCCTGGTGAAAATGGTGTTAGATAGCCTTATAAACAAGCAAGAAAAACAAAATTATGAACAATTGTGTGACTTACAGATCTTGTTGGGACTTGCTTGTATCCTACCATTATTGGAATTTGTGCATGCTCTGATTAAATTTGCATAGATGTGGGATGTGTTTGTGTGCAACCTTGTGGTTTGCCAAGGTGATTTGTATAACATGTATTTGGAATAAAGTTTGAACTTCATTGCAGATACCTTTTGGGCATTCAAGTCCTTGCTTGAATGTAAACATGAAAACATCCACCTGAAGTGGATACCTGATTTTAATTCTAGACTCCATCATTTAACCTTTGAGGTAAATGGCTAACATATATGTGCAGTGCATCGTGATTTGGAAACTTTGATGCTTACATTTGTCATTGAATCTATATTTGATGTTGTTGAATCATTGGTGAAAAATTAGTGCAAAGGTAAATTCTTAGAATTTTATCTTTTGGTTTATTTGATTTTTTTTTTCAATTTGTTAAGTTCTATTTTATCTTCATGCTTTTGTAGGGGTTGCTAGAAGCACGGCTACAAGTTTGGTTGTTTAAAGTAGTTTTGTTGTTGTGCAATGTGGATGTTTTCGTAGGGGCCGTAAAAACATTGATTCAAGAATTAGAAACAAGGTTTCTAGCCCATGGTGTCATGGATGCTCTTGGGATTGTGTATCCCTAGTATTAGCTATAGGTAGACTATGAGACATCTTTCTTAAAACACGTTGCTGTAGTCAAAACAATTTTATGTTTTAACAAAACACAATTATTGGATGGGTTTGAAACCTTTGTGCATGAGTTCCTCAATGCCAATGATCTTGATAGCTAGCAAGGTATGTGTAAGTTGACAATGAAGTCAAATGTACCTGCATGCATGGTTCCACCTTTTGACACCAATCCTTTGACTGGAATGTGGCGTTTGGTGATAACATCTTGAGTTTTTGTTACAACTTCCCAGAATATGTGAAACTAGTTGAAATGGCCATGGTGCAAATAATGGGTAGTGTGGAAGATGAATGTTGTTTTTCTATGTTGGCTTTCATGAAATCAAAGCTTCATAACAGGTTGATTACCCATTTGCACCTTGTTGTTAAGATGTTTACATAACGGTTTTACATTTTGCAAAATTTCCCATATGTAGAATGTATTGAACATTGGTTGACGTGCCCCCAAGTTCCTAGTTAGACCCAAGATGGGTCCAAGTTATTCAAACAGCGGAATGGTGAAGAACTCGGGGCATGCTCCTAGCTCTTAGCACTAGAAGGGGTAGAGGGGTGTGTTGAAGCTCCGGGATGGGATTAAGAAGAGTGACAAGCTTTAGTTACTTACTCAAACCTGCATCAAACCAAAAAACAAGTTTGGTGAATTCACTTTCTAGGGCACTTTTAGTGCTAAGATAAGCCACGGGCAACTCTGGACTCACAAGACTCACCACGGCCTCGACTTGGGGGAAGCCACCACCTTCCCCCATATAGTATTCTTTGCATCTTTTCGCCTCCGCTCTCTACAAATGGGCTTTCTGCTTCCTGGGCATGTATAAGAGGGTTCCACACTTTTCTAAGTTCAATGTCATTTTTCTTAGTTGACTCTCTAGCATTTTTCGATGGTGAAGATGAAATAAGTTTAGATTCAGAAGATCAACAAATTTCCAAGTTGAATGAGTTCTTTCTCGTTGCTGATAAGATTTAGAAAGCGGGGTGCGGCGTGCGACAAGGGATCGGTAGACTCAGGAGTAGCAAGCTGAACCTTAGTGGCGGCAGCGGCACCCTAATTCCTCCACCTCCGACAAGCAGCGAAAATTCGGATACAGCCAACGGATCTTTTGATCCGCCGACGTAAGGCAACTATGTTGTCGCAACCCTAGCCTTGGGCTCGTGACCAAGGCAAAGGGCTTGCAAGGGTGTGAGCCAAGAAGAAGGAAGCCCGGGAGTCAAGGCAAAGGCATTGCAAGGGTGCGGGCCAAGAGGAAGCCAGGGAGTCACATCACATACTCCCAAAAGTGTGAGAAAGTGATAGAAAGTGTGAGGGAGTGAACCCTCACACTTTCAAGGCAACTCCCACTTTGGGAGATGGAGTTCCGGTGGACTTCCAAAACTTCAGAGAGCAATTACAGGGGTCAAAACTCAATTTCTTGTAACGTTTTTTATATCATTGGAAAGCTCTTGGAGCTTAGATGTCTAAAATGGGCTCGCATTGCTCATTTGGACATCTGAAACACAAGTTATGGCCAAAAGAAAGGCCACGAGTCGAACTACCAATTTGACTCCCGACCACAAAAAGCCGGGAATCGACCCGATTTATTTAGCTGCAAGGGGCGTGCCACATATCGTTGGAAAAAACTTGACGAGAGCTACAACTTTGCTTTAGACTACATTGTGATCTGAGGTCTACTCGCAAAGTTATGGGGCTCCAAAGTCGCAGGAATCCCATTTGGCGCGATTTCGGGACTCCCACTCGGGAGTCTTGGGAAAAAGAGCCATTTGGATGTAGCCTCCGTGGAGAGCTATAGAGTATATTATAAGGGGGAAGGTGGTGGCTTCCCCCAAGTCCGGGCCGTGGTGCGTCTTGTGTGTCCGTGTTGCCCGTGGCTTGTCCTAGCACCAACGGTGCTCCAACTATGCACTAACCACTTTGTGTGGGTTGTGTGCAGGCCTGTGTGAGTGAGTGAAGCATGTCAACTCTTCCTAGTCCCATCCCGGAGCTCTAACACGCCCCTTTACCCCTCAAAGTGTTGTGAGCTAGGGAGCGTGCTCCGACTCTTCTTTCTTCCGCTGTTTTTTACTTGGGCTCACATTTAAGTCCTTTAAGGAGTTGGGAGTGCGTCATATGCAGTTCCCTTTGAACCAAGTCTTCCCCTCCAAGGAAGCTTGATCAGCAAGGATCAGAAGCACGTGAGTCAAACGTCGGCGGCCTCGGTCACTCTCGAGGGATCGGTGAGGTGCCATCTATTAGGAGAGGTCACGCAAGTAGACCAACCTAGGAACGATGGCGGATCGGGCGAAGTTAGTCTCCAATAGTCTTCCTCACCACTCGCCCCTCTAGACGTTCCGATGCAAAGAACAACGAGCCCAGCTAAGGTTCATGATAGAATGCATCTCACTTAGGTACCCCCCAAAAAAACCTTTTTCTCCTTCCACACTTCAGATTTTCCTTTTGCACATGTCGGTCGGGGCTCTGGTTACAGGGGCTTGGACACAACCACTGTAAGGCAGGTGGTGTGAGAAAACCTCTTGGTCGCTAAGACAAAAACGCCAAATGTGAAAAATGCACAAAGAAAAAACCAGCAACCATCACGCAAGCTCCACCCACCCTAGCTCTGATCACACCTCTAAGCAACGGGACACGAATAACCCCCCCCCATAGGAGAGGTCACCCAAGGCCCATCGCCAGTAGATTATGGATTGGAACTAAAGGCGGACTTCCCGCCGAAGATGGTGCTCAAGATGCAAGAAAATGCTATCTGTGACGCGCTCCCAAGTCCCTAATTAGCCCAAGTTGGGGCTAAGTCATTCAAGTTGCGGAAGTATAGGGGATTTAGGGCACGCTCCCAGCTTCTAGTACTAAAGGGGGTGAGAGGGGTGTGTTGAAAGCTTCGGGATTAGACTAGGAAGAGGGACAAGCTTAATTAGTTACGGGTTTTGCATCCAAATCTAACCAACAATTTAGTTAGAACTCATTCTTCACACTTTCAGTGTTGGGACAAGCCACAGGCGACCTTGGACTCACTTGACTCATCACGGCCCGAACTCGAGGGGAATCCACCACCTTCCCCCATATAATATTCTCTGTAGCTCTCTGCCGCACTTGCATCCAAATGGCTTTTTTTTCTCGGGATTCCCAAAGTGGAGTCCCGAAACTGTCCTGGTTTAGACTCCCAAAACTTTGGGCGTTCATAACCTCTCGCCCCAAACTCGAATCGGGACAAGGTCTAAACCAAAGTTGTAGCTCTCCTTGAGAGCTTTTCAACAGTGTGTCGCACTTCACCTGCACGCACCGGGATCGGGTCGATTCCCAACTTTTAGTGGTCAGGAGTCAAACTGCCAGTTTGATTCCCGACCCTTCTTTTGACCATAACTTGTGCTGAAAATGTCCATATGGCTCATGCAAGGCCATTTTGGACATCCACACTTCAAGAATTTTCCAACGGTCCCATTTTCGGGAGTGTGAGTGGCGACCTCACAACTCCCTCAAAGTGGGGTTGCGACACTCTCCCCCACTAGAAGAAAAGGTTAATGTCTTCATTGACACTTAGAAATTTCCTTTCACAATTGTAATCGCTTTCTTTGGATCCTTTGGCCATCAAATGCCAACTTTTGCGACAAGACCTTGCCTCAAGCTAACTTAGGCGTCCCCAAGTTTCCAACACTTTCTTGACAAGTCCAAGGGCATCTCATAGAAAACCCTTAACTCTTGCTTCAACAAAAGACTAAACTAGCCTAATTAACGGAGTCCCCATTTGGGAGGTCATTCTTCCAACCTTCCCCTCATGAGGACTCAAGCCAAGTCTACTTTTGACCTAAGCTATTGACATGACTCCTTTCCCAATCTTGCGCCTTGATCACAACAATCAAGCCTTGATTAAAAGGTTTGCTTATCAAGGTACGAGAAGCGACATTTAGGTTTTGCCAAAACACAAGTCCCAAACTACACTATTAAAATACGTGAACGGGGTCATGACTTCCCGTGTTGGTTACCACTACCAACCAACCCTTTGGGATGCACCTAAGGCTTGTGCATGTCCCCGCAAGCTCACCTTGCTTGCCTCCTCTTTTGGGGTCAAGATTTCTCTTCACCCCAAAGTAGGAGTTCGATTTTGATTTGAGTTTATGTAAGAAGTTCCATTTGTCCCATGCCAAATTAGACAACCCTATTTGCACTTATACATTATTTTCATGATACAACCTTTTGGAAGTTCTTAAGCCTTTATTTCACTTGCAACTTGATGTGGTACATTTCATGTGACACCCTGCCCCACTAAAAGAAAGGTGATGTCCTCATCACATTCTACGTCTTTTCTTCTTTGCCGGTCTAATGTGGAATTATTTTATGGCTTCTTAGGCATGTTCCATGTCGGATTCATTCACCCAAAATGCCTCTATTGGATGGTATCCTTTCCACTTCACTAGGTACTCCCACTCTCATCCTCTTAGTTGTTACAACCCCACTTTCAAGGAGTTGTGAGGTCGCCACTCACACTCTCGAAAATGGGACTTGGGAGTCCTCTGGGACTCCCAAAAATTTAGAGCATAATTTTAGGGGTCAAAAAACCTTGCATTGAAGCGTTCTTTATACCGTTGGAAAGGTCTTGAAGTGTAGATGTCCAAAATGGCCTCGCATGAGCCATTTGGATATCTGTAAGACAAGTTATGGTCGAAAGCAAGGCCGGGAGTCAAATTGGCAGTTTGACTCCTAACCACGAAAAGTCAAGAATTGACCTGATTCCAGTGCGTGCAGGGGGAGTGCGGCACACTGTTAGAAAGCTCTCGAGGAGAGCTACAACTTTGGTTTAGATCCTGTCCCAATCCGAGTTTGGGGCGAGTAGTTATGAACGTCCAAAGTCCCGGGAGTCCAAATCGGGACAATTTCGGGACTCCACTTTGGGAGTCCTGGGAAAAAGAGCCATTTGGATGCAAGTGCGGCAGAGAGCTGTAGAGAGCTGCAGAGAATACTATATGGGGCAAGGTGCTAGCTTCCCCCGAGTCCGGGCCGTGGTGAGTCAAGTGAATCCAAGGTAGCCCGTGGCTTGTCCCAACACCAAAAGGGTGCAGAATGAGTTCTAATCAACTTGTTGGTTGGATTTGGATGCAGGACCGTATAATTGAGTAAGCTTGTCCCTCTTCCTAGTCTATCCCGGAGCTTTCAGCACGCCCCTCTCACCCCCTTTAATGCTGGAAGTTGGGAGCGTGCCCCGAGTCCCAGAAATTCCGTAACTTGAGAGACTTAGCCCAACTTGGGGCTAACTTGGGACTTGGGAGCGCGTCACTTGGTATCAGAGCTCCGGTTGGACTCGGGTAACCTCTTGGGAGTTTCGGATGGCGCCCAAGAAGAGTCGGAAGCAAGCCCAAGACACCATGTTGGAAGAACCCAACAAAGATCGTGTAGTTCCGCAGGAATCAATTAGGGAGGAGGAACCAATAACCCGGGAGGACCAAGATGAGCCCAAAAGTGAGGAGGAACAATGGAGCTCGGTCCTATTCACCCAGGAACAATTGGAAATCCTCCTCAAGATGAATAGGCCCGACTTTAGTGAGCTGGTTGCGGCCCTCAAAGGAGGAGCATCCAAGGATGCGAGGTTCCGACTAGCCAAACCCGAGAACTTCGATGGTGCTCGTGACCGAAAGGTTGTGGATGCTTAGTTTGCAGAAATGGAGGACTATTTGCATGCCGCCAAGGTTGGACGGCACTCAGCTGTGGAGCTTGCCTAGTCCTACTTGAAAGGCTATGCCGCCACATGGTGGAGGACAGTGAAACAAGAGGAAGGGAAGAACCATGGCTACATTTGGGAGTTTTTTAAGGATCGTGTGGAGACCAAATTTGTCCCAAGGAACTCCGACTACATCTCGAGGTGCAAACTTCGTGACCTTGTGAATGCCACAAATGAAAACTTGGGGTAATATGTGAGGACTTACTCCGAACTCATGCTCGAGATCTGGCAAATGCATGAGTTGGACCGTGTGTGCCAATTCATGATGGGATTTCTAATTTGGGCCAAGCGAAAGCTTGAGGAAACTTGGCCTTCCTCACTATCTGAAGCCATCACGAAAGTGGAAGGCTTCTCGAATGTGGGGTGGAATGAAAAATCCGGGTTCAAGAAGGACAACAAGTTTCTTCACAAGAAACCAAGGCATGACGATGAATGGAACCATGGGCAAGGAAGCCCAACAAGGATAAGTCTAAACAATTCCAAGGCGCGGGGTTTAAACCCAAGGGGAACTTTGTGAAGAAGGGGGTTCTTTTCAAAGGGAGCCAACCCAAGGGAGATGTTGGGGTGAAACCCAAAGGAGCATGTTTTAACTGCAACGAGATGGGGCATTACTCCAAGGATTGTCCCAAGTCCAAAGCGGGGAATGGGGGCTCTAAGGTAATTGCCCTCAATGCTAACCTAGCCCGAGTTGAATGCAATCGACTTATTTTTTTGAAGGGGAAAATTGCTAAGCGAGATTTGTTATGTCTTTTGGACACATGGGCTTCTCACAACTTCATAACACGAGAAAGCACCGAAAAGATGGAGCTCCACTTGGAGGAGCTCAAGGCACCCATCGAGATGCATTTCGCGGATGGGGTTCCTCATCCCACTACGTCACAAGCAAAAGAGATGCCTCTCCAACTAGGAAATTGGAGAGGAAAGGTGGACTTGTTGGTGTCCTCCTTGGGTGGAATGGAATGCGTTTTGGGAATGGAGTTCATCACTCAAAACAATGTGTTCATAGAAGGGCATAATAGGCTAGTTAGGATCCCGTCCAAAAGTGGGATCGTGAAAGTGAAGGCGCATGAGATGCCTTGTGTCGCAACCCCACTTTGGGGCTAAGTGTGAAAGGGCAACTCACACTCCCAAAAGTGGGAAAACGGAGTCCTCCGGGACTCTTGAAAACTCAGAAGACAATTTGAGGGTTCAAATCTCTTCGACTTGGTGCATTCTTTATATTGATAGAAAGCTCTTGAAGCATAAATGTCCAAAATGGCCTCGCATTGCCCATTTAGACATTTGCAGCCCAAGTTATGGGCAAAAGAAGGGACGGGAGTCAAACTGCCAATTTCACTCCTGACCACTAAAAATTGGGAATCGACCTCTTCCCGACGTCGCCTCAAAGAGTGTGACACGGCGTTGGAAAGCTCTCGACAAGAGCTACAACTTTGGTTTAGAGCTTGTCCCGATCCAAGTTCGGGCGAGGAGTTACGACCGTCCAAAGTCCCGGGACTCCAACTTGGGAGTCCCGGGAAAAAGAGCCATTCGGATGTAACCTCTGCGGTGAGACACAGAAAATACTATATGGGGGAAGGTGGTGGCTTCCCCTGAGTCCGGGCCGTGGTGAGTCTTGTGTGTAAAAGTGCCCGTGGCTTGTCCCAACACCCAAGGGTGTCCCCGAATATGAACTAACCCTCTTGTGGTTGGTTTTTGGATGCAGATTCATGCTTGATCTTCTAGTCCATCTTCCTAATCTAATCCTGGGACTTCTAACACAACCCTCTACCCCTTTTTAGTGCTAGAAGTCGGGAGCGCCCCTCAAGTCCCAACTTTCCGCAATTCAACATAGTTGGTCCCTCAAGTGGGTTCAACCCGGGACTTGGGAGTGCATCACCTTGTGTGGGTGGGCCAACCATCCACTTTATGTTAAGAAAAACCTGGGAAAGACAATGCGTGGGAGGTTACGGCATGTTGTGTGTCATGCGGGTGTTGGATGAGTATGAGCCCAATGAAGCCACCAAGTTGGTGACTTCCGCCAAGTGCATAAAGTAAGTTTTGGAAAAGTTCTCGGATGTGATGCCCGAAGAGTTGCCCGAAGACCTGCCCCCGAGAAGACGAGTCGATGAACCATGAGGAGTTGAAAGAGCTTAAGGTTCAACTCGAAGAACTCCTCGCGAAAGGTTACATCAAACCAAACAAATCACCATATGGGGCACTCGTCCTTTTTGTTCACAAAAAGGATGGGACGTTGAGAATGTGTGTTGATTATAGAGCACTCAACAAGGCAACGGTGAAGAACCGATATCCCTTGCTTCGAATTGATGATCTATTTGACCGTCTCTCGGGAGCCAAGGTGTTTAGTAGGATTGATTTACGTTCGAGATATTACCAAATTCAGATTGCGGAAGGGGATGAAGAAAAGACCGCTTGCCACGCAAGGTATGGTTCATACGAATTCTTGGTGATGCCTTTTGGGCTCACGAATGCACCTGCCACATTTTGCACTCTCATGAATGACATTTTCCGAGAATGGCTGGATGATTTTGTGGTCGTCTACATAGACGACATTTTGATCTATAGTGGCTCCTTGGAGGAGCATGCGGAGCACCTCCGCAAGGTGTTCCAAAGGCTAAGGGAAAACAAGTTGTATGCCAAGCTTGAGAAGTGCAAATTTGGGGTGACGGAAGTGGACTTCCTTGGGCATAGGATAACTCAAAAAGGTTTGAAGATGGATGATCACAAGGTCAAAGCAATTGTGGATTGGGAACCACCCAAGTCGGTGCCGGCCTTCAGATCCTTTTTGGGATTGGCCTCCTACTATCGTAAGTTCATCAAGAACTTCGCGAAGATAGCCACACCTTTAACAAACCTCTTGAAGAAGTCCGCCGTTACTTACGAATGGGTAGAAGCATGCGACGAAGCCTTTGAGACCTTGAAAGGTATTTTGGTGAAGGCACCTGTGTTGGAGTTGCTTGGCTTTGACAAGGATTTTGAGATCCATTCCGATGCCTCTGACTTTGCAATTGGAGGAGTCCTAGTGCAAGAAGGAAGACCGGTGGCATTTGAAAGCAAGAAGTTGAGCGAGATGGAGCGAAGGTGGCCAACACATGAGAAGGAAATGTGGGCGGTCATACATTGCTTCAAGACTTGGGGCCATTACATAGGCTCCAAAGATGTGGTAGTGTGGACCGACAATGTGACCTTGAAGTACTTTGCCACTCAACCCAAGTTGTCTTCGAAGCAAATGAGATGGCAAGACACATTGGCCTTGTTCAATGTGGATATTCGACATAAGCCTGGGAAGGATAATGTGGTGCCCAATGCATTAAGTCAAAAACACCAACTTAGAGTGGTGTATGTGGGAGAAACGGAACTTCAAAAGGAAGTTCGACTAGTAAGCCGCCGAGATGCATTTGTTAAAGAGGCAAGGCAAAACATTCAAAATGGAGCTAAGTCCCACTTCCATTGGCAAAATGGATTATTGTGGTACAAACAAAAGTGACTCTATGTACCAGAAAGGAAGATGAAGGACACCATTTTGAAGGAGTGTCATGATGGACCACTTGTGGGCCATGGTGGTGCAAAGCGCACCACAACACTCCTAAAGAAGTCCTACTATTGGCCCAACTTGAAGGATAGTGCGGAAGAGTATGTGAAGACTTGTTTAACTTGCCAACAAAACCGAACCCTCAATAAGAAGCAAGCGGGTTTGTTGCAACCTTTGCCAATTTCGGAAGGGCCGCGGGAAAGTGTGTCCATGGATTTCATGGTAAGCTTGCCCCCACCAAGGGGGTTCGATGCCATCATGGTCGTGGTGGATCGATTTAATAATGATGCGCTCTCAAGTCCCTAGTTAGCCCCAAGTTGGGGCTAAATCACTCAAATTGCGGAATTTCTTGGACTCGGGGCACGCTCCTAGCTTTTAACACTAAACGGGGTGAGAAGGGCGTGCTGAAAGCTCCGGGATAGACTAGGAATAGGGACAAGTTTACTCAATTACACAGTCCTACATTCAAATCCAACCAACAAGTTGATTAGAACTCATTCTACACCCTTTTTGGTGTTGGGACAAACCACGGGCTACCTTGGACTCACTTGACTCACCACGGCCCGGACTCGGGGGAAGCCACCACCTTCCCCCATATAATATTCTCTGTAGCTCTCCGTCGCACTTGCATCCAAATGGCTCTTTTTCTTGGGACTCCCAAAGTGGAGTCCCAAAATTGTCCTGGTTTGGACTCCCGGGACTTTGAACGTTCATAACTTCTCGCCCTGAACTCAAATTGGAACGAGGTCTGAACCAAAGTTGTAGTTCTCCTCAAGAGATTTCCAATGGTGTGTCACACTTCACCTGCACGCACCGAAATCGGGTCGATTCCCGACTTTTAGTGGTCGGGAGTCAAACTGCCAGTTTGATTCCCGACCCTTCTTTCGACCCTAAATTATGCTACAGATGTCCAAATGGCTCATGCGAGGCCATTTTGGACATGTACACTTCAAGACCTTTCCAACAATATAAAGAACGCTTCAATGCAAGGTGTTTTGACCTTTGTAATTGCACTCTGAGATTTCTGGAGTCTCGGAGGACTCCCAAGTCCCATTTTCGGGAGTGTGAGTGTCGACCTCACACTTCCCTCAAAGTGGGGTTGCGACAAGCAAGATGGCACATTTCATTCCCACAAAGGATAAGGCCACGGCCCAAGAAACTAGTAGGTTGTTCTTCACACATGTCTTCAAGCATCATGGGTTTCCTAAGGACATAGTCTCGGATCGAGACCCGAAGTTCACAAGTAAGTTTTGGCGAGCCTTGTGGAAGAGAATGGGGTCGGAGCTCAAGATGAACACTTCCTTCCACCCCCAAACAGATGGGAAAACTGAGAGGGTGAACGTAGTGATCCAACAATTCCTAAGGAATTATGTGGCGGCGGATCAACAAGATTGGGTGGACCACTTGGAGTCAGCCGAGTTTTGTTACAACAACTCGGAACACTCCGCAACTGGGTCCACCCCCTTTCAAATAGTGACCGGCAAATCACCAATTATGCCCATGACTTGGGCAGCACATGGACAACCCCTGAATGATGCAAGTGAAGAAGTGCCCATGGTCACACAACTTGACGAGGAAAGGCAGTGCTTTTGGGAGTTGGCAAAGGCCAACTTGGAAAAGGCGCACAAAAGGTACAAGGATTTTGCGGATAAGTCCTGGCGAAAGGTGAAATTTCAAGAGGGGGATGAGGTGTGGTTGAACATCAAGAACTTCCGATTACCCGAAGGTTTAAGTCATAAGTTCTTGGGCCCATATGCGGGTCCATTCAAAGTGTTGGAAAAGAAACTTTCCGACACTTATAAGTTAAAACTACCGGAAAATCTTAGAATTCATCCCACATTTCATGTTTCCTTTTCGAAGCCGGTCTCCCGTGATGCTTCAAGGCCTAATCGAGAGCACAACTCAAGGCCCCCACTAGACTTGGTTCATAATGAACCAGAGTTTGAGGTGGAGGTCGTGCTCAAGTCAAGGTAATTAAGAGGACGAGAGCGGGAGTACCTAGTTAAATGGAAAGGATACCATCCAATAGAGGCATTTTGGGTGAATGAATCCGACATGGAACATACCCAAGAAGCCATAGAAGGATTCCACATTAGACCGGCAAAAAAGAAAAGACGTAGAGTGTGATGAAGACATCACCTTTTTTTTAGTGGGGCAGGGTGTCACATAAAATGTACCACATCAAGTTGCAAGTGAAATAAAGGCTTAAGGATTTCCAAAAGATTGTATCACGAGAATTATGTATAAGTGCAAATAGGGTTGTCAAGTTTGGCATGGGACAAATGCAACTTCTTGTGTAAGCCCAAATCAAAATTGGATTCCTACTTTGGGGTCAAGAGAAATCTTAACCCCAAAAGAGGAGGTAAGCAAGGTGAGCTTGTGGGGACATGCACAAGCCTTAAGTGCATTCCAAAGGGTTGGTTGGTAGTGGTAACTAACGCGGGAAATCATGACCCCGTTCGCGTACTTTATCGTGTAGTTTAGGATTTGGGTTTTGGCAAAACCTAAGTGTCACTTCTCGTACCTTGATAAGCAAACCTTTTAATCAAGGCTTGATTGTTGTGATCAAGGCACAAGGTTGGGAAAGGAGTCTTGTCAATAGCTTAGGTCAAGAGTAGACTTGATTTGAATCCTCATGAGGGGAAGGTTGGAAGAATGGCCTCCCAAATGGGGGTTCCGTCAATTAGGCTAGTTTAGTCTTTTGACGAAGCAAAGGTTAAAGGTTTTCTATGAGATACCCTTGGACTTGCCAAGAAAGTGTTGGAAACTTGGGACGCCTAAGTTAGTTTAAGGCAAGGTCCAGCCGCAAAAGTCGGCTGTCGCAACCCTAGCTTTGGGCTCGTGACCAAGGCAAAAGGGGTTGTAAGGTTGCGGGCCAAGAGGAAGTTTGGGAGTTAAGGCAAGAGGAAGCCCAGGAGTCACATCACATATTCCCAGGAGTGTGAGAAAGTGTTAGAAAGTGTGAGGGAGTGAACCTTCACACTCCCAAGGCAACTTCCACTTTGGGAGATGGAGTCCCGGTGGATTCCTGAAACTTTAAAGAGTAATTGCAGGGGTCAAAATTCAATGGCTTATGGCGTCCTTTATATCATTGAAAATTTCTTGGAGCGTAGATGTCTAAAATGGGCTCGCATTGCTCATTAGGACATTTAAAACACAAGTTATGGCCAAAAGAAGGGCGAGGAGTCGAACTGCCAATTTGACTCCCGACCACAAAAAGCCGAGAATCGACCCGATTTACTTAGCTGCAGGGGGCGTGCCAAATATCATTGGAAAGCTCTCAACGATAGCTATAACTTTGCTTTCGATTGCATTGCAATCCGAGGTCTGCTCGCAAGGTTATGGGGCTCCAAAGTCGTGGAAGTCCCATTTGGTGCGATTTCGGGACTCCCACTCGGGAGTCCCGGGAAAAAGAGCTATTTGGATGTAGCCTTCGTGGAGAGCTGCAAAGTATACTATAAGGGGGAAGGTGGTGGCTTCCCCCAAGTCCGGGCCGTGGTGAGTCTTGTGTGTCCGTGTTGCCCGTGGCTCGTCTTAGCACCAAGGGTGCTCCAACTATGCACTA
>Ga0116227_10002647_pt1 | contig 40411 bp, 31 predicted proteins | sample S1TSphgellanicum_FD_89693 | JGI IMG/M metagenome (GOLD analysis project Ga0116227, IMG submission 89693) | Host-associated microbial communities from peat moss isolated from Minnesota, USA - S1T2_Fb - Sphagnum magellanicum MG | ecosystem: Host-associated > Plants > Peat moss > Unclassified...
AAGGACCGGGCGGGGGGAAGCTCGACGAGTGCATTATGCACCAGGTTCACATTAGTATTTAAATAACTTGTTAAAAATTAAAAATTTTAAACAATTTTTGAAAATACTAACGTAGTGATTGGTCCTCAAAATTGCAATTTGGAAAATGTGACATAGTGACTGTACATATTTGAGGCACAAATTGGAAAAGTCTATGTGCCAACCACCTGACTGCAAGCACACCTAACCAGGAAAGCATGTACCTTGAGCACATTCTTACCCTGAGGTTTTTGGTACGTTTGTATTTGTAACACATGTCAGGGCCTCTTTATAATCCTATGCTCGTCTTCGACGTCGCTGTCTGGTCGATCTCGATCTCGGGGTTTTTTTAGTCGCTCTTCCTTGTGATCTGATGCGGATTGCTTGCAGGAACACAAAATTGCACCTCACCAAGCATTGGGGAGTCGACGAAAGTGCATGGATAATCCAACATTTTCGTGCTGCGGAGCACAATGTCCCGGATTCGATACGAAAGGTAATTGGCTTGGAGATCTCAACCTCACCTATGGAGCAAAACAAGGGACATTTTTCGTTCCTCGACAATTTTACAGAGATTCATGTTGATCCATCAAGGAGAAATGATAACAATCATCTTGCACGAATTTGTTCCGTCCACTGAAACTTCGGAACATGTTCGAACTTAAGGGAATCTCTTTCAGTACGGCGGCACCATCCTCCGCTCCTGTTCTCAGGAGACTCGGATGGCATTGTTCAGGCACATGTTCTATAGGGGCGATCTCACGTTGGATAGGTAGGTGCCCTTCTGCCACAGCTCGGATGGATGCTCATTCACAAAACTTTTCTTTTTTTTCCCTCATTCATGACGTGTCATTTTCTTCCCCTCAGGTACCGGCACACCAGGGAAAAAAAGGTCAGAAACGAAGGGACCTGGTCGCAAGAAGAACTGGAGTAGTCTGCAGATGCTTGGGCGACGGAATTCGTGCAGACTAATCTGCATTTGCAACTTGCGTCGTGGTTCCGAGAGTTGGACCGCCTCTTCCCCGAAGAGTTGCTGTTCGGCACCTCTCGAGTCGGGAGAAATTGCTTTACGGCCATGGCGGTCACGGAAAACTATCAGGCCACACCACATACTGACAGGGATTTGTTGAATTCCGTGATCTCGTGGTTCTTTGAAAGTAAATGCTCATTGTCACATTTGTCTGTTTTAGACACTGCAAGCTTTTTGAGGGGAAAAGAAACGATTGTATACTTTCTTACTAACACCGGGAACGTGAACTTATTATTTTAAATAATTGTGAAATTTTGTTACTACAGTGATTGAAATTTCATTGAAAGAAAAAACTAAATTTTGTTAAAATATTAATAGAAATACTCATATTTGTAATTTTAATTTGTGATTAAATTTTAATTGTAAATGATTTTTACAATTATTTTTCTCATTAATTTTATAAATGTAATCACATTCAACATGAAATTATAAATATGATTTAAACATGATATAAGCATAACACACATGTATGAAATATACAATTAATCATACATTTTGAATATATAATTTTTTACAACTAATAATCACAATGTGCAACTTGCTTAATAACTAATTACACATTATCATGACATAATTTGTCCATTTTTCATCAAATAAATTTAAAAATAATTTTTTTTAAAATCTCAGTCATTCATATAAATGTTTTAATATTGATACATGTAATCAAATCAACCTTTATACAAATGTAAAAAAAAATCCATTGTCAACAATTGTGGAATTGCTCTAAAAATAATATTTTAATAATTATTTTAAAATTTTACCTCTTAAAATAATTTAACACAAATGTTTTTGAAAAAAACCATGTTCAATTGTTTTCCATTTTGATTTGTCAAAGTACAATGATAAACTTTGATTTCCTCATAACATGAAAACAATTCCACTTTTAACTTTTAATTTAATTTTGCATTCTAGGAAACAGAAATATGTTTTTCCATTTGTCATTGCACCATTTATAGGTCCTAAATCATATACAAAATAAAATCATTAGTAATTGTAACTTTGTTAAAACATCACATAAAATTTAAAAAAAAGAAATCTTTTCATAACCATAAAATGAAATAAATGTTATCATCATCATCTTTATTTTGATGAATATTAATTTGATTATGCAAACGTTATGAAAGGAGATCTATGCATAATATAACCTTTGTTGGCCCTAATGTCAATTTTCATTTTTTTGCATTCAATTTTTAAAAATAAAATATTGAGAATGATTTTAAAAACTGAAAATTGATTTTTTGAATAAAATCTTCAGCATTATACTCCATTTCAATATTGTGATAAACATATGTACAAATTCATAACACCAAAATGATATTCTTAATTTGTTTTTAAAATAATGTCATTTAAAATTTATAAAATCCATGAGTTATTTTTATACCTTCGATAAGCATTAACACCATTTTTGTGTGGGTTTTTTTCCAATCAAAACATATAAATTTGTGAACTATCCATCGTAAGCCCACATCTACATGCAATTCCATTTTGCTTTAATCAGTTTGTTTCATTACATAAATATTCAAAATAATGATGATGAATTACATGATGTAACAAAATTATCATTGTAATAGATATATTTTATTTGTTTTAAAAAATAATTGATTCTTTTTAAACTCTCAAAATGTAATGCATAAGATTGTATACCATATTTTTTTATGTAATTTTTTTTTTTAAAAAACATCAAAATGATTTACATTTAGTGCCAAATAACCTATCCCTACATCAAAATTATAAGTTAAAGGTTTTATCATAAGTTTGCAAAACTTTTTAAGTCATTTTAAAAATTAATAAAAAAAATTTCATGTACATATGTATTATAAAATAAGGAAAACAAAAATTTATATCTATTTGGATTTACACTTTCTAATTTTACAAGGTATAATTTTTGAATATGACCTTATCCCCCAAAACAATCCATAGCATGATGGAAGAAAATTTTCACAAAGATTATAAATCATATAATATCCATTAATATTCCAATCTGAAATAAACACAAAATGCACAATTATTTTATATTCAATTTACAAACAAAAAAGAAATCAATAAAATTTTTAATTATATATATATATATATATATATAAACAAGAAAATATCAATATGAAATTGCTCAAACAACTTTGTTTATTTTAAAAGTTTGATAAACCATTGATGTGATTACTTTTATTGTGTTTTTCAATTTGATTCACATTTTGTGAAATTTTTTTCTCACAAAACATGTTATTATATCCATTGTAATTATCATTATAATAACGAAAAAAACCCTAATGATTATAACACATAAATGAACAAAAATTAAAATGCAAAACTTTGAAAATAAACAATTCATTATGAAAAATTTGCATAATACAACTTTAATGGTCCTAATGATTATGAAAGTGTATAAAAATTTGATTTGAAAATACAATAAATTAATTTGAATGATATTTTGAAATAAACATTTAAACTATTTTTTTTTTCCTAATTGCATGATTACAATGCCTCTTATATGATTTTTTTTTTGTGATTCATTTCCATTACTTTCTTGTCTTCCAACATATCGTGGAGTTATTATGAATTATGTTTTGATAAGCATAACATTGACTTTGAAAATTGATTTTTTCATTTTATACACATAATAACAATGTTTTCAACTTCAACATTTTTTTTTTCAAAAACACCATATTGTAATTTATTCTATGATGGATATATATATAGTCAAAATATTGTATAAAAATAAAAAAGGTAAAATAAAAATTTTAAAATGTTTTCATGAGCTAAAATTTTAAAAGGTTTGTTTATAATCATTAAAATTTCATGCTTTTATTATAACCAAAATTGTTTAAATTCACATAATGTGGATTATTGTTAATTTTATGTAATGCAAAAATGCCTAAAATATTATCGTTACGTTATTGTGAAGGTATGCATATGAATTTTTTTTTGCAAAAACTATGGTTTGTGTAAATTATTTTACTATGTAAGACCTATGGTTTGTGTAACTCATATGAACCTGAAAACAACATTGATTATGAAAAAACCAAACAAAAATGATGTTTTCATTTCTTGGTCAATGCAACTTGTGTGAACATATTGGATATTACACATCCACACATTTAGGTTATATTGTTATGGAAAAGAAAAAAAAACTGGTGTTTGTACTTTTTGACTAATATAATTTATGTGAACATACTTGTACCACATATCCACACATTTAAAATAGTTGGTTAAAAAAATCAAACGAAAATGATATTTGTACTTTTAGCTAATATAAATTGTGTGAACATGTAATTTGATGTAATTAGATTATTACTCATGTAATTATCTAATAATGAATTTTGAAATTTTATTTGGTGGTTAGATTTCATAATTTAATTATGTTTGGTAAATCATCATTAATAAATCATGGTTTCGATCAATGTGCATAACCTTCACATGATAATTCAAGTGAAAAGTTTTTGCCACATTAATGTGCATGTTCAATCACATGGGGAGTCAAGTGTTGTGTGAGTTTTAAGAAATTTTTTATTTAATTTCCTTTTGGTTAATATATAAATGAATGTTTGTGACCTTTGGAAACACTTTCACTTCATGAGAATTAGTTGTTGTAGGGGTACAAAATTTCATGAAATAAAATTCTGACAAAAATTATAATTTTTGTTTCAAAAAATTTCAGGATGGTTTGAGTGTGAAATACATGGTAGAAGAATGGTGTGGCATAATAATTATACATAAAAAGTAAAAAAATAAAAAAATATTTGTGTAAATAAGAACATAATTTTTCATAATGATGTATTAAAACATACATAGTTTTCATCTTAAACCCATTTATAGTCTATAAACACATTAATATCACACATCCACACATTGAAGGTATTTGGTTATGAAAAACTAATTAAAAATGATGTTTGTACTCTTGGCTAATATAATTATATTCACACATTCACACATTTGGAGTATTTGGTTAATATAACTTGTGTGAACATATGCGTATCACATACATTGACACATTTAAAGTACTTATGTGTGCTTTTATAAATTATGAATATTGATTCATCTTTCAATTAATAAAAAAGGTTGTTCCAAGTTTAAAATTTTAAATTAATAGTGAATCAATTTGATTGATGCATCACAAAACAAAAGAACCCATAAACTTTAAACTTAATGAACTTTTAAAAAAAAGGATAAACATCCAACATTTGGTCACAAATGATAACTTAATATGATTATATCACATTTCCTATGGATGATATATATATTTAACATATATATACTTTTAATTATTACCCATCCATGAAAAATTTATAATTAATTATCATTATTTCTAACTATGTTTTAACCCATTATAAAATGACACGTGGCAACGTAATTTTTTAAAAATTATATTTTTGAAACACAATGTATTTTCATCATCCATTTTAAATGACATTAAATCATGTCATGTGGAATAATAATAAATTGCCACATGGCATGTTAATTGAATTTTTATCAAAATAAATTTAAATCAATATTTTGATAAATATATATATGTAGGTACGTAAAATTAAGTAGATGAATAAGTAGGATTAGTTAGGTTGGTAAATAACTAGTAAGTGGGTAAGTAATTTAAGAGGTAAATATTTTAATATTTTAATATTATTTTTTATTCAACCTTTAAATTTAAACCTTTTTTATAATTCATTTTAGATGCGTTGACTTGGAAAGAAGAGATCATTGTTTAGTAATTGGGAAGGACCATACTTCTTTATTGAGTACAAAGATGGCAAAGAATTTCAGGAACAAGATCATGGTAGCAAAATGTGTATTTTCAAAGATCTCAATGGATAATGTTGGGAATAGTTAAAGAGGGATTTGTAATTGTATATGTCTGTAGATTAATATTTAATCTATGAGGATGTAGATTTTTTTGGAAGGAGTGGTGTCACTTGTAACTTTAAAACAATGTCATTTGTTTTTGGATGAAGGCTACTTAGATTGTGGTTAAACTGATGGCAACATAGTGCTTCAACAATGTTAAAAAATAAATAAATAAATAAAATAATCTACTATGTTTTTGTTATTTTGTGTGTTTTTGGTGGCTTAGTAGGTTATGATGAAAGAAGTAGGTGAGATAGTTTCTGAGATGGAATAAAATATGAATAGCCTAATGAAAATTCTTCAAGAGCTCTGTAAATGAGATTTTTGTATTGTGATTAGCAAAGGGGATTTTGGGGAAGTAAGGAGATGAGGTGATGAGGAGGATATTTGAACTAGACTAAGGAAGGACTTGGGGGGATCATTTGTGAAGGTTCTAGGGGGTGATGAAAGAAAAACTAAGTTGCTAAACTTTTAAGGAGGACTAAAAAAAAGGTGTGGTTTGATTTTGATTTTGGGGTGTTGGAAATAGGTAGAAATAGAACTTGATCAAGAGGATTGAATGAGAAGAATCTTGACAAGAAAACTTTCGTTGTGCTAAGAATGTCAAGAAAAGTCTAGAGTTGTTGCATGTGTTTCTATAGGGACCAACACAAGGGAGAGATGAACGTGTTTAAGATTTATGGAATGGTTGTGTGACAGTTCATGCATGATGTTTTTGGGGATTTTGAGCTGGTTATAGAGTGTGTTTTATTCTAATAAGAGTACATGCTGTCTGTAAGAGCTCTAAAGGTTTTTGGAACTAAGGGGATGCTGGGAAGTAGTGATGTTTGGACTGGTTAATTTTGTCCCTGAATTTCTATCCAATCTCTGAGACTAAACCATGTTGAAGTAATAGAATTAATTTTTTGTGGGGATTCTATTGTTGGGTATGAGTTACCAGCCACATAAAACAACCTGTTGATTCTTAGAGAAAAAATCAAAATGAACGTTTGATCCTTTGTGGTCCATAGAATTAAAGCCATAGAACTTAGATGTCTGTTGGGATCTTGAAGAAGAAGAACATTTGAATCAGAATTGTCATGCTTTAATAAAAGTATTAGAATCATATTTTAGTCTATGAATGTCCAACAATGGGGATGTGCACACTACAAAAAATATTCCCCTTGTTTTTTGGTGACACCATTGTCATGAAATCAATAACAATAGAAGATTCATTTTGGCCATGACTAAGACATAAGAAATTCCAATAATGTCATCAACAAATAAAATTATAAACTAAAAGAATGGAAAGGAACAATGGAACATTACCAAGAATTAACATAGTAAAAAAAGATTATTGGACTCAAATCGATGGAGGTTATATGTTGGAAGACCATTTTATAAATACACTATGGTATAGGCAAAGGATTCATTTAAGTTCTTCTCATGTAATGCTACATTCCACCATTGTAAAAATGCAACATTTGGTGAAAAAATTGGCAAATTGACACATGGATTGGGAAGATTTGACATTACCAACAATGCATGCCATATCCATTAACACTTGTGATAGTGGATAAATACATGAAAGGAAGACCCATTGTGACAACAAAAGAAGGGGTAGGTTTTTCAAATTGTGAAAATCAATGATTTCGTTACATTGGCTCAATTGTAAAGTAATTAATTGTGGACACTATAATAGCTAAAAAGGGGATAATATAATGAAAGGAATTAAGGCAAATCAATACCTAATAAACTCCTAGATTCACAATAAATAAATCAAATTTATTAGGTGCATAAGAATGGAAGGTCAATTTGTAAATACAAGGTAAATATTGCAATTTCAAAATGTCCATTATCATTGTTAGTATCCCAACATGTCATGGTCTTCATACTTCTACTTTTGCGTAGTCATGTTTCCAAATGTTGGTACTTTATAATGAGGTTATAAGGTTGATTGCTTGGTGGTTGAGGCATGCATCCACTATATTCACAATTATCTTCATTCATGCTTCAGAATGATTACTTGTGTCATGATCTTTAGAAGTTGATACATGTCATATCACAATGTTGCATGAATATGACTCACAATATTTTGATTGGGCATATCATGTTACACATGTCTTAGTTTGGTTATAACTCAAATAATGACTTACTCAAAGGGGTGGCTTGAGTTTGCAAAATATTAGGCATGTTGTGTCATAATGCAAAGTGGAAACAATGGCATTCCACCAACAAATAACATGTCTATGGTGAGTTGGCAAACTTTCTACCTTTGATGTTTTGTGTAAATTAGATGGTTGTCATAGTTCATGTAGTATGTTCTATATCACCCTAAGTTCCATGAGAGTTTGTGCAATGACATTGTTTCAATTGCAACTTTCAAAGTTGATTGAAAAGTGCACCTATCAATTCAAATGCCAAAAATTTAAGTGGTGGGGCAACAAGGTATTACAATGCTTGCTCTAGCAAATGTGGATTGGATAGATCTTCTCAATGATGTGATGAAATAGCTAGTATTACTAGAACCACACAATGCAATTGTGGTTAATTAAAAACTCATGATGGGCCATCATGGAAACATGTCAAAGTTATTAACTATTCTAATATGTCAATCAATTTGAGTTCTCAAAAAATCAAATTTATGATGGATAGACTAATCACCATTCTAGACATGTTGATTGGTGTCTTGCTTAGTTACATCATGGTTGGTTTGAACATTTTGAATGCTCAATGGGTTTTGCAGTTTTTCAGGACCCACCAAGGTGTTCCTCATAATTTCAGCTTCATGCAAACATGTTAGATTCATTGTGCTAGGATACAACGTAGAAAATGTTGATGTTGTTATATATTGACATTGTGCATGTGAATTATCATCTTGAACAACTTCATAATCAACTGGCAATGTTGTCATTTATGTAGCAACAATCTTCATTAATGTTTTCAGAATCTTGTAGAATTTGAAGATATGGCAATATCCTTTCCATTCTGACATCTAGTTCCCTTGCAAGATGCATTTGACCTGCTGGCTCCTCTTTTGATGCCTAATGATCTTGTGCAATTTTTTGACATGATTATGATGTTTGTAATTTCAAGTATTAACAATTTCACTTGACATATCAACATGTCAATTCAAGAACATATCAACAAAGCACATAAGGATTTGAATCTAGATAGAGTTTGATAACTTGGATCGGTGTCCTCTTGTGCCTTTGCATCTTGATTTTCTTGATTATCATCTTCTTTTGCATCTCCAAAATCATTCATCTTCCTAACTGCCCTATTGTGTTTGAACTCTGTATCAAAAATTGAGAATGACTATTTAAAGCACATGCAAGTGCTATGATTGAAGGAATACATGCAAGACAATGGAACTAGTGCAAAGGTGGAAGGAGCAGGAAGGAGGAGGGAGTGCCAAGGTGCAAGAGGCGCAGAAGTGCAACAAGATGTCACCTAGCATTGAGTTATCTGCTCAAATTTGTGGGGTATAAGATACCATTCCATCCTACACAGGAATGGAGTGTGGTGATAACTTCTTGGTGGTAGATAACATCGGAGTTACCAACAGGCTAACACCATACCATTAGGTGTGAATAGGCATTAGGACCCCTAAAATGAATTATGTATATGGGCAGGGCACATTACACCTAGGAACACATTGAGCCTGGTAGGACAAGATGCCTTTCCATCTGGTGGTAATGGGTTCTACCAGGGCCTGTTCCAGAATCTAACTGACATTCCCCACCATTGATTCACCACAATGAACATGTTGTTGGGACTTCTGGAACCTCATCATCCTTTTGAATCTTAGCATCCACAATCTCAGGTCTCTCTCCATTGGAGAGGAAATACTGGATCTGCTGAGCTCATACTATGTCAAGCTGAGGCAGCAGACATAGAACATCCCTTTCTCTTAGGGGCACTTTGTAAAATCATTCAGGTAGTGTGACTATTGATTGGCTGAATGGTCAGTCTCTGCTAGTGTAATCAGTTCCTCAGGTCAATAGTTAAAGTTCATTCATGGAGAAGATAGAGCACACTGGCAACCAGATTCGCAGAGCTGTCCTGAAAATTTTCATTTCCTTTGAACATTTGATGCCTGACAGAGACTCACAACCAACTTTAGCTGAACATAAAAAATCCTGAAGGAAAAATCCTTTGGAGTGCAAATGATAAAAATACAGTACCTACATCCATAATGCACTGAGAAGTCCAATGTGATCCAAGTCTTACTAATCTGTTACAACATCAAAGGCGAGTTTCATATCCATATCAATCACCTGCGATAAGCTCCCTAGAGATGTTGCTACTCCCTTTGAAACTGAAAACACAAATATATTCATCAAAACTCTGCTCACAGAAGTACTAGGAGGATTATTGCAAAAAAAAAATTGTTGGCACCCTTCTCTTGATCCTGGTATCCTGTTGACCAAATACAGGGAAAAAAATTCACAAGACCCTGACTCCCAATCCCCTTAAGAAGGTTAAGGTGGCAGGCAGACAATTGGTCTATGGAAAACTCACTGAGGCAGTCTTTGTCCAGAAGCCAGGTGTTGCCCACCGCATGTATGGAAAGCCAAACAAGAGACCCATGGATGGTAAGCAGTAGGATTATGCCAGAATTCCTGGTTGTCTGGTCAATCAATCACTGTTGTCTTCAAGATTTTCACATCATGAATTGGTCTGCCAGATTAATCAGAAGTCCAAGAGGTAATGTCAGTAGAGGTGAACTGTATGCCAGTGATCTTGGAAATAGCTCTCTGTTGGGAGTAGAAGCAAATTTTCATGCAGGTGATGACACTTCAGTTCTGAATACTTCCACAGCTTAATAAAAACTGGAAGCAGCAAATCTCTCTGAGAACTTGCAAAACCAGGCGAAGAACTTCAAGCAGTCTGAAGCAAACCAACAGACCAGAGCTACTGGTGCATTACCAAGATTTTTTCCAAGAACCTCATGCTTTCAGAGCCTAAAATCTTATGGCAATATCTGTTTAGCCCACAGATTCTTCATCATATGGTTGGTTACTACTCACCGGTCATGTTTATCGGTCTCAACAATGCCAAGACGTTTCACAACATCCATGCCCTTGCAGACCCTACCAAAGATTGTGTGCTTCCCTGCACCCAATGTCCCCGACACCCAACTCATGAGTTGATATTCTTTGGAGGTAATATAAGGAGATTTCATTTAATTAAGACATAAAACAGGGAAATGCTGGAAAACTACACCTCAAAACTTGCAGTTAGCAATAGAGAAGTGGGTATGTTGCTTTGACTTACCATCAAGCCAAGGAGTGGGGGCAAGTGTGAGAAAAAATTGGCTTCCATTGGAGTTGGGTCCTGAGTTTGCCATGGACAAAATGCCTGCCCCGGTATGCTTTAGCTCACGTGTAAGTTCATCCTCAAACTTTGCACTGTAACATGAACCCAATGTGCAAGCAAACAAACATTGTTACGAAAACTGATTTGTCTGCATTACTAAATCCATGCTCTTTCTTTTAAAACCATGTTCGTATATTTTTTCCTTCTTTCTCTTCTTTAGGAGGAATTGAGCACAAGGTAAAAATGACATAATACGCACCCAAAGATGGATTCACCACCTCTTCCTGTCCCTGTAGGATCTCCACCTTGAACCATGAAGTCCTGACAAGGTACCAAACAAGGAGCAGTAAAACAGCAGCAAGTCTGGAGAGATTTACTTTTGACTGAAAAAGCTCTCACATCCAGAATTCTATCCTACCATACAAAAACAATTATATGTGTGCAACAAACATCTTGTCAAACACTTCAGCAAAGAAAAGAGAAATGAGGGAAAACCCTAAACCCTAGATTCTTGCATTTCTCACCTTGATAACACGGTGAAAAAGCACCTGATTGTAATACCCTTTCCTTGAAAGCTCAAGAAAATTTCTGCATGTCTTGGGGGCATGTTTGATGTACAGCTGCACATAGAAAACACATGTTATGCATGAATGAGCATGTGAGGTTTCCTCTTGTAGTGCACCACCCACTGCCAAGAACAAAATCTTTCATTTCACTATTACATAAAAAGTATTATTCTTAATTGCAAAAAAAACCGCAAGGATTTGTCAATCAACAGGACCAGCAGAACAAAAGATTTTGTCAGGCAACATAACCAGCAAACAAAACAGACAGCATTTTGCTGAGGGAAAGGAAAAGGAATAGTAAGTAAGTACCTCGACCGTGATGTCGCCCATGGAGGTATGGAGAATCACTTGCGGTGCTGCATCCATGTTCGCCATTTGCCAAGAAGCTCAACACTACTACTGTTCCTGTTGTGGATTTCTACGTCAGGAAAAAAAAAAATGCACATGAGAAGAGAAGAGATAGAAAGACTGTCTCAAAACCCTAACCCTACAGCAAGCTCTTCGACTAAAACAATCGTTGAATCCCAACCTAGCTAGTGAGCCTGTATTCGTGCAGCAACAGTCTTGTGCAATCTAGGTATTCCTGGGAATCCCCAATGACCAAGGAGACCATCATCTCCCACACATCCGCCTCTCTCTCTCTCTTCATGGAAGCAACGACTGCGGAGGTGGAGGACGACGCCACCATTTCCTTCTTCATGAAGCTTGCATTTGATCAGGTAAATGCAATGGTTTTGGTTTGTAACAAACTGTCAACGTCTTTTTTGATTTTGTGAGGAGGCAAAGAAGATTTGGATGAGCAGCCGGTCTTGAGCTTGGTGGGGTGGGGAGGGTTAAGGTTTAGGGTTTAATGGGCTTCACTAGTTTGGAGGACTCAGAGTAATTGGGTTTGGAGACTGGGAAGTGTTGGGAAATATATAATGATATTTGTCATGGAGAGATCTGGAAATCTGCAACTTGGAATGAATGAATGGATCGCGGTGTCTGTCAAAATGGTTTGCAGTTATCAAACTTAGCCAGAGCTTCAAACCCTAAACATGTTATACAGTTGCTATGTAGAGTTATTATATGTCAAAAGAGACAGAAAGAAGAAGGGCATTCATTCATTCAAGCCAGCATTATTAGCTTCACATTCTGAAATGTATGTTGGTTTGATGACGCAGGCAAAGGAGGCGCTTACAAGGCTTGAAGTGCCTGTTGGGTAAAGCACAAAATTTTCTTAGCAGATTTCATTTTGCAACAATGGTGCTCAAGGCCTCTCTTCTTCCATAACATTTGCTTGTAGATAAATTTCCAGCATCAGTAGTGAAATTGGTCAGTCTTGTAAGAAGAGAAAATTGGTCAGTCTTCGCAAGCCTTCTGATCCAGTGTGACTTGATTAAGGTCCATTTCCAGATACTGCATGCTGGCCAATGGATAACTCAGATTCTGGAGTGGAAGGTATTCTTTTATGCACAAAGTATCTCCCAGAGAGAGAGGGAGAGAGAGGTATGCTCAGGAGTGGCGGTGTGTGTGCAGGGCAGTTGTGTGATAATACAGGATGGACATGTCATTGGCTCTGGCAGCAACCGCACCAACGAGACACGAAATGTAACACCTTGTTGCTTTCTATCACTTCTTTTATTCATTCCAGAACCCTCCTGCCCCTGAGCTGATAAGGAACTGGCTTTTTGTACAAGTTTGGGATGTTTTCAAACTGTGGACTGAAAACAATGACTGCACAACTGCAATAATGTACGGGCAGTTTTTTCTTCTGTGGTGTATTTTTTTTTGGCTTCTTCTTCAATTGATTATCATCAGTGAGTAAATTTTGGTGTGTTGCTGAAAGCAGGCAACAAGGCATGCAGAAATGGAAGCCATTGATATGGTCTTGAATGAATGGCACAAGACCTCTGAAACAACAACTGATCCTAGTTTGGGCCCTCTGACTACTCATGTTGATGTGGTGAAGAGATTTGGAAATTGTGATTTGTTTGTGACATGCGAGCCTTGCATTATGTGTGCAGCTGCCCTTTGTCTCTTAGGTGAGTTTATCAAGGGGTTGCCAAATCTCCTCTTTGTGTCTAGAAATTCACCAGGTTTGCTTGCAGTTCATTTCAGTTTCTTTTCATTTGTGATGATGCTAGTGCATGGCACCTACGTTGCACCAACAAGAGTCATGTTGGGTGTCTTTTGTTCTTCTGCTTAATTGTAATTCAGAAATGAGCTCTGACTGACTCCATGGAAAGGTTACTGTGCTGCAATATGTGACCTCAAGTAGCACAAAGAGAAGGCACCGATTTTGGTTGAGAGACAAATGCATGAGATCAGGCTAAGTAAGCAAGAAGCTGTACCTCTTGGTAGAATGTTGCATCATGGAGTGATAAAACAAAGGAGGTGGAAGTGACATATGCTTACTTTTCCTTTTTTGCAGGGTTCAGGAAAGTATACTATGGATGCACCAATGATCGATTTGGTGGTTGTGGCTCTGTTTTGTCACTCCATTCTGATGGTTGTGCACCTTGTGGCAGGTTAGACATTTTTTCCCAGCTCATAATGCATGCCTACACCTCACAGTCTTCTCTTTACGCTCTTTCTGTCCCCACTCATCTCTCTCTTTTCCCACCCCACCCAACCAAAAATGGGCATCAGATTATGACTATAAAAGGGTTTGGCAACCAGTCTTATGTATACAGTTGTTTTCACTATGCCCATAAGATCCTGGCTTTTTTTTTTCACCTTTTGAAAATGTAAATTGGAGTTGAATTATTATTGGATTGTTGGTGGGATATACCTATATAACAAAGTGTGTTTCAAGTGGGGATATGCCAAGCATTGAATCTGATTGAGTTCTCCATTGCAGAGGAATCACACACCAGAATGTATTTCACAGCTTGTTTGGGTTCATGTCAGGCTTAGAATTTGGAATTTTCAACTCTTGGGTACACTCCAAAGTTGATAATCTAGGGGGTTTTGCTTTCAGGTACCTACCTATATATTCTCCCAAATTAAATGTTCCTAGAGTCTTCCAGCGGTAAGAGGGCAGAAGGCTGTTTTGTGTTTTGTCATGGTGTGCAGTGCAGAGGAAGAAGCAGTCACAAATGGGCTTGACAAAACCAGGGGTTTTCAAAGTGTAGGGGGTGTGATGGCTGATGAAGCTATTTCACTTCTCCGAAGCTTTTATGAACAGGGAAATCCCAATGGTGAGTCTTCACTTTCCATACTTGATGTTTTTGAAGTTTCTTTTGGGCAGGGGGGGTAGGGGTAGTTCACCAGGGATAAGAGGATGGAAGATGAAGAGGGGCCAGAAAGAGTATGCAAACTCATCTCATTTATCAGCTGTCAATGTACTCTGGAATGGTCGAGCCTTGCCCATTATGTTGTGTAAGGTGCTAGGTGAGCCCATTAGGCGAGCTAGGTAATGCACCCAACATGATGGGCAAGGCCCAGCCATCAGCATTTTTTTTGGGGGCAAATTTTCATCACTTGGTGACAAGATAACATCCAGTGCAACTCATACAAAGGATTTTTGTGAAAAAAGTGGACTAAAGTTGCCAGATTGTGACGATTTTTTTTTCTGAAATTGCCATATTTAGACAATAGGTTTCAGTAGGTTGCCAAAATATATTAGGATTTTAAAATTTTCTACTTTCCTCCCTGACCTTTAACCAAATTTGGCTTATTCCTTGTGAATGATTGCCAGTGTGGCTACATCACCAAGTTGAGAAAAAAGAAACCCCTGGAGGCCATTCCATGACATTAGGATCGTGGGTGGCAGATTCAACAATTTTTTTAAAATTCCATGTTTGACAGACACATTTTGGTCACTACTATGAGTGTATGGTCATCACAGGAAGATTATGCCATATAACATGGTCAAAAATTACATAATCTGGCTCCCCAGGCCTTACCATTTACATGGTACTGATCTCAGGCACCTGCGGAGAGAGAAGTTAAGGAGGGAATATGGTGTTCTGCCTAGTGATTTGTGCTTATTGGAGTCCTGAGTTTGATCATGGCTGTTGTGATGATGCAGCTCCACGACCACACAGGCCTGTGTGCAAACACCACCTTGTATCTTGATGGTGTCATGCTGCTGCAAATTAGCTTCTGGTGAGTTTTAGGTTAAAACTTCCAACAGGTGGAATGAATGAAGCTTTTCTATCATAGGGTTGAGTTTCATCACAATCACCTGCTCAAGAATGAATGATCTCCGGATTTCTTGACAATGCTCCAGCAGTAATACAAAAGTTAATAAATTACACGTTGATTTTTCAAAAAACAAAAAAAAGGATCAATCTCTGCTCTTGTTTGTTTGTGTGTGGTCAACATGTATGTAGGTTGTATATGAGAGATTATTTCACGGTTACCAAATCAATTGCATTTGGATACTGATGTTATATTTCGATCTGTTACTCATGATCATGTTGTGAATATGGTTGAGATTATTAATGCTTATGCTGATTTTGTTGTAATTTGTCAAAACCTCTGCATCCATTGGCAGTTCTTATGTTCATGGTAATTTCATGTTTTGTTCATGCAAAACACGTTTTAAAGAAAAAGTTGGGTCCAACAAAATTGTGTACCCAAATCTTGGAGAAGTAAATTCCTAGGCAAATTATTTGGGTTCTAGTTTTCCAATATTCCATTATACTCCAACATTAAAATGTGTGCACCTAGGAGCACAAAACTTATAATATGTGTGCAATCCTAAGAAATGAATTGAAGGCGCTTTCCAACCTAAAACCATTTTGAATTTCATTCTCTTGCGATCGGGGTTGATAATCTGGGTTTAGGGTGCAAGGTTTAGACCTTAAACCCATTTTCAATCAATTGTGGACGAACTACAACTGAGTTACCAAGGTTAGTGGTAACTCATCTTATAGATCCTTCTACTTCCTTTGTCCCTCACCTAGGTAAACTACTTAACATAAGTGGGTTAAGTGTCATAGGTAAGCAAGTTAGTAGGGGATATGAGTGGTTACTAAGTAGGTAGGTAAGTGGGTAACATGGTGGCTATTAGGTAAGTAGATACATGTGACTAGGTTGATACAGACCTAACCATTGTGGTTGTCTATGGGACAGAACTGTGATGGAAAAATTGTTTTCTCATTCACACATCATCCATCCTGTGCATGGTGCGAGGGTTCACCCCCAAAGTTTGTAGGGGGATGTTTAACATCCTGCTTTCACTCTGGGCTCTCCAAGAGTTGTAATTTCAAGGAGGGGATTATTTTGGATGACAATTGTTGGTATGTGTTGTTCTCGACTGGAGTTTTTCTCTGGAGTTTTGGATGACATTGTGCAGTCAGCACATTTCCTCTGGATGTGAGTAACGTATTCTTTCTCATCATTTGAAACTGTAACCTACATAATCCAGACATAAAGGGGGCCCCCAAAAAAAAGAAAAAAAATGAACAACCCCACTGAAAACACATGTCTGTTATTATTGCCTATGTAAGATATTAAAATTTTGGCACAAGTAATAAATAATTTTTCAAAAATTCGACAAAATGAAAAATAATTTAATTTATGCCAAAATCATTCAGATACCACGGTATGTAAGATAATTAACCGCATGTAGTGTAAGTCCAATTAGGTGTAGGACTTCCTTTGTCCCCCTTGATCCCCATGGTGACAAACGGACATTGTCAAACAAACCTTAGATTATATTAGTGTGGCTTGTGTCCATTAAGCACATATGGTTAATGTTGAATGAATTTTCAAAGGGCAAATGGTACTAGGTATTGATGTTTTTTTTGGGATTAAAAAAATTGGTATTTTTTTGTTTTAAAGTGTAATTTTGACTAATTTTGCTATTTTGTTGGAAAAGATTGCCAATTTTTTGATATCAAAAAATTGAAAATAAAAAAAAGCCTTGGTGTACACCTTCTTTGGCTTAAGAAGTTTGAAATTAAATTTTCATTCAGATTTTAATTTATTATTTAAATTAAATTTCCAACGACAAAAAATTACAAAAAATTCAAAATCCCCCAAACTTTAGGTCTAAAATTTAGAAAATCATGTCCATGAAACTCTCTTCACCAAAAGGGCTTGTCAACAATAATACCAAGAGTGCGCTCCAATCTCTCTTAGACTTTTAATTTTAATTTTATTGAATTCAATGACAAAATTATTCAATATTCTAAAAATCCTGAACTGCAGGTCTCATAACATTCTCAAATCACCTTGATGCACCCCCTACTCATCAAGGGCTTTCCAATGGTACCAAGAGTGCAATGGGGGTGCTGTATCCCTTGTGAGATCTCAATGTGACAAAACAAAACAAACTATCTTCCTCTATACATGAATTTCAGTTATCCGTAAAGTACCCCAAACTAGGGCTTCTGGGTCCAAGTTTTGCCAAAACAGGTGACCATTTGAAAAGTGGGGATGAAAGGAGTAGACAAGTAAAAAAAAAAGGGTACCAAACTAGTTGTCTGAATCAAATCAGTCCTTGCAGGAGTTTCACCCCCCCTCCCCCGCCCAGTTCTGGATCTGCCTTACATGCCGTTCCACAGGAGTATCAGTCATTACCTCAAAGTCTCGTCAGAACAAGATCCTGCAAATCTCCTGAACTGATACTCTGTTTTATGGACCAGTACTCAATTTTGCTGACTTTACGCTACACTCGAATTGGGGATGAAGTACGGAATAAAGGATCAAACTAGAGCCTAAAGAAGACCAAGGTTTCTTTCCGGATAACTTTAATATTGTTTCACACAAGCTATTGTAGAGTATATTTACTGGGGATGAACCAGGAAATAGAGGATCAAACTAGAGCCTAAAGAACAAGGTTCCTTCACGGATAACTTTAATATTGTTTCACAAGCTATTGAAGACTATATTTACTGGGGATGAAACAGGCAATAGAGGATCAAACTAGAGCCTAAAGACAAGGTTCGTTTACGGATAACTTTAATATTGTTTCACAAGCTATTGAAAAGTATACTTAGCCACAACAATGGGTAAGTATAATATTGAGAAAAGGAGTGATTAAGGGTTTTTGATGGCAACAAATTAAAGATGTTGTCGTACCCATATCCTCGAGACTATAAATTATGGTATTCAAAAAGCTTGTGGACTCTTTGCTCGCCACGCACACACAACCACACCTATTGTCATGCAACAAACAAACAAACAAACAAAAGATACACCCACTCTCCACCACTTAACCCTGTTCCTCTCCATGTATGTGTTGTTTTGTGGTTGCTCCAGGTGTGTTCAGCACAGCTCTTGGAGTGGGATGCATATTGCATTGGTAGCATGAAGATGATGGAGATCAGTACAATTGCTACATGCAGTGGCTCTAGTGAACATATATATCTAAGTCTAGCCAAAGACAAAGCTGGTCCTTGCAGTGCCAATCATAAATATGATGTAGCTTGTAACAAATTCTTGTACTCTTTTGTATCATAAGAATGACAAGAATTGCAGACTCCACTGTTGGTGGAGGAGCGGGGTGTTTCACTTTTTGAAATGCTCGCATCTTGGTGGAGATAAGATTGCACTCTATATTGTGACCTCCAAATAAACTCAAAATTGTCTAACATGTTTTTTTCCAATATTGGCGACATGGGACATTTCACAAGATTATATCACATCTTTCTACATTCATCTAACTATGCAAGGCTTGATTGCATGTTTTAGTTATGGGAGATAGTGTGTCTTAGTTTCATCTTGTATCAACTATTTTTTAGTGTGTTTGTGAATTTTTGTTTATTTATACGGTTTTGATTTTACCCATTGAATGTAGGTGCATGATTGAATGAATTTGTTTATTATGATGCCAAAATAAAGGTCCCTTTCAAGGAATTCTTTATCATCAAGTTTACACTTGTAAGTTTTTAAAATAACAAATTTTTTAGCTAAGAAGTTTGTAGAAATTTTCATTTGCATCATACCATCCTTTATGAGGCATGCCTATTTTGGTATTATGATATTGTCTCGTTCTTATTACCAATTTTGGTTATGACAAGTTTCTTAGTAATAACAAAGTACCCATAAAATTTTAAAACTTTCTGGATGAACAAATATCCAATGAAAAGTATTCCACTTGAGGTTTGTGGTTGAACTAAGGATCCCATAGCAACTTTCAACACAAAATACATCAGCTTGAAAAATAATAATAATGGGGTGGGCGTTCAGCCAAAGACTTGTTGATTCTACCTCATTATATAAACCACCACTAAAAAAAAGAAATAGTGAATATGGTGTAAAGGAGAGGTTCTTAGTCACAAACACTTTAGCTAAAGTCAAACCATGTTACTTCCTTTGGACTACCTATCTTACAAAAAGCCCAAGAGTTTGTGTACTTGCCATTGCCCATGGATAATCATGTTGTTCACCCAAATCTTAGACCTACTGGATGATACTACTGAGGAAGTTAGTTAGAACATCCATTGATTTTGATGGAGATTTCAAATTAAGAAAAAAAATCATGAAAAATGAAAGGCCCAAATCTTATTGCAAGCTACACGCAAAAATAATTGTTCTGTTTTCATGCACGAGCAACAAATGAAAATGGCAAATCAATTCTTGAAGTATCATGTAGAAGCAAGTGCAGAAAACCAGTCTGAAACTAATTGGGCTGGGCAAAAGTGCACATGTTACCAGGGACGCTCGGAGAGCGCCAGTATCAGGAAATGACTCTTTCTCAGCAATAAATGATTGTTTCTCATTGGCTAACTACAATGATTGGCCCAGGTGGTGAGAGTTAAATAGTCTCTCACTTTTGACAGTCCATCTTTTCAGGTTCATGGGTGGGGATGGGGGAGCAACTAAACAGTGCACACTGGATGTGTTGAATACTGATAAAGGGCTGAACCTGGGCATACTCTACATATGTACAAGATATATGACTCTCCAAAGAGGTCAACAAAACAAAATAATTATATTGGGTGATCACAATGATCAGCCAATTTGATGGGATTAAAGTGGGTGTCTCACTCTACTTACACTGTCTATTGTTTCATGTTTATGGCTAATCATGGGGAAAGAGCTTGCAAGCTATTTGGTAGAGGCCAACATACTCGATGAGGTTGGAGATGCTTCCATTTAATATTCAATTTTGAAAGTGAGTTAACCTATTGTCACTTTGTAAGATTCATTGAGTTGTTTTCCATGGATTTATGCACTAAAAAGCTGCCAAGCAAACAGGTTCATTCAGCAATGTTCCTCTTGAGGCTCGCACTGGGAAAAAGTATTGAAAAGATTTTTGATGGATGCCATCACATGACATAGGAAGCATGTGGTCACCCAAGTGTGCCCCGGTTGAAGGCTGGGGACCATTGTTGGTTGCTTCTTTCTTTTGAAGAGAACCTCTAGTCCTTTTTTCAACATTGCAAAAAATTTGGTAGGTTCTCTTAGTGTTGGTTTGAGCCTAGTTTTTTAAATTTTTAAATCTTATAGTTTTGATTTTTGCACATTTTTCAAATTCAAAAAACCATTAGGCCCAGTTCAGAAATCAGATTTGGCTTCATGTACACATTACACACTCCCCAAGACTAAAGATCTATATAAGTATGAAGCTTATAACAAATTAAAATTATGGATTGTATAGTTCCAATGTTCTCCAACCAATTAAAACAAATCATTTACTTCAAAACTTTACCTATTTGTCAACTCTTTGAAAGAGATCCAATGTACCTACCTAAAGAATCTTAGCTTGTGTTCAAAAGTTGTTTCTCATATTTTTCAATTTCAATTCTAGCTCTAACAAAAGATTATTGTAGTACACAAATGGGTTTGGCATTGAGGTGTTGAATAAATTATTTATTTATTAAAAAATGCATTTTGACATAGTTTACGCTATTTTTCACATTTTTGGGTCTACATGTGTATTTTTCTCACAATTCTCTTTAGAAGAACTACTTCCACCGCACAAAATCAAGCTGTGTTATTGCACTTGCATCCTTCATTATGTCCCTTGGTCACCATTGCCAACAACTACTTGACCCCTCTTGTCGCACCATAGACATGCAAGATAGAGGCATATTTTTTCCCCTTAAAATCAAAGCTCTTGCTCTTATAACATCATAGGCTATGCCACTTGCTTTTGTTCAAAGCTCACAATTGACATGGTGAAAGGCATTGCCATAGTTCCATTGTTAGCTACTCACAAGTCTTGACAAAGGGAGCTCAAATTTTCAAAAAATTTACATTTTGAGCAATAAATTCCTCCAAATTTTAGCAATTTCACAAATAATTTAATTAACGCTTAATCCATTCATTTACTACAATAGTTCCTCAATCCAATTCACATTGGTTCCATAATAAGGGTGTTGGTTTGAGGCTAGGTCACAAGAACGTGAACCTACATGTTTAACATTACAACCTAAGGAACTTGCCAACATTAGTGGAGAGTATGGACTTTAACATTTGAACAACTGAAAACATTTAGAGTACATGATTCTTGCATGTGGAATAATTTCATGCACCCCAATCTTGAAAGAAAAACATTTAAGCTCCATGAAACTTAAAGAAGAAAGTTATTAAAAAAGTTACCACAAGTTTGCTATTTCATGCCCAGTTTGAGCCTATCTGCAAAGTGAGCCAAACTGGGGATGAAATTGCAAAAAGGGAGACCAGTACACACCATATTGTTGGAATCTGGACTAGGAAAGCAGGGTCTAGTTTTCAAAAACTTTGTGTTTGCAAGCTGAGAAATTAATGGTTTTCCTATGGCCTTTTCTACCTCTTGTTTAGTTCCCTTGCAAGGCATAATGGAGGGTTCACATGTGGTCTATGAGACTCTTGGGCAGGTGCGAAAACTGATTATTTACAAGACCATTCTGCAAAATTCAAATGATCGTTCTACAAATCCACATTAAAACCATTACATAATGGAATGTGCTGGGAACAAGTGATTATGTCAGTTTCAAGTTGCCCAAATTTCACTATCCATTTCATTGGTTTGGAAATTTAGGCTTGCCCAAATTCCTCACAAGCACCTCATGGAGGCACAATGGCCCCTAACATTACATTTGCCTGTAGTTGTTTATGTAGTAACTACAAGAGTACTCCTGTAATTTCCCCCCCCCAAGTCTACCCTTTGCCTCATTTTTTTTTCACCTTGGCATTCCTAGACATGTTTTGGGCACATGATGCGTGTTTGGGGGTATGTAACATGCTATAAGACCCTTGACACATATTACCTAGCATGTTACATTCCCCCTTGGTACTTGGAACATGGGAGTTTATGGGTGCAAAACATTATAAGGTGAAAAAATCAATGCAAAGGGTAGACCATGGGAAAAAAATTGCAGTGATACTCTTGTAGTTAAGCTTTGGCCATGGTATTTCTGTGGTTACTCGAAATTATAAAGTCTATTATTTTTAGTGCATTCATGCTTTAAATGATAACTAATAATAAATCCTATGCAACTCAAAAAAAATCATCCTGATGGTAACTAACAATGAATGTTAAGATTTTTACATTGTTTTGCAAATGTTACCTTGTCACTACAAAATTTGTCCACATAACTCCATGCTATGTAACATCAATTTTCTCCTCCTCCTCAGACTTACATTCGTGTTTAAATCTTTGGCTTTGAGCTTCACATAATTCTTCTTGACTTTGCACATCATCTTTCAAGCTTGCCTTGTGCTCAGTTTGTGTTTCTATATTCAATAATTTGTACTCCACATTTAGCATTTCACATTTTGCATTGCAATGGACGTTGGAATCACATAACAAAATGAAGACATAGCCCATAAGCCCAACACCCTCAATTGCAATGAATCTTTGATCGCAATTATTTGGTCAATTCTTGAAATTTGTCAAAACCACAAAGCAAGGTCTATGCAAGTACAAGAATTAATGCATTTAGATTTGAGGTTAAGTGTCAAAGGAAAACAAAAAAAAAAAAAAAACTCATCTATAAAAAATAAAAAACAACATTTGTAATCCTTGGAGACGCAATCTAGGAAAGCCAAACAATGGAAATGGGAGCATGCCATAATCATATCATTGATCAAAGCAAAACATGATTTGTTGTTAGCTTCGAATTGGTGGATCTTCGTGATTAGTTTGAAACAACAATAGTGAAGTGGTATAGGATTGTAGAAGTTATTAATTAAGATGGAAACTCATTTCACTCACAAAATGGGTTGACATGTTGAGGCAAATGAAGCTTCATCTATGCTGACTTCAAACATATTTATGATTACATGCAAGGCATTGGTCATAGTAAAACACTCCAGGATTTGAATTTTATAGAAAAGGTGACATATAATTTGCTAAGACACTACAATTGCAAACATGTATGAGATGATTGAAATTTCCATAAGGAATAGGCCAATATTTCACATGCTTCATGTTCATGACCTTATGTAGGAAGAGGACAATGTTTATGTTCCAACAAGGTATTTTAAAAACAAGTTGACCAATGACAATGCAATGGACTAGGTGCCACAAGTGCTTGGATCATCATGAAAAATCATCTTTGAACTAGATGTTTCAATAGGAAAAGATTAGGAAACATCAAAACAAATTAGGAAGCAAAAGGTTGTTACATTTTGATTTTGTGTTCTACCAAGACAAACAATTGGCATTCCATCTCCATTGATCAATATTTGCAATCATCCACTTTAGTTTAACAATTTTCAAAATGCAATGGCATATGATATGCACCAACCAATGTTTATAGATTTAGATCCATTGTTGCAAATCATTTCTTAGACAAGCAAGTAATAACCAATTGGTAGAACTTGGGTCATTTTTTCCCCTAAATGCATAAAAACATAGTGAAGGCAACAAAAAAAGGGAACATAATTTTTTTTGATTCCTTTGACATAATTCACATCACCAATTTGGAAATTCAAGATAAGCAATTGGAATATTACAAATAGTGAAACCATACAACAATTTTTTATTCAACAAAGCTTGGTGCATGCCATCTTCAACCTAACACATGTCATGGGTATGGTTTTTGTGCAACTTATGCTAACAACAACAATGCATTTGATGAATAGGTAGAATTCCAAAAAAGAAAATTCATTTGTAAATTTCAAAGATGTTTGTAACATTTGATTTGAAGACATTGGAACATTTGACATACCTTTTCACATAAGATTACGTCGCTTACTAAGGAAATTTTCCAATTGCATTTTCAGTTGTTCCCCACTCATTTCATGTTTTTCAATTTGACATGTGCATTAGATTAGGTGACCTTTGATTTTTTTGCATCTATTTGCACATGAGGGAGGCCCAATTGCTTTTCATAGTTGTTCAACTTTAGTTCCTTTTGCCAAACTACTCATGGTACTATCCATGTCTTATTTTTTTTTGGCAATCACCATATTGTGCAATAAAACACAACAATGATTACATCAAGGACTAGAATAATGTGTAGTTCTATTTTACCCAACAACTCATGAAATGTGTATTAAATTTTTGAAAGCATTATCAATATCAAACTTAACAAGACACCCCTTGTCACCCAATAAACAACAATCATTTTTGGCAACCTTGATTAGGATGCAACAAATCTTGATACATTACTTTCTTAGAGAAACTAGATTTCCATAATATGCACAAGTTGTTCATTAAACCAAGGATGCCTATAAACAAATCAAGGAACCATTTGTTGTAATCCATTACAACTTGTGCAACAACATTGTATCCACGACTTTTGTGGTAGTAGTAATCATCTACAAAATGTCTAAAAGGCTTTAGTATTGCAACATGAATCCCATCAATTGCACCATGGATGTTAGGTAGACTACACCAATCTTTGAATCCTTCATGACAATCAACATCTTGTCTCCAATGAATGAAGTTATGAAATTTTTAAACATAATGTTAGTGGTTTGAATGACTTTGCAAATGATAAGATAAACAATGGAATGGCCATTTGTAAACAACTCACTACACATAATGTAATTTGGTCATTGGGCTAACTTATAGATTGTACAAGTAACTCAAATTTTAATAGGTATAATGAGTCAATACCTAGTGTTTTGCTTCTCAACAAGAGGTTGGACTTGAATTGCAGTGTTAAAAAGTGTGCACTATCATTTTAAAATGATGAATCCACCTTTCATTTCCATAAGTGGCAAGCAACAAAAAAAGAACCAAGTAATGGATCTTGGTTTTACCCAATATCTAAGATCAAGCCTTTAAAACTTGACATCACATCATTTTAAAATTGTAGAGGACCATTATGATCATCAAAAGTTGTATTTCACCATGATGTCCTTGAAATTAAAGGCATGCATCATTGTTCCTATCTCTAAAACAAATCAATATCATTTTGTATCATAACAACAATGACAATTGTAATTCAAAATCATTTCTATCATAAAAATAATGACAATTGTAAAAAATGCATCCCTTATGTGGGAAACCATTGCAACAACTTATAATGCACACAAAAATTAAACAACAAACTCAAAAAAAAACTTTAAAAAAAAAAAAAAACTTTTAATTTAAAGTGAAGTTGATAGAATAACAAAATATATTAAAGCATTGGAATAGAAAAAATAATGAAATGTTGTAGCAACAAGAAAGAATTTCAAACCTTACAATGCACAAAATTGCTAAAACACTATATGAAAAACATTAAACTAAAAAATGCACACACTATAACAAGTGAAGACCAAAGCATTGAAACAATGTTGCAAGCCTCTTTGTTTCTTGGCGATGACCAGTGAACCAAAAATAAAACAATAGTGTAAAGGAGAGGAAAACAAGAAAGCTTAGTGAAGTAGAGAATGAAAAAAAAGTAGAAATGTGAATTGAACAAACAAAGGAGAGTCACCATGAAAAAAAAGATAAAGACGAGTTAAACTCTCATGATGATAATGTACTAGTGAGAACAAAAAGGTGGATTGTAGTGTTGTTTTGCATGTTATGTACATGTAGTTGAAATGTGTGTGGAAAAAAAAACATGTAATGATAATTTGGTTCTAACACGAAAAAGAGAGTTAAGCTATGGCATGCAAATGACTTAACATGAATTAACTTGGTGTTAAAGAAAACCTAAAAATTAAGGTCTACCTTCAAGTGTGGCCAAAACTTTATTGCATTAACAACTATGTGCAAATGTAATATAAGGAAGACAAATACACCTTGCTCCATAATATAAGATGGTTTAAAGAGTTTTGAATTGGAATCACACTAACCAATATAGCTTTGGAGACCTCATTCCATCACCTTAAATGTTACATACACCAATGAGGGGGTACTACAATTCTTGTCCATTTAAAAGCCGTTTCAAGACTCCCCACCATCAAAATTTTGTATAACATGGTGATAGATGTAATTGCTCAAGAACATTATGTAAATTATAACGTTTGAGCCCATTTTTGAACCTTGTGGAGGTAGTTTTTTTCACAACAATTTTCCTAGGTGTTCCATTGATAACTTAAATAATAATTTTTGCATGAAGTATAATAAAGTTTATGCTAGTTTGGGGGTAATAAATTGGTTTTGAGTCTATATATATATATAAACCTTCAAAGAAATGCTTAGTGTAGTTGAAGGTATGCTTACAATTCATAATCTTGTGAGGCATTTTCTTTTCCGAAATGCCTTGCTTCATTTTTTTTTTGCTTTCCTATGTACCTGGTGGGTACCCTCTAGGTAGTGTGAGAAAAATTATAACAAGGGGTGTGTCACACTCTGGCCTTGTCATTTACATTCAAAAGTATTTTAATGCAAAAAAAGAATTATGGAAACTCAAATAGTTCACCATGCAAAAATATAATCTTAAAAAAAACCTCTGAAAGAAACCAAAATCCTTCCAGATATTATAACTCTCTAACTACTCTCAAGTTTCAAACACAAGCCAAGTATCATCTTTCAAAAATCCTCATATAAAAATAGACCTATTACCTAGGGGCCAAAATTCCTTAAGCTACTATCCTAGTACCTTTTCAGGTTCGGCACAAATTATACTATTTTAACTTTTGTCAAAATTTTCAGAAAAGAACAACATTGGATGTCAAAAATTTTGAAAATTCAATCAAAGAGGTCAGATTTGAACCCACAACTATTTCAACAAAATGTTCAACCTTTCATCAGTTTAACCAAAATTGTAGCAAGAAACTAATGAAAACATTAACAACATTATTGTATTTATTCCTTATATGTCAAAATTTTCAAAATCAAAAGCTAGAGTGCCAAATCAAAAATTTCAAATTATATTAATTACTCAACACTTTAATGCCGAACTTAAAAAGGCACTTCGGTATAGCCTATAATGAATGTAAACACAATATCCTTGCCTTGGTAGGCAATGCCAATAAAAAGATTGATTTTTATGTTGTGTAACACCCTTGGTCATGGGCATTACCCGAATCATCTAACATCACCTGAGCCCTTATTTTGGTAATACCCGTGGTCTTATGTGCTACCGTACACATAGGATTCAATGCTTTTTGCAAGCCCTGCACAATATAATTACCGCTCTTGAATGACCAAATAGAATGATTGGTCCAAATGATTTTATTTATGTCATATGTCATCGTTTACATACCCAATTTTCATGTTTAATAATTAGTGCATCATCTTGGATCCGAGAAACATTGCTCAAGGCCCAAATAAGGAGTACGGGTGAAGTTGCTTCAAGGTGAATTATGGCATTGGAACCTCTTTCTGGACCTCATGCGAGACTGGACATTTGATGGCCAATTGTTAAATGTACCTGTACCAGAGAGTTTTCCCTAAAATCACGGCTTCTTTGGGCCTCCTTTCACCCCCTATCCCCTCTTTGAGTAAGGAAATTTTATTAAATCTGGGTATGAAATGATGAAACTCAGCATTTAATGCACAAGGTTCGAGAGTAATTTTAGTAGTTGTACAGGTAAGAGCATTGAAAAAATATGTAGCAGCAATGTAAGCGCTCAGGGAAAAGGAAAAAGGGGGTCAAGACAGGATGAAACTCGGTTTACCACAAAAAAATGGTGCTTTTCTGAGTTTCACACTTGGAGAAGTTTCATAACATTTTTGGAGGCCAGCTCTCACATGATATCCCTCTCTTGAAAAGAGGATGGATATTAGGATTAGGTACTGTTTAAGAGTGGGAGGGATCTTGCACCCACTCACAAGGATCTTATGTGTGTAGGGTAAGGACCAAAAAAACAAGATTATTTTGGAAATGAGAGCCCAACCCAAGGCAAGAGGCAAGCGCTGGACCTGAATTCTTAAAATGACCCGCTTTGAGGTCCTTAGTCCTTAACATTGTTGTCGGGTTCTTACTTTTCAAGGGAACCCCTAGTCCCAATTCCATTTCATTGTTTAAGCTTGAAAAAACCCTTGGTTTCAGTTCAAGCATGAAATTTGTTTTTTGGGGATAGAATCTCTGGTCTGATTTTGGACCCAGTTCTTCACGTTTCAAGACTCTGGGTTCTTCAAAGAGAAGTGGCCTTGTCCATTTGTGTCATTACATAATATAAATAAATAAATAAATAAAGAAACAAATTCCATGTTTGGGTTGAGGAATAACCTTTCACAAGGAAAGACATTAAATCAGCATCGGGTCCTTATTGCAGGCAGTGTAAAGTACTACTGCCTACTTCTTTTTTTCCCCGACCCTTCATTTTCTGGTCCAAGATGTGTCTGGAGGTGCCCAAACATTTTGATGCTGCCCATTACACATGAAGGCATCATAAAAAAATTTTGTGTGAAAATAATGGATTGGGTCAAGGGCAGACAAGGAAAAAAACAGACCCAATGCTGATTTAGGGTTTTCCCGCTTCAAAATGGGTAAATCCCGTAGGTGGGAAATATTTGGACCCAAAATCCGAGGTTGGATTTGGCTATTGCCTTGTCTTAGGTCCTTTGTTTTGGGACTGCCCTCACTCTTGAGCTTTGCTCTACACTTATGACCTCAAAATCATACATCTAACAACAAAAACTTTCTTCAAATTCCAAGAGGACCCATGAACCTTTCAATTCTGTAAAACATTTGTCATGTGCAATGTAATGTTTCTTTGAGTATTTGGATCTGTCATGGTAGTCAGGAACCCAATGTTCCAATTGTGTCAAACTACATGCATCATCACTTTGGAGATTATTTCACAGCCTTTAAGCTTCTGCACAATGCAGGTGGGGAAGTACTACTGTGGTACCTTAAACAGATTTGGCACCTTAGTGCAGAAGAATCAATTTATTTATTATTAAAATATATTTTGATATATTATATAATACTTTTCAAGGTTTTTGACTTACATCTTAAATATATTTAATATTTGACAGTAATGCAGATGTCAATAATTTTTATCCCTTTTGATACATAACATTGATATGTTACATTTTTTTTCTTTTCTTTTTTGCATTTGTTTTTATGTTATTTATAACGCTTCAATTCACTTTTACATATCTCAAAATGTAATGGATTGCACTAGGATGTGTGGAGGGTTTTTGTTTTTTGATGATGGGCGAAAGCTTTAAACAATGTTTTTCACATAAATTCAAAAATCTTTTGTCAGATTTGATTTTGATATTTACATAATGATGTCCACTAAACATTTGCACTCACAATATCCCATTCTCCATCAAAGCTCAAAGCTATGTTATTGACCCCCAAAAAAAAGGTGTGTATAATTGTGACAACTAGAAACCAAAAAAAGAAGAAGAAAAAAAACACATGCTAATGATCAAAGCTTATAACCCTTAAAATTTTATTTTGGAATTGTGTAGCTTGAAATTTCAACATTTTGGCACGTTGGGCACTAAATTTCTTAAAAATTCAACAATTTGCAAACTAATTCAATTATAGTCGAATCCGTTAAGATACTAACATAATAGGTAACAATGGAAATAGGCAAGAGAGAAATGTGCAACAATTAAATACCAATGTCATGTATGATCAAAGACTTCTCATCAACGTGAATAGAAGCTCGCCATTGTCACCAAGTGCAGTCAATACTAAATTCTTGTGTTTATTTTCAAATTCTCATTTTCAATTTTTACCTATCAAAAAATTAGTTCAACCTAAAACTACTTGTCAAAATGATTAGCATCAAAGATCTAGCTGGTCACATGACCCATTGTACCCTTCATGAAAAATCAACATTGCGGAAACTTTCTACTTCCAAGATTCCATTGAAAAAGAAAAACAGTTGGACAAGAATCCATCTATGGAGACATGCATCCTCATGACAAAGTGCTTCAGGAAGTGGGTTTTATGTAGAAAAGTTCCAAGTTAAGCCACATACACACTGCCCAGCATGTGCAAGTTTGTTGGCCTTGCCTACAAAGGCAAGGATATTGTGTTTAGATTCATTATAGAGTATAGTAGCTTAAGGGATTTTTATAGGCCCCTAGGTATTTCCGAAGACAAAACATTATTCTAACTTGAATAAAATTTTCTCCATTGATGTGAAAATTGTGGAACAACAAGTGCAACCCACCTCATTGAGGGCTTTCCACCAAGGGGTACCACGGTTTGGGAAGGTTGCAACCTAGTCACATGTAAACGAACTGACAAACAAGGACCTATAGTAATATATAGAGTAGTGTGGCTTGTGCCATTGGCCCGCATGTGAACTTGTTATCCAACTAATTGAATTGGAAATTTTATTGAGTTTCCAATGACAAATATTATTCAAAATTCAATATCTCGAATCAAAGAAATGCCAATTCTGGGTATTACAACCCCCTTCAAAGAACGGTTGGTTTTCATGAAAGAAAAGAACTAGCAGTTCTTTCCCAGTTCTTTGACTTTAATTTTTTTTTTCAGGTCAGTTATGTGGGCAGGTACCACGAAAATTTTATCTGCCTAATTAATTCTGACCTGAGTGTTTCACAATTTGACACCTACCAGTTATATGCATATATATATAACCTGTCAAAGAACCGGAACTGGATTAAAGAACCACCACCCTAGACTGGTCTGGAGTCTGGACCTCTATTTTGTTCGCCTTGCCTACCATGACAAGAATATATTGTGTTCAGATTCATTATAGAGTATGGTAGCTTAAGGGATTTTGGCCCCTAGGTAATTAATAGGTCTATTTTTATATGACGATGATGTTCGAAGGATGATATTTGGCTTGTGTTGAAACTTGAGATTAGGTATAGAGTTATAATATCTTGAAGCATTTTGGTTTCTTCTAGAGGGATTTTTTTGAAGATTAGATTTTTAGATGGTGAAATATTTGAGTTTCCATAATTCTTCTTGTTTTTGCCTTAAGATAACTTTTTAATGTAAATGGCAAGGCCACCACAGTGTGACACACCACCACTTGTTTCCTTTTCTCCTTTCTAAGTAGGTCTACAGAACAAGTACCTAGCTTGTTTTGACCTAGTGTTCCACACTTGGACACTGGGACCGAACAAAGTTAAAAACTTAAGAGCTAAGTTGTTTGCCCTTTCTTTGTTGGGGATAGTTGACTGAAAGTTGGGTTAAAGTAAGCCTACTATGCATAGGAGGGAGCTTCACTTGTTGGAGATAATGTTTGAAGTCTGAACATCAATCATTTTGACTTATAAGGTGATCGGTTTACATTCCCCTTTTTGCATTTTAAGAAAGTGGGTTGTTATGGCAACAAAGAAGACTAAGAAGAAGAAGAAGAAGAAGAAGAATGCAGCACTAAACTGACACTTAACATTTTCATTGCATGGGATGTTGATCTCTTTTCACATTAGCAATACAAGGGCCAACCATATGGGCACCAAAATGTCCACCCCCGGCTATGAAAATGCAATCTGAGCTGAGGCTTGACTCAAAGGCTACACACATGCATACACATAATTAGCGGGACCCAGTTGCAATGCTCACCGACCAATGACTGATGCTGAGGCTGGGTGACTGGGCGGATGTGCAAGGTTGCTCTTGTTCTTTCACCATTCAGCTTGCTTTTTTTGTCCTCCGTCGGCTTGTTTATTGCCCCTTGAGTCAATATATTTTGTTCTTGATGGAGCTGAATGGACTTGGTGAGCCAAGTGGATATGCAAACTGGCTTGCATTTTGGCCTCTGAGTGGAAAGGATGCCCATTTGTCAGAGAGCTTTTTTCTTTCTTCTTTTTTAATAATTTGTGTGTGTGTGTGTAGTTGAGCAGATATTTTCTGTGAATGTGTGAGCAGGCCCTCAGAGGCCATTGTGTGCACTGACTTGCATATTCACCGGGCCCAACAACTCCACTCTGCTCCCTTGAGAACAAAATACACTTGGTGGCTGGAGGGCAATAAAGGAACTGTTTGTTAAAGGATGAAAATAGCAGGCTGAGCCATGGAGGAACAAAAGCTATGAGCACGGATGAGACTATGAGCACTGCTGTCCAAAAATACTGGACACTGTTGAGATCACGTCACTTCATCTATATTTAAGATCTTAAATGAGATCTTGAGACCCGCAGATCCGTGTGTGGCAAGTTTGCAGCCAATGTTTGGTGTTGCTCTTGTAGCTCAATCAATGGCTCATTGTTCTTAGTAGGCCTTGTTTGTTGTCATCCAATTTGAAGGTTTACTCTGTGTTTTGTGTGTATTGTGTTGTATTAGAGCTCTGGCCCTCAGTTGCTGCTGATGGGTAAGCTTTCCACTTGGGCCAGGTGCCTTCTTGTGTGTGTATCTGCCCAGCCTTTACAGACTTTCTTTCTCTCTTTTGTCTTCTAGATGAATAGGTATACTCCTTCTGTGCAGTTGATGACTTCTGTTTTCATCTGCCCATAATTTCAAATCTTCTTTTTCTGGCCACTTTTGATTTGTGTGTGTGTGTGTGTGTGTGTGTGTGTGTTTTTCGCCTTCAACTGTGAGAGAAAATCAGACAAACAACATGTACTTTTTGTACCTGTGATTTTCTTGACCAAAAAAGGCCCAAAAACTGAAAGCTGTGAAAACTCCAATACTTTTTTTCTTAAGGCTGTCAATGAACCTAGCTCCAGGCAGAAAAGTCATGTCTGCAGTATCTAAACCCCTAAACCCTAAATCCAACAGATGACACAACCGAATATGCTTTTAACCTTGTCTGTATACAGACAAGTATACAGACAAGGGTTATAGGATCCATGTACTGAAATATAAAGAGTGTGGAATAGGGTTGTGTGTAAGTGTGAAAACAAAATGTTATGGCGAATGAAATTGTTGGATTTGATGGTCTCAATTTTATTTTATTTTAGTGATTTTGAGCAAACTAATGATGAAATGTGTAATAGGGTTTGGTATGTTTGTGAGAGTTTTAGAGGACCGATGGAAATGGTAGAAAGGGACCATTATTTTTAATGTTCAGCATAATATAGTTGTGTGTAGGCTTGAAGATGTTTTTTTCAGGCCAATGATACTGAAATATAAAGAGTGTGGAATAAGGTTGTGTGTAAGTGTGAAGTCAAAATGTTATGGCGAATGAAATTGTTAGATTTGGTGGTCTGAATTTGTGTGTTTTACTTAATTTTGAGTGAACTATCATTCAATGTGTAATAGTTATTTATAGATAGGTACACTAATCTTGCAAATTACTTGTGCACTTTGTTCCTTATGGCATCAGGCTTTGGCTCATGACATGTGTGGTTTCATCCATTGTAATGCAAAAATGTATGTGATATATGTTGTAGTTTGATATGAATGTAAATTGTAATCTATCTCTTAAGGAATATACCTAGTTAGTTAGTTGGTTTACCACCTGGAGATCTCCCAAACCAAGGTGCCCGTCATCATGCTCTAGGTACCATTAGAAGGGCCTCAATGAGCAGGGGTGCACCAAGGTGGTTTCATAATGTTTACACTTCCAACACAAGAGTTATTGGATATTGAAACATGGGAACTATGGGAACAATGTAAGAAAAACATGTGGAAAAGAATAGATAACAAAATTGGAGAACACATGAAAACCAAAATTGGGGATACATTAGAGTCATCTGTAAAGTACCCGAAACTGAGGCTACTGGCCGACAGTTTCACTGAAACTGGGGACTAAATGAGAAGTCAGGATGAAAAAAGTACACAGGAAGATAACCAGGGACCAAACTAGTTTTCACACATAAGTTGCTCCTCAGGAAAGATTCAGCCCCAGTTTTGGATTTGCCTGACTTGATACTACTGCTCATATTCTTTCATCAAATCCAGTCTTGTCAGAATAATAAGATCTTAAAAATCTTCTCAACTGATACCCAGTTTCATTAAATGATATCAGATTTTGCTCATTTGATGAATACACGCAAACCAAGGATTAGAGGCTCAAACTGGGGCTCAAAGACAGGGATACTTTAACATATAATTCTATTGGGAGTTTACCAACATTCTTGGGAACAATATCCCCTAAAAACCCCAAAAAATCTCCAAGTTAATCCTCCTCCCAAAATCCCAAAATGTGAAAGAAAACAAGAGCCTATTCCTGGCATACTGGGCCTGGCTCACTTCACCTTAAACCCTAAAAACTAGTTTCCTAACTTTGCTCAGCCTCCCTTTTCACATAGGCTAAATGTGATGGGGACATAGGATTCTATGTGAGTGTGTGTGTTTAATTTCTATTTCATCTCTTGGTGGACCATGGAATTTTTTTGTCTACCTAGTAAGGACGCCAGAGCTTAGTTATTTAATTTATCACTGAAGCTTTATTTTGTTTTTGCAGGGCTTGGTTTTGTAGGATCACTTTTAGTTACCTGCCAACAGACCCAGAAAAATATCATTAAATCTTTTAATTGGGGGGGGGGGGGTTAATTTGGATATCATCTTCATAAGGCTAGTCCTTTTTTTCCTGCTTGTTGTTTGAAGAAGCATCATAACCATCAACTTTCCTATCACCAATTCAGAGCTTCCTTTTTGGTGTTTTGTTCACAGGACAGGAAAGAGGCAGGCAGCAGCCAGGAGATGATCCTGCAGTTGGGTGGATAGTAAAACCGAAAAAGCTTGCATCTTCAAGGCAGTGGACTACTCCATTCGTACTTCACATAAATAAAAGCTTCAGCCCAAAAGTGCAAGTCCTTTTCTTTTTGTGTGTGTCTGTGTGTGTTTGTGTGTTCTGGGTGGGCCAAAACTTGAGTCAAAAGGTACCCATACTTGCTCCTGGAGTCAGGTAGGTAGGTATTGGGTAGCTGACATTATTATCTCATATTTAAGAATTTTTAAAAATATATTCTCATATTTCTTGCTGAAATTTGGTGACAAACAAATCAAAGGATAGAAATTTCACTCATCCAATGAGGCAAGGCAGCATGCACTCCAGAGCCCAATTTTGTTGGCCTTGCCTACCATGGCAAGGATATTGTGTTTAGATTCATTATAGAGTGTACTAGCTAAAGGGATTTTTGGCCCCTAGGTATTAGTGTGACCTATAAGGAGTCCTAAAATGAAAAAGTTGCTAGAGGACTATCCTAAATCGACAGTTGATGGAGCATAGTGATTGCAATGTGCACTATAATTGTATGAAGCTAAGAATAGCATGTTGTTTTGTGTGTTTTATGATTGCAAGTTGTGTATGCATGGAGACGAGGGACAGAAGGCGCTCTATTTCCCTAGATTTAGAATGTGAGCCTTCATGTTGCAAGCCTTTGCCTTGGTTGTTGCAACCCTAGCCTTGGGCTCACAACCAAGGCAAAGGCTTGCAAGGTTGCGGGCCAAAAGGGAAGCCAGGGGGTCACATCTCATGCTCCTGAGAGTGTAAAGAATGTGAGGGAATGAGCCCTCACACTCCCAAGTGAACTTCCACTTTGGGAGTTGGAATTGTAATGGATTCTCGAATCCCGAATCTTTAGAGGGCGATTGCAGGGGTCAAAACCCATTGGATTGAAAAGTTATTTATATCATTAGAAAGGTATTGAAACTTAGATGTCTAAAATGGGCTCGCATGACCCATTTGAACATCTGAAACACAAGTTATGGCCAAAAGAAAGGCCGAGAATCAAATTTGTAGTTTGACTCTTGATCACTAAAAGTCAAGAATCGACCCGATTTCCTTGCATGCAGGTGACGTCCAACATACCGTTGGAAAGCTCTCAATGAGGGCTACAACTTTGCTTTAGACTTCATTTCAATCGGAGGTCTGCACACAAAATTATAAGGCCCCAAAGTTGTGAAAGTCCTAACTTTGGGAATTTTGGGATTCCCATTTGGGAGTCTCGAAACAAAATGTCATTTGGATGTGGGCCTCGTGGAGAGGCACAAAGTATACTATAAGGGGGAAGGTGGTGGCTTCCCCCAAGTTTGGGCCGTGGTGAATTTTGTGAGTTCAAGTTTGCTCGTGGTTCGTTCTAACACCAAAAGTGTTCCAACTATGCACTAACCAACTTGTTGTTTGGTTTTGTGCAAGTCCGTGTGAGTGATTAGTTGCTTGTCATTCTTCCTAGTCCCATCCTGGAGCTCCAGCATGCCCCTCTACCCCCAAAATGCTACGAGTTAGGGAGCGTGCCCCAATTCCTTGCTTTTCTGTCGTTTTCACTTCAGATTCACATTTGAGTCTATCAAAAAGCTTGGGGGCGCATCATTTCATGCTTATTTGTGTTTGGTTTTAGTTCTTCATGAAGACTAGTTGGAAATTTGTTTCCTTCGATTGGTGCATCAGATTACTAGAAGATGAAGTGCTACGGACGAACTTTCAAAAAAGGTGCCAAAGCTTGAAAAGGACAAAGAGCAGAGCTAAATGATTAGACATTCTTGTTATCAGAAGATGTTAGTTTGTTATTGTGTTGATTAGTGGGTAGTTGATATTTTTCTTCCGTTGCATTAGTAGTTGCTAAGATGATGTGTTCTCTATGTAGAAAAGAATATGAGGGGTTGATGCCAAGAGCTCATGAAAATTCCAGGTGGTCCAAACCGTAGGGGAATGCATGTATTGGGATTTGAAGCTTTCTATAATGTGGGTGATCTTGTTGCACATTATTAAATTTGAAGTTGGGGGATAATGGGATGTTGGGCATGAAAAACCTTTAAAGGTATCCTATATGGGGAGGAGGACAAAGATTTGGAATTTAGGTTGGGATTGCATATTTTGAAAACTTGCCATCTAACTTAATTTTGGGAAGTTTTTTCATTCATTCTAATAGTGGTGTGACCGGACAGGAAGGCAATCGGAGAATGTTTTCATGTGAACATAACAAGTTTTTAGGGTTTTGGTTTTTGTTTTCAGTGGTTGTCAACTTTTTGCACGTAATGGTAAAGATGATTCCATCATTTGTTTGTTAGCTATAGTAATTATTGATTCAAGGAAACTTGTGAACATGGGTAGGAAGTCTTGTTTGTTTGTGTATTATGTGGAATTGATTGACACCAAGCTATGGATGGCTAAGGAAGTTATGAAATTGAATGGAGGTTTGGAAAATAAGACGGTGGAAGGCAAAATAAGAAGGGGAATTTATAAGCAATGTAAGTAGGTTTTTCTTTTTTCATCATCAGTTTTTAGAGGATGGTAGGTTTGGCTTGTTGAGATTAGTAGTTGTTGTATTTGATTTCCGTTGCACCAATGACTACATTATGGCAAACAATATGTTTTTGTTAGGAATAGATTCTATAAGGGGTTGATGTTAAGGATTGATGACGAAAAGAAGGAAGTCCAAGCTATAGAAAAAGGGGCATGTAGAGGGATGAATATGCATTTTGAACAATGACCTTTGTTGAATCTCTTTTTAATCCATGTAATAGGGCAGGTATATGAGTCAATATTAAAAGCTTCAATGGGGTGTCCTTGGGTTGGGTAGAATGAAAGAAATGAAGGCAGAAGTGGGAAGTTAATAAAAATCTATTTGTAACCAATATCTGCACAAAAATTTGTTTTTCCTAAGTGGTTCTAATTCAACTTAATATATGTCATTCATACTTTGGTTCGGACATGAAGTTCAAGATGTTTTTGAAATTAAAGTTGATGAGATAAAAAATTTAATTGTTCATTTACATTGTTGCATATGTAGAAGAAAGGTTAAAAGTTCATATGGATTGACCGAACATTAAGGACTCTGACCTCAAGTTATATTTCAGTAAATTTTAGACTTATGACGTATGGTTTTGTACTTGGTAACAAATTGTTTGTTGCCACTATAACAAGTTAATGAAAGATCACCATGTATGTGCCAATTGGCAATTCACACATAGAACATTAAATCTTGTTCTAACATATCAATAGCACCAAGGGAAATTTTGGTAAGACCAGGTTTGCAATCTCAACAATGTAAGTTATTGGAATTGATGAAAATTTAAAATTCCCAGGGTTTGTGTTTATAACATGAGTCTATTGTGCACAAGAGGTTTTCTTTGTTCACCTTTCTTATTGGTTACAGTGATTCATAGGAACCTAATGAATTGCATCCAACTTGAAGTCATATACCACAAGCTAAAGCTTTCAAAGAAAATTGCCTTATTGTAGTGAGAACAAATAACGACCCCTACTGTAGAATAGGGACCACAATGCACACATCAAAGGTGGGATTAAACAACTCAAATGGATTGAAGGAACATTGAGTGACCTCATCTTGGTTAAACCTCATTTAATTGTACATAGTAGATGTTTGTGTATGGTTAACATATGATTTAATTGTGGATTAGGAAGGTTCAGGTTGAGTTTAAAAGAGCTTGTAGTTGGTTGTAATTTTAAGTTTTGATACATCTAAATACCAAGATTTGGGACCCAATTTGTAATATTCTAAGAACTCTAGTAGTTCATAAGAATCTATAGAATGTTTTGTTGTTTTTGTGGGTACACTTTCTTTTGGCCACAATAGGTCTATTTTTATGTGACGATCTTTTAAAGATGGTATTTTCACTTGTGTTGAAACTTGAGATTAGTTTCAGAGTTATAATATGAGGTATAATATCTTGAAGGATTTTGATTCCATTTAGAGGATTTTTTTAAGATTATATTTTTTTGCATGGTGCAATTTTTGAGTTTCCATATTTCTTCTTTTGCCTTATACTTTTTTAATGTAAATGGCAAGGCTACATTGTGACACACCCCCTTGTTTGCTTTGCAATGGGGGAGAAGGCGGTGTCTAAATTTTTTTGGATTTTGTTTCTGGTTTGGGAGGCTGGGAGGGTAGTCAAGTAGGTGATAGTTAACTCAGCTTAAAAGTTATAATTGTTGCTCTTAACTAAAGTTTTCTAATAGCTAGTTCTCTTGAGTGCATGAGGTGAAGTAACATGCACCTAAGTGTAATTTAACTATATTAAAAGTATGAGGAGAGGACAATTAAGTGTCAGTTAACTGAATAAAGTATAAAAAAGTTCTAGTTACGTCTCCTAACACACACAAAAATATGGATCAACTTAAAGTTCTAATTCTAGCAAACTGGGTTTTTTTTGGGTGCATATATAACACATCACTTGCCCACAAATATTCTCTTGGAACTTGTAAAAGTGATCAAAGGAGAGGAACTCTATACTTCAAAATAAAACCCTTCTATTTTGGGGAGCATTCATAATTTTATTTTATTTTTTGTGATGGGTTAATCAAAATAACCCATTTTTATTTTTTATTTTTTATATGAAAAAAGTTGAACTTGAGAGACACCCATCTAATTATTATTGCAAAGTTCAATAAGAATCACACATAAAGGGATTGACCTTGTGATAATCAGAGAATAGCAAAAAATAGGGGACGAACACAATTAAGAAAAAGAATGTCTTGCAACAGCCAAGAACCCCATAACAAATTCCTCACAATCAATGAAACAAGGCAGCAAGCAAGTGCCCCATTACAGGCCCATTTCTTTTCCTCCAAGAAGAGGGGTTGGGGGGGGGGGGGGGGGGGGGGGGGGAGCACTTTGAGGCCAAAAACCATTTATTATATTTTTTTTTTCCTAAGATTCAACAAAAAC